>Ga0307477_10002590_pt1 | contig 13862 bp, 10 predicted proteins | sample atmos_gasesECM2C_FD_203316 | JGI IMG/M metagenome (GOLD analysis project Ga0307477, IMG submission 203316) | Hardwood forest soil microbial communities from Morgan-Monroe State Forest, Indiana, United States - atmos_gasesECM2C_515 | ecosystem: Environmental > Terrestrial > Soil > Temperate...
AAGATGCCGTTTCCAACCGGGACGATCGCGCAACTTGCCATGCCGTACCAGCTTTTCGACATCGTCATGCTCCGGCCGGAGTTCGCGACAAGGATCTACGCCATCGTGGAACTGGTCCCCGACCGTCCCGAGAACCCCTATCTGGCCGTGAAGCTCGACCGCGGACCGCTGACCCGGCGCTACCGCCTGAACGACGACGAAATCCTGGCCAAGATCGGCACGCTCGACCCCGACGCCCTCAAGCTGGATCCCGCGCGGCTCGACGTGACCCCTTCCGCTGACTGGCAGCTCGGCCAGCACTTCGCCCGCTACATGGCCGAGCACGCCGCCACGGAGCCGGACCGTCAGCGCTGGGCCGTCCTGGCGAGTCTCAATCCGGGCGACACCGTCGCGATCCGGCGTTACACCAGGGGCGGCACGCGCATCGAAGTACACCGCTTCAAGGAAGTCCTGCCCAGCGGACAGAAGTATCACTTCGTCGCCGTGAACCCGAACGGCACCGTTTACCGTTGGCAGCTCGACGTGCTTCTTCTTGGAACGGAAAAGGGGTAGCGACCGGGCCCAGAACGGACGCGGTTCGATGGGATTGCCCGAACCAGGTCTTCGGAATCACCGATCATGACCTTGCTGCCGACGGTGAAGGAGTTGCTCGACGAGGCGACGCGGCCTGCCGCCCCCGAGTTGGTCGTCCGTGACGGCGAGCGGGTCCGGTGCCTGGCCTGTGGCCACCGGTGCGTCATCCCCGAGGGGAGGGCCGGCATCTGCAAGGTGCGCACCAACCGCGGCGGCGAGCTGCACGTCCCCTGGGGTTACGTCGGCGCCTTGCAGTGCGACCCCATCGAGAAGAAGCCTTTCTACCACGCCTTCCCCGGTCGCGATGCCCTGACCTTCGGCATGCTCGGTTGTGATTATCACTGTCCCTATTGCCAAAACTGGCTCACCTCGCAAGCCCTGCGCGACCCGCGTGCCGTCGCGCCGCCGCGGCTCTGCGAGCCGATCGACCTGGTCAACCTGGCCCTCCGCCACGACGCCCCGGTGCTGGTCAGCTCGTACAACGAGCCGCTCATCACCAGCGACTGGGCCGTCGACGTCTTCCGCGTCGCCCGCGAGCACGGCCTGGTCTGCGGTTACGTCTCCAACGGCAACGCCACGCCCGAGGTGCTGCGCTACATCCGGCCGCTGGTCGACCTGTACAAGGTTGACCTCAAGGGCTTCGACGACCGCCACTACCGCCAGCTCGGCGGCGTACTCAAGAACGTGCTCGACTCCATCGAGCGGATCAAGGCCATGGGCTTCTGGCTGGAGGTTGCCACCCTCGTGGTGCCGGGGTTCAACGACGGCGATGCCGAGCTGCGGGCCATCGCCCGCTTTCTGGCGGGCGTTTCCCCGGAGATCCCGTGGCACGTCACGGCGTTCCACCCCGACTACAAGATGGACGAGTCGGCCGGGTACGAGCACGGCACGCCCGCTGCGACGCTGCTGCGGGCCTACGACATCGGCAAGGAGGCCGGGTTGTGGTTCGTCTACCCGGGCAACCTGCCCGGGCGGGTCGGAGACCGTGAACACACCTACTGCCCCCGCTGCGGGGCGGTCGCCGTCGAGCGCCTGGGGTTCAGCGTCCTCCGCAACACGATGAGCGCCGGCCGGTGCTCAAGCTGCGGCAAGGCGATTCCGGGCGCGTGGGGAGCTTGATGCCCGCAGGGTGCAGGGTCCGCGTGCCGCGCTGGTCTTACGCGTCGCCTTCGTGCAATCCTTCCTTGAAAACCACGAAGCCCGCCTTGAGGTAGTTGGGCAAGGCGGCCGGGTGGTCTTCGGTGCAGGTGTGCAGCCACAGGCGCTGGGGACTGTAATCCCATGCCCTGTCGACGGACCACTGCAGAAAATACTTTCCCAGCCCTTGGCCGATGAACTCCGGCATCAGGCCGAACTGAGAAATCTCGATCTCCCCTTCGACACGTCGGTCCAGCTCGACGAACCCGGCCGGGACGCCGTCGACGAACAAGACGTAAACCTCATCCCTTGGGTCATGGATGATCGTCGCCAGGGCCGAGTCGGACAGCTTCTTCCGGCTCGTCCAGTTCCATTTGCCCCCGACCGCGTCGTACAGCCACCGGTAGTAGGCGATGGTGGGCTTCCTGGCATGAATGATGCTGATGCCCTCCCGCGGCGGGGGAACGTTTCGGTTTGGGCGGCCGAACATCTGCACATAGGTGGTTTTGACCATTTTGTTTTCTTCCTGCCTTCCTCCCTTCCTGCCTTCCTTAGCGCTTGGGATTCCGTTCCCAGTGCAGGTGCCTGTCCAGGAAGGCGAACGTACCTTTGCCGTTGATCATGTGCCCCCCGGGGAAGAATTCGATGGCGGTCCGGTCGCTCAAGCCCAGCCGGGAATAGAGCCGTCGCACCTTGGCGTACTCGTAGGCCACCCACTCGTCGATGCCGACGCCGTCGTCGTGGCCGCGCTCCACCATGAACGGCCGCGGCGCGATCAGGTTGGCCATCTCCGCGTAGTTGAAGGTGTTGCCCAGGTCGAACTCGTACATCTCGTACTCGCCCGAAAAGATGTAGCTGCCGGGGAAATCGACCGAGATGTTCTTCCAGATCCACTCGTTGAAATCGCCCGAACAGATCGACAGGCAGTAGCGCGGCAGGATGGCCGGCACCCGCATCGCCGTCTTGCCGCCGTACGACAGGCCGTAGAAGGCCAACCGCTTGGCATCGACAAACGGCAGCCCCGCCAGCCAGTCGAGCGTGCGCTCGTGCTGCCGGACAATGAAGGAGAACAGCGACAGCTTGAGCGGGTTGGCCATGCGCTGTAGCACCCGGAACTTGTCCTGGCCGATGTACGGGTTCTGCGGCGCGTAGACGACGTAGCCGCGGTCGGCCAGCTGGGCGCCGAACGAGTTGTAATACGGCGTCTTCTTCGTCGGGTTGACGACGTCCTGTGGCCGGCCTTCCAGGCCGTGCTGGCACACAACCACCGGGCGGCGCTCACCTTTTTTCAGGTCCTTGGGCACTAGCAGGATGCCGTAGGCGTAGACGTCAGGATAGAGGTCGAGCGTGACCTCGTAGCCGCGCCACTTTGGCTCGTCGTAGGACAGGCGGGTGCGCGGCTTGGCCGGAAGCGTCGGATCGGGCAGCTTGCCGATCACCTCTTCCCAGAAGTAATCGCGGTACGACCGGCAGTCGTCCTCCCACTTCTCCGGCGAAGCCCGTTTCGCCTTCGCCCAGAACTCTTGCCGGCGATATTCCGCGTCGCGCATCAGTCGCTGCGTGAAGGCAACCAGCTGGTCGAATTGGCGGTGGAGTCGCGGGCGCGGCTCGAAGTCCTTGCGGGCATCGACCGGTGCGTCGCCAGGGGGCTTCAGCTCTCGGCCGGCGCTGACGAGGGCTTCCAGGAATTCCTGGAGCGTGTACTCATCGCCCGGCGAGTCTCTTCGGCCACGGACCAAGAGCCGCTTTTCGTCTAGATTGCCTTTCAACAGCTTGTCATAGACCGGCTTGGCCCTCTTCAATTCCGCCAGGGCGGCATCGCGGCGCTCTTCGCGCCCGAGCGCTACCAGCCGCCCCGGGGCGGCGCCGCCCCGGCCGTCGCGGACGGGCGGCGGGCCCGCGACTTCGGGACCCTGGCTGCACTCGGCGATGAGCGTCCGCGGCGCGACCAGCATGGCCAGTTCCGCGTCGCCGAACTCGTGCAGCAGCGCCCACACATTCCGGTAGATCGGCTCCTTCCACACCTCCTCGCGCGGCCCAAAGTAACCACTCACGACCACAGCCCCGATGCGCGGATCGAGTGCCGCGCTGTACAGCGCCAGCAGCCCACCCTCGCCGTAGCCGATGACGCCGACCGGCGGATGCCCCTTGCTCCGCGTGAACCAGTCCACCGCCGCCAGGACCTTCTGCACCTCATACCCAATCACGTGCCGGCCGACCTCGTAGCCCATCCGGTAGATGTACTCCCGGTGCGGCTGGTTGGTCATCCGCTTGAGTTTCCGATTGCCTGACCAGGTGTCCTTGCGGTCGATCAGCGTCGGCACCAGCACCTCGCAGCCGTTCTCCGCCAGGCGGCGGGCGAACTGGGCCTCTTTCGGTACGCCGGCGGCCAGGCCGACCAGCATCTCGGGCGACCAGTCGGCGTCGGGCAAGGCGACCACGCGGGCGGCCGGCTTGCCCTTTGGTTGCAGCAGCAGCCCGTCCGCGTCCACGCCTTCAAGGACCGGCCAGCGAACCGCGTGGACCGTGTACGAGTCCGTTTCCGCGACCACGTGCTTACTGTGGGTAGTGGCGACGTATTCCAGATCGGTCACGGGCACCCGCCTGTCCACGGCGCCGATGATGCGCCTCAGGTGCCGCCGGTTGGGCTCGACCGACCGGCTGTAGGCTTCGGGCGAGGAGTAGTCGGGCTTCCACAGGACGTGTCGCTGCTCCACGGAGGCCGCCAATTCGCGGCCCAGGTAGGCGTCGATCCCGCTGACCATCTGGGCCGCCAGGTCGCCGTCGGCCACGAGCGGCTTCGTGCCGGGCAGCGAATCCGCGCGAGCAGGGGCGGCCAGCATCAGGCCGGCGAGGACAGCGGTCAGCAAGCGTGCGCGAAACATGGGACGGGCCTCGTCATCGACCGGGTCTCTGGGATGCGGTCTCATCCGCCGCGACGGGAGGCTTTGCCTCCGCGTGGTGGTCGGCTTCGGCCTTTTTCGGGGCCGGGCTCAGGCTGATGTTCAGGGAGCTTTCCATCCTGGCCGCCACCTTGTCGCCGATCAGCGGGATCTCCCCAGGATCGCCCGTGGTCACGGGTTTGCGCAGGAAGTGGTAGAGCAGGAAACCGCCGACCGCCGCGATCACCAGCAGGATGATGAGCGGGCGGACCTTGTGTACCTTGGTCTCGGCCCGCTCGACCAGGGCCTGGAACTGGTCGCCGAACCACCACGACAGGAAGAATAGCCCACTCACCCCGGGGATAGCGTAGATGCCGTCGGCCACCAGGAAGCGGGTCAGCGACAGCCGCATGATGCCCGCCGTCACGAAGATGGGGCTGCGGATGGCCGGCAGGAAGCGGGCAAACAGCAGCGTCCAGACGCCGTAACGGTGGAAGTTCTCCTGGATCTTGTCCAGCTTCTCGGGCGGCACCAGCCGCTTCATCCAGCGGTTCTCCAGCAGCCGCGGGCCGAAGAAGCGGCCCATGCCGTACAGCAGACCGTCGCTGGTGACGACGCCGACGATGCACAACGGCCAGATCAGCCAACGGAGGGGCCCCAGCTCGGGATTGTGGCCGACCCAGATGCCGGCCCCGACGATGGGCAATTCCTCGGGGATGGGGAAGCCTATGCCGGCCGCCACCAGCGCCCCTAGCGTGAGCAGGAACGCCCAGAAGATGCTGCTGGCTACGTCGGCCGGGCCCTCGGTCGCCTGGGCCAGGACCACCGCCAACGTGCTGACACCGATGACTCTCAGGCTCCACACCATGCAGCTCCCGCTCTCATGCTGAGTCCTTGTTCCAGGTCGCTGTGCCGCTGCTGCGGATCGACCTACGGGCGGACCCAGTTTCAAAAAGGGGACTGACCCCGTGATTCTAGGGGGTCTGTCCCCTTTTTGAAACAGAGCATTATGGGAAATGGGCCGGCGCGGGCAAGAGAAAGGCCGAGGAATTGGCAGATTTCGCCGCCCGCTTCTGCCACTGGACACGGCCCCGCGGACAGGGCACAATCAAGCCGGCCCCGCGTGCATTCTCGGGAGGACCCTCCACCATGAGACTTGGACTGATCAACTCCGCCTGGGCCCAGGCCGGCAAGGACACCGCCTACGGCATCCGCATGACGCGCGAGATCGGCTTCGATACCATCGACATCTTCGCCGACCCGCTCGACCTGGGCGTCCGCGAGCGCCGGCTCATCAAGCACGAGTGCGACCGGGCCGGCCTGCCGATCGTCAGCATCGCCTGCGTGGCCGTCGGCCTGATTGACTTCAACCCATCCGTGCAGCGCTTCCACCTCCAGCGCTGCCGGGCCTACCTCGACCTGGCCTACGAGTACGAGGCCCGCAACGTGCTGCTGGTGCTGGGCGAATACATTTGGGAGCGGCAGGTCATCGCGCCGGCCGAGCAGTGGCAGACCGGCGTCCGCAACGTCCACGAATTGGGCAAATACGCGGCGGACCTGGGCCTCGACATCGCCCTGGAATTGGAGCCCTTCAAGCTGTCGCTGGTCAACAACGTCGACAGCATGGTCCGCTTCCTGGACGACGTGGCCCAGCCGGCGGTGAAGGCCAACATCGACGTCTCGCACCTGGCCCTGTCGCACACCAAGCCCGAGGAATTGCGGCGCCTGCGGGGCAAGGCCGTCCACGTCCACCTAAGCGACTGCGACGGCAAGGTCCACGGCGACCTGCCGCCCGGCCGCGGCGTGGTCAACTTCGAGCCCTACCTGCGCGAGATCATGGCCCTCGACATCGACGGCGCGGTCAGCATCGAGCTGGAGTATTCCCCGGAGCCGGACCGCATCGTGGAGTGGGTGCGCGAGGCCTACGAGGCGAGCGACCGGCTGCTACGGCAAACCGGCCTGCGCGGCTGACCGGGGCCGCTGCGGCGAAAAAACCCGGCAAACGTCAATTTCCTTGGGCGGCCCTCTGCTTTAGAATAACAGGCAGCCCGTCTCGTGCCCGTTGGCACTGTTCGTGCCTGTGCCTGTGTTTTCGTGGATCGGAACTCACCGTGCACATTACCGTTTCCTGTCCCCGTTGCCTTCGCGAGTACCACCTGGACGACAGCCTGCGCGGCCAGCAGATCCGCTGTCCCAACCCGATGTGCCGCGACACTTTTGAGGTGCGGCCGGAGACCTCGCAGCCGGCCCCCCCGGCCCGCGCCATCGAGGAGCTGATCTCGGACCAGGCCGGCTTGCAGCCGCTCCCGGACGAACAAGTCCCACCCGGCGGCTCGCCGGGGGTCGGCTCGGTGGGCGATTTCGTGGAAATCCTGCCGGCCGAGGTGGAGGGAAAAGACCTGCCGATGGCGGAAATCGTCGAGCCGGAGCCCCCGAAGCCGTCGTCTTCCCAGGTGGGGGAGATCGTGACGCTGCTCCCGGCGGAGCCGGCACACACGCCCGAGGCAGCCCCGCCGCCGCCACCGGCCCCGCGCGAGGAGGTCCCCAACTGGCGCCAGCCGCCGCCCGTGCGCGCACCGAACAAGGCCGACAAACCGGGCGGCAAGTCTGCGCCCGGCCGGCGCCCCGAGCCGGCGTCCGCCAGCCCGACGCTACCGCAGCAGCAGCCGGACAGGCCCAAGACCGGCGCGGAGACGGTCAAGATCATCCCAGGCACCCCCTTCGAGGTCTATTCGGAGCCGGCCCCGGCCGGCGCAGCCGACAACGGCCAGCAGACGCCGCCGGCCGGGCCCGTCGAATTGCCGCCGGGCGCCTGGGAAGCGCCGCCCGTGCGCGGGCCCGACGGTGAGGAGAGCGCGCCGGCTGTGCCGTACCCCGCCCCTGACGCAGACATGACCGTGCCCGTCGCCGCGGAGGAGGACCACGGCGAGGTCCCGCCCGTGCATTATGACGATGACCTGGAGCACGCCGTCCCCACCCGCCGCTGGGGACGCCGGCTGCTGATCGGCATACTGGGACTCGGCCTCGCGGCGGGCGTGGCCTTGCTGCTCGTCTACTTCGATATCTTCGCGAAGAGTGAACAGAAACGCTATGACACAGCCAAGGCGGAGTATGATGCGGGGAAATTCGGCGATGCCGCGAAGCACTTCCGGGAGCTGACGCAGGACGAGAAGCTCGCCGAGAGCCCACGCAAGGCAGAGTATGCGTTCTTGGCCGACCTGAGCGAGGTGCGCGACGCCATCGAAGGCCTCTCGCCGGAACTGGACAAGGGCCCCGGTCTGCTGAGCGATTTCCTCCACAGCCACGCGGGTGACCCGCTCGTCAAGGACAATCGCGAGGATATCTGGAAGAGCTGCAAGAGGCTCATCGAAGTGTTCACGGCCCAGGCCACGCAGAGCCGCACCGAAGCCAAGCCCGCTTTCCGCCAGGCCAGGCAGTCGCTCAAGAAGGCCGAACAATGGCTCGCCGACGCCCCAAGGTACGTGAAGGTCTCGCAATCAGAGATCGAGCCGCTCGAAGACGCGATCCGCAAGGAGGACCAAGCGATTGCTCAGGCGCAGCATCGCTCCAGCGTGCTGGCCAGCCTCAGGGCACTGCACCGGACGTTCGAAGGCCTCAAAGACTTCAAGCAGAGCATGGAGCGGGAACGGCTGGACCAGGATCCCGAGGTCTTGGCACTTTACCGAGAGTTCCGCGACGCGGTCGTGAACGATGTCACCTACGAGCGAGCGAAGAGCCACCGCGTCGTCAAGCCGCCTGCCGAAGAGCCGAGCATGGTGGTCGGCGAAGCGGCCCCCCCGGGGCTGCGCAATGAAGGGGTGGTGTTCGCCCTGGCCCGCGGCCTGCTCTCCGCCCTGGACCAGGGCACAGGCAAGACCCTGTGGACCACCCGCGTCGGCATCGACACCTTCAGCCTGCCGGTCCGGCTGGGGCTCGACGCCCGCGCCCGCGAGACCGTATTAGTGCTCTCATCGGACACCAACACCCTGACCGCCCGCGACGCCCGCACCGGCGAGGTGCGCTGGGCGCACGACCTGGGCAAGAAGCCCTCCCTTGGCCGGCCGGTCGTCATCGGCCAGCTGGCCTACGTGCCGACCTACGACGGCACTGTCCACGAGATCGAGCTGGCCCAGGGCCGCCTCGTCGGCCGGTTCAAGCTCGGCCTGCCCCTGAGCATTGGCGGCGTGCGCCAGCCGGGCACCAACCTGCTCTATTTCCCCGCCGACAGCCAGGCAGTCTACGTCCTCGACGTGGCGGCCCACACGTGCGTGGCCATCCTCCTCACCGAGCACCCGGCCGGCTCCCTTCGCGGCGAGCCGATCATCATCAGCCGTGACGGCGTTCGCCAGGCCTTCGGCCAGACCGTGGACGAGTTCCCCGACTACCTGGTCCTCAACCAGACCGACGGCCTCAATGCCATGCGGCTGCGCGTCTTTCGCCTGGCCGACAAACCCAGGGACAGCGCCGAAGAGGCGCCGGACTCCGAGCCGCGCATCCCCGGCTGGTCACAGTTCGCGCCCTATCACGACGCCGAGAAGCTCCTCCAGTTCACCGACTCCGGCAAGCTTGCCTACATCGGCATCAAGCAGATCTTCAACCAGGACAAACCGCTCTTCGTTCAGAGCATCAACGACCTCTTGGAGGGGAAAGACCGTCGCCCCGCGGCCTCCCAGGTGGTCTACGCCTCCGAGGACGACATTTGGGTACTTGCCGGCGGCGAGCTGCAGAGGCGGCATTACGACAAGTTCGGCCAGAGGCTGCCGCCCCTTTGGCAAGATGCCCTGCCGCTCGGCTCGCCTCTGCACGACAGCCAGGTCGGCGCCGGCGGTAAGAACCTCTTCCTGGTGACCCAGTCGCTGACGCAGCAGCACTGCCTGGCCACGGCGGTCAACGCCGACGACGGCAACGTCGTCTGGCAGCGGCAGCTCGGCCTGGTCTGCCAGGGCGATCCCCTGGTCCTGGAGCACAACGTGCTCGTGCTGGACCAGGGCGGGGCCCTGTACCTCTTCGACCCGCGCCAGCCGCCGGCCCACCTCAACGGGCCCTGGCAGGCGGGTGGCCGGCTGCTGGCCGAGGCGCTGCCCCAGGGGGCTATCGCCTCAACGCTCCGGCTGGGACCCGGCGGCGGCGCCGCCTACCAGATCACCACGGTCGATCGTGGCGCGGAGCACGACATGGACCGCTACCAGCTGGTCGTCCGCCGCTACGAGCCGGGCAAGGAGCTTTTCCAGAAGACGATCCACCGCTGGCCGGACCTCCTCCGCGGCACACCCGGCGTCGAGAGCAACAGTATCCTGCTGCCGCTGGCCAACGGCAACCTCCGCCGGCAGGTGCTCGACAAGGACAGCGGCGAGGACGGCCCGGAGTGGCGCGCCGAGCGCGCCGATGAGGTGGAGGCGCGGGGCCACGTCGTCGTCATCGACGATGGCGAATCCCTCGTGACCGACGGCAGCAAGGGCTTGATGCGCTTGCACTGGCCCGTGGGCCAGGCGGCCAAGTTTGAGAAGCGGACGACCATCACTCTGCCCGCCCGCATCGTGGCAGCCCCCCTGCTCTTGCCGCGCGACAAGGACCATCCCGACCTGCGCGCCCTGGTCGCCGACGCCGACGGCAACGTCACCCTGGTGCAGGGCGACAAGCTCGACATCAAACGCCAGTGGAAGCTGAAAGACAAGATCACCACCGGCCCCTACCTGCTCGGCGGGAGCGGGCGGCGGATCGCCTGCATCGTGGATGGCCGGCGGCTGGTCTCGCTCGACCCGCAAGAAAACGACTGGCGGGAGTACCGCACGCCCGGCGAGGGTATCGTGGGCCGGCCGCAGCTGGTCGGCGACGTGCTGGTGGTGGCGGACCGGCAGGGCACCTTTGTCGCTCTGGACCCCGCCACGGCCAAGCCGCTCCGGCAGCCCGGCTACTCGCTCCGGGCCAACATCGCGCCGGCGGCCAACCCGGTCGCCTTTGGGCCCGACCTGATCTTCGCACCGCTCACCGACGGTGCGGTCCTGCTCCTACCGCAGAAGGCGCTGCGGCCGCCGGCAAAGTAACTCCGCCGTCTTGAGCCGAAGGCGCTTCGGGCGCGTGGCGGCCGCCTGCTCCGCGGCTGCCCGTCGACACTGACGCCTGAGCCGGCCCTTCCAAACTGACGTAGTGCGCCGCCGGCTCCAGCACCAAGGCGAACCCGTCCCACCAGAACAGGAAGTCCTCCAGACGCATCGTCCGCGTGCGGCCGTCCTGGTCGTTGCTGTCGATGACCTTGACGGCGGTGTGGGTAAACTCGACAAGTGTCACGATATGGCCGCCGCCGCCGGGATAGATCTCACGGAAGCCGACGACCGCGCCGAGGCCCTGGCGGACTGCATACCGCAGGATGGCCCGGCTGTCGTCGCCGGGGTACTGAATGCGGTAGCGGATGCCGGTGTCGGCCAGGACCTCTTCGAGGGTTTCGGGAGAGCAGTGGCTGGCGTGTTTGCGGGACAGCCCGTAGAGGACCTTGATGTGGTGGTGCCGGGCCAGGGTCTCCAGGGCACACCACCCACACCGGCCCGGCGGCCGGTTCTTGACGCGGCAGCCGGCGGCAATGTCCACCTCGGCCCGAAGCGCGCAGGGACAGAGAAGCAATGTAACGGCAAGGCACCAACAGTACTTGGCCACACAAGAGCCCTCCTACCCCGGATCGGAACCTGCCTCCTTTGGCACGCGATGATCAGGCGATGTGGCGATTCGCAGGCCGAGTGCCTGCGGGCGCAGAGGTGCAGGTCGTCATTGACCCGCACCGGCAAGGGGTAAATCCCGGCTGCCGCCCCCACGATGGCAAATGGCATGCCGGCCGCGCTCGCCGCCCGGCCGTAGTGCCTAACGCCATGCACCGGCGCGGCTTATAATATGCAACCCCAATTCAGACAAGCCCAATCGCTGTCCAGTTTGTGGGCAAAGCGTGATCGGAAACGCGGCAGCGAGTCCCCCAACGGATGGCAAGCCTGGCGGACTGGGGCACGCAGGACTGCCGCCATCTCAACTTTGGAGCGGTACTGAAGTCCCAGATTCGAGCGCCTGATGCCCGATTATCCGAAAAACCTTGCCGAAGCTCAGCAAACAGCTCGTGCAATTGCAAGAGAGTTTGGTAATTTGGAGTGCGCCCCGTGCGCGAGGAAGATTATCCGGGCCCTGGGGCCCGGGCTCGATGTGGCAGTTGTCCGACTGCATACGAGCGACGACAGCGATGTCATTGGCCTGGAGTCGCAAGACTTGCAGGTTTCCCAGAGCGGCCACCATGTCGGCGTTCGCGTCGGTAACCAGGTCTTTGATAATCATCATCCTGACGGGGTGCCTCGGCGGCGCAAGTCCCGTACGGACCTTGCGGTGAGCAGACAAGTAAGGAACCGGCAAATCATGAAGATCCTTGACGTACTCGCCGAGATTCGAGCCCGGCCCGGGATCACTCTTGGCCGCAAATCCGTTCAGACTCTCTATGCATTCCTCACCGGCTTTGCCTTCGCCAGGCGAGAGATGGACGACGCAGATGGTCGCCAATTTCTCGCAGGCTTTAATAACTGGGTGCGGGAGCGTTACAAGGTCAAGTCAAGCCAGGGATGGGCCAAGATCATTGCTTTCCACTGCGTAGACGAGTCTGAAAAGTTGCCCCTATTTTGGAAGCTGCTCGACGAGTATGTCTCCGGATCTCGGCTGAATGGCGACCGGGCTAGGCGCAAGAAGAAGAAGGCGGATGCCTCCGAATAGCGCGGCCGGATGGCGGCGGGGCTGGGGAAACGCCCAGCGTTCGGCTGCTACTTGACGCCGGAGGGCTTGCGACGAGAATGGGCGGCACCGAACTGTGTAAGCAACGGCTGCTCGCCGCCGCACCCAAAGATGGGGAGGAACGGTTCCTTCCAGCCTGAGCAGGCGCGATCGATGCCCATCAACGCCGACAAGCCGCAGCGGTGGAAGGAAGACATTGCCAGGTCTGTCGACCAGTTCAACGCCTGGTTCATGAAGTTTGCCCCGAAAGCCTATCGGGACACTCGCGTCAAGACGACGGCAGACGTCGAGCAAGCCCTCCTCCTCAGCAAGGATCTCACGAAGCTCACCCCGGAGACGCTGAAAACCAACCCCGGCATCCTGCCCACCCTGCGGATGTGCTGCTGCCCTCCAATTGCCCGCGACCGCTTGGCCGGCCTGGCCAGTGTGAATAAGTCGGTGGTGCTGACAATCGAGCAGGCGCCCTGCCCCTGAGGACGGCAGCAGCCACGGTCGAGGCCGGCCTGGAGCGCCTCGCGAAGGTCATTGGCCGCATGCTGGACATCGACATCTTCCCCTGGCTGACGGCCAAGAGACCGGCCACCGAAGTCGAAAGGCACCGCGCGTCCACGATCGTCGCCGATCGCCTCTGCGGAGCGCTTTCCGATCCGATCGTTCGCAACGCCCAGGAGAAAAGGCAACTGGCCTACATCGCGGCTTACCTCAAGAAGAAAGGCTACGTCCAAAAGGCGCACCCGCCCGGCCGACCTGTCGCCGAGATGCACGCAGGGACCTTCACCTTCCGGATGAACGTCGTCGCTGGGGAGGAGCGGAAGGTGAAGATTCCAATTGATGTCGTGATCCAGCCCAAACGACCCAGGCCGAACGGCTTGCCTGTCCTCATGGAGGCCAAGTCGGCAGGTGACTTCACGAACGTCAACAAGCGCCGCAAGGAAGAAGCCACCAAGATGTATCAGCTGAAACGGGCTTACGGAGCGGGCGTCGAATACATCTTGTTCCTGTGCGGCTATTTCGATGCTGGCTACCTTGGCTATGAGGCGGCCGAGGGGATAGACTGGATCTGGGAGCATCGCATCGAGGACCTGGACGAACTCGGCATCTGAGCATGACGACGATCGCGGAACTTGAAAATCGCCGCCTGCGATCGCAGGAGCTCCTGGATTCGCTAAAGGATGCGCGCCAGCGCAACCGGGCCGGCCAATTCGCCACGCCGCCCGACCTGGCGCTTGAAATCGCCACGTACGCGCGCGAGGAGTGGAAAGGGCGGAAGGACCCGGTCCGATTCCTTGACCCCGCTCTCGGGACGGGGTCATTCTACTCCGCCCTTTGTCAGGTATTTCCCTCCGAGCTGATTGCCGCCGCCGCGGGCATTGAGCTCGACGCGGGCTTCGCCGCCGCCGCGTCTTCCTTATGGGGACCGACCGGCCTCAACGTCATCAAGCGTGATTTCACGGACATAGAGGCTCCGGCCGCGGACGGGCGCTTCAACCTGCTCCTGACCAACCCGCCGTACGT
>Ga0307477_10002592_pt1 | contig 13858 bp, 9 predicted proteins | sample atmos_gasesECM2C_FD_203316 | JGI IMG/M metagenome (GOLD analysis project Ga0307477, IMG submission 203316) | Hardwood forest soil microbial communities from Morgan-Monroe State Forest, Indiana, United States - atmos_gasesECM2C_515 | ecosystem: Environmental > Terrestrial > Soil > Temperate...
CGGCCGGCGCGGCGTGCGGGATCAAGCCTTCGGGCAACCCCGATGTCGGCTTGCTGGTGTGCGACGCCCCCGATCCGGTCAGCGCGGCGCGCTTTGCCGACACCGCCGCGCCGGCCGCGCCGGTGATGCTCAGCCGCGAGCGCTGCAACCTGCAGGCGCTGCGCGCGATCCTCGCCAACTCCGGTTGCGCCAACGCCGCGACCGGCAAGCGGGGCCTGGACGACGCCGCCAAGACGCAGGGGGCCGCGGCGATGGCGCTCGGAATCGACCCGAGCGAGGTCCTGCTCGGATCGACCGGCGGGATCAGCGACTACCTGCCGGTCGAGCGGGTGCTGCGCGGCATCCTCGACGCACACAGGGCGCTCGAGCGGGGCGGCGACACGAGCTTTCAGCAGGCGATCCAGACCACCGACGCCTTCGAGAAGCGCGCCAATCTGGCGGTCGAGCTGCCCTCCGGCGAGGTGCGGCTGAGCGCGCAGTGCAAGGGCGCGGGGATGATCTCCCCGCGCTTTGCGACGATGTTCTGCTTCCTGCAGACCGATGCCAAGCTCGCGCCAGAGACGGCCGAGCTGTTGCTGTCGGTGTGCCTGAAGCGCTCGTTTGACCGCTGCTCGGTCGACGGCCAGCTCTCCACCAACGACACCGCGGCGCTGATCTGCTCCGGTTCGAGCGGGGTGAGCGTCGCGCCCGAGAGCGAGGACGAGCTGCGCCTCGGCGAGGCGCTGGACGCGCTGATGCGCCAGCTGGCGATCCTGATGGTCGCCGACGGCGAGGGCGCCGGCCGGATCGCGCGAGCGCTCGTGCGCGGCGGCGATCAGGGACGGGTGCAGACCGCTGCGCGCGCCGTGGCCAACTCGCCGCTGGTGAAGGCGGCGCTGCACGGAGCTGACCCCAACTGGGGCCGGATCGTGCAGGCCCTCGGCGGCGCCCTCGGCGGCGAGGGCCTCGGTGGCGGCCACATAGCGGTGGACGTGCTCGTCGAGGGCATTCAGGTGTGTGCCGCCGGCACGGCGATCGACCATGACGAGGCTGCGCTGGCAAAGGCCGTCGAGCGCCAGGAGGTCGAATACGAGATCGTGCTGCCGGGCGAGGGCGCCGAGACTGAGGTCTTCTTCTCGGACCTGTCGTACGAGTATGTCCGCATCAACGCCGAGTACACGACGTGAAAGGGCCACCACCATGCGCGACGTAGGCACCCTGCTCGAGGCGCTTCCTTACATTCGCGAGTTTCACGGCAAGACCGTCGTGATCAAGTACGGCGGCGCGGCAATGGAGGACAGGACCCTGCGCGAGGAGTTCGCGCGCGACGTGGTGCTGCTCAAGTACGTCGGGCTGAACCCGATCGTCGTGCACGGCGGCGGCCCGGACATCACCAGTTACATGCAGCGGCTGAACATGCCGGTCGAGTTCGTCTCGGGATTGCGTGTGTCCGACGAGGCCACCGTCGAGGTGGCGAAGATGGTGCTGGTCGGCAAGGTGAACAAGGAGATCGTCCTGCGCCTCTCGCGCCACGGACAGCCGGCCGTCGGCCTGTGCGGCGATGACGGAGCGCTGTTCCGCGTCGCCCGCCGAGCCGCGCCCGGCGGCGAGGACATCGGCTTCGTCGGCCAGATCGAGCGCGTCAACGTCGGCGTCCTGCGCCACGTGGCAACCGACTACATCCCGGTGATCGCCTCGGTAGGCGCCGACTGGGAGGGCGCGTCCTACAACGTCAACGCCGACGAGGCCGCCGGCGCCGTGGCCGCGGCGCTCGGCGCCTACAAGGTCGTCTTCCTTACCGATGTCGTCGGCTGGCTGGCCGAGCCCGAGGACCCGAGCTCGCTGATCGGCCAGGCGACCGACCGGGAAGTGCAGTCCAAGCTGAAGACCGTGAGCGGCGGTATGCGCCCGAAGCTCGCAGCCTGCGTCCAGGCGATCGCCGGCGGAGTCAATTCCGCGCACATCGTCGATGGCCGCGTCGAGCACTCGTTGTTGCTCGAGCTGTTCACGGACGCGGGGATCGGCACGAAGATCCAGGCGGCCGCGTGATCGGGCCCGCACGAGCGCCCGGGCGCGCGACGGAGGCGGCCTCGTGAGTCTCGCCGAGCTGCAGGAGCTCGAGCGCAAGGCGGTCGTCCCGTCCTACGCGCGCTTTCCCGTGCAGTTCGTGCGCGGCGAGGGAACGCGCCTGTGGGACGCCGAGGGCAACGAGTACCTGGACTTCCTCTGTGGCATCTCGGTGACGAGCCTCGGCCACTGCCACCCGCGCGTGGTCGAGGCGGTGCGCGAGCAGGTCGGGCGGCTGGTGCACGTCGGCAACCTGTACTACACCGAGCCCGCGATGCGCCTCTCCGAGCGCCTGGCCGACTCGAGCCTGGGCGGCAAGGCCTACCTGTGCAACTCCGGCGCCGAGGCCAACGAGGCGGCGATCAAGCTGGCGCGCAAGGCCCGGCCGCGCGGGGAGATCGTCTCGCTGCTCGGCGCCTTCCACGGCCGCACCTACGGCGCCCTGTCGGCCACGCCACAGGAGTCAAAGCAGGCGCCGTTCGCGCCGCTCGTGCCGGGCTTCCGCGCCGTCCCGCCCGAGCCGGCGGCGATCCGGGCGGCGGTCGGCGAGCGCACAGCGGCGGTGATCCTCGAGCCGATCCAGGGCGAGACGGGCGTGCACGCGCTCGGCGAGGAGCTGCTCGTGGCCGCCCGCAGCGCCTGCGACGAGCACGGCGCGATGCTCGTCTTCGACGAAGTCCAGTGCGGCATGGGCCGCACGGGCACGCTGTGGGCCTACGAGCAGACGGGTGTGAAGCCGGACGCGATCACGGCTGCCAAGGCGCTCGGCGGCGGCCTGCCGATCGGCGCGCTCGTCACCAGTCCCACCTACGGCGACGTGCTGCAGCCGGGCGACCACGGCTCGACCTTCGCCGGTGGCCCGGTGGTAGCGCGGGCGGCGCTGGCTGCGCTCGAGCTGACCGAAGCCCCGGCGCTGCTCGAGACGGTGCGCGAGCGCGGGGCGCAGCTGGCCGACGGCCTGGGCGCCCTACCGCAGGTGCTCGCGGTTCGCGGCCGCGGCCTGATGCTCGCCTGCGAGGTAGAGGTCTCCGCTTCCGACGCGGTCCGCCGAGCGCTGCTCGAAGAGCGCCTGGTGCTCAACGCCACCGGCCCGAGCACGATCCGCCTGCTGCCGCCGCTGACCGTCTCGGCGGGCGAGGTCGACGAGGCGCTCGCGCGGTTGGAGCGGGTGCTGGCCGCCTCCCCAGCGGTCCGTGGCCGATAAGGTGCCCGCCGTGAGCGAGCGCTCCGAAACCCTGCCGCCTCCGACCGCCTCCTACGAGGCCGATCCTGCCGACGTGCGTCGCGTCCTGCTGCTGTACTCGGGCGGGCTGGACACGAGCGTGATGCTCAAGTGGATCCAGGACCGCTACGAAGCCGAGGTCGTCTGCCTGACCGTCAACCTCGGCCAGCCCGGCGAGGATTACGCGGCGATCGAGGAGAAGGCGCGGCGGCTCGGGGCGCTCGAGTGCCACGTGCTCGACGCCCGCGAGCAGTTCGCGCGCGAATACGTCGTCCCCGCGATCAAGGCCAACGCCCTGTACGGCGGCGGCTACCCGCTGTTCACCGCGCTCGGCCGGCCGCTGATCGCCAAGCTCGCGGTCGACTACGCGCGGATCGCCGGCTGCGACACGATCGCCCACGGCTGCACCGGCAAGGGCAACGACCAGGTGCGGATCGAGGCGACCGTGGCGACGCTCGCGCCGGAGCTCAGGACGATCGCGCCCGTGCGCTCGTGGAAGATGGGGCGCGAGGAGGAGATCGCCTACGCCAACGAGCACGGCATCCCGATCAAGTCCTCGCCGGATTCGGATCCCACCCGCCCCTCCGAGCAGGCGCCCTACTCGATCGACGACAACCTCTGGGGGCGCTCCTCGGAGGGCCGCTGGATCGAGGACCTCGACCACGCGCCCGAGGACGACGTCTTCCAGCTCGTGACCCCGCCCGAGCGCGCGCCCGACGAGCCGCAGACGATCGAGATCGAGTTCGAGGCCGGCGTGCCGGTGGCGCTCGACGGCGAGCGCCTGGGCCTGGTGGACCTGCTCGAACGCACCGCCGCGATCGCCGCCCGCCATGGCGTCGGCATCGTCGACCACATCGAGGACCGGATCGTCGGCCTGAAGGTCCGCGACATCTACGAGGTGCCGGCGGCGGCGGTGCTGCTGAGCGCCCACCAGGAGCTCGAGAAGCTCGTCTGCACGATCCACCAGAACCAGTTCAAGCCGCAGCTCGACCGCCAGTGGTCCTACCTGGTCTACGCCGGGCTGTGGTGGGAGCCGCTGCGCGCCGACCTGGACGCCTATATCGACAGCGTCAACGCCCGTGCCAGCGGCACGATCGGCGTCAAGCTGTACAAGGGGCACGCGCGCGTGGTGACGCGCTCCTCGCCGAACGCCGTCTACGACCAGTCGCTGGCGTCGTTCGCCGAGTCTGGCGGTCTGTTCGCGCAGAGCGCCTCGCCCGGCTTCATCGAGCTGTGGTCGCTGCAGTCGCGGATGGCCTGGCGCCTGCACAACAGCTAGCGCCGCGCGCCGCGGCTGCGCCGGCAGCCGGTCGTGGTGAGCGTCCAACCGCCCTGCCGGTCACGCAGAGCTTCGGCCGCGTCGTCCCGCCTCCCGCGCTCTCGCCACTCCGTCCGCTGCCCCGCGTACGCTGGCGGCGATGGCGATGGCCGAGCCGCGATGGCACCACGAGCAGCAGCCGGGAGCCCTCTCCCCAGGTGAGCGGGTGCTGGAGGCCGAGCGCCGCGCCGGACTGGCCGAGGAGCAGCGGCTGCAGGCCGAAGGGCGCTGCTTTGCCGCCGAACGGCGCCGCCTGGACGCCGAGCGCCGGCTCGAGCAGGTGCAGCGGCTGCTGCGCGAGGCGCGCGAGGCCGGGGTGCGGATGCAGGCGCTCATCGGCGACCTCGGCGAGATCGCCCGCCACCTGCGCGGCGCGCTCGAACGCCCCGCCGCCGCGACCCGGGAGGCGCCCTTTCTCGCCGCCGCGGCTCCCCCGACCTCCTCCGATCCCGATTCCCCCGGCGAGCGGGCCGACGCCGAGCGGCGCGCCGAGATGGCCGACGCGCTGGCCGCCGCCGTCGAGCGGCTGCGCGCCCGCGTGAGTGCCGTCGAGGAGTCCCAGCCGGCGCCCGTCACGGTGCTCCCGACGGGCCCCGCCGCAGCGCCGGCCACGGCCGCCGCGCCGGCGCTCGAGTGCCCGCGCCACAGGCACAGCGTCTCGGCGATCGCCCGCTGGCGCGAGCGCCTGCGCAAGCGGCGCAAACAGCGGCAAGCGGCCTGACGGCCGCCTCGGGCTCCGCCGACTCAGGGCATACGATCAAAGCCCGGTGACCGACCAAGCCTGCGCCCACCTGCACGTCCACTCCGAGTACTCCCTGCTCGACGGCGCGTGCAAGATCGAGGCGCTCGCCAAGCGGGCCGCGGAGTTCGGCCAGCCGGCGCTCGGACTGACCGACCATGGCGTGATGAACGGGATGGTCGAGCTGCACCGCGCCTGCGCCAAGCACGGCGTCAAGCCGATCTTCGGCTGCGAGATCTACCTCGTCGACGACCACCGCGCCCAGACCAAGTCCCCACCCACCCGGACCGAGCGCAACCACCTGACGCTGCTCGCAGCAAGCGACGAGGGCTACCGCAACCTCGTGCAGCTCTCATCGGCCGGCTTTCTCGAGGGCCTGCAGCGCGGCAAGCCGACAATCGACCTGGCCCAGCTGCAGGCGCGCTCGCAGGGCATCATCGCGCTGACCGGCTGCCTGGCCTCGCGCTTCTGCCAGCGGCTGCTGCACGACCGCCCCGATGACGCTCGCAGCCACGCCGAGGAGCTGATCGGCATCTTCGGAGCGGAGAACGTCTACTTCGAGCTGCAGAAGAACGGCCTGGCCGAGCAGGACAAGTGCAACGAGCAGATCGTGCGGATCGCGCGCGAGCTGGGCGGCACGCTGGTCGGCACCAGCGACGTGCACTACCTGCGCCGCGAGGACTACGACCACCACACGGCGCTGTTGTGCGTGCAGACCAAGAGCACGCTGGCGGCGCCGAAGCTGACCTTCGACACCAACGAGTTCTACCTGCGCGACAACGCCCAGATGGCTTCTGCGTTCTCCCAGTGGCCGGAGGCGGTCGCCGCGACGCTCGAGATCGCCGAGCGCTGCAACGTGCAGCTGGAGCTCGGCAAGCAGCTGATCCCCAAATACCCGACCCCCGACGGCGTATCCGAGCGCGACCATCTGCGCGAGCAGGTGCAGCAGGGCCTACGCACCCGCTACGGCGACCCGCCGTCGGCGGTGGCGCTCGAGCGGATGGAGATGGAGCTCGGCGTGATCGACCGGATGGGGTTCAACGCCTACTTCTTGATCGTCTGGGACTTCGTCGCCTACGCCAAGCGCAACGGCATCGCCGTCGGCCCGGGCCGCGGCTCGGCCGCCGGCTCGCTGGTCTCCTACTGCCTGCAGATAACCGACGTCGATCCGCTGCGCTACGACCTGCTCTTCGAGCGCTTCCTGAACCCCGAGCGCGTCTCGATGCCGGACATCGACATCGACTTCTCGGTGCGCGGGCGCGAGCGCGTGATGCGCTACGTGACCGAGAAGTACGGGCGTGGATCGGTGGCCCAGATCGTCACCTTCGGCAAGATGTTCCCGCGCGCCGCGACCCGCGACGCCGCGCGGGTGCTCGGCTACGACTACGGCGCCGGCGACCGGCTGGCCAAGCTGATCCCCGACCCGATCATGGGCCGCGCGCCCTCCTTCGAGGAATGCTTGAAGGCCGGCGAGCCGCTGCGCAAGGCCTACGACGAGGAGCCGGACTCGCGCAAGATCGTCGACGTCGCCAAGGGGCTCGAGGGGATCGTGCGCAACTCATCGATCCATGCCGCCGCGGTCGTGATCGCCGATCGCCCGCTCACCGACATCGTGCCGCTGCAGCTGGCCGACTCGGGCTCCACCGACGAGAACGGCGATCGCGCCTACCGCACTGTCACGCAGTTCTCGATGAAGCCGATCGAGGAAATCGGCCTTTTGAAGATGGACTTCCTCGGACTGCGCAACCTCGACGTGATCGAGGACGCGCTCGACATCATCGAGCGCTCCAATTCGGACCCCACCCACCCCGCCGAAAAAGTTCGCCTGGACATGTCCAAGCTGCCGCTCGACGACACGCGCACCTACGAGATGCTCGCGCGCGGCGACTCGACCGGCGTGTTCCAGTTCGAGTCTGAGGGGATGCGCGAGGCGCTCAAGAAGGTAAAGCCCGACGAATTCAACGACCTGGTCGCGCTCAACGCGCTGTACCGGCCGGGGGCGATGGACCAGATCCCCGTCTATGCCAAGGGCAAGCACAACCCTGAGCGGATCGACTACCGCGACGAGCGCCTGCGCCCGATCCTCGAATCCTCAAAGGGGGTGATCCTCTACCAGGAGCAGGCGATGCAGATCTCAAAGGAGCTGGCCGGCTTCTCAGGGGCAAAGGCAGACGATCTGCGCAAGGCGATCGGCAAGAAGAACCGCGAGGCGATGGCCAAGCTGAGGCCCGACTTCGTCGAGGGCTGCAAGGCCTCTGGCACGCGGGCCGAGGTGATCGACTTCCTCTGGCAGACCAACGAAAAGTCAGCCGACTACTCCTTTAACAAGTCCCACGCCGCCTGCTATGCGCTGATCGCCTACCGCACTGCGTGGCTGAAGGCCAACCACACCGCCGAGTACATGGCGGCGCTGATCTCCTCGGTGATGTCGACAAAGGACAAGGTGCCGTTCTTCGTCGCTCGCTGCGAGGAGATGGGGATCGAGATCCTGCCGCCCGACGTAAATCTCTCAGACCACGAGTTCACCGTCGACCACTCCGGCGCCGGCGACGCGACCGTCGGGACGATCCGCTTCGGTTTGGACGCCGTCAAGGGCGTCGGCTACCAGGCCGTCGAGGCGATCAAGCGAGCGCGGGAGGGATCGGACCCCAACCGATCGGATCCCGCCCGACCCAATCCCTTCGAGTCGCTGTGGGACTTCTGCGAGCGCGTCGATTGTCGCGCCGTCAACAAGAAGGCGATCGAGGCGCTGATCAAGTGCGGTGCGTTCGGCTCGACCGGCGCCAGCCGCAAGGGGATGCTCGAAGTGCTCGAAGCCGCGCAGTCCGCCGGGCAGAAGGCCCAGCAGGACGCGCTCGTAGGCCAAGGCTCGATCTTCGATCTGGAGCCGGCCCCGGCAAGCGGCGGGGGCGCCCCGGGCGCGGCGGCGCGACAGGCGCCGGGGGCCGCGCTGCTGCGCCCCAGCCATCCGCCGATTCCCCCGGGCGAGTTCGACCAGGCCGAGTTGCTGGCGGTCGAGAAGGAGGCGATCGGGCTGTTCATCTCGACGCATCCGCTGAAGCCGATGCGCGCCGCGTTGCGCGCCCGCGCCGACTGCTCGCTGAGCGCGCTCGCCGGTCGCCGCGACAAGGATTGGGTGAGCGTCGGCGGGATCGTCACCGAGGCCAAGCGGATCCGAACGCGCTCGGGGGAGCCGATGATGTTCGCCACGCTGGACGACCTCGAAGGCTCCGTCGAGATGCTGGTGTTCGGCAAGGCACTCGGCGAGCACGAGGCGGCTCTGGCGGTCGACCAGGTCGTGCTCGTGCGCGGGCGCGTCGATCACAAGGAAGCCGGCAAGACCTGCCTGATCGTGCAGTCGGTCGAGCGGTTCTCGCCCAGCCAGGAGGAGATCGAGCGCGCCGATCGCGAGGCCCGCGCCACGCGCGTCGCCGAGCAGGCCGCCGGCGAGCCGGTGCACCTGCAGGTTCACGCCGCGCGGCTTCCCGCAAGCGCGATCGAGGACGTCAAGGACATCATCGACAACCACCGCGGCGCCGCCGAGGTCGTGCTCGAGATGGTCACGAGCGCCGGCACGCGCGTGCTGCGCCTGGGCGAGGACTACCGCGTCAAGCACACGCCGTTCGTCCGCGCCGAGCTGGAAGCGGCGCTCACGCCGTCTCCCGCCGCCCTGGCCGCGACAGCCTGAGCGCTACCGCTCCGTCTCCCGCCGCCCTGGCCGCGATGGCCTGAGCGTTACCGCTCGGCCTTCCGCCCCCGCCGCTTGCCGCCGCGCTCGGCGACGCCGCGGTCGTGCAACTCGCGGGCGAAGCGGACCTGCTCTCGGCCCGAGCCGGAGCGGTCCTCGCCCGGTGTCTCCAACACGCACGGCAGGCCCTGCAGCTCCGGCGCGGACAGGAACGCTGCGCAGCCCTGCTCGCCGAGCTCGCCGGCGCCGATGTCGGCGTGCCGGTCACGGTTGGAGCCCAGTGGGGTCTGCGAGTCGTTCAGGTGCAGCGAGCCGACCCGCCCGATCCCGATCTTGGCGTCGATCTCCGCGCAGACCGCGTCCATCCCCGCCACGGTCCGGATGTCAAAGCCCGAGGCGAACAGGTGGCAGGAGTCCAGGCACAATCCGAGCCGCTCGTCGCCGCCGGCCGCGGCGAGCAGCGCCGCCAGCTCGTCGACCGAGCGCCCGAGCGTGCCGCCCGCTCCGGCCGTGTTCTCCAAGTGAAGCGGACATTGCTCGCTCTCCGCGAGCGCCTCGGCGATTGTCGCCCCGGCGCGCTTGACCGCGGCAGCCGGATCTCCGGTCTTTGCCGAGCCGGGGTGCAGGACGACGCCGCTCGCGCCGATCGCCTGCCCGACCCGCAGCGACTGGATTAGCGAGGTCAGCGTCTTCGCGCGAATGTCCTCGTCCTCGCTCGCGCAATTGAGCAGGTAGACGGCGTGGATCAGCACGGCGTCGACCTGGCTCGAGTCCATGGCCTCGCGGAAGGCGGCGATGCCCTCCTCGGGAAACACGGTCGGGCGCCACATGCGCGGGGACTGGTTGAAGATCTGGATCGCGTGGCAGTCGCGCTCGCAGCCCCGCTCGACGGCCTTGGGCAAGCCGCCCGCTGGTGAGACGTGCGCTCCGATTAGCATGGCCTGATCCTATGGACTCTATGCGTCTTCGCTTCGCCCCATCGCCAACCGGCGCGCTGCACATCGGCGGCGCGCGCACCGCGCTGTTCAACTGGCTGCTCGCGCGCCACAACGACGGAGTCCTGTTGTTGCGGATCGAGGACACCGACCGCGAGCGCTCGACCCCCGAGAACGTGCAGCAGATCCTCGACGCGCTGTCCTGGCTCGAGCTCGACTTCGACGAGGGGCCCGTGTTGCAGACCCAGCGCGGCGAGCGCCACCGCGAGGTGCTCCAGGCGCTGCTCGACGGCGGACACGCATACCGCTCCAAAGCGACCGCCGAGGACGTCGCCGCCTACAAGCGCCTGTACGGCGCCGAGCGCGGCTTCCGCGGCGAGCCCGAAGCCGACGGAGCGGTGCGCCTGCGCGTTCCCGAGGGCGAGACGACCGTGGTCCACGACCTCGTGCGCGGCGACACCTCCTTCCAGCACGTCCACCAGGACGACCCCGTGATCGCTCGCGCCGATGGGTCGGTGCTCTACAACTTCGCGGTCGCGATCGACGACCTGGATGCTCGGATCACCCACGTGCTCAGGGGGGAGGACCACCTCTCCAACACGCCCAAGCAGCTGCTCGTGCTGCGCGCCGCCAGGTCGCTTGGAATCGCCGCGGAGCACCCTGAGCCGGTGTACGCGCACCTGCCGCTGCTGCACGGGCCCGACGGCAAGAAGCTCTCAAAGCGCCACGGAGCCGCCTCCGTGCAGGAGCTGCGCGATGCGGGCTTCCTGCCGGCGGCGGTGCGCAACTACCTCGCGCTGCTCGGCTGGGGGGCCGGCGACGACGCGACGTTTCTGAGCACCGACGAGCTGGTCGAGCGCTTCACGCTCGAGCGCGTCAGCCGCAACCCGGCGCGCTTTGACCAGGTCAAGCTGCGATGGCTGGACGGGCTGCACATTCGCTCTCTGAGCGTCGCGCAGTTGAGCGACCGCGTGCTCGAGCTCCTGCGCCTCACCGACGCGCCCGCCGCGGTCGCGGCCGCCGCCGACCGCGCGCTGCTCGAAGGGGCCGTGGCGATTAGCCAGGAGAAGATCCAGACGCTGGCGGATTTCTGGCCGCTCGCGCGCTTCTTCTTCGTCGGTGTGACAGCCGACGCATCGGCGCGCGAGCGCTGGCTCGGGGACGAGGGGCTCGCCACGGTGGCGGCGGCGCGCGAGGCGCTCGCTGCCGTCGAGCGCTTCGATCTGCCGGGCGTATCGACCGCGCTGGAAGCGCTCGTCCAGAGCCGCGCCGTCAAGCCGCGCGAGGTTTACCAACCGCTGCGCGTCGCGGTCTCAGGCACGACCGTCTCGCCGGGCATCTTCGAGACGATCGAGCTGCTCGGACGCGAGGAGACGCTGCGCCGGATCGACGCGGCGCTGGCCGGGTAGCGGCCTCGGCCGGCCGGCACCGCGACGCGGGGCCCGCGTGTCGGCATCCCCGCGCGCCGGCCGCCCGGGCGGCTCGAACCCGCCTGGCTCAACCCGCGCGCTCGGGCTGCCGATAGGAGCGGTGACGCACAACGGTGGCTCGGATGCCACCTGTGCACTGGCAAGGAATTGATGCCGACGCAAGCGACAGCCACAAGGCCGGAACGCGACGACGCGTCGCGCGGCCCGGTCGCGGCCGCAGATCCCGCGGCCAGCGGCGCGCCGGTCGCGGTCGCCGAGCGCCACCAGAACGAAGGGCACGGCCGCCGCCTGCTGCTCGCCTTCGAGGCGCTCGATGCCTTCCCGGCGCTGTCGGAGTCGCGCGAGCGGCTGCTGTCGGTGATCTCGAAAGACAATGCGGCAAGCGGCGACGTCGTCACGGCGGTCGAGTCCGATGTCGCGCTGATCATCGCCGTGATGCGGTTGGCAAACGACGCGCGCGGCGCCGGCGAGCGGGTCGAGACCGTCGTGCAGGCCGTCGAGCGGCTTACCCCGCAGGCCGTGCTCGGGCTCGCCAAGCGGGTTCGCACCTTCGATTTCTTCGAGCGCGCAAGCGGCTGGGACACCTCCCCCGAGCGCTTTCGCCTACACGCTCTGGCCACCCAGCAGGCCGCCGACCGGCTCGCCGCGGAGATCGGCTTTGAGCAGCGCGACCGCCTTACCGTCACCAGCAGCCTGCACGACGTCGGCAAGCTCGTGCTCGTCCACGCCTACCCCGGCTACGCCGGCGAAGTCCAGCGCGGCGGGCTGACGCCGGAGAAGCGCGTGCACCAGGAACGGCGCGAGCTCGGCGTCGACCACGCCCTCGTCGGGGGGGTACTCGCGCGGCGCTGGGGGCTGCCGCCGAACGTCGCCACCGTGATCGAGCGCCACCACAACGCCGATGCGACCGGCGAGGCGGCGGTGGTGCGCCTGGCCGACATGCTCGCCCACTACGCCCACGGCGCTCCGGTGGCGCCTGCGGAGATGCTCTCCTGCGCGCGCACGCTCGGGCTCGGGGCCGAGGAACTGCGCCGCGTGATGTACGAGTTGCCCCACTCCGCGGTCCAGCGCCAGCGGATGGTCGACCCGTGCCCGCTCTCCGGGCGCGAGCTGGGGGTGCTCCAGCGCCTCTCCGAAGGCAAGGTCTACAAGCAGATCGCCCACGAGCTGACGCTCTCGACGAGCACGGTGCGCACGCACCTGCACAACATCTACGGCAAGCTCGGCGCGGTCGACCGCGCCCAGGCGGTGCTGATCGCGACAGAGCGCGGCTGGCTCTAGTGGTTCGTCCTGGAAGTTCGCTGTGGGTTTGCCGGGTGTACGGACGTGATCTGACGGTTCACGGTGTCCGTGCGCGTGCTGGTGGTGGGGGTGCGGACGTCGGGGACCGTCAGGCGCGTGCAGACGCCGGGAAACACCAGCGGACTTGCAGGAGGGACCACTAGGCGCGTAGCATCGCGCCCAGCGCGATGATCTCGATCACGAGCAAGTCCCCGTACGCCGTGGCCGCGCTTGCCGAGCTGGCGCGCGCGGGGGGGGCCGGGCCGGTGCCGATCGGCGAGCTGGCGCGCCGGCGCGAGGTGCCGGTGCAGTTTCTCGAGCAGCTGTTCGCGGTCCTGAGGCGCGCAGGCGTCGTCAGCTCGCAGCGGGGGGTGAAGGGGGGGTATCGCTTCGCGCGCGACCCCGGGGAGGTGACGGTGCTCGAAGTTGTCGAGCTGCTCGACGGCCCGCTCGGCCGCGAGTCAGACGGCGTGTTCGCCGAGGCGGCGGGTGCGGCGCGCGCGGTGCTGGCGGCCATCACGATCGCCGACGTCGTGGAGCGCGAGGCGCAGGCGGCGGGGGCGAGCATGTACCACATTTGACGCGGTCACTATTGTCGTCGGCGAGATGGCGACAATCCCGATCAACATTTCGGAGCTTGTCGGCCGCACGCCGCTGGTGCAGCTGAAGCGGATCCTCGCGGGCACGGGCGAGGGCGCCGAGCGGGGCGGCGTGCAGCTCTTCGCCAAGCTCGAGTCGTTCAACCCCGGCGGCAGCGTCAAGGACCGGATCGGCGTCGCGATGATCGAGGCCGCCGAGGCGGAGGGGCGGATCGAGCCGGGGCGCAGCACGATCGTCGAGGCGACGTCGGGGAACACCGGCATAGCGCTCGCGTTCGTCTGCGCCGCCAAGGGCTATGACCTCGTGCTCACGCTGCCCCAGGGGATGAGCCGCGAGCGCGAGGCGCTGCTGAAGCTCTACGGCGCAAGGGTCGAGATCACCGAGTCGCTCGGCGGCATGGCCGAGGCGGTGCAGGCGGCGCGGGAGCTGGCTCGCGACCCGGACGTGTTCCTGCCCGACCAGTTCTCAAACCCGGCCAACCCGCACGCGCACCGGCGTACCACCGGGCCGGAGATCGCGGCGGCGCTCGACGGGCGCGTCGACGTCCTGGTCGCCGGCGTGGGCACCGGCGGGACGATCACCGGCGTGGGCGAATGTCT
>Ga0307477_10002593_pt1 | contig 13857 bp, 13 predicted proteins | sample atmos_gasesECM2C_FD_203316 | JGI IMG/M metagenome (GOLD analysis project Ga0307477, IMG submission 203316) | Hardwood forest soil microbial communities from Morgan-Monroe State Forest, Indiana, United States - atmos_gasesECM2C_515 | ecosystem: Environmental > Terrestrial > Soil > Temperate...
GGCGACGGCTCCGACGCCACGCGGCTGGTCTTCAAAGTCGTCGACCGGCATGGAGCCGACCGCTTGCTGGGCAGCGGAGAAGTACGTTTTGAGATGACCGGTCCCGGACAGTTAGTCGGCGATAACCCCTTCGCGCTGGCCGACAGCGGAGGCGTCGGCGCGGTCTGGGCCAGAACAATGCCCGGCGCCAGCGGGCGCATCCGAATCACCGCCACCCATTCCGCCCTCGCAGCCAAGTCAGTCGAGATCGACGTGCGCCCTGAACCCGGCGTATAGATCAATATCACCAATGGGCGCGGCAGGATTCGAACCTGCGAAGGCATAAGCCATCAGATTTACAGTCTGACCCGTTTGGCCGCTTCGGTACACGCCCTATTTGTAACTGGCTGTGATTCTAGGAAGTTACAACGGTCGGTCAATTCCCGTCTGCGGGACGATCTCTGCCACATAACTACCACACAGACCAGTCAGACATTTGGGATTTTAGGTTACGTTCCAGGTCCTCGATATCTGCTGTGCCATCTGTGCGGCGAACGACATGGATTTATCGAGAGCCTCTGTGATGATAGTCGAGTCACCGCTGGCCGCGGAGGATCACGCAGATCCCGCGCCGCCGCTGCGGAGCCATGCGAGCAATTCTTCGGCGTGGCGGTCGGGCGGGAAGACGGGGTAGAAGACTTTCTGAATCGCGCCGTCTCGAAGGACCAGCGTCAACCGCTTGATCAGCGTCTTGCCGTCGACTTCAAATGTCGGCAGCCGCAGTGCGGCGGTGAACCGCAAATCCGAGTCGCTGAGCAGGTCGAACGGCAGGTGAATGCGCTGGGCGAATTCCTGCTGGTAGTCGGTTGTCTGCGTGCTCAGGCCGTACACGGCAACGTGCAGGCCGGCAAACTCCGCGTATCGGTCGCGGAAACCGCAGCTTTGCGGCGTGCAGCCGCGGGCGCCGGGGATCTGGTCCCACCCCTGCGGGAGCGGCACGCCGGGGCGCCCGCTCATCGGATAGCAGTAGACGACCGTCAGGCCCTTCTGCTCGGCCAGCACGACCGGGCGACCCGCCGTGGAAGGCAGCGCGATGGCCGGTAGTTTCAGGCCCGGCAGGTGGTCGCACGCGCCGTCATCAGCCGGAGCCGGAAGATCGGCGGGAAGCGACAGGTAATCGGATGGGGTCATGATGCTGCTGGAGGGTACCGCGTCAGCCTCCCTTCGACCAACTGCCGAAGACGTAATCCCGCTCAGCCGCCGCGGCGTGGCACCGCACGCAGGAGGCAATCCGGCCGCTTTCAATTTTGGCAGCGTCCTGGAAGTAAAAGTATTCCCAATCGCTGTGTGCTGGGTCGTAGCCGGCGGGCCGCTTGATCATTCCGCCCATGCCGTCAGGCGTGCTTGCCGGCTTGCCCGATGGCACATCGTAAGCCTGGCCGGTCTTCTCCTTTACGATGATCGAGCCCACCGGATAGATCCGCTTGGAATCCGTCGAAGAAGAATCCTGACGCTTCGCGAAGACCTCGGCTGCCGCGGCGTTCATGTAAATGCGGACCTGCGTATGGGCGTGAATCCCGGCCGTCTTCCTGGCCTTCTCCACGTCCCCTTGCGACGCCCCGCGGCAGAGCACCGCAATCTCGGGATTCACGAAGACGGGCGATGGCGTCATCAGCTTCAGTTGCTTGTAATGCCGGGCGACATCGCCGACGGTTGGCGACGTCTGTGCCGTCGGTTGCGCGTCGTCCGGAGCGTCGTCGAATGGTCGACAGCCGCACGACAGGGACGCGAGTATCGCGGTAATGCGGAATAGGGATGATCGCATGTTTGGCTCATGGAATGGGAATCCGATTCCTTCCGGCCAGATTAGACGGATGAACTGATCGTTTGTTCCACCGAACGGGTTTAGCCGCGTTGCTTGCGACGCGTGTTGTGTGCGCCGTTCGAGAATCGTGGTCGCCTTCTAGCGGGGCTCGACGACCTCGAACCCGACGACATTGAGATACCGATCGTGCGACGCAGCGGATTTATCAGGCAGCAGCGTGATCGTGAGCTTGTGTTTTGCCGCCTCCAGGCCGTCGATGTGCCAGTCGAAGGGAAGGTCGCGGCCGGGACCGTACTGGTCGACGACGGCGGCGACCTTGCCGTCGATGCGGACTTCGCCGCGGCCTCCGTCGTCGTAGCGGTAGCCGAGCCAGCGGACGCCGGCGCCGTCGAACGTGATCGCGGCGGTGGCGCCGACCACGTTGGTGAAGCGAAAGCGGCCGCCGTTGTTCCAGGATGGATGAAATATGACGAAGCGGTGGCCGATCCGCGTGGGCGCGGCCGGGTCGAAACAGATGAAATACGGATCGGCCTCGCCGATCGAATAGAACGGGCGGACCAGCACCGACGGCGCCGAGCGCATGCGATAGACGAGCGGCTCGCCGGGCGCTGGCTGGAGCGCTTTGAGCGGATTCTCACGCTCGCGCCGGGGCAGTATGCCGTCAGAGGCTTGGATGGCCAGGACAACCGGGCCGCACATCAATGCTTGCGGCTCCGGAAGCTCGGGGCAGAACCGCGTGACCCGCGGCTTCATCGGCAGCAAGACATCGACGCGATCGCCATCGCGCCAAGTACGGCGGATGCTCGTCCAATGATTCGCGTCCACTTCGGAGGCGACCGCCCTGCCGTTCACCGACACGTGCATCGGCTCATTCAGCCAACCGGGAACGCGCAGGCGTAATGCGAATGACGCCGGATCCGCGGTCGTTATCTGGAACATGGTCTCCTGACCCTCGGGGAACTGCGTCGTTTGCCGCACCGTCACTGCACCCGGCCCGACCTGCCACCGGACCGAGGAAGGCGTATAGAGGTTCACGCAGAGGCTATCGGCGTCGTGGAAGTAGATTAAGGCGTGATAGTCCGCGACGGCCATCGGCCGCGTCCCGGCGCAGCAGGTCCAGCCGGTTTCGTGGACGAACTTGGTCGCGCCGAGCGGGTTGTAATCGGAATAGTAGAAGACGCGGCCGTCGCCGGTCATGGGGATGCCGGCGCCCACGCCGTTAATGACCAGGCGTTCGATCCAGTCGCCGAAGCGGGCGTCGCCGGTCAGCTCGATGAGGTATTTGCACATCTTGAACGCGGCCCAGGAGCCACACTGGGTCTCGAAGCTGTTGTGCGTGTCCGCGAAACGGCGGGCCAGCTCATCAGGAGGCGCCAGCAGTTCGTCGGGGCCGAAGCCGCCGGTCACGACGCACTGATGGGATTGCAGATAGTCGTAAGCGCCGACGAGGGTGCGGAGGTAGGCGGGATCGCCGGTGACGCGAAAGGCGGCGCCCGCGCCGCCGAAGGTGTTGACGTGGCTGTAGGCGTGATAGCCGCGAGTCTGGCCGCCGTCCGGGCGCTTGGCGAAGATGTCGTCGCCGCGAGCGTAGAGGTTCCAATAGTCGGTGTATTCCCAGACCCTGGCGAAGTCGCGGTATTTGGTGTCGCCGGTTGCGAGATAGGCGCGGCAGAGGTTTTCGCTAAGCGTGTACCACTCGGTCGGCCCGCCGCCGGAGTTGAAGGCATAAACGTTCCTGCGGTCGAGGTGCTTGAGCGCCCATTCGGTGATCCGATCGAGCGCGACAAGAGCCTCTTTGTTTTCGGCATACACGTACATGTCCACGAGGCCGCCCACCATCTTGTCATAGATGTAGTGTGGGGCGTTGGGATGGCGGGTGTAAAAGAAATAGCCGTCCGCGTCGATGCATCGAGACCACTCGTCCAGCAGATAATCGGCCTTGTCCCGGCAGGCGGGATCGCCGGTCGCGGCATACATCCGCGCCAGCCCGGAGAGGACCTGGCCGAAGATGTGAAAGATGTCGCTCGAGTACCAGCCGCCCAAATCCGTACCCGGCGCGAACTGGCCGGCCCGCTGGCGAAAGCCCTTGAGCAGGTCGTCGTTGGGGATGCGCAGGTAATACTCGCGCACCGAATCAAACTGCCGCTTCAGCGGCCCGTCCTCAAGAGTCACGCCGCGGTAGTCGAAAGACTGAAGCACCCGCCGCTCCGGCGGCGCTGCAAGGGCACATGCGGGGACGATTGGGGCGCAGATCGCCGTTGAAAGTGCAATCAAAAAAGTTGCCGGCGAACCTCGACGCATTGGCGTTCGACTTCGCATTTCGCGAGATTCTACCCGCCCAGCGCCGTCGCGGTGCTCCAATGACATTGCCTGCGTCAGCGACTATACTCGGCCCGTGCCCAGCCCGGTGCGGTTTGTGGTGGTGAGGAAGCTGCTGGAAGAGAAGGGGTACATGTTCGGCCGGATCGAAGGATCCCACCACATTTTTACCAAGCCGGGCACACGACCGGTGGTTGTGCCGGTACACCACAATCAGGTGAAGTATGGCTACTATCGAAACGCGCAAAAGGCGCCCTGAATCAAAGTTGCGGCGGCCCTTCGACCCGCGCATTTTACGCAAGGCGGAGGCTATCGCCGGGCGCTATCAGCTTGTGCTCTGGCGCGAGGATGGTCATTGGTTCGGACGGGGACTGGAAATGCCCTTTTGCATGGGAGACGGAAAAACGACCGGGGCTTGCGTGCGGGTCACACGCCGCTCGATCGTCCTGGGCGTTGCAACCATGTTGGAAGAGGGTCAAAGCGTTCCTGAGCCGCTCATCGACCAAGAACGTGGACATCGTCGAAGGGCAGGATGAACGCGGCCCGCGAAGATCCAAAGACTCGCAATTGCGATTGCCGCCATGGTTTCATCGAGGTCCGCCAAACGCAAAAGGCCCCTTGAGGACGATCCGATCCGTCGCCCATTTGATCCGAAGCTCATAGCGCGCGCCAAGGTAATCGCGGCGAAGTACCAGATCACCCTTCGGCAGGAAGAGGGGCATTGGTTTGCTGTTGGGGTCGAGGAACCTAGTACGTACGGTGATGGGCGCACCGTAGCGCAGGCGATCCGGGACGTGCGCGAGGCGTTGACGGTAGTGGTCGCGTATCACCTCGAGAAGGGCGAACCCGTTGCTGTGCCGCTGATCGACCAGGAACGCAGGGGTCGGCGAAGAGCCGGATAAGGCCGATTGGACGGTTGCCGTCATCTCGGTTGTGCGGATCATTCTGCCAAGGCAGCGCAACTCAACGGCCGGCTGCGCCTGCAATAAGAATGAACGGGTTGCGGCACGCAAGCGGGCGATCCATCATCTTCTTCGGAGGCATATCATGTCGCGGAACCAACGCACGCCGGGGGAACGGCAAGTCGATCGTCGCACGTTTCTGGGAAGCACGGCGTTTGTTGGCATGAGCGCCTGGGTCGCGGGCCGTGGGGCATGGGCGAATGAAACCAGCCCGCAGATCAGCCGCTCGCCAAACGAGCGGCTTGCCTTCGGTTGTATCGGCGTCGGCGGCAAGGGGGACGGCGACAGCCTGCACGTTTCACATTTCGGCGATGTCGTCGCCATTTGCGACATCGACGACCGCATCCTTGAACGCAAGGCGCGCCAGCCGGGCTTCGAGCGGGCCCAGCGATTCAATGATTACCGCCGCATGTTCGATCAGTTGGGCAAGAGCATTGACGCCGTGACGGTCAGCACGCCGGACCATCATCATGCGATCGCGGCGTTGATGGCGATCAAGCTGGGCAAGCATGTTTATTGCCAGAAGCCGCTGACGCGGACGGTCCAGGAATGCCGGACCCTGCGCGAATCGGCCCGGCAGTACCACGTCTGCACGCAGATGGGCAACCAGGGGACGGCGACCAACGAGTTTCGGCGGGAAGTGCATGTGTGGACCAACCGTCCGATCTGGCCGCAGGCGCCGACGGTGATGTCGCGGCCGCCGGCCGCGCCGTTGCCGGCGGGCGTTCACTGGGACGAATGGATCGGCCCCGCGCCGATGCGGCCTTACGCCGAATACGACATGGGCAACGGCCAGAAGATGGGGGCTTATCACCAGGTCAATTGGCGTGGCTACTGGGACTTTGGGACCGGCGCGATCGGCGACATGGGCTGCCACACCGCCAATCTCCCGTTCATGGGACTGGACCTGGAATACCCGACGAGCATCGAAGCCCGTTGCCGAGATTTGAACGACGAGACGTATCCATCGTGGGCCACGATGGTCTATCAATTCCCGGCGCGAGGCGAGCGGCCGCCGGTGCGGCTGACCTGGTGGGAAGGCCATCGACCCGATTCGAGAGACCCCAGGAAACGGAACCTGCCCGGCCCCAACATCACGCGTAATTTCGATCTGCTCGACAGCGGCGCTCTGATCATCGGCCAAAACGCGATGATGATTTCCCACAGCGACTACGGCGCGGACCAGAAGATCATCTTCGGCGCAGACACCGAGGGCGTGACGATCCACGTTCCGCAAACTATGCCGCGGCTGGCGGAGCCGGGCCGGCCGTTCGACAGCGATGAGGCCCAAAAGGCGGAATGGATTGGGGCAATCAAGGCGGGCGATTACCGCAAGGCGACAGCCAATTTCGACTACGGCGGGCTTCTGGCGGAGACGATTCTGCTGGGAAATGTGGCGATCAAAGCCGCCAAAAAGCTGGAATGGGATGGCCCGGGAATGAGGTTCACCAACGACCCAGAAGCCAGCCGGCTACTCACCCGCGAATATCGCGCGGGCTGGACGCTGTGAATTTCTCTATTTGGTGGGGAAGACATTCCTGTCTGCCTCGGGGCGATGTACTCATCGACCCGAATCAGGTTCTGATGCCGGGGTACCGGCATCAGAGGCAGACAAGAATGTCTGCCCCACCAAAGGCGGCCTTACGCCATCGCCAGCCGGCGAAGCTGTTGCGCGTGAAGCTGATTCACCAGGCGGCGAACCAGGTCGCGCACGGCATCGCGCCAGTCGTGTTGACGCGAGCGGCAGACGAAGTCGCCGGCCGCATCATGCACCTGCGCCCGCACCTCACACTGGCGGCCGCTACGGTGCATGGTAATGACCAGGACGAACTCACCCATTCGGCTGCCGATCCGCAACGCCCGGCGAAGCCAGGCCATCAGTTGCTTCCGCTGTGACGGCTTGAGCAGCACGTTTCCGGCTTGGAGCTTAATCATTGGGCAAACTCCCGGTTACGGCGGGTTGGAATTAGACCCGAGTTGGTTTTACAGCAAGACATGTGCCCAAAGTGGACGGGTGCATTATACCACGGTTGGCCGCGGCGCCCTCGGAAAATTCGATGTCGCATCAAGATTCTTTTATCGGCCCTGACACCGGTTCGGGAGCCGGGCCGCGGGCTGCGTAGAATGGGGCAATCGAAGATGCGCGCGGTGGTGACCGGACAAGTCGGCGTGGACAAGGGCCCTTACCTGGAAGCGGTGAAGGCCCAGGCGTTGCGCCGCGGGGTGGACCTGGAGGTCTGTCACGTCGGGCGGATGATGTACGCCGAGGCCCCCGACGTCCCGGCGGGGCGGATTCTCAACCTGCCGATCACACGGCTCAATGCGCTTCGCCGGGCGGCGTTCAAGGAGATTCTTGCCGCCGCCCAGCGGCACGAGAACGTGCTCGTCAATACGCACGCGACGTTTCGCTGGAAGCACGGACTGTTTGCCGCGTTCGATTTCGACCAGATCAAGGCCTTCAACGCTGACCTCTACATCACGCTGCTGGACAACGTGGAAGCCGTGCACCAGAGGCTGCTGCGCGACCATGACATCGATCACACGCTCAAGGACATCATGGTATGGCGCGAGGAAGAACTGCTGGCCACCGAGATTCTGGCCAACATGCTCAAGGGGTACGGCCACTTTTTCATGCTTAGCCGGGGCCGACGCGAGCCGACCATGCACACGATTAGCCGCCTGCTGTTCGAGCCGAAGCGCAAGAAGGCGTATCTGTCGTTCCCGATGAGTCATGTGATGGATCTGCCACGGACGCTGGCCGAGATCGAGCAGTTCAAGCGGACGATGGCGCAGCATTTCACGTGTTTCGACCCGGCCGACGTGGACGAGCTGGGCCTGCACACGCAGGCGCTGGCCGCCTTACAGGATGGCCGCACGACGATCGACGTAGCCGCGCCGGAGGGGACGCTCACGCTCAAGACCTCCGATGTCGCCCAGATCAGCTCCGACATCCTGGGCCAGATCTATGCCCGCGACTTCAAGATGATCGACCAGTCCGACATGATCGTGAGCCTGATTCCCGAACTGCCCGGCGGCAAGCCCGCCGTGTCGAGCGGCGTCGAGCGCGAGCTTCACCACGCCTTCGAGGGCGGCAAGGAGGTGTACGTCATCTGGCGCTGCAAGGCGATGCCGTCGCCTTTTGTGACCGAAACCGCCGCCAAAGTCTTCCGCGATTCCGATGAAGCGATTCGATACTTTCAGGACAAGGGGTATTTGATCGACAGCCGCGTCGGCTGAGCAACTTCATTGAAACCGGGCGGCGAATTGGGACAACGCGAGCACGGCAAATCCCACCCCGCCGACGCTTTGGCTCAGCGGCCAGTTCATTCGGTTGGACAGATAGAATCCGATCGCCAGAAAGACCAGCGAAAGCAATGCCGAGGCGCCCATCGCGCTGGGCAGCCGACGGGCCCAGGGCAGCACCGCCGCGGCGGGAAGAAACAGCATCGACAACACCATCACCACTCCAAGCGAATCCGTCCCGAGCAGCATCACGATGGTCAGGAGGGTTAGAAAGAGGGTATCCCAGCGCTCGGGCTTGAGGCCGGCCAACTCCGCGGCGGCCGGGGCCTGGGCCAGGAGCAGCCAGCGCCGCCAGAGCAGCACGCACGCGGCCCCCACTACCAGCAGCACGGGAATGGCGATAGCCGCCTTGGCGGGATCGACGGCGACGTCCACACCAACGAAGAGCCGCTGCAAGTCCTCCACGTCCTGGCCGTGGTTGGCGATGATCAGGAACGAGAGACAAAGGCCGGCGACGTAAAACGATGGCACGACCCAACTGGCCGCGCCCCACCGCTTTGAGAAGGCGAAGTAGACCAGGGCGATGAGCGCGACGATCAGGGCCGGCGGCAGCGTAGGCCAACCGAAACGCATGCCAATGGCCGCGCCGACGGCGACCACCTGGGGGATCGCCAGCGCCACCAGCGCTTCGCGGCGAAGCAGGACAAACAGACCCAGCACCGCGCCGGAGACCCCGAGGGCGCCGGCGGTTGCCAGCATGAATCTGAAATCATAGATGAGTCGGCTCCAGGAGATCTGGGGCGGCTCGACTGACTGCTCTTGAGGCGGCGCGGCCTCAGGCGCGGAACGTTCTGTGGCCGCGCGATCGGCCTTGCCGGTCTCGAGTTGCTTGAGGATATCCGCTGTTCCCTGATCGACTTGATCCGTCGGCCTGGTTGCCTGCGCGAAACAGGGGCGCGTCAATAGCGGCAGCAACAGCACGATGAACAAGTGCGCGGCGCGCTGTCCGAGGACTGGAATTGCCCGCAATGCCGGTCGGCGCATCGATCGCGGCTTCATCCCGCCCTCCGCGAGGCTTGCAGGATTCTCTCGCCCAGGGCCGCAGGCGTGACGATCTCGACGCGGCTGGGCTGCCCGGAGTGCTCGGCGGGGTGCAGCCAGGCGATCCGCTGGGCCACCTGCATCAGGTCGTCGGCTTCGTGGCTGATGATCATCATCGCCACGCCCTCCCCGATGAAGTGGCGCAACAGGTCGAGCAGGTCCTGCGTAGAGCGTACATCGAGTCCTTCGGTGGGCTCGTCGAGGATCAGGACGGTGGGATTGCCGGCCAGCGCCCCCGCCAGCAGGACGCGCTGCTGCTGGCCGCCGCTCAGGTCCGCAAATCGACGTGATGCCAGATGCTCGATTCCGAGCTGACGCATCATGGCCAGAACATCCTTGGCGTGCGGCCCCAGCCACCCGAACAGCCGGCGGGCCGAGCTGGCCAGACCCGCCGCGTCGAGGCCGCTCATCGGCCAGTGCAACTCGATATTGCGATGCTGCGGCAGATAGCCGATGCGCATCCCCTGCTGGCGGTACGACGCAACGCCATCGGTTATCTGGCCGCGCGCGGGCTCGTGCAACACCTGCCCCGCCATAGGCGGCAACAAACCGGTAACGCCGCGGACCAGCGTGGTCTTTCCTGATCCGTTGGGACCAAATATTCCCAGGCATTCGCCTCGACTCAATTCCAGTCGATCGACCGCGACGACGGCCCGTCCGCCGTACCCGAAGACGCCCTCCCGAACTTCTATCAGCCGGTAATTCATCTCTACCCGCTCGCTTCGTGTTTCTCTTCCTTCGTGTCCCTTCGTGTTCTTCGTGGATCGACGTATTTTCTCCGTGGATCATTTCGGTTGGATGCCCACAGCTCTGGCCGTCTCGATCAGCTTTTGCGTGTCGTACTCGAACAGCGCCGCATACGTCGGGGCGCCGGGCGCACCATTGACGTGATCCGGCAGCACGACCATCTTCGCGCCGGCCTGATCGGCGACGTACTGCGCCAGCCGCACATCATCCCACGTCTCGCAGATGACTACTTTGACACCCAGGCGTTTCATCATGTCGATGGTCTGCTGCACCTGTGCCGGCGAGGGCGTGATGCCTGGCTTGGGCTCGATCGTGCCGACAACGTCGAAGGGGATCGCATCGGCAAAATAACGCCAGGCGTCGTGGAACGTCACCACTTTCAGTCCAGCGTAGGGAGCAAACTCCTGGTGAATCTGTTTGGCCACCTGGCCCATTTTCTTCACGAACCGCGCGGCATTGGCCTTGTAAAAATCCGCGTTCGCCGGGTCGGCTTTGGCCATCGCCAGGAACATCGTCACCGTCATCCGCTGGGCGATCTTGGGGCTGAGCGTGTAGTGCGGATTGCCGTAGGCGTGCACATCCCCCATCGACCGATCGATGTGGCCGGTCGGGGCGTCCTTGATGACGATCCCCTGGCTCATATCAACGTTGCCGGGCTTGTTGGCTTCGACTTTGGGGTTTCGCGCCCCAACCAGCAGATTGTCGCGCCACGGCTCGGCGTCGAGGCCGCTGTGCGCGAAAAGGTCGGCTTCATTGAGATAGACCATCTCGGTCGGCTTGGGAATGACGTTGTGAATGTTCTCCGGCCCCTTCATAACCGAGTGAACGTCCACCCTGCCGTCGCCGATCTCTTTGGCGATGTCGGCAAAATCGGGCGCAGTGGTCACGATTCTGAGGTTGGCATCGGCGACCGCCGGCGCCAGCAAAAGCGCGAAGATCAATGACATCATCGGTTTCATAAGAATTCCTTCACGCATTGCGCGGGCTCCGCCCGCGACATCCTCCGGTCTCACCGTGCCGCCCAATACGGGTGCGGCGGGTGCGCGCCGAAGACAAAATCGCACTGGAAATAGACCGTATCTTCGGTCGGGAGACTGCCCCATTTGTGCTGGTACTCGACGCGGAACATCAGAAACTCGCTCCAGTACCAGGTTACGTACGGCGAGACGCCGTACACTTCCTTGTGCTCGTCGACCGCGTCCTTCGTCCAGTCGAGGCGCATGCCCGCGTACCAGTCGCGGTTGAGCTGCTCCTGGGCCAGCAGGAATGCGCCGACCGAATGCTGCGGATCGGCCACGTGCTGGTCCACGTTCCCATATATCAGCTCGGCCTGGAACAGTTGATTGTTGAAGCGGCCCAGCGGGTCGGTGTGCATGAGCGTGAAGTCGGTGCCCACCAGGTCGGCATACTGATGGTTGTCGGCATTGTGGTGTCCGTACAGGAACGACCCGCCCCACTCGAAATTCAGGTTCGGCGCCAGGTCGTGGTTCCAGAGCAGGTGAAGATTGATGGCCGGCGAGCTGACGAAGGCATCGTTGTTAAGGACCGGGTCGGCAGAATCTCCTTCGCCGCTGACGACCTCGACATCGGCTTCGACGTACTGCCCGCCGATCAGTCGGGGCGGAATCACGTAGCTGAAGCTGATTCCCGAATCGACCAGAGACTCGGGGCCCAGAAAGCTCTGCACGACAAACGCGTTGTCCACCGTCGGCCACATGTGCAGGTGAAGCAGGTTCCAGCGTCCGAAGCGCAGGTGGAAGCGGCCGAGCTTGGCGGTGAGGTTGGGCACGCCGAAGTCGTGCAGGTCGAGGTAGGCTTCCTCGATGTCGATGGAGGTATCGACGTGCCCGTCGCGGGCGGCGGGGTTGAAGAACAGCGGGTCGGAAACTTCGCGGTCGATCGGCAGGATCACGACCGCGTTGGCGCGGGGATCGACCGCGGCACGAAAATCCAGCTCCAACTCGCGGAAATCAAAGCGGTTGCGAGCGGGATCGGCGTGATCGGAAGAGACGTTGCCGGCAAAGTCGCCGATCACGGCGATGTCGGGATTGAAGCTGGCCGGCAGACGTAGCGTTGGCGGCGGCGCCTCCCGTGACTGAATGTCCTTGAGCATTTCTTCGGTGGTCTTGTCGATATCTTCCGGCCCGCCGCCCAAGGCCGGCTGGCTCGTAGCGGACGGCTGCGGGCGGTTGGCCAATTCGGATTTCAATCGCTCGATTTCCGCGTCGCGGGCCTTGAGGTCCGACTGATATTTCTGCTCGAGTTCGTTCATCCGCTGCTCGATTCGATCCATCCGCGACGTCGTCGGCTGAGTGGCCGGCGGCGCGTTCTGCGCCGAGGCCAGGCCGGGGGCGGCGGCAACGAACGCCGCGATGCAGAACATGATCTTGCCCATTATCGGAGATCTCCGGTGAGAGGACGGTCGGCGCGCCGTTCAAGCGCCGGCGCGACGCGACTTCGGTCATCACGGCGTAGTTGGAGATCACCGCCGCGGCGGCCCGCGGCAAGGAATGGGCAATTCGCGCCGTTGCGGCGTCAGCCGGTTCGGCAGCAGCGTCAGGAAGGCGAGAAAAACCCCCAGGCAAATCAGCAGCGGCGTCCACGTCAGCGCCATGCCCGCTATGTGCAGTTGCGCATGAAAGGCACAGTTGGAATCGTTGTGGATCGGCGCCCGATCGATGGGCGTTTGTGTGAGATGTCCGTGCACGAGAAGTTGTGCGTCCTCCGCCGCGTGCTGCGCGTTGTGCCACCGCTCGACGGCGCCCGAGCCGAGCGCGGCATAGCAAAGGAACAAAATGATCGCGGCGACACGCTGCACCCCCGCTATCGTTCAAAGCCGTGCTCGACGTGTCAATAGTCTCGGAGCGGACGGGAACGCGGATGCGCAAAAAACACCCAGGATAGATGGATTCACTTGGAATCCGCGTGACGTCTCAACAGGTCGGCAAGCGCGGTGCTTCCGTGAATGGTGCCGTCGCTACGAAAGACTTCCGCTTCGATACCGCCGTCGTCGAGAAACTCGATCTCCCATCGTTCACCAGGGACTGCCACCTCGACCATGATAGCGTCATCGCGATATTGATCGAGCCGGTAGTGGATCTTTCCCGCTCTTAGTTCGTTGAGAAATGAGAGGAGACGTGCATTCTGTGTGATCATCGGTCAAACCTCTGGTCGCTCAGGAGCTTGCGCACTGTCTTCAAGCCGGGACGTCCTTGTCGTGCGCCCTCTTCGATCTCCTCCCACATCATAGCTTCAAGTTCCCGCCAGGGCGGTGAGCCTGGCGGAAGCGGAGTGGTGGTAATGCTCGCCTTCTTGAGTCGAAGAATCTCAGCCACGAGCATGCCGGCGAACCTGTGCGGCATCAGGCGAGAGTTCCCAATTCCATCTCGTGAAGCCCCTTGCCGGACGGCACCATGGGATACACGTGCTCGTTGGGTTCGACGACGAAATCCACCACCACCGGGCCGTCGTGCTTGAGCATGGCCTGGACGGTGGCGCGAACGTCTTCCTTGCGCTCGCAACGGATGCCGCGGACCCCATAGGCTTCGGCCATCTTGGCGAAGTCCGGGTTCTTCATGGCCGACTGGCTGTAGCGGCGCTGGTAAAACAAGTCCTGCCATTGCTTGACCATGCCCTGGAAGTCGTTGTTGAGTATCGCGACCTTGACGGGGATGTTGTACT
>Ga0307477_10002595_pt1 | contig 13854 bp, 10 predicted proteins | sample atmos_gasesECM2C_FD_203316 | JGI IMG/M metagenome (GOLD analysis project Ga0307477, IMG submission 203316) | Hardwood forest soil microbial communities from Morgan-Monroe State Forest, Indiana, United States - atmos_gasesECM2C_515 | ecosystem: Environmental > Terrestrial > Soil > Temperate...
AATGAAGTAGTCGCCGGCATGATCCAAATGGTCTCTCGCCTGATTGGCGCCAATATTGAATTATCTTTCCTGCCCGCCTTGGATCTTGGCCGCGTGAAAGCTGACCCGAGTCAGATGGAACAGGTCGTGCTCAATCTGGTGGTAAACGCGCGTGATGCCATGCCCGACGGCGGCCAGTTGACTATCGAAACTTCCAACATTGACCTCGATCGCAGCTACGCGGCCAGTCATCCTGGCGGACTCGAACCCGGCCCCTACGTCATGCTCACGGTCACTGACACAGGCTGCGGCATGGACACCGAAACGCAAGCCCGCATCTTCGAGCCTTTTTTCACCACCAAGGCTCAGGGAAAAGGTACGGGCCTTGGCCTCGCCACAGTCTATGGCGTCGTGAAACAAACCGGCGGATTTATATGGGTGTACAGCGAGGTCGGTCACGGAACCACATTCAAAATTCACCTGCCACGCGTCGCCGTGTCTGTCGAAAAATCATTCACCGATCAAGCTCAGAGCGGCCCTGCACCTGGCACGGAAACCATCCTGTTCGTGGAAGATGAAGAGAGCGTGCGCGAGCTCGTCCGCGATTACCTGGGCACCATCGGCTATCGCGTTCTCGAAGCTGCTGACGGCGTCCAAGCGCTCGCATTGGCCGCCGCCCACAAAGGCCCCATTCACATACTCATCACCGACGTGGTCATGCCGCGACTCAGCGGACGCGAGCTCGCCAGCCGCCTTGCCTCTGAACGCGGAGAAACGAAAGTTCTCTTCATCTCCGGTTACACAGACGACAGCGTGTTCCGTCACGGCGTGCTCGAGGGCGGCGTTGCCTTTCTCCAAAAACCTTTCAATCTGAAATCCCTCGCGCAGAAAATTCGCGAGGTGCTCGGAGGACAGCCCCTGGCCGCCGTTCTACGAGGAAATACCGAAGAAAATTAGCCTGCTGCCAATATTCTGGCCCGCTTCTTTCCGCTGAGTGAAGTCAGGAAGGAATTACAAGGTCCCTGTCGGCTCTACTCGGGCTCGTCTGCCGGCAAGCCACCTTCCTGCGTAAGGACCACGGTCTGCCCGGTCAAATCGAAGCGTTTGCGGCAGCGAATATTTCGGCAGGCGACCATATCGTCAATGCGCACCATGTACGACCGCGCCTTCGCATAATGGGCGCGATCTTCCTCGTTCCCGCCCTTCGGCGGCGCCGCTTTTTTTGTACGTACCATCCAGCGCACCGGAAAAGTGTTCTCCTGCCGGCAGTGCGGACACACCAGCTTAATTTGCTTGGTCTGCTCCTTCTCGTCGTAAAATTTTCGCTCGTCCATTTCCTCAGCCTGCTGGCGCCCTGCCAGCCAATTCATCCACGCTCACGAAGCGCATGCCTGCATCTCTCCATCGTGGCAACCAATATTCGAGCGCCGCAACAGTATGGCGGCGATCGCTTTCCGGCTGCCTGTGATCCGCGTCGTGGAGCAGGACGATATCGCCTCCCCGCACCCGGCGCAAGCGCTTAATCACGCGCTCAGTAGGCTGCGGCTTCCAGTCGTAGGCCATCGCGGACCACATTACTAGCCCCAAGCCGCTACGTGCCCGCACCACTCCGTCCAATTGTGGCCCTCGAAATCCATACGGCGGCCGCATCCAACGCACTGCTTTCCCTGTAGCGGAAGTGATCGCCTCGTCACAACGGTTAAGCTCTACGACAATCCGCCGCGGCGAAAGAAACGTAAGATTCGGATGCGTTTCGGTGTGATTTCCGACGGTATGCCCGCGCTCAGAAATTTCCTTTGCCAGTTCCGGAAATGCGCGTACATGCTTGCCAAGCAAAAAGAAAGTCGCATGTGCCTTGTAGCGCTCGAGCAAATCGAGGAGCTCTGGTGTGATGGCCGGATTCGGGCCGTCATCAAACGTAAGAGCCATTGTCGAGAGATTGCCCGTCCGCCGCAGCGTCGTTCCAAAGAGCTGCGCCGAGGGTGCCATCGCGGCCCACGCAAACAATCCGCCTCCGGCACATATTCCGCCCGCAGCAACATACGCTGAAAGTATTTCCATCATCATTCAGAATTTTCGCACGCGGCGCCACCCCACGTCACAAAAAGCTGCGTTGGAGCGCGACCCCCAATGGGATTTGCGTTCCCCATTTGATACCATGCGGCAGTTTTCGTGCAGTTCCGCAAATTCATGCCCTCAATTTCCTTGGTGCACCGAAAAATCCCCGTTTGGCTCCGCTGGACTGCGCTTCTCTGGCTCTTAATCTGGTTCCCAACTTACTGGCATACATGGGGCGCGGTAAATTTTCTGCACCTCTGCGATATCGCCGTCATTCTTACCTGTGTTGGCCTATGGACCTCCAACGCTCTGCTCATCTCGAGCCAGGCGGTCTCCTCATTGCTGATTGACGTCACTTGGGCGCTCGACGCCGCCTGGAGATTTTTCTTCGCCCATTATCTCATCGGCGGCACAGAATATCTGTTCGACTCGCGCTTCCCTCTCGCCGTCCGCCTGCTCTCACTGTTTCACCTCGCGATGCCCCCGCTTCTTCTCTGGTCCTTGCATCGACTCGGATACGACCGCCGCGCCTGGCCGCTGCAATCCGCCACTGCAATTGTCCTTTTCTTGGTCTCGCGTTTCACGGACCCCGCGAAAAACTTGAATTTCGCTTTCCGTGACGCTTTCTTTCACCGCGCCTGGGGCTCTGGTCCTGTCCACATCGTCCTCAGCCTGTCCCTTCTGATTTTCGCCGTATATTTTCCCACTCACCTGCTGCTCAAATCTCTGTTCCATCCTCCAACTATCACTAAATCGGGGCATCCATCGACCGCGTCATTAAGGGTTTCCTGAAAGCGACTATATTTGGAACTCCGCAATCGCTTACGCGGCATCGATCGCGCACCTCGATTTCAGCGCTTGAATTTTCGCAGTTGCATGCGCCTGCCACGCGTGATATATCCCCGCCGCGCGATGCGTTGGTTTCGCGGGAGACACCTCTAGTAGTACTGGATGCCCAGGGGGATCATCAACAGCGATAAGAGGACAGGCTCTCCGCGCAATTTTCCCGTGTGCTTAGCTGCTGAATACGCTGAAGCCTTCCTTCCCTGAGATGGTCACTCACAGTCTTGCGCCATTGCAGGCTCCAGCGAATTCGTAGTCTCCCGACGACTTCTCCGCATTTGCGCGATCGGGAATTGGGGCGATGCAGCAATTCCGTATCGAAATTCGTTAGAACGAAGCCTACTTGTTCAGTTTTACCTATGAGCTTAAGGAGATCACATGCAAGGAATGAAGACAAAAACTTTGCAAGCATTTGGAATTGCGGTTATCGCTTTGCTGGCGTTCACCCCGCTGGCTGGCGCACAACGCCTCAAGCCGATCCCGCACCCGATTGGTCAACCACAACATGCCCCAGTCCGGGCTCAAGCCAGTGTTACCAGCTCGACTGCTTCAGCCTCACCCTGGACTCCTCTTGCGAACCAACCTACATTTCTAGTTGACGGCGCCTCGGTTCCAATCCTTCTCACCGACGGCACTGTGCTGGTGCAAGACGCCGGCTTCCCGGATTGGTGGAAGCTAACGCCTGACCAAAACGGCAGCTACGTGAATGGCACGTGGACCCAAGTGGCCTCATTGCCCGCCACATACAGTCCGCTCTATCACTCCTCTGCTGTATTGCCCGACGGCCGCCTCATCATTGAAGGGGGAGAATATTTGCTCAGTCTCGATCAAACACAACTAGTCCCGACTTGGACTCCTCAGGGTTCAATCTATGATCCTGTTGCCAACACCTGGACCCCAGTTGCTCCCCCTCCTTTTTTCACGGGTTTCGGGCCCTTCCCTCAAACCATTGGCGATGCTCAAAGTGTGATTTTGGCCAACGGCACCTATATGCAAGCCAATTGCTGCACCGTTGAACAAGCTCTTCTCGATCCAAAGACTCTCACCTGGACCCAGACCGGCTCAAACAAATTCGACATTAACGATGAAGAAGGATGGACCCTACTGCCAAATAGAAAAGTTCTGACCGTCGATGCCTACGTCCCCGTGGGCATCCCCTATATGCCCGACGGCACGAACTCCGAAATCTACAATCCCAAGACAGGTTCGTGGTCCAGCGCTGGAAGCACAAAGGTCCAACTCTGGGATTCCTGGCTGACTTGTGGCGAAATGTCCCAGGAGCCCAAGAATGGCCCCACATTTGAGGTGGGACCGGCAATCCTGCGCCCCAATGGCACCGTGTTCTACACCGGATCGGATACCTGCCCAGATTCCACCACGGCGTCCGGCTTCGCTTCGGGCCACACCGCGATCTACAACTCCCACACGGGAAAATGGAAGGCCGGCCCGGATATCCCGGGCGGAAACAACATCGCCGACGGTCCCGCGGCGCTCGAACCCAACGGCAAAGTTCTCATGTTTGCCAGCCCGGCCTTTGGTGCTTCACCCTCCACCTTCTTCGAATGGGATGGCCACGACATCACAGCCGTTCCGGGAACCCCGAATGCTCCGATTGATGGGTCGTTCTTTGGAAACATGCTTGTGCTTCCGACTGGTCAGATTCTCTTCACCGACTTCTCGGACGACATCGAAATCTTCACCCCGACGAAGTCCCACCATCACGAAGACGACGGGGGCGACGACCATCGGACGGCTCCCGTGATCATCTTCACCCCGATTTTCCTTGAGGGCGGGAAATCCTACAAAGCCTTCGGTTTCGGTTTCAACGGCGTTTCGCAGGGAGCGGCATACGGAGACGACGTGCAGGCGGCCACCAATTTTCCATTGGTCCGCATCACTAACCTCATCACCGGCCACGTTTTCTACAGCCGCACGCATGATCACAGCAGCATGGCCGTCGCTTCGGATGATCTTGTGTTTACTCATTTCGACGTTCCCGCAGTTCAAGAGCCCGGAATCAGCAAGCTCGAGGTCGTCGCGAACGGCATTGCTTCCGATCCAGTGTTTGTTTTCGTGACGCCATAGTTCGCATCACAGCGATGCTTTCGCTGCACATTCGGCCTCACGCGGGTCACATCAGCCTCAAGCTGTTGTGGCCCGCGCGAGCGAGTTCTCTCGCTTTTTCAATTATTACTCGGTCTGCCGAATCGCCCGGAGATCAATCCCTAGCTGTTGACATTTCTTGTAGAGGTGGCTGCGCTCCAGACCCAGCGCCTTGGCCGTGTTTGTCATGTGGTGTCGATTCCGCTTCAGCTCCGTGAGCAGCGTTTCCCGCTCGAATGCTTCCACTCGTTGCGCCAGCGTGCCGGCGGCGAGTGCGCCACTCGGGCCAAATCCGCCTGAATTTCCAGCCGCGGCTTGCGGCAAAGCACGCGCTACAATCGCCGCCTCCACAATTTCCGCGGGCGAGAGCAGCAACGCGCGCTCCACCACATTCCGAAGCTCGCGGACATTTCCCGGCCACGCATATCCTTCCAGTGCTGCAATGGCCTCCGCCGAAAAACTCCTCGGCTTCCAATTGTTCTGGTCCGCCAGTTGTCTGACAAAATGTTCTGCTAGCACTCTGATGTCCTCCCGGCGCTCCCGCAGTGGCGGCAGTACAATGGGAAACACAAACACTCGATGATAGAGGTCTTCACGAAATGTTCCCTGCCGCACCTGCTCTTCCAAATTCCGGTGCGTCGCCACCACCACGCGAACATCCACTGTAAGAGGCTTGTCGCCTCCCACGCGCTCAATCTCGCCCTCCTCGAGCACTCTCAGCAGCTTCGCTTGCATCGTCAGCGGCATGTCCCCGATTTCATCCAGAAAAAGTGTTCCACCGTGCGCGTGCTCGAATTTCCCCACATGCCGCGCCGCCGCGCCTGTGAACGATCCCTTCTCGTGCCCGAATAATTCCGATTCCATCAATTCGGACGGAATTGCCGCGCAATTCAGCGAAACGAATGCCCCGTTCCTCCGCGGGCTTTTTTCATGCAGCGTGCGTGCAATCAGTTCTTTTCCCGTTCCCGTCTCGCCGCGAATGCACACGCGCGTCTCGCTTGTGGCCACGTGTTCCACCTGCGCCATTACTTCGCGCATCGCCGCGCTGGCCCACACGATGTGATGCCGCCCCAGTCGGCGCTTCAAGTCGCGGTTTTCTTCTTCAAGATATTTCAGCCGCAGCGCATTCTCCACCGTCAGCAATAGTTTGTCGGTCGAGATTGGCTTCTCCAGAAAATCGCTCGCGCCCAACCGTGTGGCCTTCACCGCCATCTCGATGGTGGCCTGCCCTGAAATCATCACCGTCGGCGCGATTACTCCCGCGTTCTTGAAATCTTCGAGCAATGCAATGCCATCCCTCCCCGGCATCACCACGTCCGAAAGAATTAGGTCGAACCGCTCCGTCTTCGCAAGTTCCAGCGCCCGTCCCGCGTTGTCGCACACCGTGGCTTCGTGTCCCGCCAGGCGAAATGCGCGCGCCAATGACGCCAGCGTGTTCGCGTCATCATCAATTATCAATATGTGGGCTTTCGGCGGCACGGCAGGTTACTACCCTTCTTTACCTTTTTCTTTCTCAAATATGCTTGGGATGGTTTGTGCTCGCCGCGCCGGCTGACTGGGTAGTTCGATGTGAAATGATGTCCCCACGCCCGTTTCGCTCTCCACGGAAATTCGCCCGCCGTGGTCGCTCACCACCGATTGCACGATGGCCAGGCCCAAGCCGGTACCATGCTGCTTCGTCGTGTAATACGGAGTGAACAGCCGGTCGCACTCCTCAGGCGTAAGCCCTGTACCGGTATCTGAAATCTCAAGATGCACCTTGCCGTTATTATTCGTCGTCCGCAGCATCAGCACGCCGCCTGCCGGCATCGCGTCCATCGCATTCAATATCAGATTTTCCAGCGCGCGGTGTAGCAAAGCCGAATCGGCTTGGATCGCAGGCAAATCTTCCTGAAGGTGCAGCTCAGGAGTGATGGGCGGGCGTCCCACGGCGCCGAATTGAGCTTCAAACAGTTTTACCGCGCTTCGCACCACCTCATTCATATTCACAGCAGCCAGTTCCGGTTGCGGCATTTTTGAGAAATCGCTGAACCGGTCGGTAATCGTCTTCAGATTCTCGATTTCGGAAAGAAGGATGCCGGTAGATTCGCGGAACACTTCCTCAAACTGCTCGGGCCTCTGCTCCTTCGCGCGCTGCAGGTTTTCAACCGTCGTCTGCAAAGGGAATAGCGGATTCTTCAGCTCGTGCGCCAGCCGCCGCGCCACCTCGCGCCAGGCAGCCACGCGCTCCGATTGCACCAGCCGCTCGCGCTGCTCGCTCATCTGCTGTGTCATCTGATTGAACGCGCGCCCGAGTTGCCCGATTTCCCCGCCTCCGCGAACATCCACGTGTGCGTTCCAGTTTCCTGCCGCCACTTCCCGCGCCCCCTCGGCCAGATTACGCACCGGGCGGGTGACGCGCGCAGCCCCCCACCAACTGAGCAGCAATCCAATCAACAGACCGATCCCGACCACGGCCAACGCGAGCCAGATGATTCGGTTCTCAACAATGGCGATCTCGCGCTGCGAATTCCCCACCAGTAGCACGCCAAGTAGCTCCTTCTGCCGTCCCAGCAGCGGAAGCGCGTGAAAAATTTCCGCGCTCGCCGGATCGCTGGTCCAATTGATTTTTGCCGTCTGCTGGCCCGGCTGCTGCTGCTCCTTTTCGAGAATCGGTGCAAAGCGCTCCGCATCGTTCGCGGGACCATTCGAATCGAGCAAATTTGCAGGCTGATAGGCCCGGTCCAAATTCAGATATAGCAGCGCGCGCATCCCTGTCGGCAGCACCAGCGAGGCCAGAAATTCCTTCCCCAGTCGCTGGCCACCTGCGACATATAAATTGTTATCCCCCACGCGCACCGTCGCCACCGACATTAGCGCCAGCGTCGGACCCTCCGGCGTTTCAACCTTCGTCAGAAAAGATCCTCGCGCCGCCCAGTCTTCCTGCTGCGTCACCCAGCTCAGTTTGTAACCAAAGCGCGCTGGCCATTCAGCCGAGGAAATAATCGAGCCGTCGTTCGCCGCGAAATCGAGAATATCGAGCTGGTGTGCGTGCGACACGCCGCGCGCGTCATTCACATAAATCGAAACGTCGCTCTTCGGCCGGCTCAAATCAATCGCCATGCGCACAGTTGGTTCCGCGTCCGCTATGCCCTGCACGCGATGCACGATGTCCTGTCCGCGCCGCTCAAATTCACGCTGGAATTGCGCCACCAGGGCATCGCTGTGCTGCTGATTCAGATCCTCAAACGCGCGTTGCGTCACCACCATCACGCCCGCGGCAATCAGCCCCACGGACAGCAGTAGCGCAAGCGTGAACACCCAAAAGAGTTTCGACCGGAACGTCACCGCTTTTCCTTTTCGCTCGCTGCTTCCGCCGGCCCATCCAGCCAAACATCCGCCAGCGGCCAAGTCTCTCCAGGGCCCGGCGCTATCCAATTTCTCACGCGCGCGCTCAATCCATACACCTGCGGCAACCAAACTAGCGGCGCTACGCAATAGCTGCTCACGATCGCTCGCTCGCGATCATAAATATCCTGGGGCGAAGCCGGATCTGGCAACGGCGATGCATCAATTTTTGTAACCGGGCTCAGCGCCGCGAGAAAATTCATCAGCGCCACCCGCGGCACCGGCGAAGGCATCCGCAAGCGCATCAATCGCGCATCAATATCACCCGATGCCGCCATCGCCGTCGCTCCTGCACCAGATATCGCTTGCGCCATCACTGGAATCCCTGCCTCCCGCGCATTCACCACAATGCGCTCCGCCACGGATTGTTCGAGCGGATCGCCCAAATCATATCCCAACACCAATTTCGCCGACTTCGGCATTTGCGTCCAAAGTTCCTTCGCGCGCACCGCATCCGCCGCCGTCGAAAAAAGAAACGCCGTCCCGCTTGACCATTGCGGCAATAGCCCTCCAGCCGCCTCGCCATTCTTCTGCAAAATAAAATTCACTATCGAAGCGCGGTCGATCGCCGCCGCCAGCGCTTCCCGCATGCGCGCGTCCTCAGTCCCCGCCCGCCCCGCCGGAAAAACCAGCGCCAGCAATTCATCCGGCTGCGACACACTCACGCGGACTCCACGGTCAACCGCCCGTCGCGCCTGCTCCACTGGAATCTCGGCAAGATCCGTCTTGCCCAATTCCAGATCAAGCAGCATATCCCGCGCCGCCCGCCCCATTTGTATCTGAATCGAATCCACAAACGGCCGGCCGCCAGGCGCATTCTCGTTGGCCGTAAGCGTCGCATGCTTCCCCGGCTCCCACTCCGCAATTTGGAACAGCCCCGAGCCGGCCACACTCGAAAACGTCCCGTCAGTATTCCGTCTATCGTAGATCAGCGCGTCGAACTGCCGCTTTGCGCCACTCACCTCCAAATCCTTCACACCCCTTGTTGGCTCGAGCGAACTCACCGCCGCCTCAATCTCAACGCGCAACACACCCCCATACCGCGGCCGCCGCGCTGTCTCGACGCGGGGTGCTGCAAACAAAAGCACAATTCCCAAACTAATCGCCGCAAGTCGCCGTAACAAGATATCCCTCATAATTTCCCGTCTTTAGGTTGTGCGCGATCATTCGCAGAGTGTTCTCCTTCCAGTCGGGACGCATATTCAATATGGGACCATCAAACGGGATCGGGCTGCCAGACGGAACAGCTTCTTCCGTGGGGCCCATGAGCAGGAATCCTTGCACAAAGTCGGGTTGGGTCCAGTCTCCAGGTCCGCTAGAGATCAGGATAGAATTGGCCCCGCATTTCGCCCTTAGGATTTCGCCCACGCTTTCCTCGCGTCCGCGAACATTTATCCCCACTTCCTTCGCTGGCGTGATGCTGTACCACATAGAACAGGTCATGTTTTTCGGCTCGCCAGCCGGGCCTATGCAGTCGACGTCGAACCAGAAGGTGTCCAATCTCCTCAGATCAAATCCCCCTGCGCCCCCACGTCGCACTGGTGTCATACGCGAAATCGGAATCATTCTCTCCATGCGCCAGCTAGAATCTGAAAACTTATAGGTTTCAAAATGGTTTAATCCGAGTATGTTCAGGGTTGAATCGGAATTGCCGGGTTTCGCCAACGCGAAATCAATGAACTCCTCAGGCTGAGCCCAGATCAACTGAGCATCAAGCCTCAGCGAGCCGATTGGCAGGCCGTCCGTGTTCTGTAATTGGCGCGGGACTCCGGCCACGAAAGTCTGACTCGCATCCCCTCTGCGAGTTTCTGCCGACCACATGTATCCCTCCACCCCTTCCGATAGAGTCACATGCACGGACATTTCGCCCTGCGCCAGCGAACTCAGGCGAATATCACGCTGCTCTAGTTCGCGTTGAAGTTCCTGTTGGATGGCTTTCGCTTCGGCAACGTTTAGCGATGAAATATTCTTCACTTCCATCGATACTTCGTGCGTCGTCCCTGCCGCTGCTGCAATCTTCTCTGCCAGCGCGCGCACAGCTTCATTCCATTTTGGCGGGAGTAGATTCTGCGCCGCCGAAGCTGATTGAGCCGGCTGATTCGGCGCACTCGAAGTCTGCGCAAGCGTTGTACCCACACGAAAAGTCAGCAGCAACACAACAATCGCGCTGTGTGAAAGAAGTATTCGGCAGGATGCCCGCATGGAGTTCCGCGAATGGCTTGGGTCGTTCGCGATTTGTCATCTTAACACACACGCCAATTTCAAAACTCGCAAGCGCCGCGCACGACTTGCCCGATTCATCAGCAATGCCGCTCCAACACTCCGACTAGAAAACGCCGGCAGGGTGGCGACGCTTTACCCTGAAACCCCAACATCGCGAGCCAAAGAGCGCGGCGGTACTCTTCAACTCGATTCCATCAGCGCCTCAGGGTAAAGCATCGCCACCCGCAAGGGTTTTTGCCGGCATTCAATCCGCGCCCGGTTCCCACTCGCGGACCCGGACTGACAAAAGCCCGCGAGTGGCCAGCCGGGAATCTCTCATTTCGAACCCGGCTTCACGGGCCCATGCGCCATCGCGCCCACCGACTTCAGCACATCGTTCGTGAAGAAAAATTTCCCGTCCGTCGGCACCATCATGATTTGCACACGATCCGACAACCGCTGCGCCACCGTGTATTGCACCAGCAGTGGATTTATCTTCAGCGCCGCTCCCTGCAGTTGCAGTTGCTCCGCCTCCGCCTGCGAAGTCACCCGGATGTTGTGCGCCTCGGCATCCGCCAGCAAAGTGCGCCGCTCAAGCTCCGCCTTGCCGTCAATCACTTTTGCCTGCGCCGTGGCTTCGGCGCTCTTGATAGTCTGCAGATTTTGCGCTTCAGAAAGCAGATCGCGCCGCTGTTGCTCCGCCTTGCTGTCAATCACTTTCGCGGCAGCCTCCGCTTCCGCATTCTTGATCGTGGTTTCCTTGCGCGCTTCTGCTTCCAGCCGCGACTGCTCGATCTGCTTCTGTTTCAGCGGCAGCGTGTACTGCATCGAGTCCGCTTCCGCCTTCGCCATGATCACGCGCGACGCCGCATCCGCCTCCGCGTGCTTCACCTGTCGAACTTTCGCGGCGTCCGCTTGCGACTCCGCAATCTTCACGCGCTTCTGCTCAATCGACGCGTCCACCAGCGTGCGATCGTCCTCCTGCTCCTTCAACAGCAAACCTTCCAGGCCCTTCGCGTACTCTTCCGGAAGCTGCACTTTCCGGAGCAGCACTTCTTTTACCACGATGGAGTCACTCGCCAGCCGCGTGGTAATTGCTTGCGCCGCGCGCTGCCGGAATTCCTCGCGCTTCACCGCGAAAAGATCACGGACGATATAATTCGGCGCCATTTCTCGAAACACGCTGGTCACCACCGGCGCCACAATCTCTTCATCCACCGGCTGCGGCAGATTCGCCTGAATGTAATCGAGTTTTCGCGGGTCCAGCCTGTACCGCACCGTCACCGCCAGCCCCACTTCCAGCCCCTCGCGCGCTTCCACATTCAGCACTTCCGATTTCTCGCGCGGCCCCACGGCCGACGCCGTCTGAAAAATTCTATCGCGCGTATCGAACAGCACCACTCGATCCAACAGCGGAAACACAAAATGTGTGCCCGGATAAAACGTCCCCGGCCGCACGCCCGAAATTTGACTCACGCGAATTCCTGCCGCGCCGTCCGGCACCACGATGATGCTTTTCCCCGCCAGTGCCGAAACTCCGGCCAACAGCACCAGCTTCGCCGCCATGTTCAAGCGGATCACCCGCCGCGGCCGCGCTCCCAGTGGGACGCGCTGTGTCGCCCCGACCTGGCTCGGCGGTGACACATCTCCAGCCTGCTCTGGCTGTCCCGTCTCCGCCGCGCCGTCGCGTCGCCGCAGTAGCCTGTTCAATTCGAACGCCAAGAAAATGTCGTACAGCACCACGCCCGCGGCCGAAGCCAAGAGCCCAAAGCTCACGAGCAACAACAGAAATCTAAGAAACAGCATTTTCGTGTCCTCCGCTTTCTTGCCTCAGTCTTCAAATCCCAAGGCTAATTTCCTGCCGCGTGGCTTCCCCCGGCGCAGCAGCTACCGGTTCCGAACCTCCTGGCTCCGGCTCGTTCACCGCGAACTCAACTTCTTTCGCCTCATGAAAGACCGCCGTTGATCGCTGCCCCACTCCCGCTTGCCCCGGCATCACCCGCATCAACCACCGCAGGCAATACCATTCCATCCACATCGCCAACCCCATTGACGCGATGATTGCCGTCCCTATCCCTGCGAATCCGAGAAAGCTATCCATGGTCGTCTCTCTTTTCGCCTACCCCTCGCAGGTCCATATGCAGCGGGCAGGCCACTCGGGAATCGACTGAGGGATAAGCGGTTAACAGGCATTAGAGAGTGGAAATTCGTGGCCTGCCAAACACGTCGTGGAAATTGGCACGCAACCTCGCGCCTCTGTTAGAATCCGCGGCGGAGACATCCAATGGCGCAGCCTTCGCCAGCCGCCGGGATTCGCATCTTCAGCGTTCGCGGCATCCCGATTTATCTGCATGTGAGCTGGTTCATCATTTTTGCTCTCATCACGCTCTCTCTGGCCAAGCAATTCACTTCGCAGCATCCCGCCTGGAGCCAGACGCAGCATTACGCGCTGGGCATCATCACTAGCATTTTCTTCTTTGCCTCCGTCGTCTTTCACGAACTGAGCCACAGCTTCGTGGCCCTGCGCTATCGCATCCCTGTGAAATCCATCACTCTTTTTGTCTTTGGAGGTCTCGCAGGAATTGGGCGCGAACCCGACAACGCCAGGCAGGAATTCAATATCGCCATTGCCGGGCCGCTGTCGAGCATCTTCCTCGCGGGCTGCTTCTGGCTGGTCACGCGTTTCTTCCACGGTGACGAGATGGTGGTCGCCGCAGCCGGTTGGCTATGGCAAATCAACCTGGCCCTTGCCGTCTTCAATCTTGTCCCGGGTTTTCCGCTTGATGGCGGCCGGATCCTGCGCGGAATTGCCTGGGGCGTCACCGGCAGTCTCGAGCGCGCCACCAGAATTGCTGCGAATGCCGGCAAAGTTTTCGCTTACGTAATGATTCTCATCGGTGTCTGGCAAGCACTCAACGGCAACTGGGTCGGCGGGCTGTGGACGGCCTTCATCGGCTGGTTCCTGCTGAGCGCCGCACAGGAAAGTTTTGCGCAGGTGGCCATCCGCAGCACGCTCAACGGAGTTCGCGCCCTCGACGTGATGACCCACGACATCCCCACCGTGACGCGCGACATGTCGCTCGAAGAGTACGTCCACGAAGTCCTGCGCACCGGCGTCATGACCCACATCGTCATCGGTGCAGGAAAACCCGTAGGGCTCGTCAGCCTGCAGGCCGCGCGCACCGTCCCACGCGACGAATGGACCACCAATTCAGTCCAAGCCGTGATGCTGCCGGTGGAACGCATTCAGTGGGCCACGCCGGAGGAACCCGCGCTCGCCGT
>Ga0307477_10002597_pt1 | contig 13852 bp, 4 predicted proteins | sample atmos_gasesECM2C_FD_203316 | JGI IMG/M metagenome (GOLD analysis project Ga0307477, IMG submission 203316) | Hardwood forest soil microbial communities from Morgan-Monroe State Forest, Indiana, United States - atmos_gasesECM2C_515 | ecosystem: Environmental > Terrestrial > Soil > Temperate...
GCCGCCATCGGCTTCTTCACCCTGGGTTCGGTGTTTTGCGGCCTCTCCAACACCCTGCCGGTGCTGGTCTTAAGCCGCATCCTGCAAGGCTTCGGCGGCGCAATGATGACCCCGGTGGGCCGCTTGATCCTCACCCGCACCTTCCCCAAGGATCAGCTGATGAAGGCCATGAGCTATTACATGCTTCCCGGCATGCTCGGCCCCACCATGGGCCCGCTCGTCGGTGGTTTCATCACGACTTATTTCTCCTGGCATTGGAATTTTTTCATCAACGTGCCGATCGGTTTCGTTGGCGTGGCGCTTGCGCTTCGTTTTGTCCCGGACATTCGCATGCCGCGGCCGTCAGCTTTTGACGTCACCGGCTTTCTCATCATCGCGTGTGGGCTCGGCACGGCGCAGTTCGCGATCGAGAATCTCGGCCGGCACACGCTGGATCCCATTACCGAAGCTGCGCTCATCGCCGTCGCCACTGCCATTCTCTTAGGCTACGCGGCCTATGCCTTGCGGCGGCCAAATCCCGTGCTCGATTTGCGGATGTTCCGGGGCAGGACCTTCAGCGTCGCGGTCATCGCCGGCAATATGATCCGCGCCGGAATCGCGACTGTGCCCTTCCTGCTTCCGCTGCTGTTGCAGGTCGGCTTCGGCCTCGATCCTTTCCATTCGGGGCTGCTCACCTTCCTTAACACAGCCGGCGCCATGAGCATGCGGGTGTGGGTTTCGCATCTTGTCAGACGCTTCGGCTTTCGCGCGGTCTTCCTCGCCGGCGTGAGCCTAAGCTCGCTGCTCATGGCTGGCTTCGCGCTGTTCGAAGCAACTACGCCGCACATTCTGATCGCGGTTTACCTCTTCACTTTTGGCGTCCTGCGCTCGGGACAGATGATCGGCATGGGGGCGCTTGCCTATTCCGAGGTTTCCACCGAGGAGATGTCGAAGGCGACCAGCATCTTTGCGTTGGCGCAGAGGCTCGCCCAGAGCCTCGGTGTGGGCATAAGCGCGAGCCTGCTCGCGGCATTGTCCGGCTTGGGTCCGATCAGCGTGGGCGATTTCAAGATCGTCTTTATTGTCGTCGCTTTGCTGATGGCCTCTTCGGCGCTAGGCTTCAGGCGCTTGAAACCCGAAGACGGTTGGCAGGTTTCGGGCTATCGCAGCGCAGCAGAGTAGTCATGTCCGATACGGCAATCATTGCGGAATCCGTTGTCGCCCAGCCGGTGAGCCGCTTTCGCTGGGGGCCGCTCGCGCTCTGCGGCGCCTGCCTTTTCGTCGAAGGCTTCGATGCGCAATTCATGGGCTATGTGGTTCCGGGGATCGCCCGAGCGTGGGGGATCGCTCCAGGAGCGCTCGGTCCCGCAATGGGTGCGGGACTGTTTGGCCTGATGCTCGGCGGATTCTTCATCGCCCCGCTCGCCGATTCCGCCGGCCGCAAGCGGGTCGTGCTCTATTCGGTGCTGACCTTCGGCGTGCTCACGCTTGCCACAGCCGCAGCGCAATCGCTGACGATGCTAACGGTGTTGCGCTTCTTGACGGGTCTTGGTCTGGGCGGCGCCATGGCCAATACGATTGCGCTGACCGCCGAATTCAGCCCCCCGGAGAAGCGCGCCTCCGCCGTAACGATCAACTTCGCTTCCTTTTCCATCGGCGCGGCCGTCGGTGGTTTGGTCACCGCAAAGCTGATGCCCGGTTATGGCTGGCAGTCGGTGTTCATTTTCTGCGGCGCGATTGCACTCGGGCTGGTACCGCTGATCGCTCTGTGGATGCCGGAAACATTGCGTCCTAGGGCGAGCGCGAAGGCCGCCATTCCTTTGGGCGAGCTTTTCCGCGACGGCCGAGCGCGGATCACATTGTTGTTTTGGCTGGTGTTCTTCATCAACATTATGGAGCTGTATTTTCTCACCAGCTGGCTTCCCACCACCATCAATAGCCAGGGGATCTCCATAGAGTGGGCTGTAATAGCGACCTCGCTGCTGCAATTCGGCGGCGTTGCCGGTGCTTTTGCCCTCGGGCCGCTGGTCGATCGCTTCGGTCCGCGGCTGGTGCTGGGTCCCGCCTTTGCGACCGCCGCCGTTTGCGTCGCCATTATCGGGCTTGCCGGCTCGTCTCTCGCCATAACTCTCATCGCTGCCGCTTTCTGCGGCATCGGCACCGTCGGTGCGCAGAACTGCAACAATGGAGTAGCCGCGAAATTCTACCCGGCCCCCATTCGCGCAACCGGCGTCGGTTGGGCACTGGCGGTCGGCCGCATCGGTTCTATCCTGGGCCCGGTTGTTGGGGGTCTGCTGCTTAATGCCGGCGTGGATATCCGCACGCTATTCCTCATTGCCGCCGTACCGCCTCTCTGCGCGGCGGCAGCCTATCTCGCGATGGGGCGACAGAAGGCGCTTGAGGGCAGCTTTTCTTAAGCTACATTGTTGCATTGCGAGAAGGTTAGGAGCCTGCTACTCGCCAGGATTGGGGCGGCCTTGCGCTGCCAAGCAGGAAATTTAGGGCTGATATGGGGTTGCCGCCAAAACAGGGCCTTTACGACCCGCGGAACGAGCATGATTCATGCGGGGTTGGCTTTGTGGTCAATATCAAGGGCCGCAAATCCAATGAGCTGATCCGCCGCGCCCTGCAGATTCTGCTCAACCTCGACCATCGGGGAGCGGTCGGCGCCGACCCGCTGGTGGGCGACGGCGCGGGCTGCCTGATCCAGACCCCTGACCGGCTGCTCCGCGATTGGGCGGGACAGCACAAAATCGAGCTTCCGCCACCCGGCCACTATGCTGTCGCGATGTGCTTTATGCCGCAGGATGCGAAAGCGCGGGATTTTGCCATCCGGCGGTTTGGCCATTTCGTCAAAGTCGAGGGCCAGACGCTGCTCGGGTGGCGCGACGTGCCGATCGATACCACGGGGCTCGGCAAGACTGTGCTGGAGCAGATGCCGGTCATCCGCCAGGGGATTATCCTGAGAGGCGCGCGGACCAAGGATCAGGATGCCTTCGAGCGCAAACTCCTGACCATCCGGAAGCAAATCCAGAACCCGCTTGCCGAACTTGCCAAAAAGCACCGGCTGCCTAGCCTGACGCAGTTCTACATCCCGTCTTTCTCCACGCGCACCGTGGTCTACAAAGGGTTGCTGCTTGCCCCGCAGGTGGAGAGTTTCTACTGCGATCTGCGCAATCCGCTGACTGAATCGGCTCTCGCCCTGGTGCATCAGCGCTTTTCCACCAACACCTTTCCGTCCTGGCGGCTCGCGCATCCTTATCGCTTCATCGCGCATAATGGCGAGATCAACACGGTGCGCGGCAACGTCAATTGGATGAATGCACGCCGGCGCACGATGGAATCGGATCTTCTCGGCCCGGATCTCGACAAAATGTGGCCGCTGATTCCCCATGGGCAATCCGACACGGCCTGCGTCGACAATGCGCTGGAGCTGCTGATGGCCGGCGGTTATCCACTGGCCCATGCCATGATGATGCTGATCCCGGAGGCATGGGCCGGCAACCCGCTGATGGATCACAAGCGCAAGGCCTTTTATGAATACCACGCCGCGTTGATGGAGCCTTGGGACGGCCCGGCCGACATCGCATTCACCGACGGCCGCCAGATCGGCGCCACCCTGGACCGCAACGGACTGCGGCCGGCACGCTTCCTGGTCACCGACGACGATCACGTCATCATGGCTTCCGAAGCAGGCGTCCTGCCGATTCCGGAAGAAAAGATCACGCGCAAATGGCGGCTCCAGCCCGGCAAGATGCTGCTCATCGATACCGAACAGGGCCGCATCATCGAAGATGAAGAGATCAAGCGCAGCCTTGCCGAAGCCGAACCTTATGAGGACTGGCTAAAGCACACGCAATTCAAGCTGCACGAATTGCCGGAATTGCCGGAAGCGCCGCTGATTGCCGCGTCCAACGATCCCTCCGCGCTACTCGACCGCCAGCAGGCCTTCGGCTACACGCAGGAGGATTTGCAGTTTTTCCTCGAGCCCATGGCCAAGGAGGCCGACGATCCTGTCGGTTCGATGGGGACGGACAAGCCCATCGCGGTGCTCTCGAACAGGCCGCAGCTCCTTTACAATTATTTCCACCAAAACTTCGCGCAAGTAACGAATCCGCCGCTGGATGCGATCCGCGAAGAACTCGTGACCTCGCTCGTCTCGATCATCGGACCGCGGCCCAATCTGTTTGGGCGCGATGCCGGCACGCATAAGCGGCTCGAAGTCACGCAGCCGGTTTTGACCAATACCGACCTGGAAAAAATCCGCTCCATTTCCGAGCTGTTGGACGGCGCCTTCCGCACCGCGACACTCGACTGCACCTGGCCGGCATCCGAAGGCGCAGAAGGGTTGGAAAAGGCGGCCGACCGCATTTGCCGCGAGGCCACGGATGCCGTGCTCGCCGACAATAACATCCTTATCCTTTCCGACCGCGCCGTTTCCGCCGAGCGCATTCCCATTCCCGCGCTGCTCGCGACGGCGGCTGTCCACCATCATCTGATCCGCCAGGGTTTGCGCATGCAAACCGGTCTCGTGGTCGAGACCGGCGAAGCGCGCGAAGTGCATCATTTCTGCGCGCTGGCGGGCTACGGCGCGGAAGCGATCAATCCTTACGTCGCCTTTGAGACGCTAGAACAGATCCGGTTGCAAATGGGATTGCCGCTGAAATCCCATGAGATGCAGAAGAATTATATCAAAGCGGTCGGGAAGGGGATTTTGAAGGTGATGTCCAAAATGGGCATCTCCACCTATCAATCCTATTGCGGCGCGCAGATTTTCGATGCGGTCGGACTTTCCGCCGAATTCGTGGAAAAATATTTCACCGGAACTGCGACGCCGATCGCCGGCATTGGTTTGCGCGAAATCGCCGAAGAATGTGTGCGGCGGCACAAGGACGCCTATGGCGATAGCCTGGTCTATCGCACCATGCTCGATGTCGGCGGCGAATATGCATTCCGCATCCGCGGGGAAGATCACGCCTGGACGCCGGAAGCGGTAACGAAGCTGCAGCATGCGGTGCGCGGCAAATTGCCAGGCGAATACCAAACGTTCGCTGAAAACATCAATGAGCAGAACGAGCGGCTGCTAACCATCCGCGGCCTGATGCGGTTTAAATGGGCGCAAGAGCCGATCTCGCTGGACGAGGTCGAGCCGGCAGCGGAAATCGTCAAACGGTTTTCCACGGGGGCGATGAGCTTCGGATCGATTTCGCGCGAGGCTCACACCACGCTCGCGATCGCCATGAACCGCATTGGCGGACGTTCGAATACCGGCGAAGGCGGCGAGGAGTCCGACCGCTACAAGCGGCTCCCGAATGGCGATTCGATGCGCTCGGCGATCAAGCAAGTGGCCTCGGGCCGGTTTGGCGTGACCATCGAATATCTCGTCAATGCGGACGATTTGCAGATCAAGATTGCACAAGGGGCGAAACCCGGTGAAGGTGGCCAATTACCAGGGCACAAGGTCAGCAAGGACATCGCCAAAGTTCGCCACTCGACGCCCGGCGTGGGCCTGATCTCGCCGCCGCCGCATCACGATATCTATTCCATCGAGGATCTGGCCCAACTCATCCATGATTTGAAAAACGCCAATTCGCGCGCGCGCATTTCGGTGAAGCTGGTGTCCGAAGTTGGCGTCGGCACGGTGGCCGCGGGCGTTTCGAAAGCGCGTTCGGACCATGTGACCATCGCGGGGTATGAGGGCGGCACGGGAGCATCGCCTTTGACCTCGCTGACCCATGCCGGTTCGCCGTGGGAGATTGGGCTTGCCGAGACGCAGCAGACGCTGGTGCTCAACGGTTTGCGCGGACGCATTGCGGTGCAGGTCGATGGCGGCTTACGCACCGGCCGGGATGTCGTGGTTGGCGCCATGCTGGGCGCCGATGAATTCGGTTTCGCCACCGCACCGCTGATCGCGCTTGGCTGCATCATGATGCGCAAATGCCATTTGAATACCTGCCCGGTCGGGGTGGCGACGCAGGACCCTGCGTTGCGGCAGAAATTCACCGGCACGCCGGAGCACGTGATCAATTATTTCTTCTTCGTTGCCGAAGAGGTGCGTGAGCTGATGGCGAAACTTGGTTTCCGCACCTTCAACGAGATGATCGGCCGCGTGGATCGCATCGACGCCGCGAAGGCTCTCGCGCATTGGAAAGCTGCCGGCGTGGACCTGTCCAAGATCCTGCATCAGATGCCGGCGAAGCCCGGCGTTGCAATATACAATTGCGAAAAGCAGAATCACGGGTTGGAAAAGGCGCTCGATCACGAGGTGATTGCCGCAGCCAAACCGGCGCTGGAAAAGGGTGAGCCGGTGCGTTTCGAACGCACGATCCGGAACGTCAACCGGACAGTCGGCGCCATGCTGTCAGGCGAAGTGGCACGGCGCTACGGCCATGCCGGTTTGCCGGAGGACACCATAGCCGTGCGGCTTACCGGCACGGCCGGCCAGAGCTTCGGCGCGTTTCTCGCGCGCGGCGTGAGCCTGGAATTGGTGGGCGATGGCAATGATTATGTCGGCAAAGGCCTCTCCGGCGGCCGCGTCGTCGTGCGTCAGCCAAAAGAAGCCCGCCGCGATCCCACTGAAAACATCATTGTCGGCAACACCGTGCTCTATGGCGCGATTGCGGGGGAGGCCTATTTCGAAGGCGTTGCCGGGGAGCGCTTTGCCGTGCGCAATTCGGGCGCTATCGCAGTGGTCGAGGGCACCGGCGATCACGCTTGCGAATATATGACCGGCGGAGTTGTTGCGGTGCTCGGCGAAACCGGCCGCAATTTCGCCGCCGGCATGTCGGGCGGAATCGCTTATGTCTACGATCCCAAGGCGCACTTTCGCGATCTGTGCAATCCCGCCATGGTGAAGCTCGAATCCGTCGAGCCCGCGTGCGGTGCGCTCGACGATCCGGAGCGGCCGCGCCAGCGTTCGCTCTCGGCCTATGACAGCGGCATGGGCGACATGCTGCGCTTCGATGCCGAGCGGCTGCTGATCCTGGTCGAACGGCATTTGCTCTACACCGGCAGCGCGCGGGCGCGTTTGATCCTGGAAAATTGGGATGAGGCCCTGACGCATTTCGTCAAGGTGATGCCCACGGATTACCGGCGCGCTTTGCTCGATCTGCAGTCCGAGCGTCGAGCCGCCGCCGAATAATCGGGTTTCCTTGCCAACGAGCAATCCTTTGCAATAGGAATGTCATGGCGCGAGGCGCCATGTGTTGAGGGTTTATGGGCAAGCTTACCGGGTTCATAGAGATCGAGCGGCGCGACCGCAGCTACGAAAAGCCGGACGCGCGCAAGAAGAGCTGGACGGAGTTCGTCAAGCCGCTTCCCTATGCCGACGTGGCCAACCAGGCTGCGCGCTGCATGGATTGCGGGATTCCGTTCTGCCACACAGGTTGTCCGGTGAACAATATGATCCCGGACTGGAACAATCTCGTCTATCGGGATCAGTGGAAGCTCGCGCTGGAAACGTTGCATTCCACCAATAATTTCCCCGAATTCACCGGGCGTATCTGTCCCGCGCCCTGCGAGGCGGCCTGCACGCTCAACATCGATGACAATCCGGTGACGATCAAAACGATCGAATGCCAGATCGTCGATCGCGGCTGGGAAGAAGGCTGGATTCATCCTTATCTTGCGCCGGAAAAGAGCGGCAAGCGCGTCGCGGTCATCGGTTCGGGACCGGCCGGGCTTGCCTGCTCGCAGCAATTGGCGCGGACGGGCCACGCTGTGACCTTGTTCGAGAAGAGTGACCGCATCGGCGGTCTGCTCCGTTATGGGATTCCCGATTTCAAGATGGAGAAGTGGCTGATCGACCGCCGCATGCGCCAGATGGAAGCCGAAGGCGTGGAGTTCCGGCCCGGCGTCGAAGTTGGCGTCGCTTTGTCGCTGAAGTCTCTGCGGGAGACCTATGATGCGATCGTCATGTCTTGCGGCGCCGAGGCTCCGCGCGATCTGGAGGTGAGCGGCCGCGAACTGAGCGGCATCCATTTCGCCATGGATTATCTGACCCAGCAGAACAAGCGCGGAGCCGGTGACGACGAATCCCGCGCCGCCCCCCGCGGCACTCTTACGGCAAAAGACAAGCATGTGGTGGTCATCGGCGGCGGCGACACAGGTTCGGACTGTATCGGCACGGCCAATCGTCAAGGTGCGGCGTCCATCACCCAGCTCGAGATTCTTCCCCAGCCGCCTGAAAAGGAAAACAAGGCGCTGATCTGGCCGGACTGGCCGCTGAAATTGCGCACCTCGTCCTCACAGGAGGAAGGCTGCGACCGGGACTGGGCAGTGTTGACGAAACGGGCGCTCGGTGCGAAGGGCAAGGTCGAAGCTTTGGAATGCGTGCGCGTCGAATGGGTGAAGGATGCGGACGGCCGCTTTCAAATGAAGGAAGTGGAAGGAAGCAGATTTCCGCTCAAGGCCGATCTCGTTCTCCTCGCTATGGGCTTTGTCGGGCCACATAGACGCGGCCTCCTGGATCAAGCAGGAGTCGACATGGATGCGGGGGGGAACGTCAAGGCGAACACCGTGGATTATCGCACTTCTGCGGAAAAGATCTTCTCCTGCGGCGATATGCGGCGCGGGCAATCGCTGGTGGTGTGGGCGATCCGCGAAGGACGCCAAGCCGCGCGCGCGGTGGATGAGTTCCTGATGGGCGCGAGCGACTTGCCGCGATAGAATGCCCCCTTTCCATCTCCCCGAAGGGGAAATGGACCGCGCAAAGGAGAGGAGAAGCTCATGGGAAATCCCTTCGTGCATGTCGAGCTCGCCAGCACCGATGTGAAAAAGGCGAAGTCCTTTTACGGCTCATTATTCGACTGGAAACTCGAAGATCGGGACATGGGCACCATGACCTACACCATGATCATGGTGGGCCAAGGCACCGGCGGCGGCATGATGCAGCATCCGATGCCCGGTTCCCCGTCAGCTTGGGTTCCCTATGTCCACGTGGATAATGTGTCCGCCGCCACGGCAAAGGCGAAATCGTTAGGCGCGAAGATCATCCGCGATGTTGCGCAAATCCCGAACGCCGGCTCATTTTCGATTATCCAGGACCCAACTGGCGCCGTCCTCGGCCTCTGGCAAGAGAAGGCGAAGTAGGCAGGTCTTACTGGACGGTGCCGTGCAAATTTGCGCCTTGCAAATCTGCGCCGGTGAGATTTGCCCCGGTCAGGATGGCATTGCTTAAATTGGCGCTAATGAGATCCGAACCGTAAAGGTTCGCATCGAACAGGTCATCTCGTGACAGATTGGCTCCGGCGAGATCGGCTCCCGCGAGATTCGCGCTGGTCAAATTCACCCCCTGAAGATTCGCACCGGCAAGATTGGCGCCGGTGAGGATGGCTCCGGTGAGGTTGACGCCCTGCAAATTGGCGCCCGAGAGATTCGCGCCGGTCAGATCGACGCCCGCGAGATTCGCACCCTTAAGGTTGTTTCCCTGGAGGTTCGCACCGGCGAGGTTTTGGGTCGGGTCAATCGTCAGCGTTCCAGGCGCGAAGGTGATCGCGTAATTGTGCGCCGTCGCTCCACCCACCGTAATCGCGTAGCTGGCGATGAGCGACGACGACGTCGCCGTCGTGGCGAGGATTGGCTGCATCGTCAGCGCTGTGCCGCCCGTATCGTTGATCGCCACACCATCGACCGTGGCATTGACGAATCCGGTTGCCGTGAAGGTCAGCGGCGGCACGCTTGTCCCGTAGGTCATCGATTTATTGTCCGCCGCGATGGCGAGCGCGGCTGTCGTGATTGAAAGCGTGTTCCCGGTGAACGACGCGGTGTAATTGGCGTTCGCGGCGAGGCTGCCTTGGCCAATCGCATAGCTGCCGACCTGCTCACCCGCCAGCGTGCCATAGCCCGCCCGAGCCAAGCCGCCCGTCAACACCGAACTAGAGGTGTCGTTGATCGCAACGCCGTCGACCGTCGCATTGACCAGACCGGTGGCGCCATAGCTCGGCACCGGATCGTTCGTCCCGTAGGTCTTGCTCTGCGGATTTGCCGTGATCGTCAGCGTCGCCGCGCCGATCGTCAAATCGTTCCCGGTGAACGACACGCTGTAATTGCTGTTCGCGGCCAGAGTGCCTTGGCTGATCGCGTAGCTGCCGAACTGCTCTCCCGCCGGCGTTCCGTATCCCGTCCGCGTCAGGCCCCCCGTCAACACCGAACTCGCGGTATCGTTGATCGCGACGCTGTCGACTGTCGCATTGACGAGACCGGTGGCGCCATAGCTCAGCACCGGATCGTTCGTCCCGTAGGTCTTAGTCTGCGCATCTGCCGTGATCGTCAGCGTCGCCGCGCCGATCGTCAGATTGTTCCCGGTGAACGATACGGTGTAATTGCTGTTCGCGGCCAGGCTGCCTTGGCCGATCGCGTAACTGCCGAACTGCTCACCCGCCAACGTGCCGTAGCCCGCCCGAGCCAAGCCACCCGTCAGCACCGAACTCGCAGTATCGTTGATCGCAACGCCTTCGACCGTCGCATTGACGAGACCGGTAGCGCCATAGCTCAGTGCCGGATCGTTCGTCCCGTAGGTCTTGCTCTGCGGATTTGCCGTGATCGTCAGCGTCGCCGCGCCGATCGTCAGATTGTTCCCGATGAACGACACGCTGTAATTGCTGTTCGCGGCCAGAGTGCCTTGGCCAATCGCGTAACTGCCGAACTGCTCACCAGTCAGCGTTCCATATGACGCCCGAGCCAAGCCGCCCGTCAGCACCGAACTCGCAGTATCGTTGATCGCAACGCCATCGACCGTCGCGTTGACGAGACCGGTGGCGCCATAGCTCAGCGCCGGATCGTTCGTGCCGTAGGTCTTGATTTGCGGATTGGCCGTCACGTTCAGCGTCGCTGAGCCGATCGTCAAATTGTTCCCGGTGAACGACACGCTGTAATTGCTGTTCGCGGCCAGGCTGCCTTGGCCAATTGCGTAGCTGCCGAACTGCTCACCCGCCAGTGTCCCGTATCCCGCCCGCGCCAAGCCGCCCGTCAGCACTGCCGCTGCGCTATCGCCGGCCTGGAAAGCGCCGGTCATATAGGTCAGGCCAGGATCGTTCGTGCCGTAAATCTTGTTCTGCGGATTCGCCGTGATCGTCAGCAATGCCGGGTTGATCGTGCCGATATTGGCCAAAATGGTTGTCGACGTGAGAACGTACGGATCGTTGGCGAGCTCGTTAAGACCAAGGCCAGAAACAGTCACCAGCAGGTTGTTGCCCACGTCCTTGACGCTGAACGCTCCCGTGGTCGCGCTGGTGATCGGGGTGCCGTTCACGGTCAGGACAACGCTGCCCAGGTCCGCCGGGGCAACGCCCGTCAGCGTGTAATTCCCTTGGCCGAGCGTCGCGAGAAGCGTGCCGTCATAGGTCTTGCTCACCGTGCCGGTCAGCCCCGCGGTCACGTCGATGATCGGCGAATTGGCGCGGAAGAACATGAAATTGACGGACGGCGAGGGCGTATAGGTCGTGTCGGTATTGTATTGCGCGGTGTAGGTTAGCCCGCCATCGATCGTGCCATGGCCGAGCTGGTCGCCGGTATAGACGAGCCAGCCGCCATTGGGCGTGCTCAGCGCGCCCACGCCGGCATTGTTGACGAAGTCGCCGCCCGTGGCGGCGGGCTGGAGCGTCGTGGCGCCGGCCTCGATAACCAGAGCGTTGCCGGGGCTATTGGCGGCCAGAGTGGCGCCGGAATTAAGCGTGATGTTGCCGTTGGTGCTGCTAAGTGTGAGCGTACCGCCCGCGACTATCCGGCCGGCCACGGACAGGGCGCCCGTCGTTACACTCACCGTCAGATTGCCGCCGACATTTGAGGTAGCGAGCGTCGTCGCGGTGTTGTTCACGAGGGTGGCGAGGCCGCTGTTGCATAGGCATATAGGGCCAACATTCGGAGGATTGTTGATAGGGATGACGGTGCCGACCGAGCCAACCGCGTTGAGCGACACCGCGCCGTTCAGGACGTTGGCCCCGTTGGTCAAAATGATGGGCACGCCGGGCGCCGTAGTCGTGAAGCTCGATGCGCCTCCGACAATCAGAGCGGCGCTCTGCGTCAGCGCTCCGGTGGCATTCACGACGAGCGCACCGCTTCCGGTATTGATCGCGCTATCGATGCCAAAGCCGCCCGTGTTGCTGGCTTCGATGTCGAGCGATGTGCCCGGCACGGGGCCGCTCGCATAGAGGAAGTCGCTGCCCGCATGGCTTCCCAGCGCCGTGGCCAGCCCGCTGAACATCCCGGACACCGTCGAGGCGCCGGAAAGCATCCGGAGGTAGCCGCCATAGAGGTCGGCGTTGGTTACGTTTCCTGACGGCGAATCCAGATAGGTATTCGCCTTCGTAGCGTCGCCGCTCAAATAGGCGAGCACTTGCTGCGTGCCGGAGAACGTCCCGGGCGCGGCAAGAATATAATAATAGCCATTGGCGCCGGTGGTAGCAGAGCCGAGCAGGACGCCATTGACAAGCGCGGAGACTGAGTGTGCGCCCGCCGCATTCGAAGCCAGCGGCGTTACCCCGAAATCTTGATACGCGATGCCGGAGATCGCCTGCGGCGTGCCGCTCGGATATTGGGACAGCGGATAGGGGTAGAGTCCCGGACCCGTTCCCCATGCCGAAGAACTGAAGCCGCTTGGTAGCGCGCCCTGCAACAGCGCCGTGGTCTGACCCGTACCACCGGCGCTGCCGGATTGGCCGGAGGTTTGAGTATCCCAATACCCGTTGCTGATCGTGTGGTCGTTAACCCCCACCAGCCCGCCAGCAAAGCTACTGATGACTGCGCCGGTGGCATATGCATTAGTGATCGTGCCCTCGTTCAGCCCCACCAGCCCGCCGACAGTGTTGCCGCCGCTGACTGCGCCCGTGGCATAGACGTTGCTGATCGCGCCGTCGTTCAGCCCCACCAGCCCGCCAGCATAGGAGTTACCGCTGGCTGCGCCCATGGCATAGGCGTTGGTGATCGTGCCGGTGTTTACCCCCACCAGCCCGCCGATCTCGCTGTCGCCGCTGACCCCGCCTGTGGCATAGGAATTGCTGATCGTGCCGGAATCCACCCCCACAAGCCCACCAATATCCAGACTGCCGGGAGCACCGCTGACCGCGCCGGTGGCATAGGCGTTGCTGATCGTACCGCCGATGTTCGCTCCGACCAGGCCGCCCACGCTGTAGCTGTTGCTTCCGCCGCTGACCGTGCCGGTGTTGTAGGCCTTGCTGATCGTGCCGGTATTATACCCTGCCAGGCCGCCGACAAATTGGCTGCCGCTAACTGCGCCACCGACCACACCGATATTGCGGATCGTGCCGCTCGAAGCGCCGAACAGACCGACATAATTGGCCGAGGGCAGGTTAATGGTCAGGTTCGAGATGCTATTGCCCAGGCCATCGAAGATGCCGCCAAAACCGCTGCCGGAATTGCCGACAGTGCCCGCCCCGTTGGTGCCGATTGGGATCCAGGAAGCCGGCGCCGTCGGATCCGTCGCGGCATTGAGCGAACTCGCCAGCGCGTAACTGCCTTGCAAGGTCGTGCTGCTGGCATTGATCGCCTGCAATTGCCCCATTGTGAAGATGAGCGTGAAGAAATGAGAACTGTCGCTACCGACATAAACCGGCCCAGGATGGAAAAGCAGATAGGGCGTGGTCTGGTTGTTGACGTTGCCCCAAACCGAAGAACTGAACCCGCTCGGCAGCGCCGCCGACAATTGCGCCGTGGTCAGACCGGCGCCGCCGAGGCTGGACGATTGGCCTGAGGTTTGCGTATCCCAATAGCTGTTCGTAACCGTGCCGCCGCTGTTGTAGCCCAACAGCCCGCCGAAGCTGGAAGTGCCGCCGCTGACCGCGCCCGTGGCGTAGCTCTGCGTTATTGTTCCGCCGATGCCGTTGCCGCTAAGGCCGCCTACCAATCCGCCGAGCAA
>Ga0307477_10002598_pt1 | contig 13851 bp, 10 predicted proteins | sample atmos_gasesECM2C_FD_203316 | JGI IMG/M metagenome (GOLD analysis project Ga0307477, IMG submission 203316) | Hardwood forest soil microbial communities from Morgan-Monroe State Forest, Indiana, United States - atmos_gasesECM2C_515 | ecosystem: Environmental > Terrestrial > Soil > Temperate...
GGTTGCGGACCACCTCCAGCCTGAAGTGCAGGAAGTGCCAGAGGATGTCGTGCAGGCTCAACCGTTCCGGACGACCCACGAGCACGTTCTCCGTCGGGATGAGGCACGTGAGGTTGACCGGGAACGTCGACTGCAGCGGGGTGTGCTTGTAGAGGTACGCCATCACCAGCCGCTTGTCGGCGTCGCCCTTCAGCTCGAGCGCAATCCGTACGTCGTCGGTCGAGACGTCTCTCACGTCGACCAGGTGCGGCAGCTTCCGGGAGAGCGCGACGTCGGCGATGCGCTCGACGAGCATGGCCTTGTTGACGGTGTAGGGAATGCTGGTGATGTAGATCGTCTTGCCGCCGCGGGTCGCGGGGCCTTCCAGCCACGTCGCGCGGATGCGGATGGATCCGGAGCCGGTCTTGTAGATCTCCCGGATCTCCTGCTGGGTGTTCATGATCTGTCCGCCGGTCGGGAAATCCGGGCCCTTGATGTGCTTGGTGAGCTGCGCGATCGTGAGCGGCGCCAGGTCGGCGTCGATCATCTCGATGAGCGCCTTGCAGACTTCGCCGAGGTTGTGCGGCGGGATGTTCGTCGCCATGCCGACGGCGATGCCGGTGGCGCCGTTGACCAGCAGGTTCGGAATCCGCGCCGGGAGCACGCTCGGCTCCTCGCGCGTGCCGTCGTAGTTCGGCCGGAACGTGACCGTGTCCTGGTCGATCTCGGTGAGCAGCTCGTCGCTGATGCGCGCAAGCCGGCACTCCGTGTAGCGCATGGCCGCGGCGCTGTCGCCGTCGAGCGATCCGAAGTTGCCCGAGCCGTCGACCAGCGGATACCGAAGGGAAAAGGGCTGCGCCATGCGGACGAGCGTCTCGTAGAGCGCCGCGTCGCCGTGCGGGTGGTAGTTGCCCATCACATCGCCGACGACCTTCGCGCACTTCCGGTGTTTGGCGTCAGCCGTGAGGTTCTGCTGCCACATCGTGTAGAGAATGCGGCGCTGCACGGGCTTCAAGCCGTCGCGCACGTCCGGGAGCGCGCGCGAGGTGATGACCGAGAGCGCGTAGTTCAGGTACCGCGACTCCGCGGCCTCGTGGAGCGAGACGACTTCGTCCCCACCACCGGTCGGAGGCCGGGTCAGGACATCGGCCTCCCTCTCCATGCCGTCGAACAGGGAACCGGACTTGGGACGACGCTTCGCCATGGACGGAATATTAGTACTGTCCTATCCTTTCCCCCATGAAGATCCTCGTCATCGACGTCGGCGGCACGAACGTGAAGGTCCTCGCGTCCGGTCAGAAAACGCCGATCAAGATCCCGTCCGGCCCGAAGATGACGGCCCAGAAGATGGTGAAGGTCGTCCGCGAAGCGACGAACAAATGGCGGTACGAGGCGGTGTCGGTCGGCTTCCCGGGTCCGGTCATCGCGAATCGCCCCATGCGCGAACCACACAACCTCGGCCAGGGCTGGGTCCACTTCGACTTTCATCGCGCCTTTCGCCGCCCGACGAAGGTCGTGAACGACGCGGCGATGCAGGCCCTCGGCTCCTACAACAAGGGCCGAATGCTGTTCCTCGGGCTTGGTACCGGACTGGGCTCCGCCCTGGTGTTCGATGGAGTCCTCGAGCCCTTGGAGTTGGCCCACCTCCCGTACAAGAAAGATCGGACCTACGAGGACTATCTCGGGCTGCGTGGACTCGAGCGCTGCGGCAAGAAGAAGTGGCGCGAGCACGTGAACGATGTCGTCGAGCGCCTCCAGACGGCCTTCGAGGTCGACGACGTCGTGGTCGGCGGCGGCAACGCGCGGCTCGTCAAGGACTTGCCGAAGGGCGCCAGAGTCGGCGACAACGACAACGCCTTCACCGGCGGCTTCCGCCTGTGGGACAAGGACCGGAAGGTCGGACGGTAGCGGACCAGGGGTTGCGCCCGCGGCCGCCGGAACCCGACTGTAATCATTTTAATTACAATCAAGACAACCAGAATGGCCCCGGCCTCGTCAGAGTAGACGATGCCGCCCAGACCTGACCTCGACGCCTTCCTGCCGCTGAAGCCCGTCTCATTCCAGGTCCTGCTGTCGCTCGTCGACGGCGAGCGGCACGGCTACGCGATCACCCAGGACATCGCCAGCCGCACGTCAGCCCGGATGCACATCGAACCCGGCAACCTCTACCGGGCCCTCCGGACGATGCTCGACGAGGGCCTCATCGAGGAGTCGGGGCGGCGACCGGCGCCAGACCTCGACGACGAGCGGCGTCGCTACTACCGCATCACGTCGTTCGGACGGCGGGTCGCGACCGCCGAAATCGCGCGGCTGGAGACGATGATCGCGGAGGCCAAGAGCAAGAAATGGGCCCGCGCGCGGTAAGGCTCTACCGGCAGGCGCTGCGCCTGTTTCCGCAGCCGTTTCGGAGGCGATTCGGCGACGACATGGCCGAGACGTTCGCCGACCGCCTGCGCGCCGCGCGGCGGCAGGGACGACTCGCGGTTGCGGCGCTCTGGTGGCGGACCACCGTAGACGTCCTGGAACACGCGTCGGCCGAGCGCCGGCAGGCGCCCCTCGGGCGCCCGTCACGTGGAGGATTCATGCGCACGCTGCTCGACGACCTCGCGACCGCGATTCGGAGCCACGTCCGCCGACCGGGCTTGATTCTGCTGGCCGCGCCCATGCTCGCGATCGGCCTCGGGTTCAACACCGCGCTCTTCGCTGTGGTCCACGCCGTCGTCCTTCGGCCGCTGCCCTACGTCGATCCAGACCGCGTGGTCATGGTCTGGACCGGCCGGAATCCCGACGGCAGCGGTGAAGTGAACTCGTATGCCGACTACGCGGATTGGAAAGCGCGGAGCCACAGCTTCGAGTCGCTCGCGACCTACAACATCTCGTTTGGCACGCTCGCCGATGGGGGCGACCCCGAGGAGGTCGGCGGCTCGGTCGTGTCGCCCGAGTTCTTCCATGTGCTCGGCGGTCGCATTCTGCTCGGCCGGGGCATCGCGCCTGGCGACGAGTTGATCGGAATCGATAGCGGCCGCCCAATCGTGATCGCCGAGAGCCTCTGGGCCCGACGGTTCAATCGCGACCCCCACATCCTCGAACGCACGATGACCTTGGCGGGCCACCAGCGGCGAATCGTCGGCATCGTGTCGCCGGAGTTCGTCCATCCAGAGCCGTTCTGGGGCGAGCGGACGGAGTACTGGAGCCCACTCACCGTCACGGCGGACATGCGGACCAATCACGGGAATCATTTCTTGCGCGTGATCGGCCGGCTGGCACCAGGCGTGACGCTCGCCCAAGCCCGGGCGGACATGGATGGCATTGGCCGGGACATGATGAACGCCCGGCCCGCGACCAACAAGAGCTCCGTCGTGCTTGCACCGGTCGCGAACGAGTTGCAGCGCGGCACGCGGACGATGGCCTGGGTCTTTCTGGCCGCAGCCGCCCTGGTGCTCGTCCTCGGCATCGCCAACATCGTCAATCTGCTACTCGCCCGCGCGAATCAGCGCCGCGGGGAGCTGACGGTGCGCGTCGCGCTCGGTGCGTCCAATGCGCGTTTGGTTCGGCAGCTTGTTCTTGAGAGCACGATCGTGGGTCTGGCCGGCGGGGTGTTGGGCCTGGGGCTGGCTGAAGTCGGCATTCGCGTCCTCCTGGCCTACGCGCCGATCGACGCTCCCGGCATCGACACGACCGCCGTGGACCTCGCGGCGGCCGGCTTCGCCGTGGCGCTGTCGACGGTCACCGGCGCGACCTGCGGTCTCCTGCCGGCATGGCGCGTGGCTCGAGCGAGGCTCGGAAGCACGGTGGGTCAGCGCGGATCATCCGGCCTCGAGACCTCGCGGGCACGCCGCTGGCTCGTGTCGGCCGAGATGGCGCTCGCGCTTCCGCTCGTGGTCGGGGCGGGACTCCTGGCGCGAACCCTCGTCGGGATGGAACACGTGAACCCGGGCTTCGACGCCAGCCACGCCCTCCAGTTCCGTGTGACCACGAGTGGTCCGCGCTACGACACGGAGGCCGCGAACATCGCGTTCTTTGCCGATCTCGAGGAGCGGCTTCGCGCCGCGCCGGGCGTCACGGCCGCGGGCGTCGTGACGAGCCTTCCGCTCGGAGGCTTGAACAACACCAGCGGACGGATTGTCTACGAGGGCGCCGACGGCATCTCGGCGCAACTGGACGTCGGATTTCGAGCCGCCACGGCCGGCTACTTCGCGGCCCTTCGTATTCCGTTGCGGCGCGGGCGGCTGTTCGACGCCTCCGCCGCCGACAAGTCAGCTATCGTGATCAACGATCGAGCCGCGGCGGAGATGTGGGGAGAGGGCGACCCGATCGGCCGCCGCCTGCGGTTCGGGAGCCTCACGGATCCGACCAACTCACAGGACTGGTTGACGGTCGTCGGTGTCGTCGGCAGTCTCCGGCACGAAGCCCTGACCCGTCAGCCCAATCCCGAGGTGTTCCGGCCATACCAGGCCATGCCCTGGTCGACGATGACCGTGGTCACGCGTACGAGCGGCGAGCCGGGCGCCATCGGATCGTCGGTGCGCGCGGCCGTCCGGGCCGCCGATCCTCACCTGGCGGTCGTCAACATGGCGCCGGTGACGGACTTTCTCGATGGACAGTTGGCCGCCCCGAGGTTTGGCGTCGTGGCATCGACCATCTTCGGAGTGCTGGGCCTCGCGCTCGCCGCGTTTGGACTCTTCGCCGTGCTGTCGCTCTCGGTCGCGCAACGAACGCGCGAGATCGGTATTCGGCTGGCGCTCGGCGCGACGCGCCAGGCAGTGGGCCGGTTGCTCGCACGTGAATCGATCGCGATGGTCGCAGTGGGTTGCGTCGTGGGCTGCCTGGCGTCAGCCTTCCTCACGCAAGTGATCGCCTCTGAACTCTTCGGCGTCACGCCCCACGACGGGCTGGCCTTTGCCGGATCGGTTGGAGCGCTGCTCGCCTCCGCGATAGCCGCCGGGTGGTGGCCGGCGCGCCGCGCCATGCGAGTGAACCCGGTCACGGCGTTGCGCGCGGACTAGCGACCCCGCCGCGGGCGCAGACCAGTTTTCGCTTTTTCTTTGCCTACGCGGCGGTTTCTGCGTATCTTCTTCTCCTGATGCGCCGAATCATCCACGTCGACATGGATGCGTTCTACGCTTCGGTCGAGCAACGCGACCAGCCCGACCTTCGCGGCAAGCCAGTCGCCGTGGGCGGGCGCCCGGAATCACGCGGGGTGGTTGCCGCGGCCAGCTACGAAGCCCGGTCCTTCGGGGTGCGATCGGCGTTGCCGATGTCGCGCGCCGTCCGGCTCTGCCCACAGCTCGTCATCGTCCCGCCGCGGTTTCAGCAGTACCGCGCGGTGTCCCAGCAGGTGTTCGAGATCTTCAGGTCGGTGACGCCCCTCGTGGAGCCGCTGTCGCTCGACGAGGCGTATCTCGACGTCACCGAGAACGCCTGGGGCGAGCCGCTCGGCATGACCGTCGCCACGAAGGTGAAGGCCCTCATCCGCGAGACCACCGGTCTCTCGGCCTCGGCGGGCGTCGCGCCCAACAAATTCCTGGCCAAGATCGCGTCGGCATGGCGGAAGCCGGACGGGCTCACGGTGATCGCGCCGGAGCGCGTCGAGTCCTTTTTGCAGCAGCTGCCCGTCGACGCGTTGTGGGGCGTGGGCCCGGTCACGGCGGCTCGGCTTCGAGAGCGCGGCATCGCCCGCCTCGTCGACGTCCGCGCGGCCGATCCGTCGGCGTTGCGGGAGGCGGTCGGTAGCCTCGCGGACTGGCTGCTTCGGCTCTCGCGAGGCGACGATGACCGGGAGGTCACGCCGAATCGGGCGTCGAAGTCCTCCTCGAGCGAGTGCACCTACTCGCACGACCTGGTCGATGTGGACCGGATGCGCGAGGAAGTCGCCCTGATGGCGCGCGAGAACGCCGAGTGGCTGGTGAAGAGAGGGCTCGTGGCCCGGACCGTGACGCTCAAGGTCCGCTACAGCGACTTCACCACCCTCACGCGCAGCGACACGCGGGCGCCGACGAACGATCCGGACGAGATTCAGGAGCGCGCCGTGCGCCTGCTCGACAAGACCGATGCGGGGAAACGCGCGGTGAGGCTCCTCGGAGCGGGCGTGCACAACCTTGGGGAACGGGAGGAAGGCCTGCTGCCGTTTGACGGCAAGCCAGAAGGATCGGGATAGAGGATATTGGTATGATCGTCAGCCCTGCGGAGGCTGTCATGTCTGCCATCACTGATCGCGGCTACAAGAACCCCGACGTGCTCGTCTCGACCGACTGGGTCGCCGAGCACTTGACCGACCCGTCGGTTCGACTCGCCGAGTCGAATGAGGACGTGCTGCTCTATCCGGCCGGACACATTCCGGGCGCCGTGCAGGTCGACTGGACCGCCGATCTCAACGACCAGGTGCGGCGCGACTACATCACGCGGCGGGGCTTCGAGACGCTGATGTCACGCATCGGGGCGACCCCGAAGACGACGATCGTGTTCTACGGCGACAAGAACAACTGGTGGGCGTGCTATGCGTTCTGGGTGTTTCAGCTCTTCGGCCACACGAACGCGCGCATCATGGACGGCGGTCGCGTGAAGTGGACCAAGGAGGGGCGCGCGATGACGCGTGAAGTGCCGGCCTACTCGCCGGCGAAGTACCGCGCGCCGGAGCGGAAGGACGCGCCCGTGCGCGCGTTCCAGAAGGAAGTGCTCGCGCACGTCAAGGCGAAGGGACAGCTCGTCGACGTGCGCAGTCCCGAGGAGTACGCCGGCACGCGCATGCACATGCCCGACTACCCGAACGAGGGTGCGCTCCGCGGCGGCCACATTCCGCGGGCGAAGAGCATCCCCTGGGCGCGCGCCATCAACGCCGAGGACGGCACGTTCAAGACCGCCGGCGAGCTGAAGGATCTGTACGTCACGACCAACAAGCTCAATCCCGCGAAGCCGACCATCGCGTACTGTCGGATCGGCGAGCGGAGCAGCCACACGTGGTTCGCGCTGAAGTACCTGCTCGGATTCAAGAACATCAAGAACTACGACGGGTCGTGGACGGAGTGGGGCAATTCGGTGGGCGTGCCGATCGAAAAGTGAGACGCGGCACAATCGTCAATCAGTCTCTCAATCGTCAATCAAATCGTCAACGACCCGATCGTCAATCTCCAATGTCGGCTTCGGTTTGTGCCCCTGCCCCCTAAACTTCAGTCCATTCTTGACACCTTCGCCGAGTTCCCCGACCCGGCCGATCGCACCAATCTCCTGCTGAGCTACGCCGACGTCTTCAGGGAGGTGCCGCCCTCGGTCGCGACGCGACCGTTCGGCAAGGATCACCTCGTCCCGCACTGCGAATCGGAGGCGTACGTCTGGGCTCTGATGCGGCCGGACGGCACAATGACCTTCCACTTCGCGGTTGAGAATCCGTCGGGGGTCTCGGCCAAAGCCCTCGCGGCGATCCTCGAGCGGTCGCTATCTGGTCTACGGCCGGCCGACATTGCCGAGGTCACACCCGACATCGTCGAGCACATTTTTCGGCAGAACATCTCGATGGGCAAAGGCCTGGGCCTGATGTCGATGGTCGAGGCGGTGCGGGCGCTGGCAAAAAGACAGGTGCGATCCATGCAGTGAGGATTCAGGTGTAATTTACCCTCCATGCGCCTCTGCCTGTTCCTGGTCGCCTTCGCCACCGCCTCCTGCTCAGCCGCGCCGCCCCAGCCACTGAGCGTGGCCCAAATGCCCGCGATCAACACGGACGCGGTGTTGACGGACGTCAAGAAGCTCTCGTCGAACCAATTCGAGGGACGCGCGCCCGGCACGAAAGGCGAGGCGCTCACCGTCCAGTACCTCGAGGACCAGTTCAAGGCCGCGGGCGCCGAGCCCGGCAATCCCGACGGATCCTGGACGCAGAAGGTGCCGATGGTCGGCCTCACACCGGAGTTCGACGGGCCGCTCACGGTCAAGAAAGGCGGGAGGACCCTGACCTTCAAAGTGCACGACGACTTCGTGCCCTTCAGCCAGCAGGTCACCGACCAGGTCACCCTGGCCAATTCCGAGATGATCTTCGTCGGCTACGGCGTTCAAGCGCCCGAGTTCAACTGGGACGACTTCAGGGGCGTCGACGTCAAGGGCAAGACGATCGTCGTGCTCGTGAACGACCCGCAGGTCACCTTGCCCAACTCGTCCGAGCTCGATCCAACGATGTTCGGCGGCAAGGCGATGACCTACTACGGCCGGTGGACCTACAAGTACGAAAAGGCGGCTGAACTCGGCGCCGCGGCGTGCATCATCGTCCACCAAACCGAGTACGCCGGTTATCCGTTCAACGTGGTGCAGGGTTTTGGCGGCGAGCGCTTCGACCTGGTCACGCCCGACAAGAACATGGGCAAGGCCAAGATCGAGAGCTGGATCTCGCTCGATGCGGCGAAGAAGCTCTTCGCGGCAGCTGGACTCGACTTCCAGACCCTCGCGGCGCGCGCGGCCACGCGCGCGTTCAAGCCGGTCCCCCTCGGGATGACGGCGTCGTTTTCATTGAAGCAGAAGATGCGCACGGTCGACTCCGAAAACGTCGTCGCGAAGATCACCGGCGCGGATCCGACCTTGAAGAGCGAGTACGTGGTGTACACGGCGCACTGGGATCACTTCGGGGTCGGCGCGCCGGTGAACGGCGACCCGATCTACCACGGCGCCCGCGACAACGCGAGCGGCACGGCCATGCTCCTGGAGTTCGCTCGCGAATTCAAGAAAGTCCAGCCGGCCCCGAAACGGACGATGCTCTTCATCGCGGACACGGGCGAGGAGCAGGGTCTCCTCGGTTCGGAGTACTACGCGACGTTTCCGCTCTATCCGTTGAACAAGACGCTCGCCGATATCAACATGGATGAGGTGAACGTCTGGGGCCGCACGAAGGACTACACGGTCATCGGCCTCGGCGCGTCTGACCTCGACGACTACCTGCGCGACGCGGCCGCCGAGCAGGGTCGCACGCTGAGGCCGGATTCCGAGCCCGAGAAGGGCTTCTATTACCGCTCTGACCACTTCAGCTTCGCCAAGATGGGCGTCCCGGCGATGCACACGGACTCAGGCGTCGACTTCCCCGGCAAGCCGGCGACCTACGGCCAAGAGAAGCGCGACGAGTGGACGACCAAGTTCTACCACCAGCCGACCGACACCGTGCAGCCGTGGTGGGATCTCTCGGGCGCCGCCGAAGACGGCAAACTGCTCTTCGCGGTCGGGTATCGCGTCGCCAACCACGTTCCCGGAGTGGAAACCGGGCAACGAATTCAAGGCAACGCGGGACAGGATGATGAAATAGCGCATTGCGGATTGACGATCGGGTCAGACCTTCAATCGTCACTTCTCAATCTTCAACAATCGTCAATGATTCGATCGTCAATCTTCAATGCCACGATCTGTAATTCCCCCATCACCTAACCGCTGCCGTTGGTGCGGCACCGATCCGCTGTATTGCCGTTACCACGACGAGGAATGGGGCGTGCCAGTACACCGCGACCGGCGGCTGTTCGAGATGCTCATCCTGGAGGGCGCGCAGGCCGGCCTGAGCTGGATCACGATCCTCCGAAAGCGGCCGGCCTACCGGCGCGCCTTCGATCGATTTGACCCGCAGAAGATCGCCCGCTACGACGCCAGAACGATCCGCACGCTGCTGGCCGACCCCGGCATCGTGCGGAATCGATTGAAGATTCACGGCACGGTCAAGAACGCGCGGGCCTTCCTCGCCGTGCAGAAGGAGTTCGGGTCCTTCGATGCCTACATCTGGCGCTTCGTCGGAGGCCAGCCGCGCGTCAACCGGCCGCGCGGACTCAAGGACATTCCCGCGCGGAGCCCGGAATCGGACGCGATGAGCGTCGACCTCAAACGGCGCGGCTTCACGTTTGTCGGCTCGACTATTTGCTACGCGTTCATGCAGGCGGTCGGCATGGTCGACGACCACGCCGCGACCTGCTTCCGCGCGACCGCGTCGGCGCCGCCGGCTCATCGCTGACACGAGGATCCGGTGCTCCCGCCGCGCCCAGTGGTGCTATACTCCACTAAGACGTTTAGTGAAACGTCAGAGGGGAGTCAAGATGCCGCCGACCGATGTCGAGGTGAGGCAGGGCACGCTCGACCTGCTCGTGCTGAAGGCGCTGAGCCGCGGATCGATGCACGGCTACGACATCCTCGAGTGGCTGCGCCGTGCGACCGGGGATCAACTGCGGCTCGAAGACGCGGCCCTTTATCCCGCCCTCCACCGCATGGAGGCCCGCCAGCTCATCGCCGCTGAATGGGGCCTTTCCGCCAACAACCGCCGCGCCCGCTTTTATTGCCTGACCCCGGAGGGCCGGACGGCGCTTCGGGCAGAGGCCGCGTCGTGGCGCCAGTACGCGGCGCTCGTCGCCAAGGTGCTGAGCGCCACCCACCGCAGCTAGACGACCCCAGCACCATGACGCCCGGCCCCTGGCGCCCCGAGAAACCGCCGAAGCCGTCCGACGTCCGCAGGGACGTGGACGACGAGCTGCAGTTTCACGTCGAGACGCTCGCCGAGAAGCACGAGCGCTCGGGCATCCCTCGTGAGGAGGCGAGGCGCATGGCGGCCAAGGAATTCGGCAACCGTCAGGACGCGACCGAGGCCTGTGTGGACATCGATCGGGCCCGTCTCGAGCAGGAGCGCCGCGGCGTGTGGTTCGAGCACCTCGTGCGAGACGTCACCCACGGCACGCGGCGGCTACGACAGAGCCCGACCTTCACGCTCATCACCATCCTGACGCTCGCGCTGGGCATCGGACCGATGATCGCGATTTTCAGCCTCCTCAACAGCGTGCTGTTACGCCCCCTGCCCTTTCCCCACGCGTCCGAGCTCGTCGTCGTTCGAGAGACGTTCCCACTGTCAAATGGCTCGCACGGCACCGGATCGGTGTCGTACCCGAATTACCTCGATTGGAAGGCCCAAAGCACGACGCTCGACCTCTCGGCCGCCGGCTATCCGACGAACGCGAACCTGCAGGATGCATCCGGCCCGGAGCGGCTCGCCGTCGCGGCGATCGACTCGAGCGTGTTGCCGACGCTCGGGATTCAGCCCGCGCTCGGACGCAACTTCCTGACCGAGGAATGCCGCGCGAGCGGCCCGGCCGTCGTCATCTTGAGCGACGCGTTCTGGCGACGCCGCTTCAACGCCGACCCGACCGTCCTCAGCCGGACGCTCGTGCTCGACGACATCGCGCAGACGATCGTGGGGGTGATGCCCCCAGACGTCACCTACCCGAGCCGCGGGCCTGCGATTGACGTGTGGCGGCCCTTGCAGGTGCCTGTGGACCCGTCCCTGCGAGGCAGTCATTTCTTGTTCGTGCTCGGCCGCATGAAGCCGGGTCAGACGGTCGAGCATGCCGCCGCCGATATGAGGCAAATCGCGGCGCGACTCGAGCAGCTCTACCCTGGACCGCAGGAGAAGCGCGGCGTCGACCTCACGCGTTACGACGAGTACCTCGTCGGCCGCACGCGGCCCCAGCTCCTCGTGCTCTTGGGCGCGGCTGGTTTTGTGCTGCTCATCGCAGCCGCGAACGCTGCCAGTCTGCTGCTCGCTCGCGCGGGCACCCGTGAGCGCGACGTCGCGGTTCTGGCGGCCCTCGGCGCGAGCCGCGCGCGTATCGCGCAGCAGTTCCTCATCGAGAGCTTGCTCCTGTCCGCGGCGGGTGCGACCGTCGGCCTCGTCCTCGCCCGCTTCGCGGTCCGGGGCATCGTCGGCCTGGTCGGCGGCACGTTGCCGCGCGGCACGATCATTCATGACGATTGGCGGGTGATCGCGTTCATTTGGGGCACGATTGTCGTCACGACACTGCTTTTTGGCATCGTGCCGTCGCTTCGCGCCGGCCGATCGAATGCCCAGCGGTCGCTCCGCGACGGCGGCCGGGGGAGCACGGGCGGGCGGGAACGCAGCATGTTTCGCAACACCCTAGTCGTCGGCCAGTTTGCGTTGTCACTCGTCCTGCTCGCCGGCGCCGGACTGCTGATGCGGACGCTTGTGGCCTTGCTCTCCACCGACACGGGCATGTCGACGGCGCATGTGCTCACCTTGCGCCTGCCTGTGCCACTCGGCTCGCCCCGGTATCCCACACCGACCGACGTGGTCACACGGTTCTACGGACCGATGCTGGCGGGCGTGCGCGCGATTCCAGGGGTCGAGCGGGCGGGCCTCATCAACTTGCTGCCGCTCCAAGAGTCCGGCAGCAACGGCAACTTCGACGTCGTCGGCCGGACGTACGCGTCGGTGTCCGAACAGCCGTTTGCCGAATTCCGCGTCGTGAGTCCGGGCTATTTTGCCGCGCTGAAGATTCCCGTCGTGCACGGCCGAGACGTCGCGGAAGGCGACGTGGCCACGAGCCAGCCGGTCGTTCTCATCAACGACGTCGCCGCACGTCAGCTGTTTCCCCACGAAGCGGCGGTCGGCCGAGAATTGGCGTTCGGCCCGGTGGGCCCGACCAATCCGGCCGTGATGATTGTCGGCGTCGTCGGGAGTGTGCGACAGGCGCGAATCGAATCGGCACCGGCGGCGGAGCTGTACTTTCCGACTGGCCAAGCGGGACGCGTGCTCGCGAACATGAGTCTGGTCGTCAGGGTCACCGGCGATCCGATCGCGATGACTCGGGCCATCGAGGCGGCCATCAGGACTGTCGATCGCTTCCAGCCCGTGTTCGGCGTCTTCACGATGGCCGATGTCGTCGACCAATCGATCGCGGATCGCGAGCTGTACTTCGGCTTGCTGGGGGCGTTCGCCGCGATCGCGCTCATCCTCGCCATGGCGGGTATTTACGGCGTCATCGCCTACAGCGTCACCCAACGGACGAAGGAGTTCGGGATTCGGTTGGCGCTGGGGTCCGATCTTGGTCGGGTGCAGCGGATGGTTGTGTGGCAGGGCGGACGGCTGGCCCTCGCGGGTCTGGCGATCGGCGTCCCGGCCGCCTATCTCCTCGCGGGTGTGCTGTCAGCGGTGCTGTACGGCGTGACTGCGGCTGATCCGTTGACGTTCGCCTCGGTCGCCGGACTATTGGCGGTCGTGAGCCTCGTTGCGAGCTACTTGCCGGCCCGCCGCGTCATGCGCGTCGACCCAATCATCGCGATGCGCGCCGAGTAGGCGCGGCCGAACGAGCCGACCCCGCGGCGCGGGGTCAGTGCGCCGATGCCTTGAGCAGTTCCTCGAGATACGACTTCCACACGGCGGCCAGCGTGTGGGTGCCGTGGCCGGCGGTCTTCTCGCTGAGCGGAATGACCACGGCCTGACCGTGCGGGACGCGTGTGACCCCGCGCTCGAGGATGCCGAGTTCCGGCGGATTGATCAGATCGTCCGCGGAGTTGACAGCGAAGAGCGGCGCCGCGATCTGCTCGAGCTTGGGCGCTGGGTCGTAGTCACGCGAGGAATCGAAGGAATACAGCACGTCGTTGGCGTCGTTCGTCTTGACGTAGTTCGCGACGTAGGCGTCGAGATCGGCATCCGACTTCGCGCCCGTGGGCGCCTGTCGCTGGCGGATCAGCGGATTGCTGCTCATGATGAACAGCATCTCTCCGGCGGTCCGCAGACTCGGAGGCTCGGTCGTGTAGTTGCCGTCCTTCCATTCCGGGTCACCCCGAATCGCATCCATGATCACACGCCGCCAGGCACGGTTCCGGCCGGACATCGCGGTGGGCAGACTCGCAAGCGGCATCAGCGCATCCATCATCGTGGGGTGTTCCTCGCCCCAGAGCCACGTGTGCATGCCGCCCATCGACGTGCCCATCACGAGCCGGAGATGGTTGACGCCGAGGCCCTCCGTGAGCAGCCGGTACTCGGCCTGGACCATGTCGAGATAGTCGTACTTCGGAAACTTCATCCGAAGGCCGTCGCTCGGCTTCGCGGACATCCCGTGGCCAATGTCGTCGGGC
>Ga0307477_10002599_pt1 | contig 13849 bp, 7 predicted proteins | sample atmos_gasesECM2C_FD_203316 | JGI IMG/M metagenome (GOLD analysis project Ga0307477, IMG submission 203316) | Hardwood forest soil microbial communities from Morgan-Monroe State Forest, Indiana, United States - atmos_gasesECM2C_515 | ecosystem: Environmental > Terrestrial > Soil > Temperate...
GCCTCGCGCTGCACATCAGCGAGCGGTTCCCCGGTCGCGAGGAGGCAGGCGATGAGGCCGACTTGGCTGAAACCCGCGAAGGCGATGTCGCCGACTCTGTTGGCCGCGTCGATGGCGCGCCGCATCAAGCCGAGGCCGGTACGGACAGGCTGCGTCCAGTGAGAGATGATCGCGAACAAATGGTAGACCTTTGCCTCGAAGCGATGCAGCCCGCGCTGCTCCATCAGGTCCAAGCCGAGCTTCCCGACGCTGAACCCCGCCCGGTAATTCCCGAAGCGAATGCCGAGGAGCGCTCCGAGCCAGACGTAGGCGAAGCACGATCCGTCGCTGTTGCCATGCTCCAGGCTGAGATTCGCCATCCGGCAGACGACGAGGAAGAGCAGATCATCGTAGGTCAGCACGGCTGGCGCCAGCACCGCGGTGAGGACCTCCATGGTCGCGCGCCCCTCGGGGTCCGTCATCAGCGGCAGATCGACGAGATCCTCGATCGAGCGACTCCCGATCTGGCGCCAGAGGCGCTCGTATTCCTGCTGGACCTCCTCCTTCGTCGGGTGCGGGGACCACCGGACACCGGTATGCCGCAGGTAGTCGAGACATGCCTCGACAGCGCGATCGCTGCGGCCGAGCGTTGTGAACAGCTCTTCCTTCAGCCTCGTGAGGGCGGCTGAGTCGACGAGTGGCAGCACCCGGCTGGACAGCCCCGACAGCCGCTCCTCGGCTGCGGCGAATGCGCCGGTCAGGAACTCGCACTCGGCGCAATGAATCTCGAACGCGAAGGTGAGTGCGCCGTATCGCTCCCCACTGTCCTCCGGAAGCAGCATTCGACCGGCAGTGAAATAGGTTAAAGCCGAGGCATAGGCGGTAGCATCCTTGGCGCGCTTGCCTGCGATCAGGTTGTACTCAGCCAATTGCTCGCGCTCTTCCTGCGACGTGACCAGCGCGGCGCCGCGGTTGAGCTGATTAACGATCTCGAAGATGACCTCCTCGCGCTTATCCCTTGGCGTGTGCGCCACGAGCAATCTGCCGATTTGCAGGTGCGCGTCGGCGCGCAATGGTTCAGAGATCAGCGAGTACGCAGCTTCTTGGATACGGTCATGCACGAACCTGAAGGCGCCGTCCAGTTGCTCGATGAGCTCCAGGCGAACCGCTTCCCACAGGTCCGCGCGGACCTGGTCCTCCGACGTTCGGCGCACAAGTGCGAGCGTGGTCACGTCGGCGCTGTTGCCGAGGCAGGCGAGTTGCTGCAGCGCCTCCTGCGTCCTCGCTGGCAGGCGGCTCAGCTTCCCCACCATCAGATCCGCGACGTTTGCCGTGTACCCCTTCGCCTGGATGCGCCCGAGGTCCCATGACCACCGAGACACTCGATGGTCCAACGCGAGCAGCCCCTCGTCGGCGAGGGCGAAGAGGAACTGGATGACGAAGAACGGGTTACCTGCGGTCTTCTCGTACACCAGCTGCCCCAGCGGCGCGGCGCGCGTCGCCTCGCAGCGAAGCGCGTCCGCAATCAGCTGATCCACATACTCACGGGCGAGGGGCGCCAGCCTGACCTCGTGTACGGGCGCGCCCGCGTTGCGGATCGCCTCGAGCTTGCGCATCAGCGGATGGGTGGGAGTCACCTCGTTGTCCCGGTAGGCGCCGATCAGCATGAGGTGCTGCAGATCCGACCGGGTCAACACATCCTCGAGCAGATCGAGCGTTGCGGCGTCGAGCCATTGCAAGTCGTCTAGGAAGAGAGCCAGCGGGTGCTCCGGCCGCGCAAAAACGCCGATGAATCGCCGGAACACGAGGTGGAAGCGCCGCTGCTCCTCCTGCGACGAGAGCTCGAGCGCCGGCGGCTGCTCGCCGATAATGAGCTCGAGGTTTGGAACGAGGTCCACTATCAGCTGTCCGTTGGGATCCAGAGCCTCACGAAGCGCATCTCGCCAGCGGGATAGTTCCGCTTCGCTCTTGCCCAGAAGCGCTTGGATCAACTGCTGAAAGGCCTGGGCGAGCGTGGAATAGGGGATGTCGCGCTTGTATTGGTCGAATTTACCCGATGCGAATAGGCCGCGCGACGGAACCAGCCATTTATGAAGCTCATTGACGACCGAGGACTTGCCGATACCGGAGTACCCGGAAACAAGAACCATCTCCGGTTTGGCGCCTGCTACAACGCGGTCGAAGGCAGCGAGCACGGTGTTGATTTCGGACTCTCGCCCATATAGTTTCTCTTGAATCAGCAGCCGGTTTGGCGTGTCGTGTTCGCCGAGCGGGAAGTCGTCGATACGATTTTGCGTTTCCCATTCATGAAGGCAGCGCCGAAGATCACTCCCGGCGCCCGCCGCTGTTTGATAGCGGTCCTCAGCCGTCTTGGCGAGCAACTTCATGACGATTGCCGAAACCGGGCGCGGAACACTCTTCAGCCTCTCATGTGGGGGTGTCGGCTGTCTTGCGATGTGGGCGTGCACAAGTTCCATCGGATCCGAAGCTGTGAATGGAAGGGGCCCGGTCAGCATTTCGTAGAGCGTCACTCCGAGAGCATAGAGATCGCTCCGGGAGTCGATCGAGCGATTCATTCGCCCGGTTTGTTCGGGAGCCATGTAAGGGAGTGTTCCGGCGATGAACTCGGGAGGTTCGGGCGCCTGGCGCTCACGCGGAAGGCGCGATGCAATCCCAAAACCCATGAGCCGCGCCTGACCCCTAGCGGGATTAACGAGAACATTTGGAGGCTTCACGTTCTTGTGGATCAGCCCCTTCTCGTGCAACCCGCCGAGTGCGGTTGCGATACCGACCGCGAAGCGCAGGAACTGCGTCAACTCCATCGGTCCCGGAAGCAATCGATCGAGAGTCTCACCACCACGATCTTCGAGCACGAGCGTCATCTGCCCAGGTTGCTCGGAGAGGGCGAGGGGCCGAGCCGCCCACGCTGAATCCAGTTCATCCCTCAACGCGTATTCGTGCTCTATTTTTCTTAGGGTCTCCGGCGCTGGCCGCATCGAAGCAGGAGCCAGCAGGAGAATTGATGGCAAACCGGAATGGTTCGAGTGCACGCCCCTGTAGAGGACAAACTCCTCGTCCCTGCGGAGGGCCTCGAGTTGGTATCGAGAGAGGTCCACGATGATTGCTCTCCTACTTCAGGGCGCTTCGTCGTCGACAATCACAATTGCAGCCGGGCTAGGCCTCGAACATTTGCAAAAAGATAGTCAAAGCGTGCATCGCGGCAAACAAGATTATCATCATGCAGGCGGCCAATACTGGTCTCACTGGAGGCTCGACCCCTGAGGGCAGCGATTATGACCGCGATATCGTTATCGATTGTTCTACCAAGCTTCCAGGCTGAACGACGGCCAGCGCGTGAGCTACTCTGTCCAGTATAGAGCGGGTACTCCGTCCCGTCTGCGCCAACGAGCGCCATCTCCTCGTAGACGATCGCCCAGCCTCCCGCTGTCGTATCGGCCTCGGCGTTGACGGCTACGCTACTCTCCGTCTTGCCGGCAAAGTACTCAGATCGATGCGTCATTATATGCGTTACCGCCTGCATGTTGGTCGTCGTTGGCGTAGCAGCCGTTAGTGTCCCCGTCTCGGCCGAAAATGGGCTCCTCGCGGAACCATCTTGAAGCTCCAGCACACCATCAAAACTCCAGCTTCAACCCGTATTGCATGATGCGAGGATTCACGCTCATAGCGCTGATCTTTCCGAAAGTGCTCGGACTCGACACATTGCTCGCGGGATTTGCAAAGTTCGGGTGATTAAGAATGTTGAAAACCTCCCAGCGGAAGACGATCCCGATCTGCTCGGTGAGTTTGGTGCGCTTGATGAGAGCTGCATCGAAGTTGTGTTGGTCCGGCCCTCTAAGAATGTTCCTTCCTAAACTCCCAAAGATCGTCCCGTCGCCGGAAACTGGAAACTGGCCATCGATCAAACCTCCTGCGTGTATAAGCGTCGCCGGAACAAACGCGCTGGTGTTGAAGAACTGATTAACGCGGATGCTCACATTACCGCTCTTAGTCGCATCCTGCAGCGTCGCCCCCGGTGCCAGGCTACCTGTGGTGAAGGTAGTTGCTGGCCCGAAGAGCGTGCCGGCGGTGCTGTCGTAAATACTGAATGGGAGTCCGGACTGGAGCGTCACGACACCGGAGAAGGCCCACCCGGATAAGAGTCGGTTGCCGTCCACCGGTTGGGGTAGAGCCCACGTGTAGCTGAGCACGAAGCGGTGCGTGCGATCGAAATCCGAAGGACCTCGCTGAGCAGCGAGGTTGTGCTGATCATTGAACACCTGCTGGCCAAAGATCGGAGTGCCGTAAACACCAAAAGCTGGAGAGCCAAGACTGTCGCCGGCAGTATCAATCGATTTGGAGAAGGTATAGGCCGCCAGGATCTGAAGGCCATGACTCAATCGCTTGTTGATGGTTGCTTGCAGAGAGTTGTAGTTGCAGTTTCCGCTGCTCTCGGTCCTAAAGGCAATCGGCTGGAGCCCGAGAAAAGGGACTCGTTCCACCGCATTGGCGGCCGAGTTGGTGGACAACCCATTCACAGGATTGGCGGGACTGGCAAGAAGAGACTGATTATTGCTTCTTGATATGGGAAGGTGTGTGCTTATGGCACCAGCGTAGGCGAGCGAGAATAGGAGACTCTTGTACTGCTGCTGAACCTCCAGGCCATATTGCTGAACGGTCGCCTCTCTGAAAGCAGGATCAACCACTACTGCGACGAAAGGGTTATGATCCCCCGTGTAAGGCGGACCGGGCAGCATCGTACCGGCGAAGTTGGGGAAGGAGGACGCTGGGGGGAGTACCGGGAATGGGAATTGCAGGCTGGCTGCGGCATTGGCCCCCCCGATCAAGTCCTTCGAGAGGGTGAATGGCGGACTGAAAGCCAGGGCCGTACCGAGTGAATAGAAGTAGGTGCGATTGGCGTAGATGCCATAGGCTCCCCTGATGACGAGATCGCGCGATGGGAAGGGCAGCCAAGAAAAGCCTAGACGCGGCTCGGGATGCAGTTGAACCGGGTCGTTAAGGAGTGTCGAATTTTTGCGCGGAAAGCCTGCCGGGGTAGGGCCGCCATAATTGTCCGCCAAGACGAATCCGGAGGTCACAGGATTTGTGAATCCACCCAGCGGAGGCGGAGCATAGAACTCTGGGTAGAAATTGGTCATGCGCCCATGGGCCTCGCTCGCCTGTCCATTGACCTCCAGTCGAAATCCTAGATTGAGCGTGAGAGCAGGCGAGACTTTGTAATCATCGACCACGAAAAAATGAGCTGCGGCTGCGCGCAATCCTATATCGGGAACCGCTGCGCTAACTGCTGTGCCGAACACGTTGGAAAATGAAGTGCCATTGCCACCTGCATTCACCGGTCCCGCAGGCAAACCGAGCAGAAAATCGGGAAAGGAAAGGAAGGTGAGCTGTCCGTCCGTGATATCCACTCTTGAATTGAATTGATTACGGAAAATCTCCGCTCCCAACCGGACATTGTGCTTCCCGCGGGCCAAAGCGAGCGTGTCCGAGAAATAGAAATTGTTGTTCGCCGTCACGGCTTTATCGTTTGGCGCGTTGCCAAGCGAAAACGCGCCCAGTACCAGCATCTGTGGCAGGCTTCGCTCCTGCGTGTCGCCGACACGGCTGATTCCCACCGACTGAGCCGTCAGCGGTGCCGGGATGAAGCCTCGACCGGCGATGCGAGAGAAGCCGAAGCGGAATTGATTGATGGCCTGCGGGGAGAAGACGTGCGTGTGTGCAATGGCCAGATTCCGGTTATTGAAGTCATGAAGCGCCGGGAATCCGGGGACGGAGGCCCCTGAGAACGGGAGGTTCAGATTCGAGTTCGCGAAGAAGAATTTCGTCGATAACTGATCGACCTTTGTCAGGCTTACATCCAGATTGGTGTTGAACTGGTCTTCATCGTAGTGCCCGGGCAAGACCGCCGTGTAATTGACGCCACTACTACCCGCAGTCTGCGGACTCGGAATCACAAACGATCCATCGGGATTTCTGGCGTTCAGCAGATTGAGAGCTACCGGATTGATGTTCGATCCATCGGGCGCGATCTTTACCCCTCCGAACAATCCTGTTTGACTAGCGAACACCGCTCCGAGCGCGGCCGGCGTTCGGAGCGTTGGTATGGGCGGTAGACTTAGGGATCGCACACTGCTGGCGAGCGAGGCTGCATTCACGTCGCGTGTCGCTTGATAAGAAACGAAGAAAAAGGCTGGCTTCCTGGACCAGGGCACGGGCCCGCCCAGCGTGCCACCGGGCTGGTGGCGGCGAAATTCTCCTCTAGCTACGCCGGTTGCGTTCGCAAAGAAATTGTTCGCGTTCAAGGCCTCGTTGCGGCCAAAGTAGTAGGCGTTCCCATGAAGTTGGGCGGTACCCGACTGGGTCTCTACGATGACGTTGGCGCCGCCGCCTCGGCCATATTGAGCATCGTAGAGCGAAGTCTGAACCTTGAATTCCTGAATGGTGTCGGGCGCGGGAATCGCCAGCCCACCGCCACTGGAAGAGGTAGCCTCCGTCATGTTGGCGCCGTAGCTGTTCGCGTCCACGCCGTTCAGCATGAAGTTGTTGTCACCGCTACGCGCGCCATTGGCGCGGATCTCCTGGCTTCCGGCGCCCAGTTGCGTCGCATCCACCACATCCGTGTTGGTCCCACTTGTCAGACCAAGAATCTGCGTGTAGTTGCGATTCACCAGGGGCAAGGCAACAATCGTCGACCCGTCAATCACCCTTCCGAGTGCAGCGCCCTCGGTTTGCAGCAGCGGGGATTCGACTTTGACTTCTTCTCTGGCACCTTGGAGGGCAAGCTTGACGGGACTTCGCCTCACCTCGCTAATCTGAATCATCACCTCATGCAAGATGTGCGGCGCAAAGCCCGTCATCTCCACCCTCAACTCATATTGGCCAGGCGGCAACAAGGAAAAGCGGTATAAACCCTCAAGATCGGTTACGGTAGTGAGAACTTGGCCCGTTCCGTTGTTACGCAAGGTGATCGTAGCCTTCGGCACGACTGCCCCCTGTGGGTCGGTGACTGCACCGGTTAAGGCCCCAGTCGAGGCTGATTGAGCGAAGACCTCGAAGGCTGTGACGATCACGAGCAGGCAGAGCACAAGGCTCTGGCTACTTGAAGCTTTGGCGAGCAACCGCGGTCTTCCGCGCATGAGAATCGACCTTGGTCTCGGAATAAGGCTGGCCTCAAAAGATACCTGGTGCCACGCTCCGCCGCCCAGGATCGGCTCGCAAACAGGACTGCGACGTACCACCAGCGCCCGCAACGAAGCGAATCGAGCCATTGTTCAGTGAAATGATGCCTGCGTGCCGCACACGTTAATCCCCAGGCTGGCTGGTCTTCTCTTCTGGTGGCCCCGTGGTTCAGCCCGGGCCCCACTGCCGAACCATTCGCAATCGGATACGCGTTCAAGTCCAGGATTGGCGAGCTTCTCCGGGTACTGCGGAAACACTGGTTCGGGAAGCGTTAGCCCCTTTTGCGATGCGTGGGCTTGACTGGTTGCCGCGATGAATCCATCAGCAGCAGATTGCGAATATTCGACATCAATGCGAAACTTCGGAGCAGTTGCCATAGAAGTCTAGCCTCCAGGTACAAACCCATTCTTCATGACGAGCGGACCGAGCCAATTGGAACTGTTTGGCTGAGAGTAACTATCGTGCATTGAGGCTTCATCTTTGTTCGGTTCTCTTTCGTTCAAACGCTGATGCTCGAGGTCAATTCCTTCTCCTCTGGTAGCAGCGGCAATTGCCATTTTCACCGAAGGCATATCCTGCGGATGAACGCGCTCCAAAATCATTGGCAATGAAACTTTCGAGGAAGGGGCGAATTCAAAAATACGGAAAGTTTCGTCAGACCAGAAGATCTCCCCGGTGGAAATGTTCCACCCGAAACTGCCTGTATGGCTGAGCCTTTGCGCCTCTGCCAGATAGGCCTCGAGACGTCGCAGTTCCCGAGTGAGAAGCTCGTGGTCCGTAACGTCCATCGCAGTGCCAACGATTCTTTGTAGCGTGCCATCCTCGACTACGGGGGTACCCCGCGAACTGTGTATCATTTGATTCGTTGAGGCCATGTTTGTCTGCTTACCGTAGCCGCGAACGGGTGTAAATGGAACCGCGGTGATTTTGCGATGAAATAGGAGTGAAGCAAGTAAGGTATGGATTATTAAGGAGATGCGCCGAGCAGCTTTGATGCTGCACTCAGCTTTATTTTGATTTCGACAATTTCGAGTCGCATTGGAACTGTCTCTTACTCTATATTTGCGGTTCCCATGCATACCCTTCCCTCAGGGCGCGTTCGATTCGGAGCCTTTGAGCTCGACCTCAGTACTGGCGAGCTACGATCAAATGAGGCGCCCGATCCTAACAATAAGGTTGTCCTCAGAGAACAAGTGTTTCAGGTCCTCCGGATGCTCCTTGAACGTGAGGGCAAGATTGTCACCCGCGAGGAAATCAAAAGCAGGCTGTGGCCGAACGATACTGTCGTGGATTTCGACCACAGCATCAATGCAACGATCAAGACCCTACGCCGCGCCCTGGGGGATTCCGCCGAAAATCCTCGGTACATCGAGACCTTGGCGCGGCGAGGCTATCGATTGATGGTCGCGACGGAGTACGTGCAGTCGGCGCCGGGAATCGCTCCCGGCGAGGCACCCAGTACACTGGCGCACCCTGAAGCGCGTGGGAGCTTTATTGGGCAGAAAGTCTCGCACTATCGTGTTCTCGAGGTTATCGGCGGCGGGGGCATGGGAATGGTCTACCGGGCGGAGGATTTGAAGCTCGGCCGCAGTGTTGCACTGAAGTTTCTGCCTCAAGAGCTGACCAGCGATGCCGCGGCGCTTCAGCGTTTTGAACGCGAGGCACAGGCCGCGTCATCGCTGAACCATCCGAACATCTGCACCATTCATGCGATCGAGGAGCACGAAGGGCAGCCCTTCATCGTGATGGAGCTGCTCGAAGGAGAAACCTTACGTAGCCGGATGGCCGCGCTTGAGCCCAAGGCTTTGCCGTTCCATGAGCTCTCCGAGATCGCGATGCAGGTCTGCAGCGGATTGGACGCCGCCCATCAGAGGGGAATCATCCACCGCGACATCAAACCGGCGAATATCTTTCTCTGCAAATCCGGCGTGGCAAAGATTCTGGACTTCGGATTGGCAAAGCTTGTCGGCGACGTAGGGCTCGAAAAGGGAGAGGCAGCAAGCGCCACAGCCACCTCGTCTGCCGACCATTTGAAAAGAGACCTTACGCGTACAGGCACCACGGCGGGAACTGCAGGGTATATGTCTCCCGAACAGGTGCGCCATGAAGCGCTCGACACTCGGACAGACCTGTTCTCGTTCGGATTAGTGCTTTACGAAATGGCGGCCGGGCGGCGTGCCTTCACGGGCCCAACTGTCGTTGACGTTCACGAGGCCGTACTGCATGACACCCCAGTTCCAGCCAGGGTCCGCAATCCGATGCTGCCTCGTGGATTCGACGCGCTTCTGGCAAAGGCGCTCGAGAAAGACCGCGTGCAGCGCCACCAATCAGCTACCGCACTGAAAAACGATCTCGAACGGATTGTGCGCGACGCCAATCCTACAAGGAAACGCGTACGGCAAGCGACTGCGGCCGTAACCCTGCTCGCACTCGTCGCTGTAGGGATCTGGCGCTACGACGTCTACCGCCATCGCATCACCCTCGCTCCGACCGACACGATCGTCCTGGCTGACGCCGACAACCAGACTGGCGATGCGGTCTTCGACGATGCACTGAATATCGCGCTGCGCTACGAAATGCAGCAGACGCCCTACCTCAATATTCTCGGCATCGATAAGGCCTATGCCACTCTGGCTCAACTCAAGGTTCCATCGACCACCAAGATCGCGCCCGACGTGGCACGCCAGATCTGCGGCAAGACCAACAGCAAGATGGTGATCTTCCAATCGATCGCCGATGCCGGCAACGGCTATCACCTGGAGATGAGGGCGCTCGACTGCGGCTCGGGAGCAACCTTGGGCAAGGAGCAGGCCGATATCGGTAGCAGGAATGAAGTCATTCACGAGCTGGGAGTCACAGCAGTACACCTTCGCGCGAAGCTGGGAGAACCCTCAGATTCGGTGGCGCGCTTCAATCAGCCGCTGGAAAAGGCGCTCAGCGCTTCGCTCGAAGCTTTGCAGGCCGGCGCTGAGGGAACCAAACTCCACTACGCCGGCGATGTTGCAGGAGCGCTGAAACTCTATCAGCGAGCCGTCGAACTGGATCCAAACCTTGCCCTGACGTATGAGGGCATGGGCGCCGCCTACTATGTCCTCAAGAACACTGAGTTATCGGAGGCTTCTTTTACCCGTGCGTATCAATTGCGCGATCGATTGACCGAAAAGGACCGATTGAACATCGAGATCATTTACAACGCGGATGTGATCGGTGACTGGGGAAAAGCCTATTCCTCCATGCTTCGTTTTGTTGAATTATTTCCTCGGGATGTGTTTGCTCACCACAATCTCGCGGCCGCCTCAAGGGCTCTCGGCGAGCCCGACCGCGCTGCTGACCAAGCGGCTGAGACCGCACGGTTGCAGCCAAGCTCATTTAATTTCGGTGTCGCGATAGAGTCCTGCAGGCTGGCAAGCAGATTCCTCGATGCGAAGTCATGGCTCGCCAAGGCGGACACCCTCAAGTTCGACAGCCCAACAATCCGGCAAGAGAGAGTGATGGTGCTATTTGGTACAGGCGACCGCGATGGCGTCGATAAGATCTTGGCGGAAGGAGAGCGAGGCAGTGATCGAAGAAGTGTCTTGCTCGACCATGCTTTGATCGAGACTCAGCAAGGTCGCTTTCGCTCCGCCGAACGGCTGCGCCAGCAAGCTTTTGGGCTTCCATCGAGGACTACAGACACTTACTGGCCGGTTCGCTCGGCCCTTGAGAATGCCGAAGTCGGAAGAGACGTACAGGCTCGACGCTACGAAAGCGAGGCAGATAGAAGCAAGCTAGACCGGGATGGCAAGCTTTGGCTGGCGCTCGCGCTCGCCAGATCGGGACGAACAGAGGAAGCCGGCAAGCTGACAGACCAAATCAGCGCGGAAAGACCCGAAGACACGCTCGTGCAGAATTACTTCGCCCCCACGATCCGGGCCGCGATCAAGCTGCAGCAGCACGACCCAGCGGCCGTCATCGATCTTCTCCGCGGGACCGCCAAGTACGATCTGGCCTTCACTGACTCGTTCGACTTTGTTTACCCCGCCTACATCCGTGGTCTTGCCTATCTGAAGCTCGGCGATGGCCGGTCGGCCGCAGCTCAGTTCCAGAAGCTGATCGATAACCCTGGCCTTACCGTTAAACATGTCACGGGACCTTTGGCTTGGCTCCAACTTGGCCGCGCGCAGAAGCTGATGGGCGATCAAGCCGCCGCACAGAAGTCTTACGGGACTTTCCTGGATTTGTGGAAGAATGCCGACCCCGACATTCCCATCTACCAACAGGCCAAGGCCGAGTACGCCCAGCTCCAAAAACAAAGGTAACCAGACGCGATGACTACGGCACCTAAATCGGCAAAGTGAAACGAAAGGTTGCACCTGGTCCGTCGTTAGCGGTTGCCCACAACCGGCCGCCATGCGACTTCACAATGGAACGGCTGATGGCCAGCCCCATGCCGCTGAATTGTGGCAGTCAATCGGTTGAATAGCCGCCAATGCGAATGCCGCTCAAACCATCTATTATTGGCTTTTCTTTATCGGGTACTGGCGCGGTATAAGTCGAATTTGGCCGTTTCCGGCTAGCTCCTTCCGTCCGGTAGACGGCATCAATCGATCAAGTGGAAGCTTGCAGACTCCCTCGAAAAGTACGGTTGTGGGAAATCTCACCAGATAGGTAACGCGCTAGTGTTGACCGAACCGATCAACTCCTGGACACTCGGAGACTATGCCGAAACGACGTTTTCCGAAGCGCGGGCCGGCGAATCCCCCACACGCTCGCGGCGCACAATTACATTTCATCAATACGACTTGCCGGTCCACGGTTGTGCCCTCTACGTGTATTTTTATGACAGCACGTGATTCTCGACGCATGCACAATTGGCGCGGTTCACGTAAGCAATTGGAACGAAAGAGAAACTTCGGGAAAGCCATAATTTCGTCGTCCTCGACCATCTGTCAAAAAAGCAGACGGTCAGTTCACGAAGAAAAATCCATCTGTAAATAAATGATAGAGAAGGAGTAAGTGGTGGGCAGTGCAGGGCTCGAACCTGCGACCTCCTGCTTGTAAGGCAGGCGCTCTAACCAACTGAGCTAACCGCCCACACGATGCAAATCATTGTAACACGAGCATAAAAGGGCGAGTTTTCTTGGAGCACGGAGGGACGCTTATTCATTTCTCGAAGCCCGACCTGCAGCCTCTCGCTTTCGTTCATTCGTAGTGGCCTTATGCTCTAAAGACCGTTGCGAAAGGACTCAATCACATAGTCGGTCGCGACGCCGACGTGAGTTGCTCCCCCCTCAATCAGTGAGAGAACCGACCCAAGCACTCCGCGAAGTGCAGCAATCTCCTGACCACGGGTGTCTTGGGCGGACGGCACGGCGTAGAAGTAGCGAAATAGTTCGTAGGTCCCATCAATGAGGTGGATATCCATGAACTCGGCTCGGTTAGAGGCAAAGTTGAACTAATGAACGTGCTGTGTCCGTCAGATGGATGGCACACGGACATTCTTGCCGAGCAGCTGAATCAGGCGGCCACTGATTTCCAGACCGCTGTCGAACATGCCAAGGAAAGCCTATCTCACTAGGTGAATCGACGTGGAGAAAATCCACCTGAAAACACAACTTGGGGCGCATTTTCGCTTTGGCTCATGGTGAAAGATGACGATACGACAGTGGGCGTGTACGTGAAAAACGGCCCAAGGTCCTCGCCAGCCGCCGCGGAAATAGGCGTCTGGTTTGACCACCAGCGTCCGCCGGAGCACAATCACAGGTCCGCTCCAACGCGGCAAGAGGATGCACATGAAATTCTGTCTAGCTGTTGCGATCATCAGCCTCGCAATTATTACTCCGCTCAGAGCACAGAATCCCGTGCCGCCCGTCGCTTCCCGGGCGCGTGCCATCACTGACACGGATCTCTTCGACTTCATTTGGGTTACCAACCCGCAACCGTCGCCCGACGGAACGCAGGTCGCATTCACCCGCGTAAACGTGGACGAAAGGCGCACTGGCTATGAAACTTCCATCTGGATGGTCGCCACATCCGGGAGCGAACCTCCGATACGCATGACGAATGGCAAGCATGACGCGCAGCCGCGCTGGTCCCCAGACGGCAGGCATATCGCGTTTGTCCGCGGTAGTGACAAAGACGAATCTGGGAAACCCAAGCCGCCTCAAATCGCTCTACTGTCCCTCGCGGGCGGCGAGGCCTGGATTATCACCGATCTGCCCAAAGGCGCGTCTGGTCCGGTGTGGGCACCCGATAGCAACCGCATAGCATTTTTGAGCTCCACAACTTTGGAAGATATCGAGAAGGCCCGGCGTAACGAGGATTCCGCGAAGAGCAAGCAGACACGAAAGCCGGAAGCCACTAAGGTTTCTGCGGAGCCCCAACCACCGGAGCCGGAGAAGGAACACGAATCCGACGTCCACGTCATTAGCCGTGCCGTTTATCGCAGCGACGAAGCCGGTTACCTCGACCCCAAGCGCCACGACCACATTTGGATACTCGAAGTGCCGACAATCTCCGATGAACCCGCCAAACCGATGCAGCTCACCAGTGGCGATTTCGACGAGCGCGAGCTCGTCTGGAGCCGTGACAACTCGCGAATCTACTTCCTTACGGAGCGTGTCGATGAGCCCTATTACGACCTACCGGCCACGGATATTTACTCCGTCTCTTCGGCAGGTGGAAGCCTCGAAAA
>Ga0307477_10002600_pt1 | contig 13849 bp, 9 predicted proteins | sample atmos_gasesECM2C_FD_203316 | JGI IMG/M metagenome (GOLD analysis project Ga0307477, IMG submission 203316) | Hardwood forest soil microbial communities from Morgan-Monroe State Forest, Indiana, United States - atmos_gasesECM2C_515 | ecosystem: Environmental > Terrestrial > Soil > Temperate...
GCGTCGGTGCCGTTATCGGGCCGGCCGTGCTGTGACGTGACGGTCATCACCTCGGGATGCCGCAGCAGGATCTGCCGCATCTTGTGGGTGGCCGTCTCGCCCGCCTCGAGCGACAGCGTGGTCGGCATCGACGCACGAATCCAGAAGTTGTTCTCTTCCAGCGCTGGAAGAAATTCGCTCCCGAGCCGCGGGGCCACGAGCAGCAGCGTCACGGCAACCAGCGCCAGCTCGCCGGCGACGATCCGCGCCGGCTTCGCGAGCGCAAAGCGCAGCGCCGGATCGTAGAGCCGGTGCAGCAGCTGCACCACGCGGGTCTCGGACTCCTGCAGCTGCTCGGGCAACAGGAAGTAGCTGAGCACCGGGGTGACCGTGAAGGTGGCAATCAATGCGCCAGCCAGCGCATATCCGTAGGTACGCGCCATCGGGCCGAAGATCTGTCCCTCGACCCCCTGCATGGTGAACAGCGGCACGAAGCCGGCCGCGGTGATCAGCGTCGAGAAGAAAATCGCCTTGTCCACCTGCAACGCACTGATCAGGATGAGCCGCAACCGCTCGTTCCAGCCTGCCGCTGCGGTCCCGTCAGGTGAGCGGGTGGGATCGGTGCCGTAGAAGCCCGCCGCCAGTTGTGCGAGCAGTCCCTGCCGCTCCGCCCGCGGCCGCTGAAAGTTGCGAAACACGTTCTCGGTGAGGATCACGGCCGAATCGACGATGATGCCGAAGTCGATCGCGCCGATGGACAGCAGGTTGGCGCTCTCGTGTTGCCACACCAGCAGGATGAGCGCAAAGAACAGCGCAAATGGGATGTTGACGCCGACGACGATCGCGCTGCGCAGGTTACCGAGAAACACCCACTGGATCAGGAAGACCAGCAGCACTCCGTAGATGAGATTGTGCAGCACCGTGCTGGTCGTCAGCCGGATGAGATAGCCGCGATCGTAGAACGGTACCACCCTGACTCCCGGGGGCAGGCTCCCGTCGCTGTTCATCCTCGCGACTTCGGCCTTCACCCGCGGCAGCACCTCCGAGGTCTGCTTGGTCCGGGTCATCACCACGATCGACCCGACTACATCGTCGCGGTCGTCCTGGCCGAAAATTCCGAGTCGCGGCCGGTGGCCGACCGTCACCTTCGCAACGTCCTGCAGCAGCACCGGCACGCCGTTCACCTGCCCGAGCACCACCTTCTCGATGTCGTCGACGTGATACCCCTGGGTGAGGTCGTCATTACCGCCGTCATCGATCAACCCGATCCCGCGGATATTGATCGATTGCTGGCCGAGGGCGATCTCGCGGCCGCCGACGTTGACATTGGCGTTGCCGAGCGTCGTGAGAATCTGCGGCAGCGTAACCCCGAAGGCTTCCATCTTCAGCGGGTCGACCTGCACCTCGAATTCCTTGGTCGTGCCGCCCCAGCTGTTGATGTTGATCACTCCGGGAATGGTCGAGAGACGTCGCACAACGATCCAGTCCTGGATGGTGCGCAGGTCGGTCAGCGAGTAGCGCTTCGGCCCCTGCACGGTGTAGCGGAAGATCTCGCCGCTGCCGCTGTTCTGATTGACCGACGGAACCTGGCCTCCCGGCAGCGTGACGTTCTGCTGCAGGGCGAGCGTCGCCTGTGCGTAAGCGAAGTCGTAGTCGATGCCCCACTTGAACACCACGCGGATGAAGGACAGACCGTAGAAGGAGGTCGAGCGGATGACCTGTACGCCCGGCGTGGCATACAGCCCGATCTCCATCGGGATGGTGTAGTAACGCTCGATCTCCTCCGCCGACAGGCCCGGGCCTTCAGCCGTGATCTCGAGTATTACCGGCGTCGGATTCGGATACGACTCGATGTTGATCACCTTGAAGGCGTACAGGCCCGCCACCGCGAACGCGAGTAGTCCGAACAGTACGATCGTCCGCCGGCTGAGACAGGCCGCAATGATGGCTTTGAGCATCGGGCGAGGGGCGGCGAAGCGGCGGAGTGGAATCGGCTCAGTCGGCCGGCGGCGCGTACAGGATGTTGCTCACGAAAACCGCTCCGTCCGTGACCGCCAGCTCGCCGCGCCGCAATCCTTCCCGCACCGGGTACTGCCCGTCGAGCGGCTCACCGAGCTTGAGCGTGCGCTGCACGAAGCGGCGCCGATCGGTGGTCACCCACGCCGTGAAGCTGCCGTCGGCGTTGCGTACCACGCCGTTGAGCGGAATCGCGATCGACCTGACGGGCTCCACCACGCGAATCGCGAAGCTCGCCAGCATTCCCGGAATGAGCTCGTCCCGCGGATCGGCGATCTCGGCGCGCACCACGACCCGATGCGTGCTCGCATCGAGCGAGCGGCCGAGCCTCGAGATCACTCCGGCAAACACCCGCCCGGGATAGGCCATGACTGTCGCTTCGATCGGCTGACCGGGTCGGAACAACGGGCTGTCGCTCTCGACCACGTTGGCGACCATCCACTTGGTACGCAGGTCAGCCACGGCGTAGGGTGGCGGAGCGTTGCCAGGCTGCAGGAGTGTGCCCGGTGCGGCATTGCGCGCCGTGATCCGACCGCTGATCGGGCTTTTGACGATCAGGGCGCTCTCGACCTGACGCCGGGCGATGATGCGGTCGATCTCCCCCGGAGTCCTGCCGAAGATCGCGAGCGCGTTGCGCGCTGCTCGCAGGGCGCCCTCGGCGCTCTGCTGGCTCGCGACTGCGGCTTCGTAGCCGTTTTGATCGATGCCGTGCGCCTCATAGAGCTTCGTGGCACGTTGCAGCGCACTGCCGGTCTGATCGCGCGCGGCGGCGGCGGCAATCAGGCTCGCTTCTGCCGCGATGAAATCCGGGCTCTCGAGCGTGAACAGGACCTGGCCCTTCTTCACCAGATCACCGAGATCCGCGTGGGCCTCGAGGATGCGGCCCTGATAGGGCGCGAACACCTGCACGTTCAGGTCCTGATTGAAATCGACGATGCCGACGGCCTGCTTGCGGTAGACGAACTCGTGCTCGCCGATCGGCGCGATGGCAATCGTCGCGAGCTGGGAGGCTTTGAGCTCGACGGTATCGGAACTGACTGCGGCCGCGGCCGGCGGCGCGTCAGCGACGGCGCGACTGCGGTAGCCGTGGGGTGCGAGCAGGGCGAGCACGGCAACCACGGGAGCGGCAGCCGCGGCGGCGAGCAAGCGCAGGGTATGGGAAGAGTCCATGGGCAGCCTCAATCCGCGTGGCGGATGGCGGCGAGCTCACCCGTCCGGTTCCACCAGCCGCCGCCGAGTGCCTCGAACAGAGCGGCGCTGTCGCCGAAGCGCGTTGCTTCGGCCTGGATCAGTGCGAGCGCCGCTTGTTGGTAAGCGATCTCCGCCGCGAGAACCGCGAGCGAGTCGGCAAAGCCGTCCTCCATCTGCTCGCGGGTGAGGTCAAGCGTGACCCGGGCGGCGCGCTCCGCCGCATGGGTTGCGGCGAGCTCCCTGGCATCGGCGAGAATGGCGTGCAGCGTATCGGCGACGTTCTGGTATGCCGTGAGCACGGTCTGCTGGTACTGCGCCGCCGCCTGCAACAACCCCTGATTGGCGGCGCGTTTCTCGTGCAGCAGCGTGCCGCCGGCAAACAACGGTTGGCTGACGGATCCGACGAGACTCCAGAACGGTCCGCCGTCGCGGAACATCCAGGCAAACTCGTTGGCGCCTCCACCCGCCGCGCCTGTGATCGAGAACTGCGGCAGCATGGCGGCGATCGCGACGCCGAGCTGCGCGTTGGCCGCGTGCAGCTGCTCGGCGGCGGCCCGCACGTCCGGGCGCTGCTCGATGATTCTCGCGGGGATGCTCAACGGCAACTCCTGTGGGAGCTTCAGCGAACCGAGCTCTACGGACTGCTCGAGCTCCTCACTCGGGAGCTTGCCGACCAGCGCGCGCAACAGATCGCGCGTCTGCTCGAGTTGCTTCTCGAGCGGCGGCAGGAGCGACCGGGCCTGGGCCAACTCGGCCTCCTCACCCGCCACGTCGATCCGCCCGGCGTACCCCTGGCGGTACCGCGCGAGCATCAGCTCGAGTGACTTCTCGTCGTCGTCGACGATCTGCCGGACTGCGGCGATCTCGGCGCGCGTCGCGCCCTCCTGGATCGCGGCTGCGACGACGTTGGCCGCGAGCGTGAGGTAAGTCGCCTCGAGCTCGAAGCGCTGCGCCTGGGCCTGCGCCTGCAACGACTCGACGCGACGTCGGTTGCCGCCGAAGACGTCCGGCGTGTATCCCACCGTCACCGCGGCGGTGTGGTAGTTGAAGATCAGCGGTTGCGCAGGTCCGGGCGGGGCGAGGTTCTGACCGTTCCCCTGCACACCGGGCGCCGCCGAGGTCGCGACATTGCCCGCGAGCTGCTGGCGCTCGAACGCGTACTCCGCCGCGACGCTCGGGAAGAAGTAACCGCGCTGCGCCTCCACCAGCTCCTGCGCCTGCCGCAGCGCCGCCTGCGCGGCGGCGACGCTCGGGTTGGCGCGCAACGCCTGCTCTACCAGCGAATTCAGTACAGGGCTGCCAAAGGCTTCCCACCAGGCGAGGGGCACCTCGGCGCCAGTCACGAAGCGCTGCGCATCGCCGCCAAATCCCGCGCTCGAAGCGCTGACCTCGGGTAACGCTGTCGCACTGTAGCCGGCGTGAGGCGGTGCGACGGGCGCGCGGAAATCCGGCCCCACGGCACAGCCGGGGATCGTGGCGGCGCAGGCACACGCCAACGCCCGAAGGGAACGAGGTGCGCGCATCGGTTGATCTCGGTCGCCTCCGCATCATGCTTGCGGAATGCTTACCGGAACCTTGCGCGTGGATTACGGATTGGAAAGGTGAGCCGGCGCCGCAGTTTGCGCTGCCGCCGATCGCGTTCCGGGGAGCGGCGGCGGCGCTCCCTTGGCCTCCGGCAAGCGGATCGAAGCGTGCAGCCCCGGTTCGGCATTCACGAGCTGCAGCGTGCCGCCGTGCAGTTTAGCGATCGCGGCGACGATCGCGAGCCCCAGGCCGTTCCCCGGCCGATGGCGCGAGCGGTCCATGCGGTAAAAGCGCTCCGTCAGTCGCGGCAGCTCGGCGGCCGGCACGCCGGGTCCGTCGTCGCGCACCACGATGGCGGCTCCCTGGACATCGGCGCGCGCCAGCAGCTCGACCCGGGCACCGCGCCCGGCGTACTTCAGAGCGTTGTCGATCAGGCTCGCGACTGCGGTGGCGAGCAGATCGCGGTCACCCTGCGCCGAGAGCGGTGCGTGGCTCGCGACCGACAGTCGCACGCCCGCCTCCTCGGCCGCGGCGTCATACAGCTCGACTATGTCCTGCACGATGCTGCTCAGATCCACCTGCTCGAAAGACTTGGTGCGCATGCCCGATTCGGCCTCGGCGATCTGCAGCAGCTTGTTGAACAACAGCATCAGATCATCGATGCCGTCGATCGCCGTGCGGGCCGCATCGGCCAGGGCTGGCACCGTGCGCTCACGGCGCAGCGCCTCATCGAGCCTGGCGCGCACCCGTCCGAGCGGCGTGCGCAGGTCGTGGGCGATGGCATTGGAGACGTGGCGCACCCCGCTCATCAGTTGCTCAATGCGATCGAGCATGCGGTTGACATCGACGCCGAGGCGTGCGAACTCGTCGTCGCCCGAGACGTTGATGCGCTGGGTGAGGTTACCAGCTTCGATGGCGTGCGCCGTCTGACGGATGCCGCTGATGCGCCGCTCGATCTGCCGTCGCGACAGCCACGCACCGATGATCACCAGCAGCAGCGACACCGCCGTGGCAGTCTCGAGCGCGCGTACCACCAGAGTGCGGATGGCGCGCTGCTCGCTCAGGTCCCGGCCGACGTACAGCAGCCCCCCATTGGACAATGGCTGCACCAGCAAGCGCGCCGACGAAGGCCGACCATCCCGCACCACCTCGCGGTTGAGCAGCCGCCCGAGCGGCAGGCCGGTGGTCGGCCAGCTCGAGAGGTTGCCCACCACGCGCGCCCCGCCCGGCGCCGTGACCAGGAAGATCTCGGTATCGCTGTCGATGCCGTCGGTGAGCTCTGCATTGATCTCGTGCACCAGCTCCTCGAGCGGTCGCCGGCCGTACTCGGCGCGCAGTCGATTCGAGATCGACAGGATCTTGCCGTCCATGCTGCGCGCCAGCACGCCGACCGTGCCGAAATAGAAGACAGCCGAAGTCAGCAGCAGCAGGGCGAGCAGCAGTGCGCCGTGGCCGAGCGCGAGGCGCGCGGCGATCGAGTCTGTGAGCCTCAGGCCCGGCATCGGCCGCGCATCCTCAGCGCACGAGCGCAGCGCCGGCGCGACGTTCTCCCAGCAGGTACCCCACGCCGCGAATGGTATGGATCAATGCCGGGGAAAAACCCTTGTCAACCTTGCTGCGCAGCCGGCTGATCTGCACGTCGATGACGTTGGTTTGCGGATCGAAATGGCAGTCCCAGACGGCCTCGAGCAGCATAGTGCGCGTGACGACCTGGCCTGCGTGGCGCATGAGGTAGGCGAGCAGCCGCAGCTCGCGCGGCTGGAGCGCAAGCGGCGTGGCATTGCGCGTCACCTGCAGCGTGCGCAGGTCGAGCGCCAGGTCCGCGACGCGCAGCTGGGTCGTCGACTGTGCCGGCTCGGCGCGTCGCAGCAGCGCTTCGACCCGCGCCAGCAGCTCCGCGAAAGCGAACGGCTTGGAGATATAGTCATCGCCGCCCTGGCGCAGCCCGCGGACGCGCTCATCGGTGCTGGTCAGAGCACTGACGATGAGAACCGGTGTGCGCTTGCCGAGATCGCGCAGCTTGCCGACGATCGACAGGCCATCGACACCGCCCGGCAGCAGCCGGTCGATGATGATCAGGTCCCAGGTCTCGTTGAGCGCCTGATGCAGGCCGTCGAGGCCGTCGGCGCAGCAGGTCACGCTGTGACCGGCCTCTCTCAGGCCGTTCGAGATGTAACGCGCGGTCTCGGGTTCATCGTCGATGACCAGGCTTTTCATACGGCCGCGCGCTGACTAGCGGCCGGAGCCCGAGCCGCGGATGCGCTCGAGCAGGGAGGTGGTGGATTTTTCGGGCGTTAGCGGCACGAGCTCCACGCGCCCGCCCGCCGCCTCGACCAGCTCGCGCCCGACGACTTCCGCGAGGCGATAGTCGCCGCCTTTCACCAGCACGTCCGGCTTGACCGCCTGCAGCACGGCGAGCGGCGTGTCCTCCTCGAATATGGTCACCGCGTCGACGAACCTCAGTGCGGCGAGCAGCGCCGCGCGCTCCGCCTGCGGGACCAGCGGCCGTTCGGGGCCCTTGAGGCGCCGCACCGAGGCATCGCTGTTGATAGCCAACACGAGGATGTCGCCGAGTTTCGCCGCGTGACTGAGCAGCGCCAGGTGCCCGGCGTGCAGCAGATCGAAACAGCCGTTGCTGAAAACGATCCGCTTGCCGGCGGTACGCCAGGCGGCTGTTCGCGTGGCGAGCTCCGCGCGCGACAGCAGTTTGCCGTCCGGGTGTGCGGCCAGTGCATCGCGAATGCTGGCGGCCGACACCGCCACCGCGCCCACCTGTCCGACCGAGACGCCGGCGGCGGCATTGGCAAGCTGCGTGGCCTGCGCCAGCGTGGCGCGTGCGGCGAGTGCCAGGGTGAGCACGGCGATCGCCGTATCGCCCGCGCCGGTGACGTCATACACCTCGCGCCGGATCGCCGGCACGTCGAGCTCGGGCCCGTCGGCGGGAACCGCCAGCATGCCCCGGTTGCCGAGCGTGACCACCATCGACTCGAGCTCCGCGTGGGCGAGCAGCTCGCGCGCGGCGCGCGCGATGGCGCCGACGTCCTCGACGTCCAGTGTTCTTCCGACCGCGGCTTCCAGCTCGCGCAGGTTGGGCGTCACGGTGGTCGCGGTGCGGTAGCGCGTAAAATCGCGATGCTTCGGGTCGACCACCAGCGGAGCCGTGCCGCGCATGCGCGTGATCGCCACAATGGCCTCGGCAGTCAGCACTCCCTTGGCGTAGTCGCTCAGAATGATCGCATCGGGGCGCGCGCCTGCAGCGAGCCGCGCGATCATGCGCGCCGTCACCTCGGACGTGCACGGCTCGATGTCCTCCCAGTCGAGACGCAGCAGCTGCTGGCTGTGCCCCAGCACCCGCAGCTTGCGCGTGGTCTGGCGTCCGGCAACGCGCAACACCGCCCGTGCATCGATGCCGTCGGTCTGACAGAGGCGCAGTAGTCGCGCGCCGGCATCGTCCTCGCCGGCGAGGCCGGCGAGCGTGACCCGTGCACCGAGCGCGGCGATCTGGCGGGCGACGTTGGCGGCACCGCCGAGGCGGTGCTCGGTGACCTGCGCGTGCACCACCGGCACCGGAGCTTCGGGCGAGATCCTCTCGACCGCGCCGGTGACGTATTCGTCCAGCATCACATCGCCGACCACCCAGACGTGCAGGCCCGCCACGCGATCGAGGAGCGCGAGCAGCGCGCTCATGCCGCCGCTGCGGTCATCGTGGCTCATGTTGCTCCGCAGCGCGCAGCAAAGGCTCGAGTGACTCGATGATGGCGTGAATGCACAGCGTGTGGATCTCCTGGATGCGCGCGACGACGGTGGCAGGAACCGCCGCCAGCAGCTCCGCATGCGTCGCGAGCGGACCGCCGTCGGCACCGGTCAGCGCGATCACGCTGCAGCCGAGGCTGCGCGCAGTGGCGGCGGCCGCGACGACGTTGCGCGATTTGCCGCTGGTGCTGATGGCAAACAACAGGTCGCCGCGGCGCGCCAGCGCCTCGACCTGCCGGGCGAACACACGCTCGTAGCCGTAGTCGTTGCCGAGCGCTGTCAGGATGGCGGTATCGGCCGTCAGCGCGATCGCGGCGAGCGCCGGACGCTCGTCGCGATAGCGACCGACGAGCTCGGCGACCAGGTGCTGGGCGTGCGCTGCGCTGCCGCCGTTGCCGCAAGCGAGAATCTTGTGTCCCGCGCCGAGGCAGCCGTGCATCGCCGTACCGATGCGCTCGAGCACCGCTGGCAGCTCGCGCGCCGCGCGGGCGGCGACGGCGGAGTGCTCCGCAAAGGCTGCTTGAATCGACGTCGCCATGGCCACCTGCGATTCTAGCGGCTGGGGCCGGTAACCGCCTGCGGGCCTGCACACAAGGCCCGCGCCAGCTGCGCCAGGTCATCGTAGGCGAGCACGCTCGCGTGGCGTAAGCGCTGCTCCGTCTGACGGCCCTTGCCGGTGCGTACCAGGGCGACCGCCACCCCGGCCCGCCGGGCGGCTTCGAGGTCGCGGCCGTCGTCGCCGACCACGAGCGTTTCGGCTGCGGCAATTCCCGAGCCGGCGATGGCTGCCTGAATCAGGCCCGGGGCGGGCTTGCGGCAGTCGCAGTGCTCCTCGGGGGCATGCACACAGACGAGCACGGCATCGAGCGCGGCGCCGTGCGCTGTGGCGTCCGCCTGCATGCGCGCGTGCACTGCCGCCAGTTGCTCGAAGCTCATCAGCCCGCGCCCGACCCCGGACTGGTTGGTCGCGACCGACAGACGCACTCCCGAGCGGTGCAGCAGTGCCAGCCCCTCGAGCGCGCCCGGCAGCCATTGGAACTCGGACGGATCACGCACCCAGCCACCGTCGGGTGCCTCGCGGTTCAACACCCCGTCGCGATCGAGGATGACGTGCCGGACAGCCGCGGGGCTCATTGGGCAACCTGTCTCATGCGCAGTGAACGTCAGCGGTAGGGATCGGGTCGCGCCAGGTAGCTCTGCACGTACTCGCGCACGCCGTCTTCGAGCGAGGTGAACGCTCGCGAGTAGCCTGCCTGGCGCAGCCGCTGCATGCGTGCCTCGGTAAAGTACTGATAATGCGCGCGCACGGCAGGCGGCGCGTCCACGTACTCGATGCGCACCGTCCGGCCGAGCGCGCTGCCAAGCGCGCCGGCGAGCTCAGCGAAGCTGCGCGCCTGTCCGGAGCCGAGGTTGAACAGGCCGTTGACGCGCGGGTTCTCGAGCAGCCACAGCATGACCTCGACGCAGTTACGCACATACACGAAGTCACGCCGCTGGTCGCCGTCGGCCACGTCGGCGCGGTGCGAGCGAAACAGCGTCACCGGCTGGTCGGCGGCGGCGAGCGGGTATTTCTGCGCGACGACGCTGCGCATGGCGCCCTTGTGATATTCGTTCGGTCCATAGACGTTGAAGAACTTGAGACCCACCCACTGTTGCGGGCGCGGCGCGTCCTGCCCGAGCGTCGCGGCGACCCAACGGTCGAACAGGTGTTTGCTCCAGCCGTACGGGTTCAGCGGTCGCAGCCGCGCCAGTGCCGCCGGCGAGGCGTCGTCGTCGAAGCCCTGGGTGCCGTCGCCGTAGGTGGCGGCCGAGGAGGCGTAGATGAAGCGCTTGCCGGCGGCTGCGCACCAGCGCCACAGCTGCTGAGACAGGCGGAAATTCACCTCGACGATCAGGTCGGCGTCCGGCTCGGTCGTCGAGGTGATCGCCCCCAGGTGAATCACCGCATCGACCTGTGCCGTCTCCTGCGCCAGCCAGGCTAGCAGCGACTCGGGGGCGAGCAGCTCGCGCAGCGGCACGCGTGCGAGGTTGCGCCACTTGTCCCCCCGACGCAGCCGATCACACACCGCCACCTGCTGACCGCGCTCGGCGAGTGCAGCCGCGACGTTCGAGCCGATGAACCCGGCACCTCCGGTCACGAGAATCATGATGAATCGGCCGCGGGTTACCTGACGTCCAACACTGCAGCGGCAGTCTCAGCGCCGCGGCGGTCACGATGTGCACAGCCTATCACGGCCGCGCGCACGCATGGGACTACAGCGACCGGGCGTTGCTAGGCGGCACCCGCCCGGCTGCGGTTGCGCACCCGCAGCGCCTTGAAGCGCTCGCTTGCCGATGAGTCGTCACGCTTGGCTGGCGCCGACCAGAGCGCGTTGCGGCGGGCTACGAACGAGCTCGCCGAGAGTTGTTCGAGCGAGGTGGCCGGTGCGTACAGGAACCCCTGCCCGGCGACGCACCCGAGCGCCAGCAGCGCCGCTGCCTGCGCCTCGAGCTCGATGCCCTCCGCGACTGTCTCGAGACCGAGCGTCTCGCCGAGCGTGATCACCGCCCGTGCGAGCTCCGGGCCATTGTCCGAATTGGTCAGGCGGCTCACGAACGAGCGATCGATCTTGAGAATGTCGATGGGAAAGCGGTGCAGGTATGAGAGCGACGAGTAACCCGTGCCGAAGTCATCGATCGCCAGACGCACGCCGAGCGCCTTGAGCCGCTGGAACCGCTCGAGGTTGGCGTCGGTGTTGTACATGATGGTGCTCTCGGTCAGCTCGATCACGAGGTTGCCCCCCTCGAGACCCGATTCGGTGAGCGCCTGCGCCACGTCGCGCGCGAGCTCGCCGTGCTGCAGATGGCGGCCGGAGATATTCACCGCGAGGCTCAGCTCGCTGCCGCCGGCGACCGATCGCCGCCAGGCACACACGGCGCGACACGCCTGCTGCAGAACCCAGCGGCCGAGCTTGTCGATCTGACCGCACTCCTCCACCACCTCGATGAACCGCCCGGGCATCAGCACGCCGGCCTGCGGGTGGCGCCAGCGCACCAGCGCCTCGACGCCGAGAAGACTGCGCGTGCCGAGGTCGATGATCGGCTGATACTCGAGAAAGAACTCCTGATTGGCGAACGCGCGGCTGATGTCGGCCTCGAGGCGCACGCGCTCGTGCAGCAGCACCTGCATGTGCGGCTGGAAGGTGACGTGGCGGTTCTTGCCCGCCGACTTGGCATGGTACATGGCGATGTCGGCCTTGCTGAGCAGTGTCTCGACGCCGGCCGTCGGTGTCGAGAAGGCCACGCCGATGCTCGCCCCGACGCGTACCTCGGTGCCGTCGAGCGCAAACGGCAGGTCGAGAGTCTGAATCAGGGCATCCCCCAGGTTCGCCACCTCGGTGATGGTGCCGATGCCCTCCAGCAGCACGGCGAACTCGTCGCCGCCGAGCCGTGCCACGGTATCCGAGGCACGCGTGGTCTTGACGATCCGCTGTGCCACGGCGCGCAGCAGCCGGTCGCCGGCATCGTGGCCGAGCGAATCGTTGATGTTCTTGAAGTTGTCGAGATCGAGGAACATGACCGCAATCGATCTGCGGCTGCGCAGCGCCAGATCGAGCGCGTGCTGCACGCGGTCACGGAAGAGGTTGCGGTTGGCGAGCAGCGTCAGCGAATCGTGAAACGCCAGCTGCCGCAACTGCTCTTCGAGCGCCTTGCGCTCGCTGATGTCGCGGAAATTGAGGGCCAGGCCCTCGACCGCCGGGTCGGCGGTCAGGTTGCTGCCGACGCTCTCGATCACGCAGCGCTTCGACCCGCGCTCGATGCGCAGCTCGACCGGTCCGACGCTGCCGGCGGGTGCGGCCGCGACTTCCGCGAGGAACATGCGCAGCTTCTCGGCATCCTCGCCGGGCCACAGCTCAGGCAGGCTCCTGCCGACCATGTCCTCCGGCTTCAGTCCCAGGATCCTCTCAGCCGCGGGCGAGGCGAAGCGCAACACTCCGTCGCGGGCGACGATCGTGATGACGTCCGAGGCGTTGGCGATCAGCGATGCATAGCGGTCCTCGACCAGGCGCGCCGCGCGGCGTTCGCGCACCAGTGCGTCGCCCCGCAGCAGCACGCTCTGCCGCACCATCAACAACAGGGTGAGCCCGAACACGATCACGGTCATGACGGTCGAAGCGTTGCCGAAGTTGCCGCGGCTCGAGTACACCAGCACCAGGAACGCGGCGAGCATCGCCGCATACGGTAGCGAGCGCGCCAGGGTATCCGAGGTGCCCGACATCGCACGCGCCGGCAGTCCTGCGGTGCGCAGCTGCTCGCGACCGGCGGCGGCGAGCGGCGCATAACAGCACAGGTACAGCACGTCCTGGAACTGACCCGGCAGGTAGTAGCCGCGCACCTTGGCGAGCGACCAGAGGATGTCGGCAAGAAACATGATGGCAAATCCGCACAGCAGCAGCAGCGGGATGCGCCAGTCCCCGCGGGTTGCGGCGCCGGCGATCAGCAGCACGCCGAACGTGAGCAGCACCAGGCAATCGAGCGCCAGATACGCCTGACTGAGGACCGTCTTGAGCAGGTCGACTTCGGCATGCGTGGCGGCCGGACGGATCACCAGAAACCAGAAGAACGCGCCGAATCCGAGCGTGAAGATGCTGGCATCGAGCGAGAGTTGCAGCCAGGCGACGCGCACCGCCGCCGCCCGGATCATGAACACGGCCGCCGCTGCGAGCGCGAGATAGAACGTACAGTAGAACCAGTCTGCCGGACCCGGAAACGGATCGTGGCCGCGCAGCCAGGAAGCGGCTGCGATGAGGATGCCGACAAGGTAGAGCGCCAGCGCGGTGGCGAGGCAGATCCAGGCCGTGCGCAACGCCCCGTGAGGCGCGCGCGGGATGGCGGCGGCGACCACGACGAGGCTCATCAGCGCCGCCGGCGGATCGGACAACAGCCCCACGTAGTGGGTCACCTCCGCTCCCCCGATGCCGGTCAGCATCCAGAGCGTGCAGCCACCGACGTAGACCACCAGCACCGCGCACAGCACGTCGACCCAACGCGGCGGCGTTCCAGAGGACATCGTCGGCGCGCTTGCGGCTTTGGGTTCCACGTTTATTTGCGTTGCTGACACGGCCGCTCGACCGGACTTACGGCACGAGTCGGCCGCCAACTTCCGGAATTTGCGGCTAAATGTAAATTCCGGCCAGCGAAACGATGCTCCGGCGTGACGCAGTTCTCGTGCGCGGTCCGCAACTGCCCCGGGGTCTGCCGAGGGACACCGGCCGCACGCCCGTCATCGGTACGAAGCGCTGAGCGGCGTGAGCCGGGCTTGAACTGCCGCCGGGTCCGGCTTAGAAGGTGGCAGCAATCCGGTGACGATTTCCAACGCCCGGGGACAACGGAGTAGGACGACGAT
>Ga0307477_10002602_pt1 | contig 13847 bp, 13 predicted proteins | sample atmos_gasesECM2C_FD_203316 | JGI IMG/M metagenome (GOLD analysis project Ga0307477, IMG submission 203316) | Hardwood forest soil microbial communities from Morgan-Monroe State Forest, Indiana, United States - atmos_gasesECM2C_515 | ecosystem: Environmental > Terrestrial > Soil > Temperate...
AGTTTAGCATAGGGTCCTTGATGTTCTGGTCCCCACCCGTGCGCCGATAGCCCGTCGTGACGTTACTCTGGTTGACGAATCGCCAACGCCGGTGGTAACACTGCGCTACGATGGTATTCCGCCCTGCCGTCGGTTGAGCCCGATCTATGACTAAGCTGAATTTTCTGCTCTCGCTTCCGACCGATGACAACGACTACCAGCAGGAACAAGCCGTTGCTGCGAATGAAGCGGCGCGACGGCTAGGCGTCGCTCTCCAAATAGTGCATGCGGATAACGATGCCATCAAGCAAAGCGATCAAATCCTGCAGGCCATCCAAGCCAACGAAGGCAAGCGCCCGAACGCCATACTCTTTGAGCCGCTGGGATCTACATCGTTGCCGCAGGCGGCGCGCGCTGCCGCCGCTCGCGGAATCGGTTGGGTGGTTTTGAATCGCAACGCGGAGTACATACCTGAACTTCGCCGAGCCGGTCGCGCGCCTGTTTTCTCGGTTAGCTCCGATCACGTCGGAATTGGGCGGATTCAAGGACTTCAATTCGCAACACTGCTGCCGCAGGGTGGCTCGGTTCTCTACATTCAGGGACCCTCCGAAAATTCTGCGGCGAAAGAGCGAACATTGGGAATGCAGGATACTAAGCCGGCCAACATCAGAATTAATATGCTGAAAGGGCAGTGGACGGAGGAAAGCGCGCACAAAGCTGTGAGTTCATGGATGCGCCTATCGACCTCCGGCGTGCAGCTGCTGGATCTGGTGGGTGCTCAAGATGACTCGATGGCCATGGGCGCACGAAAAGCGATGGAGGAAAACCCGGACGAGGCGCTGCGAAAAAAATGGCTCCGCGTTCCGTTTACAGGATGCGACGGGTTGGTGAATACCGGCCAAAAGTACGTACGTGATGGCCTGCTCGCGGCTACCGTGGTTGTTCCGCCGAACACAAAACTCGCTCTCGAAATGCTGGTGTCTGCGATACGCGACGGCCAGACGCCACCCGAGCAAGTTCTAACCGTGCCTGCATCCTTTCCTTCTCATGACGAACTAATCCGCGCTACGCGCGAAAAAAACTCCGAAAGTTCCTAGAGCGCAAACGGGCGTATTTTTTCTGCAAGCGGTTGCCACCAGGCTTTAAGACATTCTTGCCCGAAACGAACTCCTCCTGACGCGTGATAGAATCTCGCCGTGAGTGCGGGAAAATCCGAAATTGCGACCAACTTTGAACGTTTACAAGAACAGATCAAGCGAGCTGCGGAACGCACCGGGCGTCGCGCCGAAGATGCAACCATTGTTGCGGTGTCAAAGACTTTTCCCGTCGGTGCAATTCGCGCCGCTTACGATGCGGGCCTGCGCCACTTTGGCGAGAATCGAGTCCAAGAGTGGGAGACCAAGCAGGCCTACGTTGCAGATCTCCGCGCCACCTGGCACCTGATTGGCCATTTGCAAGGCAACAAAGCGCGCCGCGCTGCAAGCCTCTTTGATCGTGTGGATTCCGTGGATAGCCTCGCTCTCGCGCAAAGGCTCGACGCTGCATTCGTAGTGGAGCCCGGAGCCGAGAATACGAAGATCAACGGCTCTATGGCGCGCAATCGTTTACAAGTTCTAATCGAGGTGAAGTCGGGTGACGAAGCGACCAAAAGCGGCGTGAAAGAATCAGATTTGCCTACCCTGGCGGAGAGTGTCGCTGGTCTCGCCCATCTGGAATTGCTGGGATTGATGACCATTCCGCCGTTTCTGGACGATCCCGAACAACTGCGGCCATATTTTTCCAGGTTGCGCGGGCTTCGCGACGATTTAGTCCGCCGTTTGAACTTGCCGCTGCCTGTGCTCTCGATGGGCATGAGCCACGACTTCGAGATTGCCATCGAAGAAGGCGCGACAGAAATTCGGATCGGCACCGCGTTGTTCGGCGAGAGAGCGCCGAAAGCGTGATAGAGATCGTCGACCGCCATGGAGCAATCACGATTATGATGCGGGTGATACCGCGGGCCAGCCGGGATGCAATTGAAGGAGCGTACGGCGATTCATTAAAGAACGATGGATTGCTCCGGCGTTAGAAAATCGCGCGAACGAAGCGTTGCGTCGCCTGCTGGCTGAGCGTTTGAACGTGCCGGTGGCGGCTGTTAGAATTGTGGCGGGCGAAAAGAGCCGCACAAAGCGCATTTCAATCGCGGGAACAACGCGCGAGCAGATCATCCAGAAGCTTGGTCTTTAAAATCGTGGGGGGGGCAAAAAGGCACCATGCCGGACATTCAAGCGATTCAGTCGGAAATGCGTGGCAATAAAATCGATGGCTGGCTTTTTTACGACCATCACCACCGAGACCCGATCGCGGCGCATATCCTGGGCCTCGGGAAAAACGGCATGGCTACGCGCCGTTGGTTTTATTTTATTCCTACCAAGGGAGAGCCGCGCAAACTGGTGCATCGCATCGAACAAGGCGCTTTGGATGGTTTGGAAGGGAACAAACTGGTGTACTCCGGATGGGAAGAACTGCACAAGAATCTTCCGAAGCTGCTCGCGGGAAGCAAAACCATCGCGATGCAGTACTCGCCGGAGAATAATATCCCCTACATCGGCCTGGTGGATGCCGGAACGATTGAATTGTTGCGCAAGTTCAAAAAGAAGATCGTAAGTTCCGCGAACCTGGTGCAGAAATTCGAAGCAAGCTGGTCGCCTGAGCAGGCGGAAGGGCATTTTGAGGCGGGCAAGATTGTGGATCGTATCACGCGTGATGCGTTTGCGCGGGCCGCAGCGTTCGTGAAGGAAGGGAAGCCTCTAACGGAAGATCAACTGCAACAATGGATCGTGGATCAGTTCAGCGCGCACGGGCTCACGAGCGACGAGCCGCCCATTGTCGCCGTGCAGCCTAACAACGGCGATCCGCACTATGAGCCAAAAGCCGGGTCTTCGCGGCCGATTCGCGCGGGAGACTTGTTGCTGCTCGATATTTGGGCCAAGCTTAACCGTCCAGATAGCGTGTATTACGACATTACGTGGGTCGGTTATCTTGGCAATCGCGTGCCCGATTCTTACGCAAAGATTTTTCGCGTCGTGCGCGAGGCGCGTGACAATGCTGTGCAGTTCATTCAGGATGCGATCGCCAAACGTCGCGAGATTCACGGCTGGGAAGTGGATGCTGTGGCCCGCAAGACAATCAAGAAAGCCGGTTATGGCAAAAACTTTGTCCATCGGACCGGGCATAGCATAGGACAAGAAGTCCACGGCAATGGAGCGAATATGGACGGGCTTGAAACGCGCGACGATCGCAAAATCGTCCCGCATACTTGTTTTTCGATCGAGCCGGGAATCTATCTCGCTGAATTTGGCATACGCACTGAAGTGAACGTGTACCTGGACGAGAAAGAAGCGCGTGTCACGGGCGCGATCCAGCAGGAAATTCTGCCACTGCTGGCTTGAGCGACATTTCCGACAGTTCACAAACGAGACTTTGAATAACAATCCAATCGATGATAGCTCGGAAGTAACCGCGACTGAGACCGCTGTCGCGGTTGCAAGCCCCGCGCGCCGGCACGAGAGCGCCGCAAGGCACGCGGTTCTCGCTTTATGTTTTGCGATCGCTGCTTGGATGATTCCTGGACTCGGCCATTTGGCGTTGAAAAGATGGGGTCGCGCGTTGATCTTTTTTGCCTGCGTAGGCGGCCTGGCGATTGTTGGTTATTTGCTGGGTGGAAATGTTTTCCCTCCGCGCTCAGCGGATTTATTCGATACGCTCGGGTTCGTTGCAGATGCCAGTACTGGAATTTTTTATCTTGCGGCAAGGTTTTTTGAGCGGACTGGCCCCGACGTTTCACGGGCGGCCGGAGATTATGGCACGCGTTTCATCGCCGCCGCGGGAATCGTAAATTTGCTCAGCGTTTTCGACGCATACGAAATCGCGCTGGGCCGGAGAACGATGTGATTGCAAGTTGCGCCGTCTGCGCGAGCTCCATCCACATGCACGATCCCTCGCGAATTTCCCATTTTTTAGCAATGTCTCTCTTCGCGTTGCTCGTCTCCATTGCTCTAGCAGGCCTCACAAAGAGAACAGCAGAAGAACGCACCAAGTACGCGGTCTCCTGTTTTCTTAAGTTTCTCGCGGTCGCAGTCGCCATCGGTTGGCTGATGTACCCCTTCTCACATTGACATCACATTTTTATCGAATCGCCGAATCTTCGGTTAACCGAGTTCCAGCCCCGGGACATACAAAGCATACTTGAACAGGTGGGTCACATCCCACGTTGGGGCAGTGTGCGCCTTGCCGCTTCTCCTTTAGAAAAATGAAGCATCATTTCACTGGACTGGTTAGAGTGATTCCATGCGGCATAACTAAAGGTGTAAGTACTCATCAGCCCCAAGCATGTCGAACCAGATCAGACCTTGGCGGCGGAGCTCGCTGAGACAATCCGCAAACGACACCAGGTTTTCATGGACGGTCAATTTCCACTGGGCAAGGAGTGGGGTGACATAATTGACGAATATCTGAGAAGCGCGACTTCGCCAAAAGTCCGATGAGCTTGTCAGAGAACGAGCATGCACATCAGTGTCCGAATTTGCGAAGGGGCATTCTGAAAACGAGCATTCCGGCGAACGTGTCACATAATAAGTCATTTACAATGTGGTGGTTACTATTGGAACGTGTGATGCTGGCATTCCTGTAAGGATGGGCACAAATATATGTCATTTTTTCGCGATCTGAGAGTTGCACTTCACTCGCTCTTGCGCACCCCAGGGTTTGCGATCACTGTGATCCTGACCCTGGCACTCGGCATAGGCGCTAACGCTGCCATTTTCACACTGGTGCGCGGCGTCCTCCTCAAGCCTCTCGTCAACCGTGACGAAGACCGCCTGGTCTATATCCGGCAAAGCGCGCCCGGCATCGGCGACGAAAACACCACGTTCTCCGTGCCCGAGATCCACGATCTGCGGGCCAGCGTCAAGACCCTGAGTTCGTTCGGCGAGTTCTCCACCACCGGCTTCACCATGATCGGCCTCGGCGAGCCTCGCGAAGTCCAGGCCGGTGTAGTCGACGGCTCCTATTTCCACGTGATGGGCCTTCATCCAGTGCTCGGCCGCCTCATTGAGCCTGAAGACGACGGTCCCAAAGCTGCCGGCGTCGTGGTTCTCACTTACCGTTTCTGGTCGACCAACCTTAAGAAGGATTCTTCGGTTATCGGAAAAACACTTCGTCTTGGCAGCTTTGGCGAACGCTCCGCCACCATCATCGGCGTGCTCGAACCCTCCGTCCCTTATCCCGAGGATACCGAGATCATCGCCAACGTGGTGACGAGCCCACATCATCTTTCTGCCACTATGGTCACCGGCCGCGTCCATCGCATGACCGAACTCTTCGGTCGCCTCGCCCCCGGCGCTACTCTCGACGACGCCCGCGCCGAGTTACGCTCTGTCTACTGGACGATCAAGAAAGACCATCCCGAAGCCTATTCGGCCGAAGCCAACTTCCACATTGATGCGAAGCTTTTCCACGAGCAGATCACCTCCGGCGCTCGCACGATTCTTCTTGTCCTTCTCGCCGCCTCCGCGCTCGTTTTCATCATCGCGTGCTCCAACGTCGCGAATCTGATTCTCGCGCGGACGGTTCGCCGGGAAGGCGAACTGGCGATCCGTGCAGCGCTCGGCGCAGGCACCGGTGCATTGCGGCGCATGCTCCTGGCCGAAAGTCTTCTGCTCTGTGGAGCGGGCGCCGCGCTCGGCGTGTTGAGTGCGCAGCCGTTGGTTGCGGTACTGGCCCGCTACGCCTCGCGCTTTTCGGTTCGCGCCCTCGATTTGACCGTCGACTCCAGCCTGCTCTGGGTGGGAGCCGTGCTGGCCATCGTCGCCGCCGTGATTTTGGCGCTTGTCCCGCGGCTGCCGTCGGCCGATGCAGCCAACGGCCTGAACATATCCAGCGGCAGCGTTCGGATCACAGGCAGCACCAGCCGCCGCCAGCGAATCTTCGCGGTGACGCAAATCGCTGCGTCGTTCGTGCTGCTGGCCGGAGCCACCACTCTGATCACTACGCTGATCGCGCTGCAAACGGCGCGTACAGGTCTCGACACCCGCCATGTCCTCGCCATCAACGTTCCCGCGATGTCCAACGGAAAAACGCCTCAACAGATCGTCGATTTCTACAAGGAATCGATACGCCGTATCGATTCCTTGCCGGGCGTGACCAAGACCGCGTTCGGCATCGTCGTTCCCTGGCGCGATAGTGGATTCGGTCCCGGCCTTCAATTCTCTGCCGATGGTCACGTTCACGAGCAGGGCAAAGAGGATCCTCGCGCGCAATTGCGCGTCGTCTCTCCGGGATTCTTCGCCGCGCTCGGCGTTCCAATCCTCGCCGGCCGTGATTTCAACGAGCTCGACGGCCAAGAAGGTAAAGATCCCGTTGTGATAGTCAGTGAGTCTCTTGCGCGGCGCATGTTTCCCGGTCAGGACGCCCTGAATCGCCACGTGTATTGGACCGATCCGGTGCTGCAATTCGCTCCCGGACTGAATGCTGCGCCGCACCGCATCGTTGGCGTCACTGCCGATATCGACGACGTGCACATCGTTCCTGAACCGAGCCTCACGATCTACAATCCGATGGAAGAAGGGCCGCTCTTTGGAGGCCGCCTTTTCATCCACACCGATGTAAATCCGTATTCGCTCGTTACGCCGGTCACCGGAGCAATTCGAGAGATGTCCGCCGATCAGCCCATCGAGCGCGCGGCCACTCTCGAAGATGTGCGCGCCGAAGCGCTCGCCCCGGATCGCCTGACTTCCCTGGTATTCGGAGTGTTCGCCGCTGTCGCGCTGGCAATTGCGGTGGTGGGCGTCGCAGGCGTGCTGGCGTTTTCAGTCAGCGCGCGGACGCGGGAATTCGGCATCCGCCTGGCGCTCGGATCGCAGCCGGAACAGCTGCTCAGAAGTGTGGTCGCCGAAGGCGCCGTGATGGCTGTGGCGGGCGTCCTTGCTGGGGCGGCATTCGGCTTCCTAGTGACGCGTCTGGCGGCCAGATATTTTCTCGACGTGAAGATGCCGGGCCTCTTGCCAGTGGCGGCCTCCGCACTGGTGCTGGTGGCAGTCGCGGTCGTCGCCTCAATGCTGCCTGCAGCACGCGCTGCGCGTGTCGACATCATCCAGGCTCTTCGCACCGAGTAAGTGCGCTAGTCGATCACCGCAACGTTCCGGTCGAGACACCCGAACAATCGGCTTAGTAGCCGACTTCCGCTCCTGCTGATTGGCGGACAATTAAGTCAAAAATAGTTGTTGAGAACAGGGAATCGCACCACCTATCTCGCTGGTGCTCTTCAACCAAATACCTCTAAAAACGTGCCGGACGTGGCGGACGTGGTCGCAGACGTAGTCGCAGTTCTTTTCAAGCTGCATGCGTTAAGGTAGGATTGGAGTCAAGACCGAGCTCAAAGTTTGGCAGTACAAGGGCCTGCTTCTTCACGGCTTTCGCCGAAGTGGCGTCAGAAATAGGATGCGGTCAGATTCCACAGAGAATCGCTATGAAGATTTCGGGGCATCTGACCGAGTCTACTTTTGAAAGGTACAACGTCGTGGACTCGGAGGATTTGCACGAGGCAATGGCGAAGGTCGAGAAGTACTTTGATGGAAGGTGAGGAAAACCAGCGGCAGGATCGTCACAAATACTTTCTTTGCAACAAGGCCGAGGTAGCTCAGTTGGTAGAGCAGCCGATTCGTAATCGGCAGGTCGGCGGTTCAAGTCCGCCCCTCGGCTCCAACATCCTTCGTGTTTTGAAGGACTTTCCATTTTCAATTGATGACTTGTGGGCGGGGCGTTGCAAGGTCGTTGCAAGTTTCCGTCTTGAACTGAACTCCAAGAGCGTCCATTGCGGCGGTTTGCGCGGTTGAGAGCGATTTCACCCACTTGTATTACATTTTCCCTACGCCAAAGGTCAATTGCCCACACTGTGGGTCACCGGCCGTGAGAGTGGGTTTGATAGATGGCTACAAGTTGGGACGTCCGGCGCAAATCCACTTTACCGGCACCTCGTGATTTGAGACGGTATTTCTGCTCAGCCAATCTGTTATCTGTACTTCTGTTCCACTGGCTTGCGCATTGCGAGACAATCTGATGCAGTCCCATTCTCGCTGTACCAAATTTCTCCGCTTTGAGATGAGCACAACGCATACTTGCCAGTCATTCCCGCTTCTACCGGCACGGCGGTGATTGTGTAGCGCGTAGCCTTTTGACTGTCATCCTGGGGGCATAGGATTTCGAAATGGTACGAAGCCTTCGTTCCAGATGCTAAGACTCGGTCCACGTGACCAACACTGGACCGTGATTCAGAACCTTGTTCGCCGAGGTCACTGAGATTGCAGGCAAACCCGGCGTCCGGATGCTGTGCCGCGTAGTCGTGTTCAGCCACATTCAATTGCCGAATGCTTTCCACTGCGCGGCGTTGATTCAAGAATATACGCGGAGTGCTGGGAGGGAAGATTGCCAGAAAAAACACCGCCGATGCGAACATCACTATGAACACTGCCAGGAATGTACGTTTTGCGAACGCCATATCTTTGTTTGCTCCCGACACTCTCTCCACATTTATACTAGCTCCTGATTGCGTCGGATAACCGGTAACTTGGGTACGGGAACCCACTTTAACGGCAAGCGTTAATCAGGCAAGCGGTCGAGAATCGCTTGTATTTGAGTCTCCGACCCTGTTAAAAGGTCGATTGGAGAGAACAGCTATGTCAAGGATTTCTCTGGGCATACTCTGTGGGCTGGTGTTCGGCGGTCTGGATACGGCATTGCATGAGCAAGCCAGACCGTAGCTGCGTTATGCGTCTTGCTGAGGGTCAAGCGCGTATCCCCGGCCCCGCGGGCGAGCGCGCCGTTATGGTCCTGCGGCGTGGCCCTCTTGATGTAGCCCTTTCCCTCCCTCAGCGCCCGAGCCAACAGACGCCGCACGCACAGGACGAGCTTTACTTCATCATTCGAGGGCGAGGATTCCTCCTTCACGACAGCAAGCGGGACCCGTTCGAGTCAGGGGACATCCTGTTCGTGGCCGCGGGGACCGAGCATCAATTTGACGACACTTCCGACGATTTGGCCCTGTGGCGCGTATTTTACGGACCTCATGGCGGCGAAGTCCCGGCATAGAGCGGTGCGCTGTCCGAGAAAGCCAAAGTGAGACACTACCGACGGGCAGCTCCCGGTAGAGAGTGATTGTGTAGCGTTGCAAATTGCGTTGTAAAATCGCCTGCCGACCATGCCCGAATGACACCGAAAGTGGCATACGAGCATATATGGAAAGACAGCCAGTTAGAGGCGAAACATCCATTTCGTAATCGGCAGGTCCCCGGTTCAAGTCCGGGCCTCGGCTCCAGATTTTGTAACCTACTTCCTTTCAATCAGTTCACTTTTCCATTTTCTGGATCCAAGACATCTTCCAGATGCCAGTGGTGTCAAAGGGGCGCCCGGTCATCAGGCGTTTGCGACTGCGCGTTGATTCGGTGAAGAACCCCATCCAGAGCTTCCGAAACACTCGTTAGTAGGCCGCGTTCAACCAGATGTTTGAGGAATTGCTCGTTTATGCCACCGGCAGTTGCATGCTTGGCGGCGAATGATTGAAAGCTGCGCTCTGGCGCCTCGACGGCAGTCGTCGTCAAACCAAAGAACAGTCGTCCAATGTAGTCTCTGGCTTTCGATTCCGGAATCCCCTGTTGCGCCAACCAGGAAGCAATCCTTTCAACGAATGCGAAGTACGACGCAATAGTTGCAGTTGTCGCGCAGATTGCATCGAACTCCCTCTCAGTTTCGACTGGAAAAACGGTTCCAAGCTCAGTAAACAGGTCGAGCGCAGCCGGATCTGCCGGACATATCGCAGTCGGGCTCAATCGTCTAGCGGTTGATGGGAGTGGCACAGCCCTCGCGATTCGAGTTGTAGGCCGCACGAGCCTCGACAGTCTCAGGAGCGAGAGCCCGGAAACGAGACTGATGATCTGATGGTCGGGACCAAAGCGCAGTTCTGAAAGGACACCTCGGGCGGCCGCGGGTCTCACTGCGATAACGATTGTGTCGGAATGATCGAGAACTTCCTGGTTAGACGAAGCAACGGAAACGCCCTTGAAGCGATTGGAAAGCTCCCTCGCGACAGCAGCATTGCGCGGGGACAAGCGAATCGAATGCGATCTGGTGCCAAACGAGCACAGGCCGGTGACGATTGACAACGTAATTTCGCCAGTTCCAATGAATCCCAGTTGCATGGTCTTTCCCCGCTTACAGTCTGGAAGCCAACAGACTTATCGTGAGGGGTGATTCTCACGCAGCCACAGCGAGTTTGCAATCTTAGGCTGCATAGCCGCGCAACCGGCTCTGACGGCTTGATCGATGAAAAACCGAGCGAAGTTAACCGCCACATTCGAGTATTTGTCCAAGAGTAAGATCCAGCTCGTTCGATTCCTTTGCGCAAACCCGAAAATCGATCCGAGGCCCTACGCGCTGCCTGTTGAGCACACCAACCCTTATCTTTACGCGTCGGCTACTTTCAGAACGAGCTTTCCAGTGTTTTCACCCTTGAAGAGCTTCAGCAACGTGTCGGGAAATGTTTCGAATCCCTCGACGATGTGCTCGCGTGATTTGAGCTTGCCGGAAGCCATCCACCCGGTCATTTCGCGGGCGGCTTCAGGATAACGATCGACGTAGTCAAACACGACCATACCTTTCATGCTGGCGCGATTTACGAGAAGCGAAAGATAGTTCGAAGGTCCTTTGATTGGTGTGGTATTGCAGTACTGCGAGATCGCGCCGCAGATGACCACTCGCGCGCCGCGCGCGAGCTGCGTGAGCGCAGCATCCAGGATTTCTCCGCCGACGTTGTCAAAATAAACGTCGATGCCCTTCGGGCAATGCTTCTGGAGAGATTTGCGGACATCCTCCGACTTGTAATCAATGGCAGCGTCGAAGCCGAGATCTTTCACAATGTAGTTGCACTTCTCGGCGCCGCCGGCGATGCCGACCACGGTGCACCCTTTTACCTTGGCGATCTGCCCTACGACCGAACCCACCGCCCCGGCCGCGCCGGAAACGACGACAGTTTGGCCGGGCTTCGGCTGGCCGATATCCAGCAAGCCAAAATAGGCAGTCATTCCCGGCATCCCGAGCGTCCCGAGAAAGACGGGCAGAGGAACGGTGCCGGCGTTTACCTTCGTGATACCGTTGCCATTGGATGTGGCGAATTCCTGAACGCCGAAGGCGCCGAAAACGTGGTCGCCGACGGCGAACTTGTGGTTCTTCGACGCGATGACGCGACCGAGGGCTCCAGCCCGCATCACATCGCCGATACCCACCGGAGCAATATACGACTTCCCTTCGTTCATCCACCCACGCATCGCTGGATCGAGTGAGATGTACAGAATCTTTACGAGAAACTCGCCTTCAGCTGGATCGCGAACCGGCTCCTCCTTGTAGGACCAATCGGTTCGCTTCGGCATGCCCACCGGACGCGCTGCAAGTTCGAATTTATGGTTCAAATTGCTCATGGGTGGATCCTCCGGTGCTGACCATCCGAGCTGTTAACTCGCCAACTGTTGATAGTCGCTTACAGATGACAGTAACCAACGCGGCGGGCATTGTATATAATCGCGGGCACTGTGCCAAGTCAGGCATTTCTCCGGAGATGGGAGGGCTAAATGGCTGGAGCACCCGCAAATGTATCGAACATGACGCGACCGCCTGTGTTCGCCACCGCCGCGGAGGAGCGATTGCATCGCAAACAGATGTTGGCTGCCGCATTCCGTCTTTTTTCGCGTTTTGGATTTGATGAAGGAGTAGCCGGGCACATCACGGCGCGCGATCCGGAGCGACTGGACCACTTCTGGGTGAACCCATTTGGTATGCATTTCGGCCAAATTCGGGCGTCCGACCTAATTCTGGTTAATCATCGTGGTGAAGTCGTGGAAGGAAAATATCCGGTTAATGGAGCGGCCTTCGTCATCCACTCAAAGGTACATGCTGCGCGTCCCGATGTGATTGCGGCCGCGCACGCGCATTCGATGCACGGGAAATCCTGGGCGTCGCTCGGGCGCTTGCTCGACCCTATCACTCAGGATGCCTGCGCGTTTTATGAGGACCACGGACTGTTCGCGGAGTTCACCGGTGTGGTCTATGAAACGTCGGAGGGCGAACGGATCGCGCAGGCTCTGGGACAATACAAAGCAGCGATTCTACGGAATCACGGATTGATCACGGTCGGCCACTGCGTTGAGGAAGCGGCGTGGTGGTTTATCACTATGGACCGTAGTTGCCAGGCGCAGTTGCTCGCAGAGGCGGCCGGCGTGCCGATAAAGATCGATCATGCCACCGCAGTTACAACCAGGGAGCAACTGGGAAGCCATCTCGCGGGATGGTTCCAGTTTCAGCCGTTGCTCGCGCGTATCACCCGCGACGAGCCTGATCTGCTCGAGTAGTTCATCACCGTTGGGCGCTCGAGAAGTTAACTCGGCGCTGCTGTCACTTGCGCATTGCAACAGCACGCCGGACGCAGCAGCCACACCGACATTACGATGGAAACACAAGAGCATCTCGACATACTGATCGTGGGCGCCGGAATATCTGGCATCGATGCTGCGTACCGGTTGCAGACCGCATTTCCGGGAAAGACCTATGCGATTTTCGAGGCGCGTAACTCAATCGGCGGAACATGGGACCTGTTCCGATATCCAGGCGTGCGGTCGGATTCTGATATGCACACCCTCGGGTTTCCTTTCCGGCCATGGCATGCGGACGAGTCGATCGCGGGGGGGCCTGCCATATGGAATTATATCCGCGAGACGGCGGCACATTTTGGCATCGACCGTCACATCAGACTGGGGCACCAGATGATTCGAGCTTCCTGGTCTTCTGACGAAGCGCGCTGGACGATTGAGGCGCGGGTGAACGAGGACGGGCGCGTCGTCCGGCTGGTCTGCAACTTCCTTTATATGTGCAGCGGTTATTACAGTTACGACAAAGGTTTCAGCCCTGAATTTCCTGGCATGAAGCGGTTTCAGGGACAATTCTTGCATCCACAAGAATGGCCCGAGAAGCTTGAGTACGCGGGGAAGCAAATCGTCGTCATCGGCAGCGGCGCGACGGCGGTGACGCTCGTGCCGGCGCTTGCAAAGGATGCAGCGCATGTCACCATGCTGCAGCGCTCTCCCAGCTATGTCGTCACCCGCCCGACCAAGGATTCCACAGCCATCTGGATGTTTCGGCATTTGCCAAAGAATCTTGCCGCGAAACTCACAAAATGGAAGAACGTGCTGTACAGCATCACGATGTTTCATCTCGCGCGCACCAAACCAGAGAAGATGAAAGGCTTGATCATCAACGGGATCAAGCAACAGCTCCACCCCGATTACGATGTCAAGCGGCACTTCACACCCCGCTATAGCCCCTGGGACCAACGGCTGTGTCTGGTGCCCGACGGAGACCTGTTTGCTGCAATCCGCTCCGGTCGGGCCTCGATTGTCACCGACACGATCGAAACATTCGTCGAATCCGGAGTTCATTTGAGTTCAGGTACAACATTGTCCGCGGATATCATCGTTTCCGCGACCGGTCTGGTGGTCGAGCTGATGGGCGGCGCCGATATTCTCGTGGATGGTGTGCCAGCCAAATTTGAGGAGAAGCTGGTGTACAAGGGTGCGATGTTCGGCGGTATCCCCAATCTAGCGTTTGCCTTTGGTTATACGAATAATTCCTGGACACTGCGCTGCGATCTCACCGCGCGCTTTGTCTGCCGGCTACTCAAATATATGGACCGCAAGGGCTGGTCGGTATGTGTACCAAGTTTTCCCGATGCTTCGATCGTTCCCGAGCCTTTGCTCGATTTCAGTTCCGGCTATGTTCGCCGCGCCGAT
>Ga0307477_10002603_pt1 | contig 13842 bp, 10 predicted proteins | sample atmos_gasesECM2C_FD_203316 | JGI IMG/M metagenome (GOLD analysis project Ga0307477, IMG submission 203316) | Hardwood forest soil microbial communities from Morgan-Monroe State Forest, Indiana, United States - atmos_gasesECM2C_515 | ecosystem: Environmental > Terrestrial > Soil > Temperate...
TGTATGACATCCGTTCGCTCAAGCAGGGCGTGGGACGCTTCTACAACATGGAAGACCAGGTGCAGCGCGGTCGCGTGGCGGTGATTGGTTCGGAGGCAAAGGAAAAGCTTTTTTCCGGACGCAACGCGGTGGGCGAGTACATACGGCTCGATGGCATCAGCTTCGAAGTGGTCGGCGTGCTGGCCGCCAAGATGCAGGAAGGGAATGACGACATCAACCGCGTGGTTTACATTCCCTTCAGCACGATGAGCGATCTGAAGAGTACGCATTATCTGGACACGATCTGGTTCAACTATCAGACGCCGGAGTATCAGAAGATCGAGCCGGCGGTGCGGACGATTTTAGCGGGACAGCACAAGTTCAACGAGTCGGACCGGGAAGCGGTGCGAGTGTTCAACCTGATGAATCAGTTGCACCAGTTCGAGATCATCACTCTCGGGCTGAAGATTTTGATGGGATTCATCGGGACGCTGACGCTGGGCATCGGCGGCGTGGGGCTGATGAACATTATGTTGGTTTCCGTGACGCAGCGCACGCGGGAGATCGGAGTGCAGAAGGCACTCGGGGCGCGGCGGCGTTACATCTTGATGCAATTTCTGGCCGAGGCGCTGACGATTACATTCATTGGTGGCGTGCTAGGAGTCGTTCTCGCCTACATAGTGGCACTATCGGTGGGACGGCTTACTTTGTACAGCGCGTTTGCGAAGAATGGCGAGGCGGGAGATATACGGCTGATCATTCAGCCCGCGACCCTGATCGCGTCGACGGTGATTCTTGGTGCGGTGGGGCTGATCAGCGGGATGATTCCGGCGTTCCGCGCGTCACGACTCGATCCGATTGAGTCACTGCGGCACGAGTAGGCGAGCGAGAGTGAATCCCGTATTCTTCCGCATTAGCGGTCATGCCTTAGGTCCAGAATCAAGTGATTTTGCACGCGTAGTAATGTCTCTTTTCTTTGCCCCAGCCGAGGACCCTCGCTTGATGCAGCAGCTTTCGTTCTGCCGACTCTTTCAAATAGACTTTTTTCCACTCGGGAACGACGGGCTGTCTGGTCCGGTCGCCGCCCCCGCACCGCGCGAGCCGATCCTGCAAAACTCTCGCCTGGTGGTTGAACAGAAACTCATATTCTTCGCGTTCTGCGCGAATGTCGAAGCGTATTTGCGACTCATGGAATGCCCAATCCATTAGCGATTTCCGTTAGTGTGTGCGAATACAGGAAAGCTAACCGTGCCGAAGAGTCTCTATGGGATCAATCGCCGTGGCGTGGCGAGCCGGAATATAGCTGGCGAGAAACGTCACTGCGATCAGGAGGGATGAAACCATAAACGTGGTCAGCAGATCGTGAGGTTTCACCCCGTAGAGGAATTCAGCTAGCAACGGTGCGGCAGCGAAAGATCCGGCCACGCCAATCATAACGCCGAGGACCGAGAGCATCATGGCTTGCCCCAAAACCAGACGAAGCACATTCTTCCTCTGCGCTCCTAGTGCCATTCGCAGCCCAAGCTCATGGCTGCGCTCGCCCACCGAGTACGAGATCACGCCATAGATTCCCATGGCGGCGAGCAGCAACGCTACTCCGGCAAAGATGCCCAACAACTGGCTGAGAGAACGCCACGGCTGCGCCGAATTCGCAACCATCTGGTCGACCCTGGTCATTCCAAACACGGGTGAGTCTGGCGCCAGCTCTGAAAGAACCGTGCGCACATTCCCTATCAGCGCCGGCCAGACCGACTGGGTGCGGATCACAATGGTCTTGTGAACGCGGCTCTCCGTCCATCCGGGCATAGTGTGCGGCGGCAGTTGCAGTATGTTGACGTAGGCCTCAGGTTCGGGTTCCTGCACGAGGGTAAATCGCTTCACGTTTCCCACAACGCCAATGATTTGTCGCGGCCGCTCCTCCGGGGAGGAATCAAAGGTGATCGTTTGGCCGACTGGGTCTTGATTTGGCCAGAACTGTTTCCCCATGGCTTGGTTGATCACCACCACCGGCAAAGAGCTTTCGGTGTCCTGCCCGGTGATGCCGCGGCCTCGCAGGATGGGGATGCCCATCAAACCGAAATAGTTTGAGCTGACTCCCTCCATGAGAACTCTCGGTCGTTCTGCCCGAGGAGGGGCGGCGCGGCCGGCAATGGTAAAGCCGGGGAAAGCAGGTTCGGCGTCTTCGGAAAGCGGCAGCCAAGCGACCAACGCGACACTTTCCACGCCCGGGATGCTGCCTACACGTTCCAGCGCCTGACGGCAGAAAATTCCGACAGATGGGTGAATCGCGTTCAGCCCGGTTTTGTCTTGCTGGGTCGCGTCCATATACTTCTCGCCGGTCAGCCGCACTTCCACGGCGAGCAGTTGATCGGGGTTGAAGCCGGGACTGGTGCGCAGGATACGAGTCAGTGTGTTGATCATCAGCCCCGCACAGCTCAACGACACCAGCGCCACTGCGATCTCGGCTAGTGCGATGATGTTGCGCGTGCGATGACGGGACCGGGATGCCGTGCTGCGGCCGCCTTCACGCAGGCACTCGTTGACATCATTTCTCGATGCGCGATACGCCGGGATCAGGCCAAACACCAGACCGGTGAGAACACAAATGCCTAGCGTAAACAGCAAGACCCGGCCGTCCACAACCATCGTCGTGGTTCGCGGGAACAGCTGCGGCGCCAAAACCTCAAGAATCCGCACGCCGCCGAAAGACAATGCCAGACCTAACACGCCTCCGAATAAGGAAAGCAGAACGTTCTCGGTCAGCAGTTGACCGATTAGTCTCTTCCGGCTGGCGCCCAGCGCAACGCGTACTCCCATTTCCCTTTTCCGTCCCTCCCCTCGTACCAACAGCAGGTTGGCGACGTTGGCACAGGCAATCAGCAGCACAAACCCGACGGCTGCAAAAAGCAGATACAGAGTCTGTTCCCACCAGCCGAACAGGCCCTTCTGCAAAGGATCAACTCTGACTCCCATACCTTTGTAGACTTCGGGAAAGACCTGGGCCAGATGAAGCGCAGTGACATTCATCGCGGCCTGAGCCTGTTCCACGGACACGCCTGGCTTCAATTTTGCAATGCCAACCAGGAATCGGGCATCATCGAAACCGGAGTCTGCGGGATCTGCCAGACCGTGGATGAAGTAAACCTCTGGGACTCCTGTGCCAAAGAGGTTGAATCCTGGATTCAGAACCGCAATCACCGTTGTAGGCGTTGTGTCGACGAAGATACTGCGCCCGAGCACATTCGGGTCACCCCCGAAATGGTGCTGCCAGAATTCATAGCTGATTGCGACACCGTCCAATCCCTTCTTCTCATTGACGGCGTCCGTGGGGATGTTGCCCAGGAAAGTTTTGATACCCAGCAGCGAAAACAGCCGCACACTAACGTGCTGCACACCGACGCGCTCCGCCGAGCCCGCGCTCGACATGGCCACCATGTCCGGCCCCGACACGGATTCAATTTGCTCGAATACCTGATTGTCGGCTCTCCAATGGGCTACGTCGGTACCAGAGACGGGTTCACGCTCATGCGCAAACCCCGGAAAGCGATTAAACAGAGCCACGAGTCGATCCTGGTTGGGATAAGGAAGTGCGCGCAGGAAAAGCGCATCAATCGCAGTGAAAATCGTTGTCGTACCGCCGATACCGATGGCCAGCGTCAGGACGGCGACCAGCGTGAAAGCAGGGCTCTTGCAAAGTCCGCGAACCGCATAGCGGAGGTCCTGACCCAGCGCTTCAATCCAACCCGCGATGGACCCGGTGCGGACCACGCCAAGAGTGTAACTCAACCAATCCGGCGCTTACTTGCCTCGATACCAGTCGACAGTCCGCCGCAGGCCCTCTTCGAAATCTACTTTGGGTTTGTAGCCTAGGCCGGTTTCCGCTTTCGAGATATCGGCCAGCGAGTGCTTGATGTCGCCGCCGCGCTCGGGGCCGTACTTCGGTTTGCCTTTGTAGGACGTCAGTCCCTGCAGAAGGTTGAAAGTTTCATTCAGCGTGACTCTGCGTCCGGTAGCGACGTTGAACATCTGTCCTGCGGCCTTCTCTGCGGGAGCCGTGCAGGCTAGAAGGTTCGCATCGACAGCATTGTCGATGTAGGTGAAATCGCGGCTCTGCTCGCCGTCCCCGTGAATCGTCGGCTGCTCGCCGTGCAGCATCTGCGTGATGAACTTGGCGAGCACGCCGGAGTAGGGAGAGGAAGGATCCTGGCGCGGACCGAAGATGTTGAAGTAGCGCAGGCAGACGGTTTCGAGGCCGTAGCAGCGATAAAACGAGATCATGTACTGCTCGCTGGCAAGCTTGGCGACGGCATAAGGCGAGATCGGGTCCGGCTTCATCTCCTCGTGCTTGGGCAGCGTGGGCGTGTCGCCGTACGCGGAGGACGAAGCCGCGTAGACCACACGCTTAACCTTCCAATCGCGAGCGGCCACCAGCACGTTGACCGTGCCGTCGATGTTGGCGCGATTGCTGCCGAGCGGGTCGAGAACCGATTTCGGGACGGAAGGAATGGCGGCCTGGTGGAGGACAAAGTCGACTTCGGCGCAAGCCTTATGCATCGCGTCGAGATCGACAATGTCGGCCTCGCGGAAGTCGATGCGATCGAGAATCTCTGAGACGTTTTCGCGGTTGCCCGTGGACAGGTTGTCGACTCCGCGCACTTGATCGCCGCGAGAGAGCACGGCACGGGCCAGGGACGATCCGATGAAGCCAGCAACGCCAGTTATCAGGTAGAGAGACATGACCCATCATCATAGCGAAATGTTGTGGAGGAGAGGTTTCAAAGAAGGTTCCGGTGGAGCCGCCGGTGCGAGTTTTCAGTGTGATTTACGGCAGAGCACGCAGAGAAATGCCGCAGAGTTCGCAGAGACTCACGATTCGTTGAGGACGCCGCGCAGTACCGTGAAACTTCGAACCCCTTGGAACTCGAACGCTCGAGGCTCGAGACTCGAAGCTCGAGGCTTCTTTAAGGCTGGCTCTCCTTCAGCAGTTTGACGAAATCGTCGCGCATCAGGATCTGGTGGATCTCGAAGAATTCGATCACGGCGCCTATGGCCGCTTCGGGTTGCGTAATCGCGGGCAGGGCTTCCATCGGTCCGGTGGATGGGTGCGGTGAGTTGACGCCCGGTCCCATGATTACTCGGGGACGCGAAAGGCTGGCAAGCAGCTGCTTCAGGTGGGCGGCGTTCTCGTCCGAGATTTCTTCGAAGGCGATTCCCATTCCCAGGTAGGGATACGAGATGCGCACTTTGCCTTTGGTCTCGACGCGGATGCCATTGGCTTCCAGTCTCATGTGCAGCAGCGTTCCGGCTGGATACGTGGCCTGCGCCTCGACATAGCACCCATTCAGGCTGATGTCAGTGAAGGTGGACCAGGTGCGGACGTCGCATCCCTCCTCACGCAACTGGGCGCTGCCTTCGCATTAGTAGCGCGGGCTGCGTCGTTTCTCGGCGCCTTGAAAGCTTTCGCTACCCTGCACTGTGGAGAGGTTATCGATCAGCCGATCCGGCTCGCGCGCCGGCGCCGCGGCCGCGCCTGACGACGCACCGCTGGCTTGTTTCAAAGCCCTCAGATATGCCGTGCCCTCATTCATTTCATCAGCCATAACAATCCTGCGGTGAAAACGTCTTACGTTCTTAGTCCGCAGAAGACAGGTCGCTGCCGACTCCGGGAATTCTCTTGTTTCTATCGGATGGAATAACGCCGGAGATTAGGCGATCCGAACAAATCAGGCGACTCGAGAGGTGAGAGCTTTCTAATTTTGAGTTGCGGGAGAGGGAGTTTCTGTGGCAGGCGCAGCCACCTGGCGGATTTGTTTCCAGAGCTCATCACGCCCGGCGCCGGTTTTCGAGGAGAAGGGAAGCAGTCGGGCCGCGGGGTATTCCTGCCCAAGCGTGCGCAGAACATTGCTGAGCTGATTGTTCGAAAGGCGGTCACTTTTGGTGGCGACCAGCAAGACTGGGCGTCCGGAGGCGTTGAGAAAATCGAGCAACTGCCGATCGCTTTGCTGCGGGGGAACATTGACGTCGATCAGCGCGAGGCATAGGGCCAGCGTAGGCCGTTGGTTGAGGTATGGCTCGATAAACTTCGGCCACTCCTGCGAGATCTCACGTGAGATCTTGGCATAACCATATCCCGGGAGATCGGCGAAGATCAGCTCGGGACGGGGCTTTCCCGGCCAGCGGATTTCGAAGAAGTTGATGCTGCGGGTGCGCCCGGGAGTGGAGCTGGTGCGGGCAAGCTTGGTGCCGACCAGCGAATTGATCACGCTCGATTTGCCGACATTCGAGCGTCCGAGGAAGGCGACTTCAGGGATGGTGGGAGCGGGGAAGTGGGACGCATCCGTTGCCGCTGCCAGAAATCGGGAGAGGACCCTCATACCCAAGTTTCCTACGGGGGGAGTGCGCTTGGCAAGGGAGCATGGCATCGTACAGCACCTATGGACATTCCAAAGGAGAATCTGATACTCTCCTTTGGTCGGTGCAAAGGAACAACCATGGACATTAAGAAATCGGAAGTGCTGCAGGGGACGTTGGACCTGATGATCTTGAAGACGCTACACGCACTGGGACCGATGCACGGGTTCGGAGTTGCCCGGCGCATAGAGCAGGTGAGCCGCGACATTCTCCAGCTCAATGAAGGTACGGTCTACACCTCGTTGCTGCGGCTGCAACAGCAGGGATGGATCTCGGCAGAGTGGGGGCTGTCGGAGAACAATCGCAAGGCGAAGTTTTATTCCATCACGAGACGCGGGCAGAAGCAGCTCGAGGTGGAAACCGAAAACTGGGAGCGGATTTCCGGTGTCATCGGCCGCGTTCTGCGGCTGGAAGGAGAGAGATAGTCATGAGCTCACGTCGAGAGTCCAGGCTGCGCACGTTCGGCGCAAAACTGCGGGGTTTCCTGAGCAAATACCGGCATGACGATGATTTCGACGACGAGATCCGACAACACCTGGACCTGCTCACCGAGAAATTCGTGAAGCAGGGGATGCGGCGGGAAGATGCGGTAGTGGCGGCGCGCCGGCAATTCGGCAACACAACCTTGTTGCAGGAGGACCGCAGAGAGTTGCAGACGCTCACATCAGTCGAAGCGCTGTGGCTAGACCTGCGATACGCGGTGCGCACGCTACGGAAAAACGGGGCGTTCGCTGCGGTATCCATCGCCACGCTGGGACTGGGAATCGGAGCGGCCACGGCGATCTTCAGCGTGATCGATAACGTGTTACTGACGCCGTTTCCGTATAAGGATGCGCGACACATCGTCTTTCCGCGAATCCACGGCGCGCAACAAAGCCAGGATGACGGGCGGCAGGGATACACGCCAACGGAAGTTCTGGAATTCGCCGAAAACAATCATGTATTTGATCGCACCACCGCTGCGAACGAAGACCTGATTCTCTACAAGCATGGCGGAGGTACCGAGCAATTCGAGGGAGCGGACGTGACGCCGGGTACGTTCGAGTTCCTCGGTATGCCGGCCCTGCATGGACGCGTGCTGCAGCCGAGCGACTACGAGCCGGGAGCACCGCCGGTTTTCGTGTTGCGCTACAAGACATGGCGCGAGCGGTTCAACGGCGATCTTTCGATTCTGAATACGACTCTTGTCCTGAATGGAACCGCACGAACACTCGTCGGCATTATGCCATCGCGCTTCGGATGGTACGACGCCGAGGTGTACATTCCCGAGAAGTTGACGCGTAACGCCACAGGCGGCTCCTTTCCAAGCTGGTTCCTCGTGGGACGCCTGAAGCCTGGTGTGTCGCAGCAGCAGGCGGAGGCAGACCTGACAGTGATCGCGAGGCGCCTGGCAAAAACTTATCCCCAGTCTTATCCCGCGGAGTTCAGCGTGCTTGTCCGACAGATTGGCGACACGGTGATCGGGCGTTTTGAGGCGACGTTGTACACCGTTCTTGCGGCCGTGGGATTGCTCCTCCTGATCGCGTGCAGCAACGTGGCGAATTTGATGCTGGCGCGGGCGACCACGAGAGAAAAGGAGTTTGCCTTGCGAGCAGCGCTGGGAGCCGGGCGCAGGAGACTGGTGCGTCTGCTGATGGTCGAGAGCCTGGTACTTGCCATTTCTGGGGCCATGCTGGGGATATTCGTCGCCTGGGCTGGGCTGAAATTCCTCGTCGCGACGATGCCGCAGGACCTGATTCCAACCGAGTCGGTGATCGAACTGAATGCACCGGTGCTGGCGTTTACGCTCTGTGTTGCAGTGCTGACGGCGCTGACGTTTGGGCTGGCACCGGCGCTGCAATCGTCTCGACATGATCTGAATGATTCGCTGCGCGACACCGGCAAGGGAGTCAACGGCGGTTTTCGCGGCAGGTGGTTACGTGACACGGTCGTGATCGTAGAAGTCGCGCTGTCGTTAACACTATTGATCGGTGCAGGACTGCTGATGCGCAGCTTTGTGACCCTGCGTGAGGTAAATCTGGGAATGCGAGCGGACCATGTGTTCCAGACGGGGCTCGTTCTACCTGCCGAGCGCTACAAGACCGGGCAGCAGGTAACGAAGTTTGTCCGGCCGTTGCTCGCGCGATTGAAGGTCTTGCCCGGAGTTGTCGATGCTGCCGAATCAAGCGTATTGGCCCCATCGAATTACACCGAGACTAACGTCGACATCGCCGGAAAGACGCACCTGGAAGAATGGCCGACGACGTTTCAGCAGGTAAGTGAGGAGTACTTCCGCGTATTGCGAATTGAGTTCAAGCAAGGACGCGGCTTTAGCGAAGCAGAGGTTAATGATGCGCGGAGAGTTGCGGTTGTGAACGAAACATTCCTGCGCAAATACCTGTCGAATGAAAAGCCAATCGGACAGCGCGTACGGCTCGCGAGTCTCGAGACGATGCCAGACCCCGTCCACGATAAGTCGTTCGAAATTATCGGCGTGGTCGGAGATGTGACCAATCGCGGACTGCAGACGCCAATCGAGCCGGAGGTGTGGTTACCGTACACAATCAACGCAACGGGACCACAGGTTGTCATTGTGCGCACGTCGCAGGACCCGGGGACGATGATGCACGCCGTACGGCAGGAAGTCTGGAACACCGATTCAGGAGTGGCTCTGGCCTTTGCCGGCACATTGGACGATCGCGTCAACCAGCAGCTTTATGCGGGGCCGAGGTTTGGCTCTTTGCTGATGACGATTTTCGGATGCACTGGGCTGATCCTGGTGACGGTTGGTGTTTACAGCGTGTTGGCCTACTCAACGACCCGGAAGACCCACGAGATTGGAATCCGCATGGCTCTTGGAGCAGAACGCGGCGATGTTCTCGGAACGGTAGTCAGGAGTGGGTTGCGGCTCGTGCTGGTCGGAATCGCGATTGGGGTAGCGATCAGTATGGCCCTTGGGCGAGTGATCGGGACGCAACTCGTGGGCGTGAGTGTTTACGATCCCGAGACGCTTGCGGCGACGACCTTGTTGCTCACCCTCACGGCAGCAATCGCGTGCTGGATCCCTGCGCGCAGGGCAGCGCGTGTCGACCCAGTGGTCGCCCTCCGCTACCAATAGAGGATTGTGCCTTTGTGGCTAGGAATGGGATCCTCATTGGGCCAGTGTGTTTGTCGCTGGACTCTGGATCGGCGTAGATCAGAATCGGCTCCATTCAGAGAAACAGCAAAAATCTGAACTTCGCGGCCTTATGTCCCCCGCCGATCCTCTGACACTGTTCGTCTTCGATGAGTCCAGCCTCCTCAACACCGTATGAGGAGCAGTTCTTCCACGATTGAGATGCGAAAGATCGCAGATTGGTAGGACCTCAAAACGATATGGTCTCAATCAGAAAATGAATTATTTCGTCTGTGCTAGTATGCGGTGGCCTCGTGAAGAGAGCATCTGCGGGCGCAAAACCGGCGACGTAGAATGGGGAATCCCGCAGTCGCGTGCAAGTGAGCTTCGATTTTCATGAACGACAATCAACAACCAGCCCTCACTCTGTTTGCGATTGGTCTGTTTGGGCTCGGCGCTCTCGCTCTCATCTACGGCGATTTTGCCTTGGTGTGGCAGCCTGTTCCCGCGTGGCTCCTGGCACGGACTGCGGTGGCCTACGCGTCCGGCGTTTTCATGCTTCTTTTGGCGGCTGGACTCTTGATCCCAGGGGGCCGGACTTGGACCGTGCGTGTGCTGTTTCCGTATCTCATCCTGTGGGCCCTGCTCAAGGTGCCGGATGTTGTGACCAATCCGCGAGTAGAGGGTTCCTGGCTCGGCCTCGGTGAACTTACTCTGCTGCTCTCCGGTGGATCGACACTCTTTGCGCATCTGGGCAACGTTCCGCAGGGATCGCCACTTGGATTCCTTTCCGGCGAGCGCGGAGCGCGCATGGCGCGAGTCCTGTTCGCACTTTCGATCGTGCCGATCGGCCTCTCTCATCTGGTATACGTAGACGCAACCGCCGGCTACGTGCCCCATTGGCTCGCCTTCCGCAGGGGCTGGGCCTACCTCACCGGAGGGGGACAGATTGCCAGTGGCCTCGGCGTCTTGTTCAACGTATTTCCGCGCGTAGCGGCCTGGGCTGAAGCCGGACAAATCACACTCTACACGCTGCTAGTGTGGCTACCAGCGATCGTGGCCGCTCCCACTCGGTTGAATTGGACAGCCTTCTTCATTTCCTGGATCTTCGGCGCTGCCGCCTGGGCGGTGGCGCAGAATATGCCGGCGAAACGGAAGGCCTAGATACCGGCCCGAGCGATTGCTGCCGCTTTGTTATAAGAGCAAATCCCTGCCGCAACCTGTTCCGTGCTCTAAGGCACCTTTTCTGGCTTCGGACGGCGCGGCTGGACGAGTGTGCGTGAGAACTCCCCTTTCGCCCCGTTGGGGCTGGATCATTTCCCACTTGTACCCACGGCTTATGCCGTGGGCTTTATTCTTTCGCCGCTTCGCGGCTAGAAACCGCTGGCGTTGCTCCACCTTGAATCTGCAAAACGAGATCTCACGCACACACTGAAGCCCGCATCTTTTCGAGGCTTGGGACGGCGCGGCTGGAAGCCACGCCCTTTCAAAACTATTTACGAGACAAGTCGTAGCGGGAGAAGATCCAGGCGCCGGAGTAACGTAACCGAAGAAGAGGGGCGCGCAAAAGAAATCGCGCCCCTCTTAATTTTTGTTCTGTACAAGAGCTGCTACAGCTTGTGGTTACAAGCCGTTCGCGTAAGCTTGCACACTAGACAGCAGATTTGAGGCCTGATAAATCAGGCTATGCGCAACACTGTCCGGAATTGATGTGCCATTCATTTCGGCAGCCTCGAGTAACGGCAGGATCTGCGCCACGAGCGCATCGCGTTGGGCGGTAAAAGAAGCAAGCTGATTTTCGATGCTGGTGTAGGTCGAGTCGTCCTGGGCGTTGCCACTTTCCAGAGCGACGGTGGACGCGTGGAGACTTGCCAGGCCCAACGGCCCAACCGGGGCCGTGATCTGTTTCAGCGCCCGAGCTAGCGCGACGAAGTTATCGCTCTGCTTGACTGCGGAAGGCCGCGCCCAGCCGTCGAATTTTTCGACTAGCGCGCGTCCGTCGTGGGAGTAATCGTCCTTTAGACCGAGTAATGTGAGCATCGTGGGACGGACGTCGGTGTGATCCGAGAATGTTTTCTTGTCCAGACCCTCGTCATCGATCCCAGGGCCGACCATGCCCAGCCAAGTGGTAGTGATCTGCGGTGGAACGTCGCCGTGATTCCACGCAAAGCCTGGTTGTTGCGTGACGCAGGACGTCTGTGGAGTTGTGCTCGTGCCGCAAGCGGTTGAGCCAGTAACAAAATAATCAGGGTTGGCGAAAATAGTGAAGCTCGGGGTCCGGAGCGGGTCAGACGTTTGCATGTGCAGCATGTTGAACTCGACAGAATTGGCCATGGATTGTGCGATGGTGTCCGTAGCTCCGGAAATCGGATTGATCGCCGTTAACGTGCCGGACGCCTGTTCGAAAGCCCGCAGCGTGGGATCATTTGGGCCGGGGTTGCTGGTCAGATAAATGTCAGGCGCAGAATCGCTGTTCACCGATGCGGATGTGATGATGCCTGTTTCGGCCTGGAGCAAACCCCTGAAGTTCAGGGCCAGCTCGCCGACCTCATTGCCAACCATGTTGCCATAGGTGCACGGCGTGGTCACTCCATCGCAGGGAGCATTGGTGGGTTCGGCCGCGATCACATGATCCCCCTCCTCCGCCATGATCATGAAGAGCGTGTTCGCCGGAGTGATCCCGTCTTTGGCAAGACGCTTAAAGAACTTGTTGAACGCGTTGTCGTATTGCTGCAGCGTTTGGACATAGTGCGCCTCACCCGGACCGTAGTCGCCAGGGTCGGAAGGGAAGCCATAACCATAGGGGTTAAATTGCATCGGCCGGTGAGGGGTGTTGATGTACGCATACACGACGGGGACGCCAGCCTCCAGCATATCGGCAACGTAGCCTAGCGAGTATTGGGGCGCGATGCTGAAACCCGGGAAGCCCGGCGTCAACACGTTATTGAAGTCGTCCACGATGGTGTTCCCGTTGATGTCCTTCAGGTTTCCATTACCATCTAGTACTTGACTGCCCAGCCCGAGATTCTGGAACGCTTGGGTGACATACTTGTGGCCGAAAAGGGCGTTATACCCCTCGTAGCCGGTAGAGGTTCCTGTTGCGGGATCGGTCGTTGCTGGCGAGCCGTCAGGATTGGGCTCCCATGGCAACTTGTCGGGGAAGCCGCCATTCGCGGCTGAGCAGAGCGTGCTGTTCGCTGCGCAATGGATGGCCACACCCTCATAGTTAGCGAAGGCGTTGGGATCCGTCGTCTGCGGTGAGCCCACTCCGAACACGGTGGAGAGGTCAACGCCGGTGTTCTCGATCTCCATGTCCGCGGCAGCGGCGGCACCAACATCACAGCCCGCGCGGGTGAAGGGCACCCATGGCGCAGGGGTGTTGACGCCGTTCGGATGACCCGTATCCGCAGGACCGCTGATGAGGTTATAGGTGTTGTCCCGACTCAGGTCAGTCCAGTAGGTGAAAGCGGATTGCGATTGGGTGGTACCATTTGGGCCGCTATATTCCAGGTAACTGTTGGCGGCATTCGCCACACCGTGCCGCGCAGGATAGACACCTGTGAGGATTGTGATGATGTCGTCCGAGGTGTGTGCGATCAGTGGCGTGTGATGATTCGAAAGAAGCGTGCCATTCTCCTTGATGAAGTTGAGCAGGTGCGGCATCTGTTCAAGATCGGAAGGGACGAGCGTCGAGCCGTCGCGTGCGGGGTCACGCACGAAGTGCGTATTGTCGAAGATGATGGTGACTACATGGCTGACTTTCCCGCGCGGCGAGTTGAGCTGGCAACCTCCGGCGGCGGTGGGTGCAGGTGTCGCTACCGCGAGCTTCGCAGCTGCGCCTGCAGCCTTTGAAGCCGTAGCGCCTGCCGGAGCCGCCCAGGCGGGTGCCACTGGGGAAAAGGCGAGCAGTACGGCGGTTCCCACGGCAAGAGCCTTGCGGTGCAACCTGGACCCAGCACTTGCCCTTGAACCTTCTCTTTTTTCGTCTGCAAAATTGGGATGGAAGTTCATTTCAGTCTCCTGATATGTAATCGACGAGGTTGGAACGCGCGAGGTATGTTACGTGGACGCGGCCGGAGGGAACATTAATGGAAAATAAAATTCCTGTAAAAAAATGTCTCCCGCGTCTTTTACGGATGCGTAGTGGACGATGCTGGCTATTCGTGGCTTCAGTTTGCACCCTCATCACCGCTCCTGTTGCGGCACCGCAGAAGGCCGAGCAGCCAACGCAGGAGTTCACGGGTTATCCGCCAAGTGTTTACATGCGTCCTTTCTTGGCCTGTTTTTCCGATTCACCATGTGCCCAGACTGACAGGTTCCATCTTGACCAAGTGCCGACAGGCTGCTGTGTTTTGATC
>Ga0307477_10002605_pt1 | contig 13829 bp, 10 predicted proteins | sample atmos_gasesECM2C_FD_203316 | JGI IMG/M metagenome (GOLD analysis project Ga0307477, IMG submission 203316) | Hardwood forest soil microbial communities from Morgan-Monroe State Forest, Indiana, United States - atmos_gasesECM2C_515 | ecosystem: Environmental > Terrestrial > Soil > Temperate...
CCATTTGGTGGCCGCCTCGCTGGCTTCGTAACGGCTCTTGTAATTCTGCTCGATATAGTTGTCCAGGTGGGCATTGAGGATCCGCGCCGCAAGCTGGGGATCGGTGGACTCGAAACTCACTTCCATCAAACTAGTATTGGGAATGCGCTTGACACTCAGGCTACCAAGAAATGCTCCAATTGCGGCTGGTGGTTTCTGGTTTTTCAGTGTTCCGGTGGCAATCGCGTCGGAAACAGCATCGCCCGCAAATTCCGGATTGGCAGACAGCCCCATGTTTCGGATGGTCTCGAGCGCCATTGTCTCGCTGGTCAGAATGCGCGATTGGGTCCCAATGTAATTTTCGAGATCTATCTCGTAGTCATAAGAATTCGCGCCTTGAAACGGCAGGATATTTGTGCTTTCCCGGTCAATTTCCATCTTTGCGCTGGTGACGTAAACCGGCTTCATCCGGAAGGTCGCAATCGATACGATCGTGACAACAGCCACCAGAAACGTAAGAATCAGCCATTGGTGTTTCCGCAGGATGAGCAAGTAATCGTAAAGGTGAGGTTCACGCGGGGAGAGATCGACCGTGGGGATGCGCGAGGAAACGGGAACGACTTCCACCGCTCCGTCCGAACCGGGGTTTCTCGGCATGATTTTCGTTTCGTCGACCACCTGTTCGCTCTATTGGTATCCCACTCGATAAATGGCTACCGCTGTTCCAACGGCCAAGGCAATCTGCAGTGCCTGATACACGGCTGCCTTGGTCTTGCTGTCAGGAATGTAGAGAATGTCACTCGCCCGCATTTGCAAATCTTCCGCTTGAAGGCCGATTATCTTCTTTAGGTCCACTTCTGTTTCCGTCTGCTTGCCCTGGGCGTCCTTGCGGATGATGACGGCATGATCAAGCTTTGCTACCCGGGTCTGGCCTCCGGCAAGGGACAATATTTTCAACGTGGTCAGTTGCGTGCGATCGTTGGAAAGAACGAACCCACCCGGCCGATTCACTGCGCCCAGCACATACACAATACCCGCATGAGGGACGGTGACCACGTCTCCCGACTGAAGAGGAATATTGTTCCGCATATCGCCGCTCTCCAGCAGTTCATTCAGGTTAATGCTGATGATGTTACCGGATGGCGTGGGAGTTTGCGTCATGCCACTCGAGTCGGGCGCGCCGGACGGAGTTTGCGCTACCTGTGTCGTGGACGGGAAAACTGGGGGAACGGCATCGGAAGGCTTTTCCTTCTCGCCAGGGACTGCTGGCGCTGAGGTCGCATCCGAGGCTGACGGCGCCGTTCCCGGAGCAGACTCGGCGGTGGGCTCAGCGCTGGGAACAGGGATAAAGACAGCGGGCCTTGAGCGAGTGACGATAATCGTGTCGCCGGCATCATTCGAAATGCCACCAGCCTCGGCGAGCGCTTCGAGCAGGGTCACGACAAAATCCGCTTGGTACACCATGGGGTGCTGGACGGCTCCCACAATGGTGATGGGCCGGCTGCGGTGCTCCTTTACGGTCACCCCGACTTCGGGGTGGCTGACCAAGCCATTTGCCTCGAGCACGTCTGCGATCGTTTGTTCCGTTTGGATCTCGGTCAGGCCTGCCACGTGGAGCCTCGCTGGAACCAGGGGAATGCTGATTGTACCGGATTGGCTGACACGCACTTCACGCGTCAATTCCGGCACATCAAACACCGAGATACTCAGAAGGTCGCCATTGCCAATGGTGTACTCGTGGAGGGGCGACTTCGACGCTTGGCCCAGCGTTTTGATGCGCTCATTCGCTTGCTGGGGAGTGCCAGCCACAGTGACCTCCTGCGCACAAGCACACGGTGTCCGATGGAAAAGCATTACAAGAGCTACACAGGGCACAAAATAGCGCTGGCCCCTGACCCTACCTAGGACCCTCAATTCGATTAACCCCCGCCGCATATTATACAGGCTGCGAGGCAAAGCCAGACTATTGTTTTCGTTAGCGCCTAAGCTGCGAATGGTTCCCAGGGGTGCTCGGGGCGGCAGGCTCCAGGCGCACGACGGCAAGATGAGCGGAGGCCAAAAAGAGAAGTGCGTTTGCAGGAATATGCAGGTTGAAGTCCGTCAGGCTGTGAACCAGAATTCCGCTGCAAGCGATCAAGCCGGACAGATTCAGCGCCGAGCCAAACGAGGTCCCTAACTCCGCCCAGCCCTTCAAGGAATTCAGCAATACGAAGCCAACAAACCAGGCGCAGCAGAGTCCGCCGACAATACCCGTCTCGGCCAGCGCTTCCACATAGTCGTTGTGGGCATGGTTCACGATCTTCCCGTCGTACAGCGAATCGTAGGGCGGAAAGACCATTTCAAAGGTGCCCAACCCCGTGCCGAGGAGCGGGTGATCGAGGAAGAGCCGCCAGGTATCCTGAAACATGGCGGCACGTTTGCCGCCGGACACTTCCATCGTCTGCATCCCGGAGAATCGTTCTAGGACCTGTTGCACGCCAATCCAGGAAACAGCCAGGACGGCACACAACACAACCAGCCCGCCCACGAGCACGTGTCTGCTGCGGATCCGGCGAACCAGCAGCAACAAAAACAAGATGACCATCTGCACGGCAAAGCTAATGATGCCTCCGCGTGAGGCCGACAGGAGCAGGGCCACGATGGGTACCAGCGCGAACAGGGCCACCAGGAAGAGTCGCTCCCGCCGTACCTTCCCGAGAACCAGCGGCACAAGCGCCACAGGAATGATCATCTCCGCAAAACCCGCAAAATGATTTCGGTTTACATATGGCCCGAACGGAATGCCCCCATATCGCATCGTTCGGACCCAATACAGTTTCCCGTTAAACGTCAGGTACTGCAGGATCCCGAATATGGAAACACAGAACCCCAGTGTCATCAGGAACCAGACGTATCCGCGCCAGTGGCTTGTACGCGAATAGGCCTGGGACATCAAAAACAGCACGACCAGGTAGGTGAACAAGAGCTGCAGTTCGATGCGGGTGTCGTAGCGAGAAGCCGTCAGGTGAAATACAAATTGCAACACGCCGAGCAGAGCAAAAGCGGCGAGCGGAGCGATTTCTACCGGGATAGAAAGCTGATCGGCCTTGAAATAGTACTGGCGGACAGCCCAGAACACGAGAAGCAGCGAAGCGCCAACCTCCAAGACAGCTTGCGACCATTCCTCCACCGCGCCAAAGGACAATACGGCAAATGCCAGCAGACAGCAGATGCCGGCGCGCACAAGTCTCATGGCTTGCGGTGCCCCGCAGGCTGCGGCACAAGGTTCACGTCATCCACCCAGGCATTTCCGGAAATGCGTACTTCCGGATTGTCACTTGGTTCGCGGGCGACGCAGATTTGCACGCGGTGAACCTTCGGCCCGGCGGTCCAGGTTTGATCCACAAGCGTCCATGGATTCGATCCATGCAGCTCGCGCGTTTTGATCATGGCGTTGTCTTCGACGGAGTGAAGGTGGAATCCGATCCCGTACTCCGTGGTGATCTCATTGGTCTTGATCCAGCCGGAAAAACGATACGGGGTGCCAGGGTGGACGATCGCGAGCGTGCAAGCTGCCTCAATATCTGGATTGTGTTTGCCGTCAAAGGAGAGCCGCAGCGACTGGCCACCAGAATGCCCCTCTGTCTTGTCGAAGCCGATCTTCACTCCCTGCACGATCGGTTTAAACTGCCAGGCGAAGGAATAGCCGTTAATGTCCGACTCAAAACTGGGATCCCACACAACCGAGCCCTGAGACTCAAGCAGTGGCGGGAGTTTCACGGTGGCCGCTCCTTGATCCCAAACGCGGCGGGCTTCCTCATATTCCCCGACTCCCAGAAGCCCTGCAACCAACCGTTCGAAGTCCCGGATTTCTAAACGCGGATGCAGAGTTAGCAGGCGAGCCCAGATGGTCTTTGCCGCGGCAAGTTGTTTCTCGCTTACCGCTTCATTGATCATTTCCGCATACGCGCGCTGTTGCGGTGGCAGAAGCTGATTCAGAATCTGATCGATATCTGGATTGGCCCGATAGGCAAGCGAAAAGGCCGCTGCCGCGCGCTGCGGATCCGCTTCGATGGAACGCCGCAATTCCGCATAGGCCCGGGACTGTTCGCCTTCGCGCATGAGAAAGTTCCCATAGCGCCAGGCGACCTCCGCTGATGTGGGATAGCTCTTTTTGGCCTGGAGATACGCCTCCCGTGCCTCTGCGGTTTTGCCCTCCAGTTCGCAGGCCATGCCAAGATCGAGCCAAGCATTCGTATCCACCGGATTCAGCGCGATCGCTTTTCGATAGGATTTCTGCGCCAGGGTACTGTCCGCTTCCTCGAAGTTGTATTGCTGGTAGCGCCCAAGAAGATACCAATACCGAGGATTGTCCGGTTCGAGGCGCACTGCCAGTCGCAGCCGTTGTGCGGTCTCTCCTTCGGCACCGTAGCGCGCGATCGCAGACCGGATTCCAAAGAAGCAGAGCCACAGCCCGAGAAGCAAGGCTGCGACGAGCACCAGTCTTCGGGAGAGGGAATCAGAGAGCCGCAGGATCATGTGACGTAACTCTGGCCTATTCAACAGGGTGGATGCAATAAAAAATTGAAAGTGTCAGGTACGAACACAGTGGGCCCGCGGTGATTTTCGGGCAATTGAAGCCGCAGACCTGCTGGTGGAGAATTGACGTCTCCTTCAGCGAACGTGGCATCATTGCTTTCGACCGCGCTTAGCCCTCGGGTGCGGAAGCTCCGGGCGACCTAGACCAAGGCTGAAGGCTCCTGCCGTTCGATTTCTCGTTGCCCTTCACTGCCGGAGGCTCATTCGGACCGTGGGGCGTCGAAGAGTTTTCCGCAGTTGGACAATCGTCTACCTGTGGCGATGCCAGCAATCATGAAAAAGCTCTTTGTTTTCATTACAATTCAATGGCAATTCACTTGCTCAGTGTTACTACTGCAGACAACCCTGTTTGGAGACAAGTATGAACCGAATCGCGTTCCGAGCCCTGATTGCCGTACCATTACTATTGCTTTTCCTTTCAATCCCATCCATTGCCTTAGCAGACGGGATAACCTGGAATTTGACCGGCGTGACCTTTGCCGACGGCGGGACGGCGTCGGGATCCTTTGTGTACGATGCTGTTACGAACACCGTCAGTTCTATCGATATCGTGACGACGTTCGGAACAGTATTTGGAGGCACGACCTACACGGCCTTGGACCCAGGTTTCTTGCCCCCTCTCCCTGATGACATCGTCGTTGTGCCGAACTCCTCGTTGAGCGATTTTACAGGTACCTTCGTATTGGACTTGTCTTTAGCTGCTCCACTAACGAATGCAGGCGGTATTGTTAGCATGGCCGGTCTTGGTGGCGAGTATACCTGTGCCGATGTTGGCTGCACCGCACCTAACCTCGATATATACCGACTTATGACGGCAGGTGAGGTGGTCGCCACCCCGGTCGCCACCCCGGAGCCGTCAGCGCTTTTGCTACTCGGCGTAGGGCTTGGCGTTTTACTAATCGCTGCGAAGCGTCTACAGGCTTAGTCTGTCAGAATTACCCTTCGGAATTTCGGGCCACTTTTGCGCAAGCAGAAGTGGCCTTCATTTTCGTGTCGACCATGGATGGCGTTTTTCGAGACTGGTTGCTGTGAACAGAGTCTCGGCTCCTATATGGATTTTGAGAAATTCTGTGTCCCCGTCTCCGAAGCCGCGCGGACTATGCCAAAAAAAGCTTGCAGTGGGGGCCCGCAAGTCGGAGTAGCGGAAGATCTCATTCCTCGGTAAAATGCCCACCTTAGGGAAGAACACCCCACGCGAGTTCCGGACAGGTCATCTTGGCATTTGATCCTGAGAGGCTAGGATGAAGCTCTCTTTTTCGGGTCCCGTACCGTCGTACGTCCTGGTCCGCTTTCTTGACAAAGAGTCTGTGTTTCTGAACCTGGAAACAGAACGATACTGATACTGGCACGCGAATGTGGCAAGTGGTCATGGCAGCGCCGAGCATCGAAAATGCTATTGCCGAGTTGTCAGGCGAATTCGACCTCGAGGTCAAGCTGTCAATTTTTTGGAACTCCTTCGGTGGCTAGTTGATACCGGCTCACTCCGGTCCATTTTGCTAGTGTGGAAGCAAATCCGACGATTTAGCGCTTTGGAGCGCCCGGCGCGGGTACTCTTCCTGCGCGCATCTGTTTTGTTGCCTCTGATTTCCATCAGTTTGCGATGGCGCGGATTTTGCAAAACCAAGGCATCACTCGAGCAGTTCCTTTCTGTTCCATTCGGATCGCAGAATCCTGATGCACAAGGACGCGCCGCTTTGACGGCCAGGATGGTGCGAGCCGCGGGGCACTATGGACTCGGCCATCCAACTGCCTCAAGGTATCGCTGGCGCTCTGGTGGCTACTGGCACGGCAGCGCATTGCTTCCGCCTTGCGCGTGGGAGTTCGCAAGGACGCAGAAAAACTTGAGGCACAGGCCTGGGTCGAGTATGGGGGAGCAGCCTTGAACGAGCCGGAAACGAGGCATCTACACTACGCGGCGTTCGACTCAGCCCTCGCGTCGCTGCCACATGGGTCGCAATGAGCGGGTTTGCGGGAATGGTCTGCGCGGGCGATGCCACTCCTGATCCAAATTTGCTCGAACGCATGGCCGCGGGTCTGAAGTTCCGCGGGCCGGATGCCACCCACATTTGGTCGCAGGCCGGCGCGGGTTTTTGCTTCACAGTTCTCCGAACCGGTCCAGCGCCGCAATCCTCGGAACATCCATGCTCATTAGATGGACGTGTGTGGCTGCTCGGCGACGTACGCCTCGATGGGCGCGAAGAGCTGCAGCGCGAACTTGAGAAGAGTGCTGAATCCTTCGCGCGGAATGTGACCGACCAAGAGTTGATTCTACGGGCCTGGCGACAGTGGGGCGAGGAGGCGTTCGCAAGGCTGCTTGGAGACTTTACGTTCGCGCTCTGGGATGGAGTCGCACGTCAGCTTCTATGTGTGCGCGATTTGTTAGGTGCGCGACCGTTCTTTCATACATATTCGAGTGAATGGTTCCTTTTCAGTAATACGCTCGAAGTCCTGCGTCTCGCGCCTGGGGTCTCTTCGACGCTCGATCCACAATTCATTGGCGATTTTCTGTTGCGAGAGTGGAGTTCCGACGCGTCGAGGACGGCGTATAAGGACCTGCACCGGCTGGCCCCAGGCCACTTGCTGAAGTACGCCGGGGAAGGGCTCTGCGTTCGCCGCTACACAGAGCACCCCATCGAAGAACCCCTCTTGCTGCAGCGGCCGGAGGAATACATTGAACGGTTTCAATCCGTGCTGGAGCACACCGTTCGTGACCGCCTGCCGCATGGACCATCCGCGATCTTTCTGAGCGGAGGACTCGACTCGACGAGCGTCGCAGCTGTGGCGACGAAGATAGCGAGGAGTTCTGAAACACCAGGATTACTGCGAGCAAGCACCATCGATTCCCGGCCATTGTTCCAAGATGAAGAAGGGATCCTGGCATCGATCGTGGCCCAGCATCTCGGCCTCGACCTCCAAATAGTGTCTAGGGATTCCTGCCTGCCCTACCAAGGTTGGGGAGAGTCGCAATTGCGAACACCGGAGCCAATTCACGATCCTTTTCTCGCTTTGAGCCAGTTGCAGTATCGGCAGGTTTCATCTCAAGCACGAGTCGCTTTTACAGGAGATGGCGGAGACGATGTCTTGACGGGTCAAGCGTGGCCCTATCTGGTTTATCTCCTGCGCCGATGGCGTTTCGGCACCATCGGGAAGACTTTTGGCAGCTACCTTCTCAAGCACAAACGCGTTCCACCGTTGCGGGGAGGATTTCGTACGTGTCTAGGTCGGTGGATGGGCCGCACTAACCCGTTGGCCGAGTTCCCCTGTTGGCTGCAACCGCACTTTGTGGAGCAATATCATCTACGTGATCGCTGGCTTGATCAGCAGCGACTGCCGAAGATCAGCCATCCATTGCATCCAATTGGCTATGCCGGTCTTTCGAGCGAATCAGCGCCGAGCATGCTGGAAACGGAAGACGCGGCGTGGACGAGTGTCCCGGTCGAAACGCGCGCGCCGCTACTCGATTTGCGAATGCTGCGTTTTCTCTTGAGAGTCCCGCCGGTGCCTTGGTGCATGGAAAAAGAGTTACTCCGAGAGGCCATGCGGGGCATGCTGCCGGAAAAAATCCGCTCTCGCCCAAAAACACCACTTCTTGCCGAGCCGCTCGACTCTTTTGTCGAAAGCAAGCGATGGAGTCCGCTCCCGCTTCCGGAAGCGCCTGAGGAACTTCGCATGTATGTAGACTGGCGAAGGGTCCGCGCGACTTTGAAGACCGCCACGGGTTCCACCCTGTGGATTGGTTTGCGCCCTGTTTCTCTAGGCTACTGGTTAAAGAGGATTGAAAAGGGTGGACGGATTGGCTAAAATTCGAGGCCGAGGCTGCCAATGAGGCAAGTTCCAATAGCTCCTGTGAAGAAACCCTACCAGCCGCCCAAGCTTATCATCTATGGGGACTTAACCCAGATGACCCAAGGCATGTTTGCCGCCATGGGGATGTTAGATGGAATGGGGACCAGGAAAACATGATAATTTGCACCGAAAGAATCCCCGGCCTGTGATTTATTCCTATCGCGCATATGGTTTGACCTTCAGCTCCGACACTGCGGTCCCCGCCCTCCGAAAAGAACCCGAGCATTTGAGAAGGCCCGACGTTGTAATGAGTCTCGGCCCAGAACCAGACTGGGTGCGGGAGGCCACGCGTCTTCCGTTCCGGGTCGAGCGCCCGAGGGCCGGAGAAGTCGAGGGACACGACTCGCCATTCACGCTGACCGCGTTCGGAGAGGGAGAGTTTTTCCAACTAGCCTATGACGACGGAACACGCTTTGTTGTGGATGGCGCCGCGAAGCGTCTTTGGGGAACCGGGCTGCCCCCGCTCACCACTGAGGACCTTGCGACGTATCTTGTCGGCCCGGTCATGGGGTTTCTTTTGCGGCGCCGCGGCGTCTTGGCGCTCCACGCTAGCTCTGTGTGTGTGTCTGGCAATGCCCTGATCCTTTGCGGTTCCTCAGAATCGGGGAAGTCCACCACAGCCGCGGCCTTGGCTCTCCGCGGCATTCCAGTACTCACCGACGACATCGCGCCGGTCAAAGAAGACAAAGGATCGCTGTACCTCGAACCGGGTTACCCGCGAATCTGTTTGTGGCCCGATGCGGTGGAGAGTCTATTGGGCTTGCCAGGGGCATTGCCGCGGCTCACGCCGACCTGGGAGAAGTGCTTTCTGGCACTGGACGGAGCGAGAGCAGCATTTGAGCCGAATAAGCGGCCTCTCAAGGTTGTCTATTTCTTCGGGCCGCGCGTGGACGAGGCGGATGCCCCGAGGATTGAGGATTTGGGAATGCGTGATGCTTTACTCGAGTTGGTGCAGAATACTTACATGAACTGGCTGCTGGATCGGCATCAGCGCGCTGCCGAACTCGATGTCCTCACCAGATTGGTTGCCAATGTTCCGGTTCGCAGGATCGTGCCGCACACGGATCGAGCGCGGATCGGGTCGCTTTGTGAATTGATCATAAAAGAGGCAGAACGCCAATCGGGGCGGCAGTCCTCGGCAGCCGTGAACTCCGGGCGCTGAAATGTATTCCCTTGAGGACTACGGAGGCATGATCGCGGATTCGGTCCGCATAGGCCCGTACACACAGGCGATCGAGGCCGCTGTACGGCCTGGTGACGTCGTCGTGGACCTCGGTAGCGGGCCGGGCTTCTTTGCCCTGATCGCATGCCGCGCAGGCGCTCGCCGGGTCTACGCGATCGATTTGGCCGAGATTGTTCATTTCGGACGGCACTTCGCGACAGCAAACCGTTTCACCGATCGCATTGAGTTTCTCTGGGGCGATTCCCGGCAAATCCAGTTGCCAGAACGAGCCGACGTGATCGTTTCAGACATCCGCGGTGCCCTGCCGTTTTCTGGGCATTCGATGGTGTCGCTCGAAGATGCCCGCCAGCGGTTCCTTGCCGAAGGTGGAACCATGATTCCCCAGCGGGACACGCTTTATGCCGCCATCGTGGAAGTGGAAACGTTATACAACGAAGTCATTTCACCCTGGCAGAGTTCGGCCAAAGGGCTTGACCTCTCACCGGCACTTCCTTGCGTGCTCAATGACGTTCACTCGATCCACATCACGGCGGAGCAATTGGTCACCGAGCCTCAAGCCTGGTGCGTGGTCGAATACACGAAGAGTCCGAGCCTTCGAGCCGCAGCGACGCTGCATTTTCGGGCCATGCGCTCAGCGACGGCGCACGGGATTGCTGTCTGGTTTGATACACAACTCTTCGGGGAATTTGGCTTCTCGTGCGCGCCTGGCGGTCCGAAAACGGTCTATGGCCACAGCTTTCTGCCTTGGCTCCTGCCGGTCGCGATCTCGGCAGGGCAGGAAATCGAGGTCGAATTGCATGCCGACCCAGTTGGTGGAGATTACATCTGGCGCTGGGAGACAAAGGTTTGTGGGCTGCAAAAGGGCGTAGTTCACCATTTTCAACAGTCGACGCTCGAAGGGACCCGATTTTCGCCGCAGTGGCTGCGCCGGCATGCGATGGATTTTGTGCCCGTACTCAGCGAAGCGGGGGAGGCGGAGCGCTGGCTTCTGCAAGCCATGGATGGCAATGCTCCTTTACAGGAGATCGCGCAGGCGGCCGCGGAGCGTTTTCCGAAAGTCTTCCGGCGGCGGGAAGAAGCGTTTCAGCGTGCCGCAGAGCTTGCGGTGAAGTATTCCCGCTAACCGGAGTAGCCTCAACCGAACTACTGCGATCCGAGGCATCAAATTTTATCGTGAGGATCAGTCTTTGCCGGCGCGGCTATACTTGCGCGCCAGCCGGAACGGGCGGCGCAACACATCGAGCAATCGGTTGTGGCTAATTCGTTCACCCGCCTGCCAGTCTTCTTCCGTGGGAGAAAGCGAGAGCCGCAGGAGATAAGCCGGCGCCCGAAGCAGGCCGCCGCGCATGCGCAGCCGAAACGCTGCGCGTTCGAACAGTCCCGGGGGTGCATGACCTGCGGCAGGCAGCCAACGGAGAATTTGCGCGACAAGCTTCGCAGCCAAGGCATCTTGCTGCACGAGTGTCGAAACTTCTTCGGGGAGATGGGGGTGCAGCACCTCCGTGGCGAGGCGCAACCCTAGATGTAGCAGATGCTCGGCTCCTACTGCTCCTGCCGAGGCCCTCGCGCGCCCCCAATCCATGCCCGTTTGCCGGGAAACGAGCGCGGCCACATCTGCAATCCAGAGCAGACGTTCCCAGAGATGTTTCGCACCATGGATCGAGATCAGTACGAGTTCGTCTTCGACCGAAAGGGCGGGAACCTCGTGGGCATCGAGGCGCACGCGAGTCTGCCGCGCAAAAAAGTCTTCGATGGGAAGGCGGCGGGGAAAATAGCGCAGCGTAAAATCGTTGTGCAGTTCGACGAGCAGATTTCGGTCCGGCTTGGAGAAGAGATACTGCCCAGGAATTTTGCCGGCGTCGATGGCGCTGAGGGAGACGGCTGCCTGGTAACCGGCGGTCTGCATCGATTCTGTGGCGCGGCGAATGTGTCGCTGGCGGACCAGCAAGTCCAGATCGCCGTAGCTGCGTATTGTGGGATTGCCATAGGCCCGCATGCCGAGCACCGGACCTTTAACGACCAGCGCGGGGATATCCTTGGCCGCAAAAAGCTCCAAGACGCGAACGAGCTCTGCACTCAATTGCAGGGTGGAGAAAACCTGAATGCGGTGACACTCGACGAGCTCCTGGCGGATTTTCGGAGGAACCTGGTGCTCGTCGAGTTCGTGCAGTCGGGCAACGAGGTGACCCACAACACCATGCTCTTCTGCAAGAACGAGCAGCCGGGTCCAATCCGCTCGACGAAGGAGCTCCGCGAGCCGCCCCACATCTGGTACCGGAGAAGCGCAGTCGAGGAGCACCTTCCATTCGCCGCGGAACGAAGTTAAATCGGATGGACCGGAGCGTGGCAATGATTTCTCCCTGGCGATCCAATTGTAGTGTACGCGACTGGACGATCCATTTCGTGGCGGATCCTCGTCTGAGACGGTCACACCCGGATCCCGACGTTGCGGTTCGAGACACCGGGCAAGATGGCCGGCGAATCATGTGTTCCGAACCGGATCGTTGCCGTTCGAATCTCGCCTGGAGCGTTTTGGCCGGGACGCGCATCAAACGATAGTAGAGACAGCCGTGGCCTCCTTAGGTAAAATCCGTCGCATTTTGGCGAATCTCCTTTTCTTCGTCGGGATCGCCCTTCTCGCCTTTGCGGCTGTTGCGGGCTACTATTTCTGGCCTCAGGAACTCGATGCCCATCCCTACGCCTGCATTCCTCGCCCCGAATTCGTCCAGGGCCGCCTTACATTGCCATTCACCGATAGATATGCGGCTTCTGAGGTCGCCAGCTACGACGATGAACTCGAAGCCTTCTTGTATTTTCAATTCTTGCGTGGGCGCACGGCTTCTGACGGCATCCGCATACTCCTCACAGCCGTCCCCACCGAAACCGGAGCGTCGTATCGCATCTTTGTTGTTGCCCAGGATGATCTCCTTACCGATATCCCCAGGCTCGGCCGGCTCGAGGGCCGCCGCCTCATCCCGCGTTCGGAAATCACCGTCTGGTCAGAAAATGAATTCTCTCACTTCGAGTATCAAAGCCACATTTTTGAGGTTGCAGACAATATTCCCGTCGAGCAGAAACTCGAAGCGCTCGATCCCTCGCAGTTGCAGTCGGCTTTGGCTGATTTTCTCCTGTTCAAGTCGCAGACCGACATTCGCGTGCTCGAAGACATTGACCCCAGGCCCCAGCCGCTCACCCGCGCTCAGGCCGAAGAGTCTGCCGCTGACATCATTTCCGTTGCTCGCTTCTATGACCTACCTCTCGATTACTTCCTCGGCGTGGGCGCTATAGAAAACGACTACATGGACGTGAACGGTGACCTGTCACATACCGTATGGAAAGATCGACCTCAGAGCGGCGACATTGTTCTCCAACGCCGCCGCAAGCGCGTTCTCGTTAGTGATTATTCGGTTGGAGCCTGGCAGATCACCCGCGAAACCATCCGCGCTGCCCACCGCCTTTATCTGCAAGACAAGCGCGACTATTCACTTCTGCCGGAACACCTGCGGCCTAAGCGCCAGCTTGATCTGAACTCCGTAGATGGCCCTGTCCTTACCACCTACGCAGGCCTACTGCTTCGTGACCTTCTCGACCACTTCCACGGCGACGTCCAGAAGGCCATTGGCGCTTACAACGGGGGCACCAAGACGCCGAATTCCAATTACGCTTTCACCGTGACCGGCATTGCGGAGTATGCTCGGCGCGTCCTCGAACACGCCCCCGTCCTCAAGGCGGAAGATCCCGTCAAGCTGATGACCACAAGTTCTGCTTCCCCTTGGGCCCTGCAGCCGGCCAACGCCGCCGGTAGCTCCGCGACGACCCAAAGATAGACCATCAAACGCAACTATTTGATTCGTGGGTCGCCGCTCGAGAACACGCACAAAGTGCCAGCCTGCGGCACTGAGCTTACTTGGTCTCAAGCAGCGCGCCGAGCAGCTTCGCGAGTTGTGATTCCTGGCGCAGGACCATCTCTTGATGGGCTGGAGCACCGTCGCTCCCGGTCAGGTGCGCCAATTGCGCCGCCAAATTCTTCACTGCAACGTCCTCCTGCACATAGGTTCGATCTGATGGTGCCACCGCTTCCCAGCCCCGAGTCCGTGCGACGCAACTCCCAGCGAATCTTCTCTCGCTGCCGCTTCACGTGTGCTTCAACGTCGGCAATGGAAACGAACCAGATGTGGAAAATGGACTTCACGCGTGACCGTTTGGCAAGCGGGAGGAAATTTCGCACGCTGAACTGGTGGAT
>Ga0307477_10002606_pt1 | contig 13827 bp, 11 predicted proteins | sample atmos_gasesECM2C_FD_203316 | JGI IMG/M metagenome (GOLD analysis project Ga0307477, IMG submission 203316) | Hardwood forest soil microbial communities from Morgan-Monroe State Forest, Indiana, United States - atmos_gasesECM2C_515 | ecosystem: Environmental > Terrestrial > Soil > Temperate...
TCTTCCACCGGTAGCGCGTCCAGTTCGGTACGCAGCATGACAGTTGGGCCGGTGCCATTCTTGAGGATGGCGACGATGCCCGTCCCGCCAACATGTTCCGTGACGTCATAGCCAAGGCTCCGGAGGTGGCTTGCCAGCTTCGCCGCGGTTTGCGTTTCATGCGAAGACAGTTCTGGGTTCTGGTGTATGTCCAGATAGAGCGTATGGGCGTCCGGATATACAGTTTCGACTTCTTTAGACGTTGCGGCAGTTTGTGCGAATGTCGGGGCAGTCAAGGCGGTCAGGAACAGAAGTTTGGCGAATCGCATCGTGGTGGGAGGATATCTGTAACCACAGCTACGCCGCAACCCTCACCCAAAAGAATACCAAGGACTACGAATGCCTCAATTTCCTTCGTGTACCTTCGCGTCCTTGGTGGTTAGTACTTCCACTCCGGCATACAGCGAGTACGATTCTGTCCCGGCGATTTTTTTCAACGCGGTACTCCGAGCCAAAACATGCTCTAGGAGCGGATTGTGGTAGATCACGTAGGTCGGTCTAAAACTTCGCTGCAGGGAAAGCTCGAGATTGGCGATCAGCCGCTCTAACCCCACTTCCGGCAAGGGATTGAACAAATAGAGAACAGTCGGCTCTGGTGGAAAGATAAACTCACGGGCGTCGCCGCAAACTGACTCCACCGCGAAGCACTTCTGCGCCGCGCTTTTGTATTTGCGGATATTTTCATCAGCTACGCGCTGTAGGTGCGACAGCAGTTCAACTCCCAAGATGCGCCGGACTGGATAGTCCGCCGCCATCAGCAGGACGCGCCCTTTGCCGGAGCCCAGATCGATGAAAGTAAATTCGCGGAAATCGATCCCCAGCTGCTGCAACATCTCGTGGAAGAGTCCGGGCTCGGTGGGTTGATAAGGAGAGTTGAATACGCCAAGCAGACGATCTCGCCAATTCACGGTCGCACTGGTTGTGTCGACCCGGTATTCCCAGTCGTAATCGACGTCGCCATAGCGTTGCCGCCGCCGCTCAGGTAGGGAGTCCCTTACGAACTCGTAGATCGCGGCCATGAATCGCCACACGGTGCTCGACCATCCCTGACGCGCCACATTCTCTTGCCACCATTGGTGGAGCGTGCGGCGCAGGCCGGGTTCGTGGGCGCGTCTGGGAGTCACGAACGCTCATCCTAAAACATGAAGACATCCTTCGCACTCAGCGCAGACTCTAGGGCACAAAGGACAGCCTCAATTTACTTCGTTTGCCTTCGCGTCCTTTGTGGTTAACGTTTTTTCCTAGTCGGCTGGCAGGAGCTTGGGCGGTGGCGCCACGTAACCGGGAGGTGTTCCCTTTTCAATGAACGGCAGGTCGTCAGGGTTGAACACTTCCACCCGGCCGTCAAACATCAGCCTGTATGGATTGCTCAGCGGGTCCACGGGGATGCCGCGCAACATTCCGGCTCTCTCGAGATCCGAAAAGCTAAGTGGAAGGAGTCCAGTTTGTTCCCGGTAGCGGGCGACAAGCGCTTCCAGGGCAGTCACGTCTTCATCCACCTTGATCGCGCGCAAATGGGCCGCGGCGTTGTCCCGAACTGATTTCTCCTGCGTAGTTTGGTAAGTGGTGCTCCACATTGCACGTGCCATTTGGAGATCGCCCGCATGCTCCGCCATTTGCCCGGCCATGAGCTTTAGAAACGGATGCGCATTCGGCACCTGAGAACCTCGGGCGAAAGCGTCGGCCGCGCCGGCATAGTCTTTCAGGTCCATGTAGTAGATGAAGCCCTCGTTGTAGTAGAGGCGCCACTGATCGGGATTATTGCGGATGCCGAACTCTTCCAGTTCGATCGCCCGCTTGGGCATGCCGGCGCCGTTCGGCGGTTTCGGAGACATAAAATTCGCACCGTACTCGTACGCCACGAGTAGATGAGGATCGAGCGTGGTTGTGATCTCCAGCAGCGGCGCCAGCAGGTCAAAGCGCCGTTCGCGGTGGTGCAGCTTGCCTCCGAAATACTGCACCGCCCGCGTCCAGTAGATATCAGCAAGCAGCCCATCGTAGCCAAGGCTCATACGCTTGAGCACTTGGGGAGAAGAAATGTAGAGGACTTCCTCCAGCGTAGCCCCACTACGCACCCGGTCCAGCCGCCGGAGAAAGACCACCGACCCCATCATGCAGAGTATGAGCAGGAGGCCAAAAGTGACCGTGATCCGCCGCGAGGGTCTCATTTCAGGTTCCGGTGTTCGAAGATGAGCACCGCGCCGCTCAGCGCCATCGTTGCATAAATCAGCGCATAGATCGTGTTGTACAAAATAAGCTGCCCTGAAACCGGCTGCTGATGCGCGACCGAGCTAATGACGTTCAAGGCCGAAAAGTTTGGCACAAGATATGCTGCGCCCGTGGCCAGCGAGCGCATGACCCCATGGGTCAACGCGGCAAATCCGCGCAAATCTTCCGCGAAGCTGCCTATCACGAACAAGCCAAAAGCAAACACCGCCGACAGCAATGGAGAAGAGAACGACGAAAACAGCAGTGCCAGCGCGGTGATAATCAGAAACTGCAGGATGATAAAGTAGAGCGCCACGAGCACCCAGCCATCGGCCTTCTGGAAGTGGCGGGAGACGTAGAGCAACGCGCCAAAAACTCCGATGGCCATGAAGAACGCGTTGACCACCAGCGTGCCCGCCAGTCCAAAGAACTTGCCGACAATGAATTCCCATCGCCGCACCGGGCGCGATAGCACTGTGTATAGCGTGCGCCGCTCGATTTCTTTGGAGACCAGCCCGATGCCGATGAAAATGGCAATGACCATGCCGAACAAAGAAACCGCAGTCAGCCCAAGATTGACGACCACCAGGCGTTCGATTTCGATGGAAATCTGTCCCACCAAAATTGCAGCTCCCGACATCAGCAGCGCGAAAGCTATCAAGTTGTAAAGCACACGATCGCGCACGGCCTCGCGGAATGTGTTAGATGCGATGTGTACGATGCGGCCGCTCATGACCTCACCCCCGCAACCGCCTCGGCTGGTTGCAGCTTCTGAACGAAATAATCTTCCAGGGAGGTTCGTACCGGGATCACCGAGATCAGCCGCAGCCGTTCCCGTCGCAACGCCTCAATCGCGCTATCCTGATTAGCTTCCGAGAGCACGGCACGCACCGTGTCCCCAGTTACATGGCACTCCGCGCCCAGCGCCCGCAGCGAGGACGGCACCGTCGTCCCCTGCCAGACGATTTCCACTTTGCCGTGAACGCTGGAGGTTAGGTCGGCTACCGCTCCTACTCCGCGTAATTCGCCCTGATGAATGATAGCGACGCGATCGCACAGCGCTTCTGCGTCCGACAGGATGTGAGTAGAAAAGAAAACTGTCTTGCCTTCCTGCTTGAGCTGTTCCATCAGATCGCGGACTTCGCGGCGTCCCATGGGATCCAGCCCGGACATGGGTTCGTCAAAGAATACAAGTTTGGGATCGTGCAGTATGGCCTGCGCAATTCCCACCCGCTGCAACATACCCTTGGAGAATTTGCGCAGCTGCACTCCGCCTACATCCGGCAGTCCTACGCGCTGCAGCACCTCATCAATCTTGCGCGCCCGTTCTTTCGCTGCCACTCCGGATAGCTGTCCGTAGTAGTTGAGTAATTCACGGGCGGTAAGGTAATCGTAAAAATAGGGCTGTTCGGGAAGAAAGCCAATTTGTGCCTTCATCCTTGGATCATCGACTTCCATCCCTAGAATGCGGGCTGAGCCGGACGTCGGGAATACCAGGCCCATTAACAGCTTTAGTGTGGTCGTCTTGCCCGCTCCATTCGGCCCCAGAAAACCAAAAATCTCGCCTTCCTCGACGCTCAGATGGAGAGGCTTCAAAGCGCATTTGGGCTTTTTGCGCCAGAAGCCTACGCTGTAAGTCTTTTCTAATCCAAGGATTTCAATTGCGGCCATGGCAGGTACCAGATTAATCGCATTCTGTGCCTACAAATTATAAGCAAAATCGAGACGGGCGGATGTTGCTCCCGTGATTACCGAAGTTCAAAACACCGAAGCTTTCGGTTGTTGTTGGATCTCTTGGCGGCTCTTCTGTCGAGGCGTTTTTGCTGCCTCTATTGCCGCATCGGATAGGCGGTGCAGGTCGGGACATCAGCGGCTGGGGGCGCGCCGCCTGGGTCGATTCGCAACACTCCGTCGGTCACAATACAGAAGTTGCGGACGCCGGTGATATTGAAGTTCTGGGGAGCCGATGAGGTCACGAAGGAAGTATTCGCACCTCCACTCGGCGAAAATCCTGCAGCCAGGAAAGTATATCCAGTTTTCACTCCGGTGGTTAGAACACTGTCCAGTATGCACGCACTAGCCGAGGTGGGACTACAAGCCGCCGGTCCGCCCAAACTGGCCAGATCAACGGCAAACCCCACGTCAGGATACGATGCGTTGTAGGCGTACTCCGCGGTCGCTATCTTACGTACCGAACTCCCCGCCGAGGCCTCATCCGCTGAAATACGTGCCCGCAGGAAGTTGGGAATGGCCACCGCCGCGATAATTAGGATTATCGCCACGACGATCAGCAGCTCGATCAGTGAAAATCCTCTGTCTCGGCTCATCCTAGGCCTTTCAATGGGAGCGTCCTATTCCCCATAAGGATGTAGCACTTTGTTCGCCAGTCGAAGAACACGCGAAATTACCGTAGTTCGTAGGCAGATGAAGCAAATCAACAACTTGGGTTTCTTTGGCTGAGGTCCGAAGAAGGTCTGCTGACCAGAAGACAGGATTTGTCGACGGAGAGCGACAAATTGCGATACTCGAGTGAAGCAAGCGGAAAGGGTTACCAGGCAAGAAGTCTGCAAAATGCAGAGGAGCACCGGATTATCATCCGGTGCTCCTGGCTTTCGTACCCTCCCCCAGGCACTCTGCCAAATTCCGCTCAGCCTAGTTCAACAGGGTATAGGCTTGGCACGCCGCGTTGGTGGTGAGTGGAATACCATTCAGAGGCGTCACGAACCTGATTACGTTGTCTTCCTGCGTGCAGAAGCCGCGTACTCCGGTCACGTTGAACGCCGCCGCAGCGCCTCCTATTGCGTACTGCAAGTTCACACCGGCAGCCGCAGTCACGCCCATGTTGTAGTAGTAGCCGCTCTTCGCAGTTGCTATGGCCGTGGCGTTGGACAGAGCGCTGTCAATCAAGCAGGCATTACCCACAACCGGGCCACCAGCAGGACACACCGTGTTCGGTCCACCAGGTCCCAGGGTCGGGATGGTAGGAGCAAAGCCCACAGTGGGAAAGCCCGTTGAATACGTGACTTGGGCTGTGTTTAAGGTTCGCAGTGAGCTGACCGCAGACGACTCGTTAGCTGCGATACGCGCGCGCAGCAGGTTTGGAATGGCAATCGCGGCGATGATCAAAATGATCGCGACCACGATCAACAACTCAATCAGTGAAAAGCCCTTTTGTTTACGCATCTCTCGTTTCCCTCTTCTCCATTATCAGAAATTTTGGTCTCAATAGACCCAATTGCCGAATATGTTCGCATTTTAGCGGCCAGGGCCGAAGGTCACCTGGGACCATCGCTCCCGGGGTCTAGCGGCTTTGTTTCCAATGATCTCACGATCCTCGGTTACCCAGGTAATTCTGCCCAAATTCATCTTCATTGGTCAAGCGTGTCAGATTGTGTCGGGCGGGATTGACAATTTGTGTCAATTTGGGACGGCTCAAATCATGGCCACAGCAGAGAATGGCTCACCACTGTTGTCTTACAATTGCCGCCTATCTCCATGAGCATCCCCGTCGACAGCCTTCACATCGAGCCCGACATTTCCCGAGCCTGGTCTCTCCCGTCACGCTTTTATACCGACCCGAGTGTCTTTGCGGCTGAGAAGGAACTTATCCTTGCTCGCACTTGGCAAGTACTAGGTCACCGCCATCAACCCACAAACCCTGGTGACTTCTTTACTACGGAACTTCAAGGTGAGCCGTTGCTGTTAGTGCGCGGTGCCAGTGGTGAGCTGCGCGGTTTCTACAACGTCTGCCGGCATCGCGCCGGCCCGCCCGCAGAAGGCTGCGGCTCGCGCAAACTGTTTCGCTGCGGATATCACGGGTGGACTTACGGGCTTGACGGAAACTTGATCAGCGCTACCGAAGTCGACGGCGTGCAGGATTTCCGTCCCGAAGACTACGCGCTCAAGCCTGTGCGCGCCGAAGAATGGTTCAACCTGATTTTCGTAAACCTCGATCCCAATGCTCAGCCCCTGCTGAAGAGCCTGGGCGAACTTCCAAAGCAAGCGGAGCGTTTCGGATTCCGGCACATGAAGCTCTTCGAACGCCGGACATATGAGATGAAGTGCAACTGGAAAACTTACGTGGATAACTATCTGGAGGGCTACCACCTGCCCACTGTGCATCCCGGACTGAACCGCGAACTGGACTACAACGCATACACGGTCGAACCGTTCCCCCATCACGTTCGGCAGTTCAGCCGCATTCGCGGAGCTCAACCCGGCGACAGCACACCCCGCCGATATCAGGAGGCTCGCGACGATTTGACCACGGACTATTTTTGGATCTTTCCCAACTGGATGCTGAACTGTTATCCCGACAACGTCTCTCTGAATATCGTTCTGCCGCTGGAGACTGAGCGCTCACTGGCCATCTTCGAGTGGTATCTCCCGGAGAAAGATCTGGGCAGTCAGGCGGCGCAGGACGCGGTCAAATTCAGCGATCAGATTCAGATCGAAGATGTCGCTATCTGCGAGACCGTGCAGAAAAACCTGCACTCCCGAAGCTATCAGCGCGGACGTTACAGCGTGAAGCAGGAGAAAGGCGTGCACGCCTTCCACCGGATGTATGCGGAAGTGATGCAGGGTCCGTGAAAACCTCGTGGTTCTTCACGATTTCTGCGGTTAGACCCTCTCAAAAGAGCGTTAGCTGCGTCCCGCCCTGGGAGAGGACTGGATTCACTCTTGAATCTCGACGATTGTCGTGGCGGATCCCATACTTTTCACGCAGGCGCGCCATAAGCTGTGAGATCCGCTTCCCGTAAGCCTTCGGCAGAAACGCCCGCTCCTTATAGCGCAAGCGGTAGCTTTCGGCGAGGCGAGGAAACTCTTTTTCCAGGAAAGGCAGGAATACGGCGGCCGAGCATGGCTTCAAAAATAGCGGATTGGCGAAGATGTGTTTTCCCCCCGCTTCAGCTGTCGCACGAACTACTGCTTCCAAATCGCGGGCCGCGTCCGTTATACCGGGAAGTACGGGCGCACAACTCACTCCAGTGGGGATTCCGGCATCATTCAGTTTGCGTACTGCTTCCATTCGCAGGTCAGGCCGGGGGGCGCGCGGCTCCAGAATGCGAGCGAGGTCGGCATCCAAAGTGGTGACGGTCACGTTTACCGACAGCCGATTATTTCTTAACACTTTCTGCAACACGTCGACATCCCGCAACACCAGATTTGATTTTGTGACTATGCCCAGTTCCAGCCCTTGGTGCCGGGCAAATTCCTCCAGGATCGCGCGCGTCACCTCATAGCGACGCTCCGCGGGTTGATAAGGATCGGTTGCCGTGCCGATGGCAATGTCCTCCCCAGTTTTTACCTGGCGCAACTCTTGCCGCAGTAAGTCCGCAGCGTGCTGTTTGACAAAGATCTTCTGCTCGAAGTCGATTCCGTCGCGCATCTCCATGAATTCATGGGTATAGCGCGCATAGCAGTACTTGCAGGCAAATTCGCAGCCCCGGTACGGATTGATCGTCCAGGTGAAAGGCATGCGGACACCCGTGCAGCGGTTCAGCAGGGAACGGACGGGCAAGGTGAAGTATTCGACGTTATGCCCCTGGCGAAGCGAGTCGCCGTCGGCAGCCAGGCGGGCGATGCCTACCAGTTTGGGCTTCGAGTAGGGTAGAAGAGGGAGAGTAGCCATAAGTCGTATTCGCTTTTTATTCGCTACAGCATACATCTCTCAAATCGAATCCGTCAATAGGATTCCCACTGCGCCCCTGCAATTGTTTGCACAAGGAAGTCGTTTACACCGTGAAATCGGCAGTCGATGCCTTCTTTGTGCTGAGTTGCCCAGATTCCTAGTCCGGAGCGGGTTTTCGGTTGACAATTGTTTCGTGTGAGGCGAGAATCCGGAACGACTCGGGGTGTTTAACCGGGCCGCACTGAGACCTTGGATCCTCTATTCCCCCTCCTCGGGTCTTCCCCACAAGCAGCGAACGGATGGATCGTTCCTGAAACTCGCTATTGAAACCAATCTTTGACACGCGGGTGCGTTCGTGGCGGCCCGCCACGGAGTGTGTATGCTTCGCTCTCAACCATCGCGGCTTCTGCCACGCACGATTTCCGCCCGCCGTATCGCGTCGCTAATAGTGATGTGTTTGTTCGCATTAGCGAACCCAGCCTGGCCACAACAGGAGCACTCCGTACCTCAGGCCCTGCCGGCACGACCGATTCACATCGTGCGCATGACCGTGAATCCAGAAGCGCTGAAACCTAACGCACCCATTCCTTTTGCGCCAGCGGCACACCTCGATTATTACGGCGGACCCGTCGTCTCCAATCTTCAGGTGGTCGTAGTTTTCTGGGGATCCGGCGTAAGTTCGGTGGTTACTGCTGGCATCGGCGGCTTCTTTCAGGGGATAACCGACAGCACCTACTTCGATGTGCTGAGCGAATACTCCACGAATGTCACTCCGATCGGTGGAGGCACCGGCACGAACCAGTCAATCGGGCGTGGGAGTTATGGCGGAGAATTTACCATCTCACCGTCGGTTTGTAATCTCACTCCTTGCGTTGTTACTGACGCCCAGGTTCAGGCGGAAGTGCTGAGCCAGATCAATGCCGCACACCTTCCCACACCGGCGCTCGACGCTAACGGCAACGTGAATACTCTGTACATGATTTACTTCCCGCCCGACGTGACTATCGACCTAGGTTCGTCTGTCAGTTGCATGCAGTTCTGCGCTTACCACGGAACTACCAGCAACACCTTCAACTCCAAAAATCTCGCGTACGGGGTGATGCCCGATTTCGCGGCGCCCTCGCGGTGCAGCGTTGGTTGCGGCGGAGGAACTGAGTTTCAAAACATAACATCGGTTTCGTCACACGAGATGGCCGAAACAGTCACCGATATCGACGTCGGGATAGCAACCGTCTTTGGCCCTCCCCTGTCATGGTATGACGCAAATTCGAATGACCAGGATGGAGGCGGAGAAATTGGAGATATTTGCAACGCCCAGCAATCGGCAGTGACAACTCCGAACGGCACCTACAAAGTTCAGCAAATCTGGTCTAACCAATCAGGCGCTTGCGTCACTCTCGGTTCGCATCCGGCTCTTCAATTGACTGCGCCGAACTCAGCCACGTCTGGAATGTCCTTCAATTTTACGGTCACAGCAAAGAATCCTGTCGGCAGCAGCACCGATATCAGCTTTGTCGGAACAGTTCACTTCACCAGCAGTGATCCACAAGCCGTTCTTCCCGCCGATTTCACCTTTACGCCGAGCGATCAGGGAACCCAAGTTTTCGGTGCGACGCTGAAGACCACGGGCGCTCAAACTATTACCGCGACGGACACCGTAAACATCGCCGTTAAGGGTACAGCCACGGTGAACGTTGGCAATGGGGTATTAGGCGCTCTTACCTTCACGCCCACAGCCCTAACTTTCGGAAGCTATGCCACGGGCACTACAAGTGCCGCCAAGAAAGTTACCTTGACCAATCTTGCGGGTGGAACCGTCACCTTCTCTTCTATCGCGATTACGGGAACCAATCCGGGGGATTTCTCTAAGACCACTACCTGTGGCGGTACTCTATTGGTGAACAAATCGTGTACCGTGAGTGTAACTTTCTCTCCCGGAGCACTGGGGGCGAGATCCGCCGCCTTGGTAATTACAGACGACGCAAGCAATAGCCCACAGAAACTTCCGCTTTCGGGGAAAGGAGTGCCGCAAGTAACGCTCACCCCATCAAGTCTGACCTTCATAAGTACAACTGTGAGCCAGACGAGCGCGGCCAAGCTAATTAAAGTGAAGAATAATCTAAAAACAACCCTGACCTTCTCCGGAACCCCGTTTACGTTCACAGGAACCGATCCGGGTGATTTTAGCGAGTCGGCGACCACCTGCGGAGGCACTCTGGCGGCGGGTCAGACCTGTACGGTCAGCATTACATTAACTCCCACCGCAAAAGGAACTCGCACTGCCGCGCTGAACGTGTCCGATAGTGCTAGCCCGAGTCCGCAGACGGCAAAGTTGTCGGGGACCGGCAAGTAACGCTTGTTCGTCCGCGAAATGCCCCGGGCTGAGGGGAGACCCCAGCCCATTCCTACTGCCCAAAAAATCGGCTAACCAGCACCCAGACACAGGCCAGGGTCAGAATCGGACCTCCCCAAATGTAAAGAATCGTCTTACCCGCTAGCGCCTGAACCACATCGCGTTGGCTGCGCCACGAAATGAAATAGGGATCACCGGTTCGGCCATTCGTCAATATCACCCGAGGATGCAAGTCGAACTCTCCCGATTTTGTAGACCGGCTTCGGCTAGCGGAGGCTGGAGGATTAAATCGCGCCGTTTCCATTCCTGGCAACTCAAACGCCAATGCCGCCCGACGCTGCAGATCAGCCGCCGCCTCACTCAAGAATCTGGCATCTTCACGCCGAGATGTACCCGGCGATGACTCGGCGATTTCCTCCTCGACGGGATTCTCCTGAAGCGTTCCCAGCGCAAAAAGAGTGTCTCCGGGCCGAATGCAATATTCCTCGAGCGTGACCGCATAGTCAGTTGAGACGCCGTGGCGGCCAAGGAAACCGCGCATATAGTTCGGAATGGGGGATTGGGAGCTTTCGTCGTGGAGCAGTGGAATGAGTTGCATATCCGCGCCGCGGAGATCAATGAGCAGGCGTCCGGTGCCGTCATCGAGGAAGAAAGGGGCGCAGAGCGTCTCTTCGGCCAGGCTTTCTCCACGGGATCCGCCTGGCGAATCTCCGCTCAGCCTCGCGACCGAACGATAATAGAAGCATTCCTCTTCCGATAGCGGCGCAATCAGAGTGTACGGGCCGACCACCTTCCCGCTGACTTCAATCAGCCCGACGGCCGCGCTGCGGATGGTCGAGCGCGGAATGTTCAGAATCAGACGCTTTTGCCGGAGTAGTCCAAAGCCGCGGGCAAAGAGGTAAACGCCAATGCCGACACCCAGCACATACCAGATTGCGGAATCAGCGACTCGGGTTAGAAGGTTGTCGACAGGTCCGGGATTCAATCCGGCGGCCATCATGGTTGGCTACTGCGCTGGCTTGGCATCCGGTTTGGCTGCGGGTTCTTGCGCCTCGCTCGGAGGCGGCGGAATCGAGATGTCTACGTTCGTCACCGGGCCCAGGGACGCCAATGGCTTATCGAAATCAGTCGTATTCCCCACCACCAGCACGGCAAGTTGGTCCTTGTGCAGATATTTGGCAGCCACCCGCGCCACATCCGCCTTTCCGACTTTCTCCACTCCGGCTCGGTACTGTTCCAGAAAATCGGCAGGATATCCGTAGAACTCGTACGCCATACGCTCGCGCAGGACTTTCTCCGGCGAATCAAAGTTGAAGACGAATGAGTTCAAGATCGAATCCTTAGCGCGCTGAATCTCTTCGTCCCCGATGGGTTGCTTGGCCAGCCTATCGACCTCGTCATAGAGCGCCTGGATCGACTCCACCGTGGTTTGACTCTTCGTCCCCATCGATAGGCGCAAGATGCCGGGATGATCGAACGCCGAGCCAATTCCTCCGCCCACACCGTAGGCCAAGCCTTTCTTGGTGCGAATGCTTTGGAACAGGCGGGAGGAAAAGCCTCCGCCAAATGCCTCATTGAAAACCTGCGCAGCATAGTAGTCGGGATTGTTGCGCTGAATGCCGAGTGTCACCATGCGAATGTTGCTCTGATTCACATCTTCCTTAGGAATCAGGTAGTAGCCGGGCTTGGCGGGTTGGAATTTAATCTCCGGTTTCTCAATCGCCGGTCCAGCAGTCCAGGAGCCAAAAGACTGGCGAAGCTTGGCTTCCATCGCTACGGAGTCGAAATCGCCGGTCACACCCAGAATAATGTTATTGGGATGAACGTGCGCGTGGTGCCAATCGAGCAGGTCTTGCCGGGTAACGGCAGCGACGGTTTTATATTCCGGAACACGCGCATAGGGACTCTGCGGACCGTAAGCCAGTTTGGTCGACTCGCGGGCGGCGATTCCACCGACGTCATCGTTGCGTCGCGAGATGGCGTCAAACAATTCTCGCTGGGCGAGGTCAACCTTTTCTTCCCGGAACTCAGGTGCCCGCAGCAGATCGCTAACGCCCTTGAACACATCGTCAAAGTCGGCCTTCAGGCAGGACCAGCCAATCGTAGTCGAATCCTGGTTGCTTCCCGTCTCTACTTTCGCTGCCCGAATTTCGAGGTAGTCGTCCAGTTGATCACCGGTCTGCTTCTTCGTGCCGCCAGTACGCCAGACTTCGCCGTAGATTTCCAGCAACCCAACTTTGTTAGCTGCTTCCGAACGAGAGCCCCCGCGAATGCGGATGCTGCCATCGATCAATGGCAGTTCATGGTCCTCCTGCAGGAAGATCACCAAGCCATTGGGCAGCTTGATACGCTTGGGTTCTTGCGGGTGAAAAGCCGGAAGCGGTGCAACCTTGATCTGATGCCAGTCGGAAACTTGTGCAGTCGCCGGAGGTGCAGCGGTTATGCAAAAAAGGACAGCGGCGCAGATGAACGAGACCAGCGCAAACGATTTCATTGTGCACCGCCTTTTTGGTCTGAAGGCGCAACAGTTTCGATGATTCCTACCGTGCGGTTGGTGGGAACGAAAGTCTGATTCGCCACACGACGGATGTCGGCTTTAGTGACTTTGTCCAGATTCTCCACCTGGTGGAAGAGCTCCCGCCAATCGTCGTAGCGTGCCTGGTATGTTGCCAACTGGATAGCCAGGCCCTCGTTATTCGCCAAACCGCGCAGCAAATTGGCCTTGGCTCGCGTGGTAATCATCTTCAATTCCTCGTCGCTGATGTCCTCTTTTTTCAGGCGTTCGATTTCGGAGTGGATCGCTTCTCCCATTTCTTCCGGTTTATGGCCAGGCATCGGGAAAGCATAGAACGCGAACAGGTGGGGATACTTATTGCCCGGCAGACCGGTGAAGCCGGCCGAGTCGGCCGCAATCTTTTTATCGCGCACCAGCGCCCGATATAACCGCGAAGTGCGGCCATTCGACATCAGATCGGCAATGGCGTCGTACACCGCGTCATCCTTGCTGCGGTAGTCGGGGCGATGGTAGCCCTCGAGATAAAGTGGCTGTGCCGTTTGCCGCAGCACCACACGGCGCTCGGAATTCTGCGGCGGCTCGGTGGTAGTCCGCTCGTCTGGTTTTTCATGAGACGGAATCCGGCCGAAATACTTTTCGATGATCGGCATCGCTTCCGAGGGCTTAACGTCGCCAACCACCGCCACCACCATATTTGAAGGAATGTAATACTCGTCAAAGAATTTCTGCGCGTCGGTGGCGGAAAACGAATTCAGGTCAGACATCCAGCCGATGGTCGGACGATGGTACGGATGCGCCTGATAGGCCGCGGTGACGAATTGTTCCAGCAATCGTCCCACCGGATTGCTGTCGGTACGCAGGCGGCGTTCCTCGATCACAACGTTCCGTTCCTTGTAAAACTCGCGCATCACTGGGTGCATGAAGCGTTCCGATTCCAGGTAGGCCCATAGCTCCAGCCGGTTTCCCGGCAAAGAATAGTGATAGGCGGTTTCATCCAGATTCGTGAACGCATTGAGTCCCTCTACGCCGTTGCTCTCCAGAATCTGAGGGAATTCGTTCGGTTTGACGTATTTTTCCGCT
>Ga0307477_10002607_pt1 | contig 13826 bp, 8 predicted proteins | sample atmos_gasesECM2C_FD_203316 | JGI IMG/M metagenome (GOLD analysis project Ga0307477, IMG submission 203316) | Hardwood forest soil microbial communities from Morgan-Monroe State Forest, Indiana, United States - atmos_gasesECM2C_515 | ecosystem: Environmental > Terrestrial > Soil > Temperate...
GTTGTTGAAGCTGGACTGATTGTTCCACCACTGGGTGATCCAGCTGCCCGGATTCGCCTGCGGCGCCCGGCAGTCGTGGTTGTTGTCGAAGCGGATCCTGTACGTCTGACCCGTCGGCAGGTTGTTCAGCTGATACGTCCCGTTCGACGCCGTCGACGCAGCGATGCTCTGTGAGCCACCTGGTCCGAACTGACCGGTGTCGACGACGGCGCAGATGTTTTGCAGGGCGGTGCCGGTGGTCGGGCCGGTGACGCTTCCGCTGATCGATCCACCCGCCGCCATGGTAGCGTTGATGTTCGGAGTGGTGGTGTTTGCAGTCACAGCAACCGGCGTGCCGTTCTGAAACGACGACGCGCCGCTGTACCACTGCGTCACCCAACTGCCTGTGTCGGGCGTGCTGCTGCAGTCGTTGTTGTTGTCGAACCGGATCACGTAGGAGCCCGGAGGCAGGTTGCTCAGGGTATAGGCTCCGGTGTTCGTCGACGTTGCGAAGCTGGGCGGCCCGCCAGTCCCGTTGTCAACCACGACGCATATGCCGGTGAGACCCGTGCTGTTGCCAGTGACCGTCCCGCTGATGCTTCCGTTACCGTTGATCTGCGTTCCAGTCAGCGACCCGTGCAGCAGGCCGATGGTAGGGCGGACCGCCGGGCTCGACGCTGGGCGTGCCAAGACGGTCGAGGCGACCGCAGCCCCCGCCAGCACAACGGCGGACGTCCAGGCCATGAAGCACCGCGCGCGGTACAGCCTTGGTGGCATGTCAGGCCCCCCTCTGCGACTGTGCACGCCTGCCTCTCACGCAGCACAAGCAGGCAGACCTCCGGAGAATAGCGCGTTTGCTCCACCTGGGGGGATTTGCTCTATCGCGGGCGTGTGAGCCGTCTTAGGGGTTTCGGCCCTGGATCAGCAGCGGAAGCCCAAGACCTGACCCGTTCCTGAGTGGCCGGGATTGCCGGCATAGCCGGGGTCGGCAGGCCTCAGCGCAACTGCGCCATCACCTCCGCTGCGGTTTGCTCGCCAGACCAGACGGCGCCATCCATGTAGCCGTTCCAGACCGGGGACACATCGGTTCCGGCCCAATGGATCAACCCGATCGGCTGCTTCAACGCCTTGCCGAAGCTGGTCCAGACGCCAGGCCCAAGATATGCGCTGAAGCATCCTCCGGTGTACTGCTCGAGCGACCAGTTCATCTCGATGTAGCCGGTTGGAGCGGGACCGCCAGGAAAGAGCCTGTCGAAGACGGCAAATGTTGCGGCGCGCCGTTCCGCCATGGTGCGCAGGCCCCAGGTGCGCGCCTCGCCGGCGTCCATGAAGCCGACCAGCACTCCAGGAGTTACATTGTTGCCGTCGGTCGTCGCTTGATCGGTCGTGAAGGGTGTGTTGTCAAAGGTCACCTTGATCGGACCGATGTCACTGGTCGCCTGTCCGGTCAAGCCCATGCTGCGCCAGTAGGGTTTGGGATAGAACGCCTGCACCTTGATGGTGGAGCCCATCGGCGTGCGCTGCACCAACTGATCACGACGGCCGCCATCGAACGACGCCATCGGCGGGTCATAGACCAGACGTCCCGTCAGCGTTGGCGGGATGGCGACGATCGCGGCACGACCGGTCACTGAGAAGTCGTCGCCGGACACAACAACGCGTCCGCCCTGCTGGGAGATCTTTCTTGCGGGCGCATTGATGACGACATGGTTTCCCAACGGCTGCGCCAGGTTGATCGATAGCAGCTGCGCGCCGCCCACGAAACGGCTGTCCTGGGCGCCGGCGGATGTGTTGATCATGTTGTCGAGGTTTCCGGCAGAGGCGATGCCGAAGAGCAAGTCCAGCAGAGACACGTCTCGCGGCTCGCAAGGACCAGTCACAGACTCCACCGCAAGTGTCGCCAGCGAGTACGTCGGTGAATAGGGATCCTGGTCCGGCGGCACCATGTTCTGGCGCATCCATGTTTCAACGGTCTGCGCATCCCAGACCATCGCCTGGTGCGCCGAGGGAGTCTCCCACGGGTGCGTCGGATCCACCTGGGAGGCCATCTGGTTGAGGCGATAGAGAGTCTGCCCGGCGTTGAAGGCGCCCGCATCGCTGGGTATCCGGGAGCCCCCGTATGTCGTACGCACGCCGTTGCTGTAGTCAACGTACTCGCCGGTGTCATAAGTGTGAAAGGTGCGGACCCCAAGGGTCTTGGCGAGCTTGTAAACGTGCTCTTGTGGTCTGTAGATTGCCTGTGTCGGAAAGGTGGCTTGCGCGATCTGTCCCGGAAGGGGCCCTATCCACTGTCCGCCGACGTCGATGATCCTGCCGTCGCTGAGCACGTAGCTCAGGGTTCGACCGCCCACCCGGCCTCGCGCTTCGAGAACGACGACATTGACTCCCTTGGCGGTCAACGCTCGAGCCGCGCTGAGGCCCGCGAGTCCGGCACCGACGATGACGACGTCGGTGGTGCGGCTGCCGCTGAGGCCATCAGCCGCCTGAAGCTGCGCTTCGATGGGCGCCGCGCGCATACCGCGCGGAAGCATGAGCCCGACGCCGGCCGCCGCCATGCCGCCGAGCAACTGCCGGCGCGTAATGATCGGTTCCCTGCCGTCGCGCCCCACGGCCGAAGAATAGCCCATGGCCGACAACCGCAGCCTCAGCGAGAGGCGCCGTTATGACCGATTCTGTGAGGGATAGGCAAAAGCCGCCGGCGCCGACGGAGCAGAGCCGCCGCCGAGAGCGACGCGCCTGCCGCAAGAAGCGGCCACGTCACAGGAACGTCGGGAACCGGTTGGCCGGGAGCATTGCTGCGCTCCTCGACGAGCGTCTGCAGCGTGCCGTCGCTCTCGTTGAAGTTCCCCGCACTCCAGCAACCTGCAGTCGCGGTGCACGCATCGCCGTACAGAAACGCGCCTAACGACGAGGGCGGGTCGGCGGAGCTCACCACCTTCCACGCGCTCCCGTCCCACTGCAGCGCGAGCGTCTGGTAGAGCGGGCCGGCCCCATACGCGCCCACCGCCGCGCAGTCCTGCGCGCTCGCGCACGTCACTGCGAACAGCACGTCCACCTGGTCGGCGCCGATATTCGGGGACTGCACCACCGACCACGCGTGACCATCCCACGCCTCGACATAGGTCTGGAAGTCTTTCGCGTTAACGCCGCTGCCCAGGTACGAGTAGCCCACCGCCCAGCACGCTGTATCCGATGTGCAGGCGACGCCCAAGAGCCCGCTGCTCTGGTTCCCCATCGTCTGCGGTGAGGCGACGATCGACCACGCGTTCCCGTTCCACTGCTCGACCAGGCCGCCGAACGTCGACGTTCCCTCTGCGTATCCGACCGCCCAGCAGTCAGTCGCCGAGACGCAGGTCACCCCCAGGAGCACGTTGCTCTTTGCGGGGCTGGTGTCCGGCGAGCTGATCATCGCCCACGACTGGCCGTTCCAATGCTCGACCAGCGTCTGCGCGAGCACGATCGCTCCGACCTGGTTGAGCCCGAAAACCAGGCCGCTGCTCGCTATCTGCGCGTAGTAGCCGACCGCGAAGCAGTCCGTCGCCGACACGCAGCTCACCCCGGTGAGGACGGTGATCTGCGAGCCGGTGGGATTCTGCGCCGTGACGATCGACCACTTGGCGCCGTCCCAATCCTCAATGAGCGGCGTGGCGCTCTTGCCGCTATTCGGCTCGACGTCACCCACCGCCCAGCAGCGCGTCGAGTCGACGCACGTCACGGCGTTGAGGAAGCTGTCGAGCCCGCCGCCGACGCTGTCCGAGGGGACGACCGACCACGCGCCGCCGGTCCATCGCTCGACCAGCGTGTCCGCCGTCGCCTGGCTGCTGTGCGATCCGACCGCAAAGCAGGTCGGTCCTGCGGTGCACGTCACCGCGCTGAGCGCGTTGACGTCAGTCCCGGTCGGCACCGGTGCCGACCCGGCGCTCCACGTTCCGGTGGCCAGCTGCTCGACGAGCGACGTGTCGAAACCGTCGTTCGTGACCTGAGATCCCACCGCCTCGCACACCGCTCCGCCGCACGCGATCCCCGAGAGCAGAGCCCTTTGATCTCCGCTCGGCGTCGCGGCGCCGCCGCTCGACCATGAGCTGCCGTTCCAATGATCCACGAGCGGCGTGTTCGCGCCGCCCGCCGGCGTGTCGTATCCGGCCGCGTCGCAATCCATGGTGCTGAGGCACGCGACCTTGGCCAGCGACGCGGCAGTCGCCGGTGATGCGTCGGACGGGCTGGTGACCGTCCACGACGTGCCGCTCAACGATTCGATGAGTGCCTGCGAAGTCCCGCTTCCCTGCAGTTGATACGAGCCCACCGCCCAGCAGGCAGTCGGCGACGCGCACGTGACCCCGGTCAGCGTGTCGCTCTGCGACGCGGTCGGCGCCGCCGCGCTCGAGGTCGACCACGCAACGCCGTTCCACTGCTCGATCAAGGCCTGTGGCGACGCGACCGGCGTCGATGACCCCACCGCCCAGCACGCAGACGCCGAACTGCAGGCGACTCCATTGAGCTGGGGTGACGCGCTCGTGCTCACCGACGCCCCGGTGACGATGCTCCACGACGTGCCGTTCCAGTGCTCGATCAGCGTATCGCTACCTGCCGAGCCGTACCACCAGCCGACGGCCCAGCAATCCGACCCGGAGACGCACGTCACGCCGCGCAAGCCACCGAACTGGATGCCGGTGGGCTTCGCCGGAGCGTCAAGAGCCCACGACGTCCCGTTCCAGTGTTCGGCCAGCGGTCCGCTGCCACCCGTGACGGCGTAGAGGCCGGCGGCCCAGCAGTCAACGGCCGACGCGCATGACACGGCGTACAGCGTGCTGTTGAGGGTGCCGCTCGGCGCCGGCGGCGCGACGATCGACCACGATGCGCCGTTCCAGTGTTCCGCCAGCGGCGTCGAATAGTCACCGGCGCTGTCCTTCTCGCCAACGGCCCAGCAATCAGTCGCGGCGAGGCACGAGGCCGAGGCGAGGCTGCTCCGCAACCCCCCGGGCAGGTCCGGTGAGCTGACGATGTTCCAGCCGTCGGCGCCGGCCGACACCGCCGGCGAGCGAGGCGTGAGCGCCCTGGAGCTCGGACCGCTACCCGAGGACGGGCGTAGACCCGCGCCGATTCCGCGCCCGTCGCCAGGCGCGGCCCCGTAGACTGTGCCAGCGCCGATCGCCAACGCGGTCAGCGCGACAACAAGAGCGGTGACTCCCTTCTTGACTCGCATCGCATTCCTGAAGCGCCAACCGCGATCTTAGCCGATCAGTCCGCCATCCGAAGAGGTCATCCGCGTCGGCCTCGGTCACTGTTTCACCTGGCGTAGCACCACGTTAGGATCGTCTGAAACATGAACGTACAAGATCGCGCTGCTCGAATCGAGGCTCTCGCCGGCCTCGGGGACCCATCCGCCACAGAGGGATCGCCATGATCGCTGCGCTCGTCGATCGCTTGATTCGCAGCCAGCGATGGCTGGAACCATTCGGCGGAGTCATTCAGAAAGTCGTCGGCGCGATCTACAAGCCGCTGGGCGAGCCTGGCCAGAGGCTCAAGAGTTTCTTGCACGGCACGTGGTTAGGTCATGCCCTGCATCCCGTCATCGTTGATGTCCCGCTTGGAGCGTGGACCGTCGCCATCGTCGCCGATTTGGTGGCGTTCACCGGTAAGGTGAGTCCGCAAGTCGGCGACTTCGGCGTCTTCATCGGCCTTCTGGCATCGATCGCCGCGTTGGTGACCGGCTACACGGATCATCATGAGACTTACGGTCGCGAGCTCCGGGTGGCAACCGCGCACGCGCTGTTCATGACGGCCACCATCCTTCTCTACGCCGCGTCCTTCTTCCTCCGCTGGCTCGGTGACGCCTCGATGCATGGCCCAGCGGTGTGGATTGCGGTAGCCGGCTACGCGCTGCTGATCACGGGCGCCTACCTGGGAGGTGACCTTGTCTTTGCGCTCGGCACCATGGTCAACCGCCACGCCTTCAGCGAGGGACCGGAAGAGGAGTTCGTCAAAGTCGGAGTCCCACAGGATTTCGCCGAGGGTCAGATGAAGAGAGTCGAGGCTGCAGGAATGGCGGCATTGGTGGTCAGGCATGGCGGACGACTCAGCGCAATTGCCGCCGTCTGCGCACACGCGGGCGGCCCCCTCGATGAGGGTGAACTGACGGGAACCAGGGTGACCTGCCCGTGGCATTTCTCACAGTTCGACGTCATCAGCGGGAGAGTGAAGCGCGGGCCTGCCACGTTCGCAGTGCCGGCCTTCACGGTTCGTGAGAGCGACGACGCCGTCGAGGTGAAGCTGAGCCATTCCCTCCATGGTTGAGGGGGCCGGCATGGAGACTGGCAGCTTAGGAAGTGACCGCAGGCGGCTCCGGTCCGACGTCGCCGTGCCGCACCAGAGCATTGCCAGGCACGCCCCAGCGTTCCGTCTCCCGTCGAAATTGGCGCATCGAGCGGAAAACCGGCACGTCGTACGCAGCTCGTAGCTTCCCGATCAACAGTTGACGCTCGTCCTTTTCGGTGTGGCGCCAGAGCCGACGATGAATGCAGATTGCGACGATCTCGGCCTTCTCAGCCCGCCAACCGTGTTGGAAGATTGCCACCCTACCAAAACCAACGACGCCTACCATGACCATTCCGAACTTGCGGCCAGACCAGCGCGCACGGTGGACATCGTGGAAAGCGTTGATGCCCCAAAGGCTGTCCGGCGACGGCGCGTAAGTGGCTTGGTTTGTCCCACGAGTCCAGCGACGGCCATCAAAACCGGACGCGAGCGCCAGGCCTCCGTGCTTGGAGGACGTATCAATGAACAACCACTTGTAGCCGGCGACTCTCACGAGAGCACCTGCAATGCCGATGCGGAAGCTGGGCGCTCAGCTCCGAGCAGGCACAGGCTTACGCTCTTTCCCAGGAGGCAATGCCGGCGCGGGCTTCGGATCGGCATCTTGCTGCTGAGGGACTGGCTGAGGCGGGGGGATGATCCAGGGCTCCTCCTCAGGCAACTCGATCGTACGAACATGACGGCCTAGCTTGCTCATACCTCATCCGGAAGTATATGGAGTGTCGAGGATCGGGAGGAGGGACGCGACACGGAGTCACGCTCATGGCGGCCCGGCCACCCAGGCGCCGAACTGGTGAGGCGTTGAGCCGCGCGCTCAAAGGTTTAGGACAATACTGTCCGTATTGGTGCAAGGTGCCGGGCGCGGCGCAGTTCGCCGAGGTTTGTATACTCACGGCCGCTCGCGCGGCGAGCTGTCCTCATAGACATATAGGGGCGTCGCAATGCAACGTCTGACACACTGGGTTCTCACCCACCGCCGGGTGGTGGTCGTCGCGTGGGTGGTGCTCGCATTCACCGGCGCGACGACTGCGGGTATGACCACCGACCGCCTCACGGTGGAGTTCAAGCTTCCGGGAAGCGAGGGCTACAAAGCGAATACGCAGCTGGTCTCGTTGTACGGCAACGGAGGTGACGAGCCGACGCTGGTCCCGGTGATCGCTTTGCCTCCGGGCAGCACGGTGAATGACGCGGCAGTGATGACGCAGCTGAGGACCGCGTTCGCCGCCATGCAGCAAGCTGCGCCAAGCGCGCGCATCGCTTCCTACTCTTCCACCGGCAACCGGGCATTCAACTCCAAGGATGGTCGCACCACCTACGGCCTGATCTTCACGCGTTTCGCGGGCAACAACATCCCGCCCGAGAACGCCCATATCAAAGCGGCCGTCGCCGGCATGACGGTTGGTGGCGCACCGATCCGATTCACCGGGTATGAGGACCTCAACTCCAACAACGGCAACGCCAACAACGGGCCGAGCGTGCTGGTTGAGACGCTGATCGGTGGCCTCGGCGCGCTCGCAGTTCTTGCCTTCGTGTTCGCGTCATTCCTGGCCTTCGTGCCACTGGTGATCGCGATCTGTTCCATCCTCACCGCGTTCCTCTGCGTTCTGGTGTTGACGACCTTTGTCGAGATGTCGTTCATCGTCCAGTTCCTGGTCGCGCTCATCGGACTCGGGGTGGCGATCGACTACTCGCTGCTCATCGTGGTGCGCTGGCGCGAGGAGCGTGCCCACGGCCTCGACAACATGGCGGCTATCGAGCGCACCATGAAGACCGCGGGAACCGCCGTCGTCTTCAGCGGTACGACCGCGGCCATCGGCTTGCTGTCCATGCTCGTTTTGCCCGTGCCATTCCTGCGCAGCGTCGGCCTTGGCGGGATGCTCATCCCGCTGATCAGCGTGCTTGTGTCCCTCACACTGCTGCCGGTCATCCTCGCGACGATCGGGCCGCGGGTCGACTGGCCGCGCATCCGCAAAGAAGCGGTGGCCAGCCGCGGCTGGACTCGCTGGGCGCGGGGGGTCGTGCGGAGCCGGTGGCTTGCCGCTTTCGGGGCCCTTGCCGTACTCGCTGCGCTCGTCGCCGCCACCTTCACGATCATTGTCGGCACTCCGCGCGCCGATACCCTTGCGCAGAAGGGCGAGGCGCACGACGCCTTTGCCGTGCTGCAAAGCTCGGGCATCGGACCCGGCCCCCTGCAGCCCTACGAGGTGGTCGCCCCGGTTGGTGCCGCTGCCGCGGCGTCCGCGGCGCTGACGCCGCTTCCAGGCATCCTCGGTGCGGTGGCGCCGCCGGCCGACAGCCACTGGAGCCGGGGCGGCACCGCGCTTGCGGTTGCGATTCCGGCCTTCGATCTGAGCTCGCCGGAGGGTCATGACCTCACCAACCGCGTGGAAGACACCGTCAGGTCACTCCCTGGTGACGTGCACGTCGGCGGGACGGGGACACTCAACAACGACTTCATCAGCCAGGTCTACGCGAACTTCCCCTTGATGGCCGTGGTCATCGTGCTGATCACGTACCTGCTGCTGGTGCGCGCCTTTCGCTCGCTGTTGCTGCCGCTGAAGGCGGTGCTGCTCAACGTCGTCAGCGTCGCCGCCGCCTACGGCATCGTCGTTCTGGTCTGGCAGAACGGCTATGGAAGCAACCTGCTCTGGGGCATCAGCGCCACCCACGCAATCACCTTCTGGGTGCCGCTCATGGTATTCGCCTTCTTATTCGGTCTGTCCATGGATTACGAGGTGTTCATCCTGGTGCGCATGCGCGAGGAGTACGACGCAACCCACTCCACGAACGAAGCGGTGGTTCGCGGCATCGGTCGTACCGGACGCCTGGTGACGTGCGCCGCGCTGGTCCTCTTCCTCGCCTTCCTGTCGCTTTCGACGGGCCCGCAGACGGACGTGAAGATCCTCGCCACCGGGCTGGCAGCCGGCATCCTGCTCGATGCAACGGTGGTCCGGGCGCTGCTTGTTCCGGCGCTGGTGTCGCTCTTCGGGCGATGGAACTGGTACCTGCCCGACTCCGTGGCGCGGCTCCTCCGTGTCCGGCCGTCGCACGCGTACGCGCCGGCGCCCGCGACGGTCGAGGCGTAGACTCGGCGCACAGGAAGACTCATGGAGGCGTTGCGTGATGCGCCCAGCTCGGCGGTCAGCAGTATTCATCGTGGGAGCCCTCGCAGGTGTGGTCGGCGCAGCCACGGCTGTTCCGGTGGCTCGTGCCGCTCCGCACCCCGCGATGCCGCTTCAGTGGCGCGTTGTCACGCTGCAGCCGCCGGCCGGCGGTGGCCCGTACTCCTACGCCGAGCCTGGTATCGCTTCGGCCGGCCGCCTGGCCATCGCGGATGCGGCGACGGCGAACAGCGGCGACAAGCCGGCCTTCTGGATCTCGCGGGACTACGGCGACTCATGGAGCGCGGGTAAGGACTTCGACGTCAGCGGTGCAAGCACCGGCGACGCCGATGTCGCGATCGGAGCAGACCACTACCTCTACGCGCTGAATCTCGGCTACAACCCGAGTCCACCTGGTCAGCCGGCAAACCCCACTGTGCTCGTGTCGCGGTCTCCCGACGGGCGCACATGGCTCGGTCCTGCGACGTTCTCGTTGCCACACGGCCTGGACCAGCCTGATCGACCGTGGCTGGTCACAGATCCACGCCACCCGGCCAACGTCGACGTTGTGAACAGCGAAGTCGGCGGGAACATCGTGATGTGGCGGTCGCACGATCATGCGGCCAGCTTTTCAGGGCCCGTCCCCGTGACGGGCGGAGCCAACAGCCAGGGAGCGCTCACGCTCAGCAGCCGGCCGCTGTTCGATCCCACCGACGATCGGCGGATGTTCATGTTGTTTGAGACCGCGACAACAGGTGGCGTGGTATCGACCACCACGAGTGGCCAGGTCTACGAGTTCCCGATGACGCAGATCTGGCTAGCCGAGTCCGCCGACGCCGGTCTGAGCTGGAGCAGCCACCAGATCCTCGACACAACAAGCGCGTCCGCGCCCGCCGTGCGCGGTGGCACGGTTGGCCACCTGCTCGTGGCCTCGGCCATCGACGGCGCGGGCAACCTGTATGCGGCCTTCTCGTTGCGGCCGCTCGGGAGAACGGAGACATCTCTCTACCTCATCCATTCCGCGGATGCCGGCAAGGCATGGAGCGCTCCTGTGCGGGTACCGGCACCGACACGTTCCAATGTCATGCCGGCACTCGCGGTCACGTCGCGCGGGACTGCGTACCTGTCCTGGTATGGGTCAGCTGCCGCTGATTTCCGAGACGCAGGAGCGTCATGGGTGGAGATGTTCGCCGAGAGCACGGACCCGATGTCGCCACGACCCTCCTTCGTCTCGAGCAGGTTGAGTGGTCCGCGTGCTGTCCACGTCGGCGGTATCGACAGCGCAGGCGCCATCGGGTCTGACCTCGGTGACAACTGGGGCCTCAGAGACTTCCAGAGCATCGCGGTGGATGGATGTGGCAGGCCACATCCCGTGTGGGCAGTTGACAACGGCGCGTTCGCGACACAGACGGCGATACCCAGGCTGTCTTGCGAATGACTCGTCAATGTCAGGGCTGGTGCTCGAAGATCAGGCGAGTCTCCATCGTCGCCATGGCGCCCATCGCGATCGGCATGAACGGATTTCTGCCTGCGCACGCAGGCACCAGTGGATCAGCGCCGCAAACCCCGGAGAGCCAGGGCCCACTCGCGTGGAACTGCACCTCCGCGACCATCCATCTCGGCATCGATGGCGGTGCGGCGTACGACCCGAACCGCTTCGGAGCCGACCCGGCAGCGTACAGCGGGCAGATCCAGGCCGTCTCCGCGTTCGTGTACGTCCCCAAGCGGCCGGGTCGATACCCATTGGTCGAGATGTCCCACGGGCTCGGTGACAGTCGAGCCGATTGGACGGTATGGGGAAAGGTTCTTGCCTCTCGAGGGATCATTGCGGTACTGCTGGATCGACGTACGGACATCTACCCGCCCGCGAGCGTTGCGCCCCCCATCGCCTGCTCGTCGTTCGAGGCACTGTCGGGGCCAAGACAGACGACAGAGAACGACACGGATTCCGTTGGTGTGAGTTACAACGTGAACAGCGCCGACATCCTCAGGGTGCTGAGGTGGGCGCTCAAACAGAGCGGCAATCCCGCTTCCCTCCTGTACCACAAGGTCGACTCCGGCCGCCTGGCGATCACGGGCCACTCCTTCGGCGGCTACCTCGCGATCCTCGCCGCCAATCTATCGAACACCCAGCGAGTCGATTCAGACACCGGTGCGAAGGACTGGCCCAAAATCAAAGCAGTGGTGCTTTTCGACCCTACCGATATTCCGGTTGGAACCGCAAGCAGCCTCACCAGTGCAAGCCGCATCTCGGTGCCAACTGCGGTCCTTGCCTCTGGGAGCCAGGCCAATTCGCTGGACGACCATCAGATATTCACCGCCCTTCCGGCGGGGCTGAACAAGCTTGGCTTGCAGGTCGTCGGTGCTGCCCACAACGAGTCGGAGAACCCCGACGACGACGACACCAGTCCTCCTGTCTCTTCCCCCAACCCGCTCCATCAGAAGCTGTTCATGCGTTACGGCATGGCCTGGCTCGAATACTGGCTGCAACATGCGTGCACGGTCAGCCCCTACTTGAATGGAACGTCATCCGCATCCGACCAGAGCCGGGGACTGATCGACGTCTTTCCGGGCAGCACGTCGGAGCAGGGCTGCGACCCTCTCGTAAACAGCTGACGACGGGCCGATCACCCGCGACGACGACGCCGGCCTGATTCACGTCACGGCGCGTAGCACACTGAGCGGCCCAGTGGCGCCGGCGATCGCTGCCCACCGACCGGAATCCACGTCCACTTGCACGAGCGGGTTCGCCGCGTTGTCGAGGCTCGTCGCGTAGAGGCGTTCACCGCCCGTCGTGATGGTGATCGAGTTGAGGGGCCGTGTGGGGAGCAGCGATCCGATGAGCTTGAGGCTCGCGGTGTCGACGAGAAACATGCCGGTGTCGCCGATGCTGTACAGGATGCGGTCATCCGGACTGATGACGGCGGCGCCGTCCACGAGGTGTTTGGCCTCCACCGCGACGGGAGCCCACGGCGTCCACGCGGCGGCAGCCGTGGGAGCTTGCGGCACGGCGAGTGCCGCTCGACGGGTCTGCCACGGGCTGTTGGTGGGCATCACGACGACGGATCCAGTCGCGGTGTTCACCGCGTAGATGAATCGACCGTCGTGGCTCGCGACGACACTCCACAGCAGATCGAGTTCCCCGTCGAGGGGTCCCTTGGGGAGGTCGATGCAAAACGCGGTTGCGTCATTGAGGTTGAGGGCGTGCACGAATGGGGCCATACCGCCAAAGGCGTACACGGTGTACTGCCAGGCGCCACCACGCGACATGACGCTGTCGATAGCAGTGCCGCTGATCGACTGCTCGCCGGTGCGCTTGTCAACGATGATCGCGGGATCCAATGCGCCCATGGTCAGATCGTAACGGCGCACGTTATACGCGCTGCCTGTGCTGGGTGAGCTGAGATCCTCGAGCAGATACAGACTCCGAGCGTCGTCGCTGATGCCGTCGAAGAGAAATGAACCGGGAAGGTTGACACGCAAGGGTGGTCGATCGAGATGTGTGGTGTCGTAGACGAGGAAGCGGTTGCTGTCCGGTGAGTACTGAGTGCCGGAAGGCAAGCCGGCGAGCACGAGCTGTCTGCCATTCGGCGACAGGCCGACCGGCCTCTGGGAAGGCCCGAAGGTGGGGAGCGCGAAGCCCCGCTCTGTGGTCGTCACGGAGATGGTCCGAGCTGTCCCGGGATCGATCACCTTGAGCAGGTTTTGCGGCCCATGAGACGTGACGGCGTACAGCCGCGACCAGTCCCGGGTGGCAACGCCATCGGGGTACGACGCCAGCGTCTTGACCGACGTTGTGTCCAGCAGCAATAACGAGGTGTCCGGGGACTGGCCCTGGCGTACCAGGAGATGAGCTGGAACCACGGCAGCGGTGCCCGCACCCTGGTTGGGCGTCGACGAGTGTGTCGCGATCGACAGCGCGGGTCCACCGCAGGCGACCAGGACGGCGGTGCCGAGCAGGAGCAGATGGCGGGGCAGCTTCTTCATCCTCGAACCTCCGTCATCTGTTACACCGCTCGCGCGAGCGCGGTTCCCGGGGTCAGCTCAGCGTCGCGGCGATTGCAATCGCCCTCGCTTCGCTGAGCGCGCCTTCGATCCGCACGGTGATGTCGCCACGTTCGAACACGAGGGTAGGTCCGGCCAGCCGAAGCGTGTCCGGAGCGAAGCTGCCGTCGGGGAGTAGATACGCGATCTCATGGGCGCCGCTGATCCAAAAGCCGCTACCGCCATTGACAGTGACAGGGAGGATGGTGGTGTGTGGTCCGACGAATTTCTGCATCAGCGTCGGATTCGTTGTGCCGCGGAACTCGGTGAGCAGCAGGCCGACGCCGGTCTGCCCCGTTTGCTGGAGTCCGTCGCGTGGCGCGTACACCAACGATACGGCTGGGCCGACGTCGCTGCGCATGTACACGGCGTCCGGAGCGCCCAAAAGGC
>Ga0307477_10002608_pt1 | contig 13826 bp, 11 predicted proteins | sample atmos_gasesECM2C_FD_203316 | JGI IMG/M metagenome (GOLD analysis project Ga0307477, IMG submission 203316) | Hardwood forest soil microbial communities from Morgan-Monroe State Forest, Indiana, United States - atmos_gasesECM2C_515 | ecosystem: Environmental > Terrestrial > Soil > Temperate...
CGAGATCCGAGGTGCGAAATTCATCGCCTGTCCGGGTTGTTATCCAACGAGCATTCTTATTCCGCTGCGGCCACTCATTCGTCGGAAAGCGATCGATCGGCGACGAATCTTGGTCGCGAGCATGAGCGGCGTGACTGGCACCGGCCGGAAAGTCGAAGCGGATTATCTTTTTTCGGAATGCAACGAGAGCGTTCGACCGTACGGTGTTCCGAAACATCGACATCTCTCCGAGATCGAACAAGAGTTGTCGAACCTGGCCGGTGAACGCATCACCATTCAATTTACGCCGCACCTCATTCCGGTGAATCGCGGAATCGTGACCACCATTTACGCCGACATCGCCGGAAATGTTGTGAATCTGGATCCTTCGGTTGTGTTCAGCGGCGCCTATGGCGAGGAACCGTTTGTCCGTTTGCTTGGCGAGGAACGTTTGCCTGACACCAAGCACGTCGTCGGCACAAATTTCATCGACGTCGCCTGGAAGATCGACAAGCGCACCAACCGGCTTGTGATTATGAGCGCGCTCGACAACATCCTCAAAGGCGCGAGCGGTCAGGCGGTTCAATGTATGAATGTGATGCTCGGTCTGCCCGAGACTGCTGGGCTGATTTGAAAAGATCATTTCGAAAAATTCACGGTTCGATTTGCGCGCCGCGCGGTTTCAAGTGCGCCGCGGTCTTTTGCGACATCAAAAAACTGGGCACCGGCAAAGGCTCTGAGAAAGGGCGGAAGGAGGATCTCGCCTTGATTGTTTCCGATGTTCCCGCCGTGGTCGCTGGAATGTTTACCACCAATCAGGTTTGTGCGGCGCCCGTGAAAGTGAGTCGGAAAGTAGCGGCGAAAAACTTTGCGCGCGCGATCGTCGTGAACTCGGGAAACGCAAACGCCGCTACCGGTGCGCAGGGAATGCGCGATGCCGAAGCGATGGCACGACAGACCGCTTCAGCTCTGTGGGAACTTGAATGCAATAAGCATTCAAGTTCATCTAGGCCAACTTCGAAACTTGACGGCACAAAGCATTCAAGCTTTTCGGGCAGACGGATCGAGGTGAGCGAAGTCCTTGTCTGTTCGACTGGACGAATCGGAGTGCCGATGCCGGTGAAAAATGTCGAGCGTGGAATTCGCCGTGGCGCGCCATTGCTGGCAAGATCGACATCGAACGCACGGCAGGTCGCGGAAGCGATCATGACCACGGACACGCGCCGCAAAGAAATTGCGGTCGAGTTCAAAGTCGGAGGATCGACAGTTCGAATCGGTGGGATTTGCAAAGGCGCGGGAATGATTCAGCCCGGAATGGCGACGATGCTCGCGTTTATCACCACCGACGCCGCGATTGAACCCGCAGCGCTGAAGCGTGCGCTCAAAATCGCCGTCAACCAAAGTTTCAATCGCACCACCGTCGACGGTGACATGAGCACCAATGACTCGGTGATCGCGCTCGCTAATGGTCTGGCGAAGAACGACCCGGTCAAACTTGACCGATTAAACCGGTCAAGTTTCCAGGCGACTTTGAATTTTGTTTGTCTCGAATTAGCAAAAATGATTGTGCGCGACGGCGAGGGCACGTCGCGCGTTGTGACTCTGCGCGTTCGCGGCGCTCGCAACGATCGTGAAGCGGAAGCGGCCACGCGCTCGATTGCGAATAGCTCGCTTGTTCGCGCGAGTTGGTGCGGCGGCGATCCGAACTGGGGGCGGATCCTGTGCGCGCTTGGTTATTCGAAAGCGCGAATAAATGAAGACCTCGTTGATGTCGGATATGCTCCGACTGGCAAACGCAAAATTCTTTTTGCATTTCGGCGTGGTCGTCCGACAAATGTGCCCTTGAAAAGGCTGGCGAAGATTACTTCAGCTTCTGAGTTTGATTTGCATGTCGATCTTCACCGCGGACGCGGCGGGTTCGCGATCTACGCGGCCGATCTCACCGAAGAGTACCTGACATTCAACAAAGGCGACATCACCGACCCGGCAACGCTCGGCGGCTAGCAATGGAAGAAATCATTTCGAAAGCCGCGACGTTGCTGGAAGCGTTGCCTTACATTCAGCGTTTCCGCAGCCAGATTTTTGTCGTGAAGTACGGCGGAAGCTTCATCGACTCGCCTGATGAAGAAGAGCGGCATCGCGTCGCGCGTGACGTAGTTTTTCTCGAAGCGGTAGGAATTAATCCAGTAGTAGTACACGGCGGCGGAAAGGCGATCACCCGCGCGCTCGAGCAAGCCGGCGTGAAATCCGAATTCGTTCGCGGCTATCGAATCACCGACGGTGCGAGCGCGGAAGTTGTCGATCGTGTTCTTTCGCGCGAAATCAATCCCGAAATTGTGAAGGCGATCCAGGATTTCGGTGGTAAAGCGCGCGGCTTCGCGGGTCCGGAAATTTTCCGTTCCAGAAAATTTTCGCCACCTAATGAGGATGTCGATCTTGGTTTTGTAGGCGAAGTCTGTGAAGTGAATGTCGAACCACTGCGTGAATGTATCCGGCGCAGCGTAACGCCCGTGATCAGCCCAACGGCGCTTGGCGACGACGGCAAGATTTACAATTGCAATGCGGACATCGCGGCGGCGAGAACGGCGATCGCGTTGAAAGCGCGCCGGCTGGTTTTCATGAGCGATGTGCCGGGTTTACTGCGCGATCCGAAAAAGGAAACGACTTTGCTGACTCATTTACAGGTCAGTGAAGTTCCGAAGCTTCAAAAGACTGGCGTGATCGCGGAAGGAATGGTTCCAAAAGTGGACAGTGCGATCGCGGCGATCGAGAGCGGCGTGGAAAAAGTCCAGTTCGTGGATGGCCGCATTCCGCATTCGGTCTTGCTCGAAATTTTTACGGACGCGGGAGTTGGCACTGAAGTCGTGCTATGAAGGAAGTGTTGGCGCCGCCAAAATCAGCGATTGTGCGAAACGAAACGAAGCGTATTCGCGAACTGTTCGAACAGTTTGTTGTGCCGTCGTATTCGCGTTTCGATTTAGTCTTGGAGCGTGGCGAGGGGAGTTACGTTTGGGATGTCGACGGGAAACGCTATCTCGATCTCGCCGGCGGGATCGCGGTTTGCTCATTAGGCCACGCGCATCCCGAGATCACAAAAGCGCTGACCGGGCAGGCCAAAAAACTGATCCACGTTTCGAACCTCTATTATACTGAGCCGCAGGGGCAGCTTGCGAAACGGATTATCGATCATATCGGGCCGGGCCGAGTATTTTTTTGCAATAGCGGCGCCGAGGCGAACGAAGGTTTGTTCAAGCTGGCGAGAAAATTCGGGCACGCTGAAGGTCGCTATGGAATCATCACCACAACGGATTCTTTTCATGGTCGAACGCTGGCCGGGATCGCAGCGACCGGGCAGGAAAAAATAAAAAAGGGATTCGCGCCCGAAGTCGTGGGATTCAGTCAGGTGCCATTCAACAATGTCGAAGCAATGCGGCGCACGATCACAAAATCGACCGCGGCGATTTTGGTCGAACCGGTCCAGGGCGAAAGCGGCATCACGATAGCGAAGGCTGAATACTTGATCGGACTGCGCCGGCTTTGCGACGAGCACAACCTTCTTTTGTTGTTCGACGAAGTGCAGGCCGGCCATTTTCGCACTGGGAAGTTCCAAAGTTGGCAGCGCATTCTCGAAATGGAGGATGTCGATCTTTTGCCGGACGGTGTTTCGATGGCCAAATCGCTCGGTGGCGGATTTCCGATGGGGGCATTTTGGGTGCGGGAGAAGTTCGCGAATGTTCTTTCGCCCGGCACCCACGCGAGCACCTTTGGCGGCACACCACTCGCCTGCGCGGTTGCGTTAAGGATTTTTGAAGTGATCGAAGGCGAAAATCTCGCCGCGAATGCGCGCGAAGTTGGCCAGTTCATTTTGGGTGAATTGCAGAAGGTCCGGGAAAAATTTTCCAATGTGCTGAAAGTCGTGCGTGGAATTGGTTTGATGGTTGGGATTGAGTTTCAGCCCGAGTTCAAAGCCGCCGATATCGCGAAAGAATTGCACAAACGTAACTTGCTTACGGTTCCTGCTGGGAATTCTGTGATTCGGTTGTTGCCGGCGTTGAACCTGTCTCGCGCGGAAGCAGAAGAAGGATTGCGCGCGATCGAAGGTCTTGTTTTCGATCTGGCCAAGAAACAATGAGTGCAAAAATTAAACACTTACTTAGTATCGAGCAGCTTTCGCGAGATGAGATCGAGCGGATCTTGCGGAGAACGGCTGAAGTAAAAAGCAATCGCGGCAAAATTTCGGCCCAACCGCTGGCAGGACAAACCTGGGCGCTGATTTTTTCCAAGCCTTCGACGCGAACGCGGGTTTCGTTCGAGGTTGGAATTCGGGAGCTGGGCGGGGAAACCATTTATCTCAACGCGGCGGACGCGCAGCTCGGCCGCGGCGAATTGATCAAGGATACGGCGCGAGTGCTGGCGCGAATGATCCATGGAGCGGTGATTCGGACTTACGCGCAAAGCGATATCGAAGAGTTCGCCGAATTTTCCGGTGTGCCGACGATCAATGCCCTGACCGACGAAGAGCATCCCTGCCAGATTCTCGGCGACATTTTCACAATTCTTGAGAAGCGCGGCCCGCCTACGCAGGGCTCCGGTGCGGCAGGGAAGATCGACAGCGCGGACAAACTGTTTCGAAATCTTGTCGTCAGTTACATCGGCGACGGCGTGTCAAACACGGCGCGATCGTGGTTGTTCGCCGCGGGCAAGCTTGGCTTTGAATTGCGAATCGCGTCGCACAAGAAATATCAACCGAAAAAGAAACTGCTCGAGCGCACGGGCGGTCGGGTGAGTTGCACGGATGACGTTTCAGCGGCGGCCCGCGATGCGGACGTGCTTTACACCGACATCTGGGTTTCGATGGGCAAGGAAGCTGAAGAAGCGCGGCGAGAAGCCGAGCTTGGTCCGTACTGGATCAACGATTCATTAGTGAAAGTAGCGAAGCGCGACGCACTGGTGATGCATTGTTTACCGGCGCACCGCGGCCAGGAAATCGACGAGAAGACTTTTGAAAGCCACGCGCAAACGATCTTTGATCAGGCTGAGAATCGATTGCACGTGCAGAAAGCGATTCTGGTTGAGCTAGCAAAGTGACGAGGTCGAACCCGGGTTGCGATGGGGGAGGCGCTTGCACGAGACGCAGATGCTGTAAATAACCTGTTCGTCGCTCGCTCCGCTTCTTCCTTTAATAACGCGCCCGCACAGCGCGCAGACGGTGCTGTCCTGTCCTTTCCTTGCGGCGCCATCGTTTGTGGCCCGCGCCGATTTTTTTCCCTGCCGTGACATTCGATGATCAATCGCGGCCCCACGGGCAAAAGGACGTTGTTAAATTTTGTTCGTGGAGGCGTTTCGCAGAACGTTCTGGTCGCAAGGACTTTCTAAAGCCGTCGACTGCCATTACGTGATCTAATGTCGGGTTTCGGGGCGCACAATTTTTCCGGGAGTCGGACAATTTGCTCGATTCGATCTGGCTCAAATCCGAGCGCGGTCAGATCAACTGTCGCGTATGGCACTACTGTAGCTTCGACTCAAGATGGTTGTCATGCTCCAGTCGCGGATTTACCGTACGAAAAAGTACTGATCTCAGTTTACCATTTTCCGGCAGGATTTCTGCTTCCTGTAGCACTCGCTGTTGATGTCGACTTGAGCGGACAGCCTCAGTAGTCAAAAGATTATGAAGCACTTTGAAGCGTTTCAGCATTCCGAGTTTTCTCGTTGGATCGCAAGTTGGGCGATTGCAGCAACCTTCGTCGTGTCGGCGACTTGGACGGCGGCGCAGGATATTCCGGCGACTTACGTAAGCGGGGCGGAGGTACCGGTGAGGTCCGAAAGTTTCACGGCCGAGGGAAAAATACTAGAGATCACCCTCAATTTTGCCCCGCATCCTGGGACTCAATTGATGGTCGTGCAAAATACCGGGCCAGGAATCATTCGGGGAAGATTCAAAAATCTCGCGCAAGGACAGACGATTGCATTGACCTATGCGGGACTGACGTATCATTTCGTCGCGAATTATTATGGCGGCAACGGCAACGATCTCGTCCTGTTGTGGACGACCGGTGACGAATTGGTGTCGCCGGCAGCAAGAGCCAAGCTAGATGGTCAGTTATTGTTAGCACTGCGAAAGAGTCGCGGCGAGCCCCCTTTCGATAAGCCAACGTCGTTGGAGCCAACAATTCCAGTCATGGATGGCGACCGCGTGCTTGTTGATATCGAAGGGTCGGTGTCACAAACGTTACTGGATCAGGTCAAGTTGATCGGAGGCGCGCTGCCCGACAGCTCACCGTCAAATACGGTGCTGAGGGCGATGGTCCCCGTATCGCAGCTGGAGACGCTCGCATCGCGCGCTGACGTGAAATCTATTTTGCCGGCCAAAGTTTCCGTAACGACTCGGACCGAACCGCATTAGCCGAGTTTAAAGAACATGAAAGAATATTGGCATCTGATTGGAGAGCTGATTCGCTTCGCTGGGAGACAGTCGCGAGCGACGCTCCTCGCGCTTGTTTTAGCTGCTGCAGCCGCAGCTATTCCCGCGGCCGCGTTGACTATCAACCTGACTTACGATCCAGATTCCACGTTTCTTAATGCCGGCTTAAGTTCGGCTGACATAGCAAAGATGAAAGCAGCCGCGTCCTATGCGGCTTCGCAATTTACAAATAATTTCACTGACGGCGTGAATGTGAACATCAAAATCACTGCTGTCCCTGGAACAGGAACACTTGGGCAGAGCGATTCGTTTCTTGCGTCCGCCCCGAATTATTCCGCGCTACGAGCTGCGGTTGCCGCCGATGCAAAGACTGCCGATGATGCGACTGCACTGAGCTCGGGTGGCTCTTTGCCCACGAGTGATCCAATCGTCTCAAATCACTTGTATATGGTGACCACGGCTGAAGCCAAGGCCTTAGGCTTGGCCCAAGATGATTTCTCCAACGATGGCACTTTTACCTTCGGCGGCGGATTCAATTATACATTTGACCCCGCGAACCGTGCCGTTCCGGGCAAAATGGATTTCATCGGCGTTGCGATGCACGAATTCTCCGAGATCATGGGCCGGATTCCGTTGATGGGCCAGAACCTAACGGGGTCTCCGGACTATATGCTGATGGATCTGTTCCATTACACAGGCGCCGGTTCGAGAGGTTTAAACCAGGGTCCTGGCCGCTTTTTCTCCATCGATAACGGAACCACGCTTCTCAAAGCATTTAACAACGCGAATGCGAACGGCGGTGACCCACAGGACTGGGCCAGCGGGACCAACGACTCTTTTAACGCCTTCGGCAGTTTCGGGGTTCAGAACGATCTAAGTCTCGTGGATTTACGCGTGATAGACGTAATCGGCTATGATGCCACTGGAGGCTCGCCAACACCGACACCGACACCCACACCCGCTGGAACGCCGACACCGACGCCAACGCCGACTCCGACTCCTAGCGCTAGCCCAGTGCCGGCCGTGATGGTGAGTCCTTCGCCGGGATCGACCTTTAGTGGCTCAACGGTTACCTTTCAGTGGACCGCGGGTAACGCTACCGCTTACGCTTTAACATTGGGTAGTAACGCAAGAACCATTGACATTTATAATTCCGGCACTATTCACACCCTTTCGGTCACCGTGAACAACATTCCCACCGATGGCCGGACCGTTTACGCGACCCTCTATTCCCAGGTGAATAATAACTGGGTGAGCACGATTTACACGTATACGGCAGTCAACGGGTCTGGTACTCCAACTCCGACACCTACCCCCACGCCGACGCCTACTGCGACGCCAACTCCTACTCCGACCCCAACTCCAACAGCTACACCCACTCCGACTCCTACACCAACGCCCACCGCGACCGCGACTCCCACACCTACCACCACGCCGACGCCTACTCCGACCCCAACTCCAACAGCAACGCCTACTGCTACTCCCACTCCGACACTAACGCCGACTCCTAGCGCTAGCCCAGGGCCAGCAGTGATGATTAGTCCCTCGCCGGGATCGACCTTTAGCGGCTCAACGGTTACCTTCCAGTGGACCGCAGGTAGTGCTACGGCTTACGCTTTAACACTGGGCAGTTCGGCAAGAACTATTGATATTTATAACTCTGGCACTATTCACACCTTTTCGGTCACCGTGAGCAACATTCCCACCGATGGCCGGACCGTTTACGCGACCCTCTATTCCCAGGTGAATAATAACTGGGTAAGCACCATTTACACGTATCACGCATCGAGTGGAGCCCCGACACCCACTCCGACCCCGACTGCCACGCCCGCGCCCACCGCGACCGCGACACCCACACCTACCCTCACGCCGACGCCTACTGCGACGCCAACTCCTACTCCGACCCCAACTCCAACAGCAACGCCTACTCCGACACCCACGCCAAGCTCTGGACCAGCAGTGATGGTTAGTCCCTCGCCGGGATCGACCTTTAGCGGCTCAACGGTTACCTTCCAGTGGACCGCAGGCAGTGCTACAGCTTACGCTTTAACATTAGGTAGTTCGGCAAGAACTATTGATATCTACAACTCCGGCACCATCCACACCCTTTCGGTCACCGTGAGCAACATTCCTACCGATGGCCGGGCCGTTTACGCGACTCTCTACTCTCAGGTGAATAATACCTGGGTAAGTAGCATTTACACGTATACCGCATCTAGTGGCTCGGCCAGCGCAACACGAACTTTTACCGCAACTCCAAAGAGGTAGTGGGCTTAAAGCCGATCTCGACGCTTAGCGAACTCGGTAGTGCTTCAAGGCTTAATCGCCGTTAAGACTCGGTTTGCGGCTCCCGCTGTGGGAACGCTACGCATTTGACGGACTTTCAGATGTCAGGAAATCAGTTCATGCCGTCAGCAAAAAGTGCCGGATGTCCGTTTCTGACAGCGGGCGAGGAAATTTGGTGCTCGGGGCGGGACTTGAACCCGCATGCCTTTCGGCATACGCCCCTCAAACGTACGTGTCTGCCATTCCACCACCCGAGCAGGTGCTGCGTTGAGCGCGCGAATTTGCGGCCGAACCTTAGGTCTGGCAAGTGCTTTGGTTCATCCGAAGATTAGGATTAAGCGGACCAGGAAGACGATGAGCGAGCTCGACAATGGCGATTGGATCAAAATCGATCTCCACATTCACACGCTCGATGATCCGAAGGACGTGATCGATTATTCGGCCCATCAGTTGCTCGAACGCGCGAAACAACTTGGCTTCGGCGTACTCGCCATCACGTTGCACGACGCCGTGTTCGATCGCGCGGAAGTATTCGCGGACGCAGCGGCGATGGGAATTTTGCTGATTTCTGCGGCGGAAATGCGTCTGGAAGGTGCAGACATGATTCTGCTTAACGTAAGCGCTGAGGAGGTTTCTCAGCTAAAAACCTTCGATGACGTGCGCAGGCTACGTGCCCGCCGCGGATTGTCGATGTTCACGATTGCGCCGCATCCATTTTACGTGCTCGGCGGCTCCATCGGGGATCGGCTTATCAAAGAGATTGATTGCTTTGACGGGATTGAGCTTTGTCATTTTCACAAAGGCGTATTCGATTTGAACCGGCGCGCGATGAAAGTGGCCGCAGAGTTTAACAAACCGCTGATCGCGACGTCAGATGCTCATCAGCTTCACGCTTTCGGTCGGCATTACACTAGCGTTCCGCGTCCGCGCGAGCTCACGATCGAGAATGTATTCGCCGCGTTGAGGAACGGGCCCCGCCGAGTAATCAGTCCATCGGCGTCGATTGTCGATCTTGCCAGCATGATCTACTTCTTTTTCTTCACTCACCCCGTTCGGATTCGCCGCCAGCGTTTTCGCGTGTCCGCTCTTGAATCCACATCGCAAACGTGACAGACGTTTAGGCGATGAGAAAACTGGTGACTGCTCTCCTGCTGACCGCGTTTGTTTTCACAGCCTGCCAAACGCCGGAGCAGAAAAAAGAAAAAGCCAAGAAAGAGGCGCTCAAGAAAGCGAAGGCGAAGCTGCGCGAAAGTGAGGACGTCGATTTCCAGGCGTTCGTCGGACGACTTCGCAAAGCGGTGGCAACCCGCGACCTGGCAACGCTGAAATCAATGATGACCGATGATTTTGGCTACAAACTCGAGCCGCCGATGGCTGGGCCCGGTGTTTTTCAATATTGGGAGCAGGAGAATCTTTGGCCGGAGCTAGACGGCATCTTGGCTGAGAAATTCGTGAAGAAAGGAAACTTCTTGGTGGCACCTCCGCAGTTCGCCGATCCATCACTGAATTACGATGGGTATCGCGCTGGGATCACGCGGATGAAGGGAAGCTGGAAGTTTGCCTATTTTGTAAATGGGTGATCGCTTCCTCGGGCTGCCGCATCGGCCGCCATTTGTGTTCGTGCGAAAGTTAGTGACGTGCGAACCGGGTGTTTCGGCCGAGTGCGAAACTGAATTTTCACGGGACGATGCGATTTTTGCCGGGCATTTTCCCGGCGATCCATTGGTTCCAGGCGTGATCCTGACGGAAGCCCTCGCCCAAACCGCGGGGATCGCCGCGCATCAGGAGAACCAGAGGTTCCTGCTGTCGGCCATTCGGCAAATGAAATTTTTTCGCGCGGTGCGGCCGGAGGAGAAGATCACTCTGCGGGCGCGTCGGCTTGCTGCCGTCGGCGAGTTATTGCAGTTCGAAGTCGAAGCTTTGATCGACAACAAACCAGTCGCGTCAGGGCAACTGGTGTTGAACGCGGTTGGCAAGACTCACTGAGTCGTCGGTGCCGCAGTCTGACCGGGAAGCGCGGCCTTTTCCAAATCGTAGATCGCGCCCCAGGTTCCGGACGCTGCCAGCGCCGTCGTTTTTTCCCACGGTCGCGAACTTGACGAGTAATTTGCCTTTTCTTCGCGTCCCCAAAAGACGTAACGGACGTTGAGAGTGCGGGCGAGATCGCGCCAGTTCGAGGCACCTTGCATGAATTTCGTGAGTACTTCGTTGGTCTTGCCATAATCGTCGAAGCCTTGAGTCCAGAGATGTCCAGGATATCCCATCACAACTTTCCGCCCGTTGAGCAGCAGGGGGTGATTGTAAGTAGGCCACGCAGCGAAGCGCGCTTCGATCGGCATTTCGCGCACGGCCGCGCCGATCGCGTCTACTTCGCCGCGATCAGCGAAACCGAAGCCGCCCTTACCGGCCGCGAGTCCGCCGAGGAGGCTGACAAATCCGGACGCGAAGAGGGCAAAACAAACGGCCCATCGGATCGGGCGCTCCCAGTGTACGATCAGGTCCCGCCACAAGAATGGGAGCACGATGAAATAAGCCCAAACCATGATCTTGAGATTGTCCCAACCCCAGGGCGCGGTCTGAACAAAGAAGGTGAAAAGAAAAATGGCGGCACCGCCGAAAACGAACGCAATTTCTTCCGGCTGCTTTTGGCCCCAGCGAAATCCTTCCTTCCAAACCTGATAACCAAGAAGACCCACCAGCGTCAGAACCAACGGCACCAGAATGCCGAAGTTGAAAAACCAAAACCGAAAGAACGGCATGTGGAATTCATCACTGCCCGCTCCGCGTTGGACCCAGCCGGGATGAAACGTGAGAACGGATCCAGCGCCGAAATGATCGGTGACCGTCCAAACAAAAAAGGTCGCTGGAAGCAGGGCGATGAGGAGCAGCTTGAGAACGTGATTTCGAATTGGCACGTCGCCGGTGATGAAGAAACAAACGAGCAAGGTACTGAGCGCCATGAAAGTGTGGATGTGAAAAAGCGGCATCGCCGCGTAGAGCGAGAGCTCGAGCCAAAACGGGAGCGGGCCGGATTGTCGATCTTGTCCCTCACTTCGGAAAAATTTCTCCCGCCAGTGCCAAAGCAAGATTAAACCTGCGGGAATGGCGTAAAGCAGGCCGCGTTGGGTCACCAGCATCGTGAGCGGAATACTTTTCCAAGCTACGTTATTGACGTTCTGATAGTCGGTGAAGTTGAAAGTGCGCAGAAACTGAAAACCGGCGATGCCGCCATTGAAAAGAAAACCAGCGACGGCGAAAGCGCCGCCCCAGCGATAGAAGGCGTAGAACGTTGCCATCGAAGCGAGCAGCCCGACCCAAACCAAACCGGGAATCAGACTGATGCCGCTCTTGAGCAGGAGCGCGTTGAACAAATCGATGCCGGCCGGATAGCGCAGGTGATCGCTGTTTACGTAAATTGGATTCGATGGCCAAAGGTGCACGCCGTTGGCGAAGAAGTTGATGTGCGTGAGATGGAGACCGAGGTCGCCGAGATTCACCGGAGATTGAATCTTCAGTTCGCTTCCATCGACATAGAACAGCCAGCAAAACGAACGCACCGCGAAAATCGCGAAAATGGCGGCCAGGACCCAGGTAACGAGGTTGCGATATCGCCGCGGATTTGATTCGTCGGCGGGTTGCGACGGCTGCGGGTCGTTTGTTTTAAGATAAGCGGCGACAGCAAACGCAACACCGAGGATAAGAGCGAGCACGGCCGTCACCCGGCCCAGTCCGCCGAACATCCCGAGCAATAATCCGCAAACGGTGGCGAAGTTTAGGAAGGTTAAGCCGCCGGCCAGCCACTTCATTGATTTGGAATTGGAGTTGGGCTCGGGCTTGGTTGCGGCGTTGCTCCCGTGAAGTCAGGCCCTCTCTCCGGAAAAAGAGGCTTGAAGATCTTGGCGCTAAAATACGCTTTCGATGGATCCTGATACGGCCGAATCGTTACCGGCACCGTGTAGTAGGAATCGTGAAGCTTCGGTTCCACGGTTTTGATTTTGTCCTCCATCACCAGGAGAAAATCGGCATCGAGTTTGTCCGGCATGTTGTCCTTTTCGTAATAACCGACCCGGCCGAAGTCACCGAGAATCCACGGCAGCGGGTAGGGACTTGGGCGAATGATGTGGCCAACCAATTGGTAAGCGCGCGGATCGGAATGGGCCAGTTGCATGATCGGATCGGTGAATCTGTAGATGTCGTTGTAAGTCTGGACGTAGACGTACGGTTCGGTATCGGTGGTGCAGCGGAAATAATTCAACCAGATACAATGTCCGAGCGACCAAACAATCAGGATCGCAGCGACGATTTCGGTCATCTCGCGCATTGCTAAGACGACCAACAAGAATCCGGTGCCTGCGATCATCCAGTAAGGCCACATGTGATCCCAAGCCGCCGACCAAGTATTCGTCACGACGTAGAGAACCGTGTAGCTGGCCAATCCGAATAGGACGAGCGCGAACCAAAAATAGGTAACGCGTTTGAATCGCAGCGGTGCGATTGTGACCATTGCCCCGAGGGTAAACAGGAACGGCCAGATGAAACTGATGATGCACCAGGGCGTTTTGTATTTGACGATGCTGTAGGCGATGAGCGTCCCGACGCCGTAAATTGCCAGATAACGCAGGGGCACGGTTTTGAAGCGGAGCGCGAACAGGCAAGCAAGCAGGCCCGCCAAGATGGGGAGCTCATAACGCGTAATGAGCGCAAGCCAGTAATACCACGCCTTTTCGTGCCCGTGGCCTTCGCTACCGGTCTTAAACCACGGGAAATAAGCCTGAAACAGACCTCTCACTCCGCTCCAGTGGAAGAAAAAACCGGAATAAAAGGCGATGATCAACGCGATGGCTGTTCCGGAAACGACCGCAAGATCGACATAATCCCAGGTTTGTTTAGCCGCGCGCCCGTCCTCGATTGGCTCGGCGAACAAAACAATCGTGTTCGGAAGGATTCTTAGAAGAGACCAGATGATTCCGCGCCGGCCGTTGCTCATTTCCAAAAAGTCTCGCGCAGCTTTAGCGAGGCTATTCGAAGCTAGGAGAACTATGGCTGCGATGACCGCGCAGGCGACATGAAGAATGTAAGTCTCCTTTGACAGGATCATACCGGTTAGTCCCATTCCGGCGTACCAGAGATAATTTACGGT
>Ga0307477_10002609_pt1 | contig 13823 bp, 16 predicted proteins | sample atmos_gasesECM2C_FD_203316 | JGI IMG/M metagenome (GOLD analysis project Ga0307477, IMG submission 203316) | Hardwood forest soil microbial communities from Morgan-Monroe State Forest, Indiana, United States - atmos_gasesECM2C_515 | ecosystem: Environmental > Terrestrial > Soil > Temperate...
AAGCCTCTTATCCTGGTGTTGTCACCACAATGTTTAAGCCACGTGCAACCGGTGTGCACCGGGAAGAGTGTTGATGATGCCGGGAAGTTCCGTGAGTCGCGGAGCAAAGAAATTATGGAGGGGCATCGCTGTGATGTTGGCCTTGCTCTTGATCCCCAATGCGTCGTTAGCGGGAGTAAGTCGCTTCTGAAGGAACTCTTCAAACGCCTCTTTGCTGTCCCAGATTTCGGTGATTCGATAGCCACCCTCGATGGGAGCGGTTATGTGAAGAAAAATATTGGCCGCAGGATTAGTTTCGACGCCCATTTTATCGAGCACAGCCCTGTACTCATTAGCATTCAGGCCAATAACGTCGATCGTTGTGACATACATCATAGGGTTCTCTCCTTGCTCCATCTGTGAAACTGTCTTGATGCCCACAACACGAAACTACGTTTTGGAGGATGGTCGCGGCAATGACAAAGTGCCAACTTTTTCTGCCAGATCAACGGACCGAGCAATTGCCATGACATCGAGGTGCAGGGGTTTTTACTTGCGTGCGGACCTAAGTAAGGACTCCAGGTCTTCCCGACGAAAGAGACGACCACGAGTGACAACGGCGTTGATTTTATCGATGCTATTGATGTCCTTGAGTGGGTTTGCGTCCAGCAGGATCAAGTCCGCAGCTTTCCTGGGTTCAACCGTTCCATAGGAATCCAAAAGGCCCATGAATCTTGCGGAATCGCGAGTCGCCGCCCTCAGCGCTTCCGCGGGCGTAAAGCCCGCCTTAACCAAGAGTTTCAGTTCGTCGTGGAGCCCGAAGCCGGGGAACGAAAAGGGATTGGGCGTGTCCGTGCCCGGAAGAATCTGCACTCCCTTTCGATGCATGGCGCGAACGAGATGAAGGTACTTTTGCAAAGATCGGTTTTTTGATCTTTGCTCCTTTGTGGTCAAAATGTGAGAATGTTCCCCGGCCTGCCAGAAGCTGAGCAAATTGTCCGGCATATACTGCAAACGCGGGTCGGACCTGAAGGTCTTGTCGTCAGAATGGATCGACGCAAGAGTATTGGTCAGCGTCGGCACGATCCATGTACGGTTGTTCACCAAGCGAGCATACAAAGTGTCGGCCTTCTGGGAGGAATAGCTATCGAAGGCGGCACTGTCTGCTCTGCGATACGCGCGAAGTGCCGGCCAGGCCGAATCTGCGTGCCTCCCAGACTCAAGCACTTCCTCTCTCAGGGACACTTCCTTTGCCGAGCACGCTAGCGGAATGCCAATCAGATGCTCAATGCTCTTTTGCCCAGCGTCCGATGCTTCTACAGCCGTGACTGACATCGGTAAGTGTCCAGCGAACGGGATATTCTTTCTCTTCGACTCTTCAGCAACACCAAAATAGGCGGCACGTGGAAGCATGTCATAGACCTTTGCAAAATCCGAGCCTTCGGCTATAACTTGATCGACCGCGTCTCTTCCTTCGGACTCGGTTGCTGCAGACACTGAGCCGGGCCACACGGCGTGGGGACCGTCGATGATCTGACCCGCAGTCGCGATGATTCGCGGTCCTGTGATTTCGCCGCCTTCAATTTGCTGCCGAAAATTCCTTATCTCTGTGACGGAGTCAGCCATGCTGCGTACCGCAGTCACCCCGTTTGCAATGTAAAAAGGCAACAGGAGTGCGTTTGATCCGATGTGAACATGCATGTCCCACAAGCCAGGCACAAGAAATTTGCCTCGTGCCTCGAGATGCCCCACCCCCTCCGGAACGTTCACTTGATCGGAGGGTCCCACCTGATCGATAAGAGCACCTTTGATAATGACTGTATAGTTGCCCCTTAGAGTGCTGCTGTTTAAATCAATCACACAGACATGCACGAATGCGATGGGCGTATTTGCAGCCGGGACGGTCTGGGGCATCGGCGCTGTTCGGCCCTCAAGCAACGCAAACGGGAACAGAAGGACGAGTGCAATCCGCCATTTGACGTTAACGCGGTTCCGAGAAATAAAAGTGGAGAGTGAGTAGTTGCGAGTCATTGAGGGTTTTCAGGGGGTAAGGCGAATCGTCATTTGACAAACCCAGCACTTTCCGGGAAGACATCGGCGTTCCGGCTTGCAGTCACGAGACTGTACTTCCAGATCGGCTGCCAATTCAATGACAGAGAACCAACCTTTTCAGCCACGAACTAAAGAACAGAATAGTTGTTTCAGCGTTGCGATGAGGTAGTCGCAGCTTGCCTCTCGGTCACTCCGCCGAACTGGAGTGGAGATCCTGTCAGCCGAGTGGGTTCATGCGGCTGTCTCCCCGGAACCGACTGCGATAATCATTCGGGTTCACGTCGAGAATTCTGAGAAAAGCCCGCCGCATAGTCTCGGCACTCCGAAACCCGGTCTTTGAGGCGATACTCGCAACCCCATCATTGGTTTCTTCAAGGTATTTCCGCGCTGCCTCAACACGCAACCTCGTAAGGTATTCGCCCGGCGTCATCTTGAACTGACGGGCAAACACTCGTGAAAAATTGCGCGGGCTCATATTTACTCTGGCCGCCATCGTTTCGATCGATGGGCGTTGGTGAAGGTTCTCGAGGATCCATACCTGCAGCTTCCCCAACATGGAGTCAGAAGAAGCAAGGAAGGAAAGTGGCGTACTGAACTGGCTCTGCCCCCCGGGGCGGCGCAGGAACATCACATAGGCCCTGGCGATTCGCACGGCGACATCGCTGCCAAAATCTTGTTCCACAAGTGCAAGTGCCAAATCCATTCCTGCGGTGACCCCGGCGGACGTAAAAACCTTTCCATCGCGTACGAAAATCGGCTCAGGATCTACGGTTACCTTGGGATATTCGTGAGCCAGTTGCTGACAAAAATACCAGTGCGTTGTGGCACGGCGTCCGTCGAGCAGGCCTGCTGCCGCGAGCACGAAAGCGCCCGTGCATATGGATCCAATCCTGCGCACCCTGGGCGCCCATGTGCGGAGCCAGTCGAGCACAGGCTCCTGGCCTTTAGGTTCCCAAGGATCCATTCCGCCGGTCACTAGCAGGGTGTCGATCGGACCTTTAATGCTGCGATAGGAGCCCTTGGCTAGAAATGACAGACCTGATTCTCCCGTGATGAAACACCCCTTGCCGATGGTGCAGACGTCGACAACGTAGCCGCGTCCTCGGTTTTGGCCGAGTTCACGGAGTTTCCTTCCAGCGAGAGAAAATATCTCGTGCGGGCCAGCCACATCCAGTGGCTGCGCATCCGGCGTTGCGAGCAATACGACATGCAGTGGATGCTCTAACGCCGACCAGTTGGAGGGCAAGCCGTCACGATCTTTGGTCTTAGTATTCATACAGACATATCTCTGTCCCACGAATTCCGCTCTCACGTCAAGCCCCATGCCGTGCTTGGCAGAAATCGTGGCCACTTTGTCGTTGCTGTAATTAGACTGTTTTTGGTAGCGCAAATCGCCCTTGTGCTCCGGACGATGTCACCTTTCGACGGGATTCGGCACGAGGTATTGGCCTGCTCGGCAAGGTGTCAATGCAGGCGCGCTAACGCACCGCAGAGTTCCTTAACCGCTTTTTGAATGCGATTGGCCTCGTAAGCGCTGTATCCGAGCACGAGTCCCTTGCGGCGCAGCGGCTTTATACAGAACATTGAGAGCGGGACAACGTCCACGCCGTATTGTGCGGTCATCCGTGCTGCGGATTGATCGTCAATTCCGGGGCGTAGCCAAGCTACCAGGTACATCCCCGTTCCACCGGAAACGATTTCGAGCAATCCCTGACCGTACTCTTGGATGGCCGAGATTAGCGCCTGTTGCCGCTCCCTATAGACGCGAAGCGTTGCTCTCAAGTGCCTCTCTAAATGCCCTTCTGTGATGAATTCGGCCAAAATTGCTTGTTCCACTCCGGGTGGTTGCCTGCTCATGGTGGAGCGAACATTCTTGAACAAATCAACGAGAGCGGATGGCAGAATCATGTACCCAATGCGCAAAGACGGGGCAATGCTCTTGCTGAAATTACCGATGTAGATCACGCATTGGTTCCGATCAATGCTCTGGAGGCTGGCAATCGGATCCCTACCGTACCGGTATTCGCTGAAGTAGTCATCTTCGATGATCCATGCGTTCTTTTCTTTCGCCACCTGCAACAACTCGAAGCGACGCGCCAGACTCATCATCGTGCCGAGTGGGCACTGAAACGTAGGTGTGACAAACACCAGCCTCGGATTTGGCTCCCTCTGTTTTCCAGCAGACACCACAATACCTTCAGAGTCGACTGGAAGCGGGATCACTTTGAGCCCTGCGCTGATAAATGCAGCACGTGCGCGAGGATATCCTGGGTCTTCCATCCAGACAGGTTCGCCCGGATCCAGGAGCGTGCAAGCGGCGAGATAGAGTGCCTGTTGTGCTCCGCACGTGATCAGAACCTGGTCTGGATCGCAGCGCACACTGCGCAATCGCACGACATGATCGCAAACCGCTTGCCGCAACGGCCGGTAGCCGAGGGAGTCGATGTGTTCGGGATCGCGATTAGCACGCCGCCAATGCTTAGCCGCCAGGCGCGACCAGATTTCTCGTGGAAAAATCCCAAGTTCGGGTTGTCCGGGCCGCAGCGGACGCGAGGGTGGCCGCAAAAAGGAGAGATCACCGAACGGATCAAGATGCGCTCTTCGTGCGATCTTGGGCAGCGACTCCGGATGACTAGACTGGGGGCGCCGTCTCGACTTCACGGCCAGGTCGCCAGGGATGTAGGGGGCGACCGTCGTCCCTGAACCGACTCGTCCCTCCAAGTAACCTTCCGCCGATAGCTGGTCGAAGGCATTCAACACAGTAGTTCGAGACACGTCAAAGTCAGCAGCGATGACGCGAGTGGAGGGCAGGCGGTCTCCGGCACGCAACCGCCCATCCAGGATTGCCCTCTTCACCGCCAGATAAAGTTGGCGATGCAGCGGTTCGTCTCCGTAGAAGTTCACTTCGAGATTGAGGATGGCAGCTGCGGCTTTTTTCATGTTTGGCGGGGACCTATTCTGCAAGGCTCTATTCGGCTAAATGGTATCTGAATTGATAGTAGCAATGGCTCTTGTGTAGATGCCATTTTCAAATATTCTAAGCCATGGTGGAGGTTCGATATCAGTGTCATTCCCTCCAGAGAAGACAAGCACGATGGAAGCTGCTCATATCGACTTGGCACTCTTACTCTTGAGAATCGCCTCTGCGCCGGCAGTTCTGTAACACGGGAGTGCCATTCTCTTTGCATGGTTTGGCGGTACAGGACCAGCTGCGTTCGCCGCATCACACCACTGGCCGTTGCTCATCGCGTATTTGGTTGGGCCGGCACAGGTAGGGGGAGGCGTGGCAATTCTGATTGGCACACTCTTTCGACTCGGTGCCGCTTCGGTTTTCCTGATCATGGTTGGAGCAATCTTTCTTGTTCACCTGCCTCACGGCTTCAACGTCGAGAACGGAGGCGCGGAATATGCATGCGCACAGCTGCTCATTGCAGGCGCTCTACTGCTTATGGGACCATCCAGATGTTCGCTGGAGTTCTTTGCCCCGCCTTCGGTCCGCAGACTCCGATGCTAGAGAGGTGAAGCAGTGGAGACTTCGTTGATCGCAGCTAAGGATGCCTCAGGACAGGGCTGGTCCGCGCCTGCGTTGAAAGAGAAGAAGCTCTCAGACGCCGTTCGTGAACGACGCGCCACACCGGCATTTTCATCCGATCCGGTCGATGACGGAGATTTGAAGAAGATCCTTCGCGCCGGACTGGAAGCGCCCAGCAGTTACAACCTGCAGCCATGGCGTTTTGTCGTAGTGCGCGATCTTGAACAGCGCAAACGATTATGTGTGGCTGCAATGAATCAGGAGCAAGTTGAGCAAGCACCAGTTGTCATCGTCGCCTGTGGCGATACGGAAGGTGGGAAAGAGGATCTTGACGAGTCATCCACATCGGGAAGAGTCATGGATTCGACGGTGAGTCGCAGATCGAACGCAAGCGCAGGAATGTTACTGCAGATCTCGGAGCGCACCCGAACATGTCGATGTGGGTCACGAAACAGACAATGATCGCCGCGACAACCATGATGTGGATGGCGGAGGCTCTAGGCTATGACACCGGCCCGATGGAAGGTTTTTTACGAAGACCAAGTTCGAGCAGTACTCGGGATTCCAGACCACGTTCGCGTGATTTTCCTGTTGGCGATCGGTCGTCTCAGGGGTCTGGACGGTCGGTATCCTGGGCGACTACCCGCATCGCGTACCGTTTTCGCAGGCCGCTACGGTGAACCGTTCAATTCGGAGCCGAACGAAATTCCTTTAAACCGTGAGAAAGACCATGCCTGACCTACCTCATTGGAGCGCCTTCTTTACAGCGAGCATCATTCTGCTCTTGATTCCAGGACCGTCAGTCATGTATGTGGTCACGCGCGGAGTCGAGCATGGATACCGTGCGGTTGTCTTCTCGGCCATCGGACTCGCCCTGGGCGACCTGGCGCAGGTGTGCTGCACAGTGGTAGGACTGTCTGCCTTGCTCGCCTCCTCTGACATTGTCTTCCGGATTATCAAATACGCGGGCGCCACCTACCTGGTCGGATTCGGATTGCATCAACTGGTCGCAAGGCACGCAAGACAACCTTTATCCATGGCTTCAAAGTGCCGCGACGAAGGCCGGGCGCAGTTCTTCGTCATGCAGGGATTTTTGGCTTTGAATCCGAAGACCGCAATCTTCTTTCTGGCCTTCCTTCCGCAGTTTGTTGCCACGAAAGCTGGTCCCATCTGGCTTCAAATTCTCTTCTTGGGCTGCGCGTTTGTATTGCTAGGATTCCTGACCAATTCTCTGTATGGTTTTCTTGGTGGAACACTCAGTGCAATTGGACGACAAAGCCATCATTTTCAGCTGGCGACTCGTTATATCAGCAGCTTCGTCTTGATTGGGATGGGAATCGCTGCGGCACTGGTGTCGGCGCCAGTCAAACATGTGTGACCGCGTCGGGCCGGGAACGCGCGCACCAAGACTGCGTCGCCAACCCCTAACGTGGCCGATCAAGACGGTTGCTCTAGTCGCGGTGCCACCGGTTGAGGAACTAGATCTCGTCGGCCCTCTTGAAGTCTTCGCGGGTGTGAATCGCGTTTTCGGCGAGCGCGGTCCTGCGTATAGCCTCAAAGTCGTGAGTGCCGAATCTGGTCGGAAGATTGCCGGCGAGTGCGGTCTGTCGCTAGTTGCACACGGCCACTATACGAACCTGAAGCACCCTATTGACACACTGATCGTCGTGGGCAGCACGAGTTCCCGAAGCAAAAGCAATGTGGAATTCATGACTTGGCTAAGGAAAATGTCCAAGTGTGTGCGCCGGCTTGCTTCTGTGTGTGTCGGAGCGTTCTTCCTCGCCGAGGCAGGCCTGCTCGACGGGAGACGGGCGACCACCCATTGGGCATTTGCGGATGAGCTTAAGGGCAAATACCCCGATGTGCAAGTAGACGCAAACCCCATCTGGATACAAGACGGCAATCTGTATACTTCTGCAGGAGTAACGGCCGGGATCGACCTCGCCCTCGCTATGGTGGAGGAGGATCACGGCTCCGCGACAGCCCTGGACGTGGCCCGAGGTCTGGTCGTATTCCTGCGCCGACCCGGAAACCAGGCTCAATTTAGTGCCTCCCTGTCAGCTCAAGCGACAGACCGGAAGGCACTGCGCGAGCTGCAAGTATGGATGGCGGAAAACTTGCGTCAAGACCTCAAGGTGGAGACTCTTGCTGCACGACTCGCGATGAGTCCTAGAAATTTTTCTCGCGTCTTCACTAAGGAAGTCGGTGTCACGCCCGCAAAATTCGTCGAGCAGCTGCGGGTGGAGGCAGCTCGACGGCAGCTTGAAGAAACCCATAGAGCCGTTAAGGAAATCGCGTCTTCCTGCGGCTTCAGCAGTTCCGAGATCATGCGACGGGCGTTTCTGTCGAACTCGCAGCTTACTCCTAGCGCTTATCGAAGTCGTTGTCGGACTCTCTCTAACCGTTAAAGGAGAACACACCAAAAACGCTGGATGTGGCGATCTGGGCTGAAGCCCTGGTCACTTTACTGGCGTTTGTTATTGGCATAAAAGCAGCGTGGCCGGCAGCTGATGGCAGCGCACAAGGCACGCTGGCATAAATCGTGGACTATCTGTCATTGCTGCCAGCAGGACTTAAGAGTTAGGTTGCTGGCATCGGAGAACCAAGACAATGACATCTGATCACGGTCCCGAGGTACGGCGTGAGGTCGCGGGAATCCGAATCCCGGATTCCAGCTTGGCGTTGGAAGCCGAGGAGGTCGTACGTGAATCGTCACCCCGTTGCCTGTTGAATCACGCATTCCGGACGTACCTCTTCGGGGAACTGTTGGGCCGCAGTCGCAAGCTCAAATATGACTCAGAGCTGCTCTTCGTGGGAGCTGTCATGCACGATCTAGGTCTTACTGAGAAGTTCGTCGGCCAGGAGCGCTTCGAGGTGGACGGCGCTGACGCTGCACAGACATTTCTTGCTCAGCGGGGGGTAAGCGACGAAAAGAACGCGGTTGTCTGGGACGCTATTGCTCTCCATACCTGCGTCGGTATTGCAGATCGTAAGCGGCCAGAAATTGCTTTGGTGCACTTTGGTGCCGGAATCGACGTGGCGGGTTTGCGGCTTGAGGAGGTCGAAGTGCCTGATATTAATGAGGTGTTGCAGGCTTATCCCAGACTCGACTTTGCGAAGGTATTCTTGGAATCGATTGCAAGGGTCCTGCGTGAGAAGCCGCACACGGCTGCCTTGAATTTCGCTGCCGATGTTGGGAAAAGATTCATTCCAGCGTTTCAGGCCCTCAATTTTTGCGACTTGGTTATTTCCGCCCCATTCAGCGAGTAGACATCGCAACAGGGCGTGCCAGCAGACTGCGAGAAAAGTGCACCTCAGGTCGTGGGAATACAATTACCTCACAATGACTCAGCGCCGATTGAGTTGTGTCTTGTCCGTTATTGCCGCACTGGGCGTCAGCGCGCCAGATGCCTCCTCTCGACTCGCTCAGCTGCGAATAGACGCAAAACACGCTCGCGAGAGAAAAGATCAGAAGGCATTACTGGACGTGGAGCTCAAGCCGCCCAATTCTTGCACTACTCTGGTCCCGCAACGGAGCAACTGGCACTGACCTATGGAGACATCGGCGATTCAGAGAAAGCCTTACAGGCACTTCGTGACTTGGTCGCAATGGGGCAAGCCGATGAAAACCTGTCCGTCGCTCCGCAGCTGGTCACATTGAGAAGCCGACCCGAGTTAAAAGAGATTTTGAAGCAGATGGATTTGAACAAAAGGCCGATTCAAACGGCAGTGTCGGTTGTCGAATTGCACGACTCACAGCTGGTTCCGAAGATATCGACTATGACCCCTCGACCAAGACCTTTCTTGTGACCAGCGTGCTCGAGAAGAAGGTCGTTCGAATATCCCTGGATGGGTCACAGACCGATTTCGCTAAATCCGCCGAAGGATGGCCCATGATGGCGATCAAGGTTGATCGTGGAAGGGGAGTCGTGTGGGCGACTGAGGTAGCGTTGGATAAGTTCGTGTCAGTGCCCGCAAATGATTGGGGCAGGTCCACGGTTCTCTGTTTGCGCCTTAAAGATGGAAGGATCCTGCGACAAATCGAAGGGCCCCCTCACAGCGCTCTGGGCGACATGGCGCTGACATCTGAATGCGATGGTGATCGTCGCGGACAATAACGGTGGCGGGCTCTACAGAATTCGTGCTAACGCACACCGCGACAGAATGGAGCGTGTTCAAACACCAGGTTATGCCAGGTCATCTGCATCGGGAGCCCGCAGACGCCCGTAGCTCTTCCGGGAAGCGGACTACGGTGGAGACTTTGTCTCGCCCTCTCGTCCCTTCGCTCCCCCGAAAATTCTTCCAAGGGTTTCCGTGCCTTCGCGCCAAGTTGCACGCCAGCGCATGCAAAACTCGCTGACGCACAGCGCGTGGTTGCCCGCGAATTATGGCTTCGACAGTTGGTCTAAGCTCAAAGAGCAGGTGAACTCTTTCACGCGCACGCCCATCAAGCAACTCGTAGCTGCAGTCTCTGCTCAAAACGCCGAGCGGGTTACGCACTTGCTCGATGAACCCGAACTGAAAGCTCGCCTGGACGAGCCGTTTCACTACGGCGACCTGCCGATTCTGTTCGCTGCGGTCCAGCGGACCGATCGCAGGACCATCGATGTGTTACTAAGCGCTGGCGCGGATATCAAGGCGAGAGGGGCATCCTGGGCCGGCGGGCACGGCGTGCTCGATGAATGTCACCCAGACCTGGCCGCATTCCTGATCGAGCGAGGAGCCACCGTCGATGCCCACTCGGCAGCGCGCCTCGGCATGTTCGAGACGCTGCAACGGCTCGTAGATGCCGATCCTGTCCTCGTCCGCTCGCGTGGAGAAGCTGGACAAACTCCGCTGCACTTCGCTTCCACAATTGAGATCGCGAAATTCCTGCTGGATCGCGGCGCCGATATCGATGCCCGCGATCTCCTGCACGAATCCACTCCTGCGCAGCACATGGTTAGAGTGATTCAGGCGCGGTATTATCCGCATGACCGGCAGGGCCTTGCACGCTACCTGGCCTCGCGCGGCTGCCAGACGGATATTTTGTTGGCCACGGCGCTTGGCGATCTCAATCTGGTGCGCCGGCACGTCGAGGTCGATCCCGAGACTGTTCGTGTGCGGGTCTCAGAAAAGTTCTTTCCGAAACGCGATCCGCGCAGCCGGGGTAGCTACTACATCCCCGCACTTGGCCGGGATCGAACTCCTCACCAAGTGGCGCGCGACTTCGGTCGCGAAGATGTTTTCCAGTTTCTGATGGAGCATAGTCCGGAAGATTTGAAACTGTCACAAGCCTGCCAGCTTGGGGACGAAAATCTCTTTCACGCGATGCTGGCCAGCAGGTCGAACATGGCGAAAACGTTATCCGACGAGGAACGCCGGCAGGTTGCCGACGCGGCCCCAAAACAATAATACAGGTGCAGTTCGGCTTATGCTCGCGGCGGGATGGCCGGTCGACTCCCGCGGCGAATACCATATGACGCCCCTGCAGTGGGCATCCTGGCACGGCAATGCGGAAATGATCCGTGAGATTCTGCACTACCACCCGCAGCTTGAACTCAGCTGTGATCACGAAATCACCGCGCTTGGCGGTGCGCTGCACGGCTCCATGAACGGATGGCATCGCGACAGCGGAGATTACGTCGCCACCGTCGAGGCACTTCTCACCGCTGGTGCAAAAGCGCCCAAACTGACAGATGACCTGGAAGCTAGCGAGTCCGTCCGCGAGCTCCTTCATCAGTATGTATAACAGTGAAGGGGAGAATTCGACTTCCTCGCCAGCCCTGCGCGCCGGTGTCGGACACCGGCGCGCCAACAACACCATCAACACGGTACGGCAACGGCTGACTGGGATTTTGTGGCTCAAAGGCAGAGAGGGCAATGAGGACGGGATCAGAGTTCGGCGCAACCAAAAAGACTGGTATTAAGCGGTGGCCAACTGCCTGTGCACCTGGTCGAGGCTCTCAATGACCCCGATAGTTAACTTGCGCAGCCAAACGGATGCTGGATCTTGCGCTGCACGCAGCGGGTAGAACAAAAACTCCTGGTATTCTCCGGGATCTATAGGAGGGTGAAGCACAACGAGTGACAGCGGCTTTGCCAGCGACTCCGCCAGCCGTTTGGGAACGAACGCCACGAGATCCGATTGAGCTACGGATTGAAGTGCTTGTAAATAGCTGGGAACGCGAAGAACGATATTCCTAGCGAACCCTTCTTGCCGCAGCCATCTATCCACCGGGTCTTCCGTCAGCCCCCTGCCGACAACCGCCACGTGGCTCGAATTGAGAAATGTCTGCAGGTTCTTCATCCGCGATGTGGCCGGGTGTCCTCTGCGGACCACAGTGACTTCTGTATCGTTGAATAGAGTCTCGCGCTCAAATCCTGGAATTTCGTCTGTGGAGCAGGAAATCAGCAGGTCGATGGAGCGGAAGCGCGCCGGCTTCAGCGAATTAGGACTCTGCCATGGCAGAATATCCAACCTGGCGCCCGGCGCGTCCGAATGCAATCGCCGGACCAACGCTGGCACGACGAGGTGGGCAATATGGTCTTGCATCATGAGTGAAAAGCGCCGGGAGCTTTCTGCGGGTTCAAACGAGTCTGCAACTAGAAGAGTTTGAACTCTCTGTAAGGCTTCAGCTACTGGCTCTCGCAAACCGACCGCTCGCGGAGTTAACTCCATCCTCGAACCTACCCGCACCAACAGAGAATCAGAAAAGAGTTCTCTGAGCCGGTTCAAGGCATGGCTGGCAGCCGGCTGCGAAAGACCGATTTTGCGAGCGGCGCGACCGACGTGCGCTTCCGAAATCAGCGCGTCCAGTGCAACCAGTAGATTCAGATCGATTGCGGATAAATTCATGCCGTGAATTAGGACCGTAACATCAATTGATTGGACGAATCAATTGCTTCAGCGCAGACTAGTTCGAAAAGGGGAGCGCATGCAAAGAGCCAAGGTCCCGCTATTAATCGACTGCGCAGAAGGTTTGCTCGGTAACAATCGAAGGCTTCTTGCACTGGCGGGGGGGAAGCATTTGCGGTCTGCACGCTTCTAGCGCAGACGACGCAGCGCCTTCCCTCAAGTTTTCCAGCATGGAGCCTCGCAATGACAGAACTGAAATCGCGCCATTTGTTCACCATCATTATGAAACTCCCTCCCACTCTGGAATTGGGAGACACGCGCGCAGGGAAGCGCCGCGTTTTCACTGTCTCCGGCGGACAATTTATCGGCGACCGGCTTCGAGGAGAGGTCTTGCCACAAGCCGGTTCAGACCTGTTATTGGTTCGCCAAGACGGGTCTTCTCAGCAAGATGTACGACTAATCCTGCAACCCGACGATGGGGCGCTAATTCTCATGACTTATCGCGGTGTACGACATGCTTCACCCGAGGTAAACGGCCGGATCGCTCGTGGGGAACAGGTTGCTCGATCGGATTATTACTTGCGGACAGCGCCATTTTTCGAAACGTCCTCTCCGAAATACGCGTGGTTGAACAAGATCGTGAGCGTGGCAGTTGGAGAAAGGCAATCCGACGGAGTGAAATACGAAGTCTTTGAAATCTTGTAGCGATTCTGTCTCATGCTCTGTAGAGTTGTGTCACTTGTGGCTGCAACATTCGGCCTGATCGGCGTCGCAGCGTTTTCTCCCGCGACCGACGCCCATTCCCGGACGTACCACCGCTTCACTGCGCCACTTACGACGTAAGGATCAAACCTGGCAAACTTCTCCGCGACCTCGGGCGAGTCGCGCCCTTGAACAGCAACGCGGCGCCGTCTACTGGATTCGCCAGCGCACCGGCCAGGATTGAGTTCTCCCCGCTCAATCGCCGCCCAAGCCTTTTCAAGGTGCAGCCCCCGAAATTGGGCACGCTTTGAAACGTAGTCGTCACCAACCTCATCGAACAATAGATAGTGCATATGAGTGCCTCCTGATTCGTGTTCCTGGGTACTGTGACTCGGCTTGGCCAGGTTGCTCCCCATCTACCTTTCGGCTGATGAGGGGTCACCTTCGTCAAGACCAGGAGCGTCGGCATCGGCATCGTACGTGCGGGAATGAGAACGTGCGCAGCGAAACCAGAAAAAACGAGGTGCGTCGTGGGCAAAAAAAGATGTCCGGTTTGCCGCTCCTCAGCCGTCATTAGAGTGGAAGTAAAAAACACATCTTGGAGGAAACACAGTGAGCGACTTTACATTCTTGTACCGCGGTCGAGACACGAACGCATCACCCGAGCAAATGCAGAAGACGCTGGAGAAATGGCGGGCCTGGTTCAAGGACCTTGGCGAA
>Ga0307477_10002610_pt1 | contig 13819 bp, 11 predicted proteins | sample atmos_gasesECM2C_FD_203316 | JGI IMG/M metagenome (GOLD analysis project Ga0307477, IMG submission 203316) | Hardwood forest soil microbial communities from Morgan-Monroe State Forest, Indiana, United States - atmos_gasesECM2C_515 | ecosystem: Environmental > Terrestrial > Soil > Temperate...
TGGAGGCTCGTCCCCCGCCGGCTGACCAAGGTGTTTCCAACGGGGATTCGGCCGACGTACCGGCTGCGTCTTGCGTCTGGTCGTCAGGTGGACGCCACCGCCAACCACCCCTTCCGGACCCTCGACGGCTGGCTGGCGTTGGAGGACCTGGCGGTGGGTCAGTTTCTCGCCGTGCCTCGCCGGTTACCCCCGCCCATCGAGACCATCAGCAGGTGGGACGAGGACGAGCTCGTTCTCCTGGCCCACCTCCTCGGGGACGGTTCGATCGGACCGAACGGCGTTAAGTACGCCACCGCCGATCCCGCCAACAAGGAGATCGTCGAGGACGCGGCGCGGCGCCGGTTCGGCATCACGGTGTCGGGAGCCAAGGTTGCCAACACGTGGCAGCTGTGGCTCCCGTCGCTATACCGCGTCACCCACGGGCGCCACCACCCGGTCCGGAACTGGCTCGAGCCCCTCGGCCTTTGGGGATCACGGGCCCATGACAAGTTCGTACCCGAGCCTCTGATGGGCCTGCCGGACGACCAGATCGCCTTCTTCCTCCGCCACCTGTGGGCCACCAACGGGTCCATCACGCTCACCCGAAACCACAGGGCGCGCTTCGTCAACGTCTACTACGCCACCACCAGCCGCCGCATGGCCGACGACGTGCGGCGGCTACTCCTGCGCCTCGATATCCGCACAAGGGTTCATCGGGCTCGCAAGACCGGCTACCGCGACTCGTGGCACGTTCGCGTGTATGGCGTCGATGATCAGATCCGCTTCCTGACCGTCGTCGGATGCCACGGCCAGCGCGGCGAGTGCGTGCCCGAAGCCTTGGAACGTCTGTCTGTGCTGCGGGGCAATCCCAACGTCGACCTCGTGCCCTGGCCTGTCGCGGCTCAAGTGAAGGAAGCGTTGCGCCGGCAAGGGATGACCCACCGCGAGCTGGCTTCGGCTCTCGGCGAGGACTATTGCGGATCCTACCTGCTTGGCACCGAAGCCCGACCGCGACGGTTCTCTCGGGCTCGGCTCGAGCGCATCGGCAGAGCCACGGCCGACGACGCCCTCACCGACCTGGCCACGTCAGACGTGTTCTGGGACGAGATCGTCGAGATCGTGGCGCTCGGACCTACCCCGACGTTCGACGCCACAGTGGACGACACCCACAACTTCGTGGCGGATGGCATCATCGCCCACAACAGCCTCGAACAGGACAGTGACGTGGTGATGTTCATCTACCGAGACGAGCTGTACAACCCGGAGTCCTCGGAGCGGGGCATGGCCGAGATCATCGTGGCCAAGCACCGCAACGGGCCGACGGGGACGGCCAAGCTCGTGTTCCGCAGCCAGTTCACCCGCTTCGACAACGCCGCTCGCGTCTAGCCTCCGGCCGCGATGTCCGCCGCCCGCCGCCGGCCATTGCTGTCCGTGCTGGTGGCAATGGTGACCGCGGCGGCGTTCGTGCTCGTCGGCCACGCGCTGCTGGGCACGGTGACGGCCCCGGCACCTGCGGCGACCGGGTCGGTGGCGGCCTCGGACCTGCTCATCGCCTGGCGCCGGTCGCTGACCACCAGCTGGTCGGTCGACGAGGTCATCACTCGGACGACGACCAACGGCCGAGTGTTGACCTTTCAGGTGCACCGCGCGCAACGGCCGCCTGATCATCTCGTCGTCGGTCTCGGCAACGTGGACATCCGCACCGGCGACCGCGAGACCGCGTGCGCCACCTCGCTGGCCGGGGGTCAGCCGTGCCGGTCCTCCGCCGCGCCAGCGTTCGCCGGCGTGGTCGACGGTCAGGTCGCCGATCTCAGCCGTATCGTCTCGGGACCGTTCGCGCTCTACAGCTTGCGCGAGGAGCTGCGGGCCGAGCCTGGACCGAGCGGGCCGGGGCGCGCTGAGTGCTTCGATCTGACGTTGCGCTTGTCGAGCTATCCGTCTCCGCCCTACGGACGGCTGGCCTCCCTGTGCTTCGACCCGTCCACGGGCGCGCCGGCGGGCTCGACCGTCCAGACGGAGCAGAGCATGGATCGCACGATCGTGACGGCCCGGCACGCGCCGGCGCTGGTCGCTGATCTGGTTCCCCCCGCGGGGATCACCGTCGGGTGACCAGGCCCTGATCGGAAGCGGCGGAGGCCGAGCTGAAGGGGCCCGGCACCCTGCGGGAGCGCCGGGACTTCCGGCTGGAGGGTCCCTCGACCCCCGCCGCTTCGTTGGGGACGGCGCCATGCACGCCGTACAGAATGTGTCGGTTGGCCCGTCCGGCAGCTTGAGCGGAAATGACCACGGAGAGTGGTTATTTCTCCCGAGGCGGCCTGCCGAACCCAGTACGCTTCGTCTCTGTGGGTGTGGCCGCTTCCACCGGTGCGAGCAGCGGCCTATTCCTCGGCAACAACCTGCTGGCGTACCTCGTTCTGGCCCTGGGCGGCGCGCTCCTGGTGGGCAACGGGATGGCGCTGGTCCGACCGCCGCCGACCCCCTCCGACGGCAACCTGCGCCGAGCCCCCATAGGGCGGACCGTGCTCATGATGATCGTCGGCGGGATCGCCGCGGTGTGGGCCATCGCCAGCCTCGCGGCCTGAGGTGACCACCGCGTTCGTCTTGTCCGGAGGCGCCAGCCTCGGGGCTATCCAAGTGGGCATGTTGCAGTCCCTGTTCGCGGCGGGGATCGAGCCGGATCTGTTGCTGGGCACGTCGGTGGGGGCGCTCAACGCTGGGTACATCGCCGGGCATCCCGGGCCCGCCGGGGCCGACGCCCTGGCGGAGATCTGGCAATCCCTGCGGTCCACCCGCGTCTTCCCGATCACGCCGGCGATGGGCCTGCGGGGCCTCGTCGGGCGGGCCAATCATCTGGTCAGCCCGGACGCCCTGCGGGCGCTCGTACGGGAGCACGTCGGTTTCGCTCGTCTCGAGGAGTCCGTCATCCCATTCCAGGTCGTCGTCGCCGACGCCCGGTCGGGTGAGGAGGTCGTGCTTTCGTCCGGTGATTCGGTCGAGGCCATCGTGGCCAGCGCGGCCATCCCCGGCATCTTCCCGCCCGTGACCATCGACGGCGTCGAGCTGATGGACGGCGGTGTGGCGGACAACACCCCGATCTCCAACGCGGTCGAGCTCGGCGCCGACGTGGTCTACGTCCTGCCGACCGGGCACACCTGCGGCGCGCTGGATCCGCCGCGCAGCGCACTGGGCATGGTGATGCACGCCATCACCATCCTTATCGGCCAGCAGCTGGTGCGTGACATCGAGCACTACGGCGACCAGATCGAGCTGCACGTCGTGCCCCCACTGTGTCCTCTGACGGTCTTCCCCATGGATTTTCGCCACGCCCGGGAGCTGATCAGCCGGGGTCGGGACTCGACGACCGCTTGGCTCGAGGCGTCGCGTCCGGTGAGCCACTCGCTGGGCCGACACGGTCATGAAACCTCGCCCTGATCTCGCCGGTCGGCCGGCGCCTACTCCTCGCCCCGCACCGCCCGGCGCAGGGCCCGAAGGCTGCCCTTTTCGATCACCACCGCGCCCGCGGCTTCGGCCGCCTTGACGATCGTCGCCGAGACGTAGTTGGTGTGCAAGATGACCCGTCGGCCCGGCCTCCGCACCTGACGGGCGACCTCGATGCCGTCGGGCCCAGCTCCCATCTTGAGGTCGACGATGAGCACGTCGGGATCGACCTCGGCGCAGGCCTGAATGGCGGCCACGCCGTCCGCCGCGGTGGTCACGATCTCATGGCCCTCGAGGCGCAGGTCCAGCGCCAGCAAATCGATCACTGCGGCGTCGTTGTCGGCCACGACCAGCCGGAGCGGGGGGCCGTCGGCCGGCGTCGTCACCCGTCAGCCGGTACTTTCGCTCCTCCCAGCCGGTCAGCCGCCGCGCCGCGCCCGCCGTTGTCGTCGGATCGGGGCAGCGTGAACGAGATCGTCGTGCCGGGTCCTGCCCGGCTGGTGATCCAGATGTGCCCGCCGTGAGCCTCGATGATGCGCCTGCAGATGTAGAGCCCGAGACCGGTGCCCTCGATCGACTGGTCTCGGCCCCGGGCAAATTTCTCGAAGGCCCGCCCGGCCTGCTCCTCGGTCATGCCCGTTCCCTGGTCCGTGACTTCGACGAGCGCGTCGCCGTCGGCCGTGATCTTGACGGCGACCTCGACAGGTCGGTCGACCGGCGAGTTCTTGCTGGCATTGTCGAGGAGGTTGGTCAACACCTGTTGCAGGCGACCGGGATCGGCGCGAACCGCGCACGGCTCGTCGGGCGTATGGACCTCGACCGGTGGTCCGGGCAGGCCGGCGGCCGCGGCCGACGTCACCACGCTGCGCAGGTCAACTACCTCGAACACGTACGGGAGCTCGCCGGCTTCGATACTGGCCGTGCTCAGGATGTCGCGAGTCAACGCGTGAAGTCGACGGGCGTTGGTCAGGGCGTGGGCGAGAGCCGATTTTCGTTCTCCCTCACTCAACCCGTCCCAATGATCGAGTGTCGTCTCGAGGAACCCGAGTTGACCTGTGGCCGGCGTGCGGAGCTCGTGGGAGACGATGCTGATGAATTCCTCTCGCGCGTCGTTGATGCTGCGAAGGCGACGCTGCTCCTCGCGCGCGGAGCGCAGACGGGCGAGCAGAGCGAAGACGGTGAGTCCGCCCCCGACTACGGCCGCCAGGGCGATGAGCAACAGCGCTGAGCGCAGCGGTCCTGTGAGCTCGCCCTCGAACTCGCTTCGGGACTCCTTGAAGACCGTTCGCCATCCCGCGCTGGGCACCGGCTCGGCCGTGATCACGTCGGAGCCGTGGCGGTGGAAGCCGAACCGGGGATCGAGCAACTCGGGGGCCGCCTGCTTGCCCAACGCCGATGGGTCACTCGAGGCCACGACGACACCGTTGGTGTCGATGAAGCTGTACGTCACGGTCCGCCCACGTCGTAGGGCGGCTACCTGCTGGCTGAACGGCGAGTCGGCGGCTACCTCGCTCTCGAGCACGATGGCGCCGCCCGGACCGCCGCCGGCCTGGGCCACGGGGAGCATCAGGTCAATGGTGGGCAACGGGGTGGTGAGGCCAGGGCCGGCCGGGAGGATGGCCGGCTTGCCCTGCTGAAGGGCGCCCACCAATCCGGTCCGGTTGACAGGTTGGCCGATGCTGGCGCCGGTGAGCAGGGTGCCGCTGGTGATGGTGCCGCTGCGGTCGACGAGGAGGTAGCCCGTGCGGGCGGCCGGGTTCTGGTCCTGGAAGGCTTGGAGGCGGCGGGTGTCCGCCGGGTCCCCCGGAGTGAGGTTCCATGGCTTCGGCCCGATGAACCCTGCGATCGCCGTGAAGGCGCTGGCCACTTCACTGTCCAGACTGCGGGCCAGCTGCTGGACCTGAGCCACCTGCAGGTTCTCGAGCGCCTTGCGGCCGTTGTTCTGCGCGCTGAGCACGGCCACGATGATGAGGCCGGCCAGGACCAGCACCATCACCCCGGCGATGACGCTGAGGATCCGATCGCGCATGCTGGACAAGGCGCCCTCCTAGGTGGACAGGAGCTGGGTGGCGGAGGCGGTCCCGGAATCGGTGCCCGCCAATGGCAACACGATGGTGAAGGCAGCTCCCCCGCCTTCACCATCGTCCACGGTAATGGTTCCGTCGAGCAGCCCGACGAGCTCCAGGACCAGAGCCAACCCGATCCCAACGCCGCGTTTGGAGCGGGTCGTAGGGCTGTCCACGCGGTAGAACCGGTCGAAGATTCGTTCTCGGTCCTCCACCGGAATCCCCGCTCCGTGATCGCGCACGACCAGCACCGCCTTGGTGCCCTCGCGCCGGAGCCGCACGCTGACCGGGGTGCCTGGAGGCGTGTACTTGGCCGCATTGGACAGCAGGTTGACCAGGATCCGCTCCACGGCCGACGGGTCGGCCTGCGCGACGACGCCGGGAGCGACGTCTACCTCGAGCGGATGGTCGGTCAGGATCGAGGAGGTCTGGTCGACCACGTTGGGAACGAGCTGCGAGAGGCTCACCGGTTGGGGAGTGACGGTGAGGCTCTGGCGCTCGAGACGGGCGAAGTCGAGCAGGTCGTCGATGAGCACGCTGAGGGAGCCGGCGTTGCGATCGATGCGTTCGAGATAGTCCACGCGCTCTTTGTCGGTCAGATCGAGCCCCGGCATGGCCAGGAGGTTGGCGAACCCCTTGATGGCCGTCACGGTCGTGCGCAGCTCGTGGCTCACCGACCCGAGGAACGTGGTCTTCATGCGGTCGAGGTCGCGAAGGCGCCCGACCATCTCCTGCTCTTCCTGGAAGATGCGGGCGTTGCCCAGCGAGGCCGACAGCAGGTCGGTGACGCCCCGCAGGGCCTCGACCTGCGAGTGCTCCAGGCCGCGCCGGGCCCTGATCGTGAGTGCGCCAATGGCTCGTCCCGCCCGCTGCAGAGCGAGGGTTACCGTGGCGCCCGCGGCAACGACTGCTGGGGTCACCTCCAGGTACTCTGCGCGGTCCGGCGCTATCACGGGCGCCCCGTGCGAGAAGACGGTGACGAACTGGCCGCCCGGACCAACCCGGCTGATGGCCACGGACGTGAGGTCCAGTTCGTCGCTCAGCTCGGTGGCGAAGACGGGGAGCACCTCGCCGACGTCCAGGCTGCGCTGCAGGAGGGGACCGACGCGAGCGATCAACTGCAGGTCCCGGGCTTGGGTGAGCGCCCGGGTCTCGGCTCGGCCGCTGGCCCGTAGCTCGGCGGCCGTCACGAGCCAGACGATGGCCGCCACCACGAGGCCGCCCAGGAGGAAGTACCAGGGGATCAGCGATTTGGTCGGTCGAGGCCAGGCCGCCACCCTCCAGTTGAGGGCCGGATCGGCCAGGGGCACCACGGCGGCCGAATTGGGCACCGGGCCGCCTTCGGCCCCGGGCGACGATGCCAATGACGTCGTCCCATCGAGCAGGCGGGCGCCAACATCCTCGGCGCTGCCTTTGAAGGAAGGCGCGGCGAGGACGTCGGGGGACAACAGTTCGACCAGATAGCCGGTCAGGTCGGCCCGGCGGCTGGAGACTGTGTCCGCAGCGGAGGAGTAGAGCGGGAGCGCCACCAGGACGACCGGGCGGCCGTCGGGCCCGGCCGACTCGGCGGTGCGGGCGGTGCCCCCGTCGCGGGCCAGCGCGAGAGCGAGCTTCCAGTTAGACGAGGCGGTGAGATCGAGTGGCGGGCTGGCGACCCCGGGACCGAGCAACGGGCGGAAGCGCAGCGACCCATCAGATCCAGCGATGGCGACCCCGACGGTCGCGGTGGGGGTCGCTTCCGTGAGCGAGCGCAGGTCGGATCGGGCCTGGCCGTCCGATGTGGGTAGGTGGCCGTTGAGCATGGCCCCGGCGGTGATGAGCTCGGCCTGCTGAGCATGGACGAGAGCCTCGACGGTCTGGGCCGAGGCCGCCGCCGTGGCGTCGGCGAGCAGCCGGCGATTGTTTTGTCCAGAACGCCGGGAAGCGGCAAAAGCGATGATGCCGGTGAGAACAAGAATCCCGGCCAATGCGGCGGGAGCCCATCGCTGCCGGGGCTTCAGGTCCCCGCGCACATCCACAAGGCCTCCGGGATGCGGTGTACCTCGCCCTTGTCCAAACAGGCCCGTACACCGACCTCGGTCGCTCGGCGCACGGTGTCGGCGTCGAGGAACGCGCTGAAAAGAATGATGTTCTGGTCGGGCTGCTCGGCCAGGATCTGCTCGGCGGCCTCCAGACCGGAGATGCCAGGCATACGGACGTCAAGCAGAACGACGTCAGGCCGGGCTTCTCGCCACACGCTCACGGCCTCCTCGCCGCTGGCGGCCTCGCCGACGACCTCGAGGCCCTCGTTGGCCCGGCGGATGATGGCGCGTACCAGCAGCCGGATGTCTTCTTCGTCGTCGACAATCAACGTCCCGACCACACCCCACTCCATCCTGGCCCCCGACGGCCTGGCTGGCCTGACGGCGGGGGCCACCCATGGTCGCACATTTCGTCCGCAGCCGGTCGGCGTGGGAGGCGCCACGGGTCTGCCCGGTGGGACCGGGTCCGTCGCGCTAAACCAAGGACCGTGCTGGATGCTCCCGCCGTCGCCGACGCGTCGCCCAGTGATGCAGCGGCCAGCTTGGACGCGCCGGACTCCCAGGTCGATGGTGGAGCGAGGCGCCCAGGCGTCCATTGGCTGGCCCGGGCCGGCGCCGCCTACACCGCGGCGGCCGTCGCCCTGCTGTGGGGGGCGTGGCGTTCGCCGCTGAGCCGCAACGCCGGTGCCGGGGGCGACATGCCCATCTTCGCATGGAGCCTGCGGTGGGTCCCCTGGGCCCTGGCCCACGGCACCAACCCGTTGTTCACCAGACATCTCGATGCGCCGACCGGCGCCAACCTGATGTGGAACACGACCGTCATGCTCCCGGCGGCGCTGCTCACTCCGATCACCCTGCTGGGCGGGCCCGTGCTCTCGTTCAACGTGCTGTCGACCCTTGGCCTGGTCGTGCCCAGCCTGGCCGCCGCCGCTGCCTTCACCCGGGTCACCTCGCGCCGTCTGGCCGCGTGGGTCGGCGGATTGGCGTGGGGATTCGGGCCGTGGATCCTCGGACAGACGCGCGGTGACCACTTGCACATGAGCCTCGGCGCGGCTGCGCTCCCGATGTTGGCGATCGCGGCCCACGAGATGCTGGTGGTCCAGCGCCACAACCCACGCTGGCTGGGTCTGGTCATCGGTGTGGTGTCGGGCGCGTGGATCCTGGTCGGTGAGGAGGCGCTGGTCATCGCCGTCCTCACGGTCGGCGTGGCGCTCGTGGTCCTCGGTGTGCGGGCGCGAGTGTGGCGACGGGCCGAGCTGCTGGCCCGGCGCGGATACGCCACCCGGGTTGCCGCCTGGGCTGCGGCCGCGTTTGTGGTCGTGGCCGCGGTGCCCGTGGGATGGCAGCTGTTCGGACCCCAGCGCATTCAGGGGGCCATCTTCTCTGCCGACCAGTACAGCGCGGACCTTCTCGCCATCGTCACGCCGAGCGAACACCAGATGCTGCGCACCGGCGGCAGCGCCCACATGGCCCGCACCTTCGCTTCCGAGGACGGCGCCTACCTCGGCGTCCCGGTTTTGGCTGCCGTGGGAGTGGTGGCCTGGCGACGCCGCCGCGACCGGCGGGCGCGGGCCGCGGTCTGGATCGCCGGTGTGCTTTGGTTGTTTTCGCTCGGGCCGCACCTTCGGATCGGCGGGCACCTGACCAGCGTGGTGCTGCCGTGGGCGCTGCTGGGGTCGATCCCGCCGCTCGACAACCTGCTGGCGGTGCGCCTGAGCATGAGCGTCGGCTTCGTGGTAGCTGGCCTGCTCGCCGTAGGGGTCGAAGACGCCGTCCGCCACGTTGGGCGCGTTGACACGACCCTGGCCGGGCTGGCCGTCCTGGTGTGTAGCGTGACATTGGCGCCCGGACTTCCGTTCCGGTCGACGCGCATGCGGGTGCCGGCTTTCTTCACCAGCTCGGACGTGTCCCGCATCCCCGACGGCACCTTGGTCGAAGTCGTCCCCGAGGCCCGTCCCGAGCGCTCGGCCGTGCAGCTGTGGCAAGCCGAGGCCGGCCTTCGCTTTCGCATGTCGGGCGGTTACATGCTCGTGCCCGACGCCCACGGCCACGCGTCCTTCGCCGTGATCCCCGGCCCAACCGCGGCGACCGCGATCCAGATCGAAGACGGCCTGCGCACGAGCGGGCCGCTCGACGTCCGCCGCGTCCGCGCCGATCTGTCCGCTCGGCGAGTGTCGACGGTGATCGTGGGGCCGATGGCCCATCAAGATGACGTGCTCCAGCTGTTCCGTGATGCGCTCGGGGCCCAGCCGGTTTTCACGAATGGGGTCGCGGTGTGGCAGCGTGTACCTGAGCTGCTCGCAGCTGAGGAATTCACCACGCGCTCTTGACCGTTCACGTCGTTGAGCCCATCGTGGGGCTCGTCCTGTCCCGACCACCCGCCGCTCCTCGCCTTTGCCTCCTCCGGCCGTCATCGTTTCCACGCCCGACGTGCGATCGGATCTGCCCGCAGACCGATCCGTGCCGAGACGCGAGTGGGGCCAGACGCCGCGTATGGTGCCAGCGGTTCGGCTCCCGCACCTTCCCGCTCTCGATGGCCTGCGGGCCGTCGCCGTCGTCGGTGTCCTCCTCTACCACTCGAGCTTTGGTTGGGCCCGGGGCGGCTTTCTCGGGGTCGAGGTCTTCTTTGTACTGAGCGGCTATCTGATCACGTCGCTGCTGGTGGCCCAGTGGTGGGACCGCGGCGACGTCGGGCTCGGGCAGTTCTGGGCCAACCGGGCCCGCCGCCTGCTTCCTGCGTTGACCGCGCTGTTGGTGGTCACGGCCGTCGTGACCACGGTCGGTCTGCCCAACAGCGTGGGCCAGTTCCGCGGGGACGTCACCGCGGCCGCGACCTACGTAAGCAACTGGTGGCAGGTGCTGCGCCACCAGTCCTACTTCGAGCAGCTGGGGCGGCCGCCCATGCTTCAGCACCTGTGGTCGCTGGCCGTGGAGGAGCAGTTCTATCTGATCTGGCCATTGGTGCTCGTTGCCCTTCTCCGGCGTTCGCACCGGCGCCCGCAGCGGCTGGTGGTCCCCGTGCTCGCCGCGGCTGTCGCCTCGTCGGTCTGGATGGCCGTCGTGGCCAACCCCCTTGACCCGTCGCGCGCCTACTACGGGACCGACACGCGCGCCGCTGGTCTGCTGATCGGTGCCGCGGCCGCGCTGTGCTGGCACCCGTCACGCCTGTCCACACACCTGGCGAGAAGCGTGCGCTTGGCGCTCGAGACGGCGGGCGTGGTGGGCCTGGCCGCCATCGTGTGGATGCTTGGGCACGTCAGTGAGTTCGACCCGCGCCTGTACCGAGGTGGGTTCCTCCTCGTTGATGTCGCGACCGTGACCATCATCTGTGCGTCGGTTCACCCAGCGGGCCGCCTGACCAAGCTGGCCTTGGGTCCCCGCTTGCTGGGGTGGATCGGGACCCGTTCCTATGGCATCTATCTGTGGCACTGGCCGGTGTTCGTGCTCACCCGCCCGCACCTCGACGTGGCCTTGACCGGCTGGCCGCTGTTCGCCCTTCGGGTGGCGGTCACACTGGCTTTGGCCGAAGCGTCCTACCGGTGGGTCGAGCTTCCGTTCCGGCGGGGGCGGACCTCGGACCGATCGGCCATCGTCGTCCCCATTACACCGAGGCGTCCTCGCGTGCCGATGGTGGCGCTCCTCGTTGGAGCGGCGCTCATGGCGGTGGTGCTGGTCGTGCCGGGGCGGGAGCGGAGTGCGGCCGCGGCCGGGGTAACCGCGCGCGCGACAGGGGGCGGCCGGACGGCCGAACTCGCGGCGGCGGTCGAGGCCGCGGCCCAGCGGGCGCTCGTGCGGCGGCGGGTGGCGGCGCCGGCGGCGGGCCCATCGGCGGTGGGCGCCCCGGGCTCGGCCGCGCCTGTCGCGCCTCCCGTGCCTCCCGCTCCGACGGTGACGGCCGTCGGTGACTCGGTGCTGCTCGACGGGGCCGGCGCGCTGGCCCAGCTGGTCCCGGGGATCGAGGTCGACGCCGTCCTTGGTCGCCAGTTCGGAGCCGGGTTGGGTGAGGTGCAGGCGCGTCAGGCCGCCCACCGGCTGGGTCGCCAGGTCGTCATCAGCCTCGGCACCAACGGGGTCGTGATGCAAAGCGAGTTCGATCAACTGCTGCAGGCGCTACGAGGGGTCCAACGGGTGGTGGTGGTCAACGTCAGCGTGCCTCGACCGTGGCAGGACCCGGACAACCAGGTGCTGGCGGGAGGCGTGCGGCGCTACCCCAACGCCGTCCTGGTCGACTGGCACGCGGCTATCAGCGCTCATTCCGACTGGGTGTACTCCGATGGGGTGCACCTGCGCCCTCAGGCCGCCAGCCTCTACGCCCAGCTGGTGTCGGCGGCCCTCTCCCGGTAGCCGCCGTTTGGTCGCCCGCTCAGGTCTATTTGGCGATCAACTGTCCACTCATGGGCCGACCGTCAGGCGACGGCGGGGGCCACGGTTACCGCCGACCCCGATGACGCCGACGATGGCACCCACGCTCCCGAGCCCGGCGTCCAGCGCAGGCCGCCGAAGCTGACCGCGGTGAGCTTGAGCTGCGACCCGTGGCCCACCAGCCAGTTGGCCACCACCCAACCCCGGGCGACGCTCGATGCGTCCAGGCTCGTCGTGCCCAACTCCTCCGACATCGTCTGTTGCAGCACGCCCGTCGCCAGCCGAGCGTGCGGGGTCCGGAACTGGCACGCCAGCCCGGCCGGTACCTCACCGGTCAGAGCTTGGGCCAACGTCCGAGCCTCGTTTTCCCATGCGCCGTAGGCGTTGGGAGCGGCGCTGTGTTGGACCTGCTGGGCCGCGTCCGTTACCGCGAGGGTTTGCCAGCCGTCGACCTGGGCCAAGCGATGGAAGAAGGCTGCCGCGGCATACGGAGGCGTGAGGATCTGGGCCGGTGTCCCCCAACCCTGTGACGGTCGCTGCTGGAAGAGGCCCAGCGAGTCGCGATCACCGTGGTCGACGTTGTGCAGCTTCGACTCCTGCAAGGCCGCGGCCAGCCCGATGGTGACGGCGTGGTCGGCCAGCCCGAGACGCTTGCCGACGGCGGTAATGGTGGTGGCGTTGGCCGCCTGCTGAAGATCGAGCTGATAGCCGGCGACCCGACATGCCGGCGGCGCCAAAGACGAGCGACGGGTCGCGAAGACGACCCCGCCGGCGATCAGACCGGCCAGCAGGACCATGACAGCCAGGCGACGGGGCGCGGAACGCCGGCTCACGAACGTTTCAGGTGAAGGAGACGATGGACGTGATCGAGTCTCTCAGGTGGCGCCGGCGAGGAGACGTCGCTCAGCCGCAGTGCACGGAGGCGGCTCCGGTCGTCAGCCCAGCGCCACCAGGTCGGGGCCACTGGCCGACCCCCTTGGCAAGGGACCGGCGATGCATCACGCTGCAGTCAGGCGCACGCCATCAAAGGGGAGCCATGACCGAGGTCCAATCAACCCGAGCGACGACGTGGCGGCGGCTGGCCCGGTGGGCGGCTATCACCGCCATCGTGGAGTACGTCATCGTCATGGTGGCCGCAAAGTCCCTCATACCGCCCATTGTCGTCATCCTCCTGGTGCTGCTGGCCGCCGTCGTCCTCATGCGCCGGCCCCCACCCGCAGGGAGGACGGTGGCCCTCGTCGGCCTCGTGTTGTTCCTCGCCAGCGACGTGATCTTCGGCGGCAACGGGTTCTCCACGCCGAGATCGTTCCCGTCGTTCGCCATTGCGCTGGCCGGCCTCATCACCGGCGTGGTCGGCATCACCGCCGCGGTCGCGGCGCGGCGCGACAAGATGGGCCGCGCTGCGCCGCTCACCATGGCATGGATCGCCGCCGGGCTGATCCTCGCCGTGACGGCCGGCAACATACTGGCCTCCGTCACGTACGCGGACGCCACCCGCCAGCCCGGTGACGTCGCCCTGACAGCCAGAAATACCAAGTTCGGGCCGAGCCAGCTCACCGTCAACGCCGGCCGCGTCACGTTCTTCATCAACAACAAGGACCTGCAGTTACACAACTTCCACATCAAGGGGGTCGGCTCAGCCGTGCTGCTCCCCGCCAGCCACAGCGTGCGACGGAGCTTCAGCCTCCAGCCGGGCACGTACACGTTCGTCTGTGATTTCCACACGCCCGGCATGAAGGGCACGCTCACGGTCAAATGAAGCGCCCGGAGGTGTCAGTGGGGCGCCTCGACCCCCAGCCCCAGCCAGCTCGCCGCGGTACCCATCCGCTCGTCGTAGGTCACGATCGCGCGTAGATCGGCGCCGATCGACAAGGCCGTCGCCAGGTGGATGGCGTCAAGTGACCGCAGAAGGCTGGCTGGAGCTAGCAAAGCCGCGGCGTCCAGCAAGGACCG
>Ga0307477_10002611_pt1 | contig 13817 bp, 10 predicted proteins | sample atmos_gasesECM2C_FD_203316 | JGI IMG/M metagenome (GOLD analysis project Ga0307477, IMG submission 203316) | Hardwood forest soil microbial communities from Morgan-Monroe State Forest, Indiana, United States - atmos_gasesECM2C_515 | ecosystem: Environmental > Terrestrial > Soil > Temperate...
TCGGCGCGGCCACGAGGATCATGCCGACTGCCATCGAGAATGACTTGGTGATGCCCGCGCCGCTGCGGCCGTTGAGCAGGTGCCACGCGGCGCAGCCCGCCACGATGGTCGCTGCCACCAGGAAGGCCGCCAGCGACATATGAACAAGCCGGAAGGGGAACGAAGGGTTGAAGACGATTTTCAGCCAGTCGAGCGGCACAACTCTGCCGTCCACGATCTGGAAGCCTTGCGGCGTCTGCATCCAGCTGTTCGAAGCAAGGATCCAAAACGCGGAGAACAACGTACCGAGTGCCACCAGGACCGTGGCGAGAAAATGCAGGCGTGCACCGACGCGCTTCCAGCCGAACAGCATGATGCCGAGGAAACCCGCTTCGAGGAAAAACGCTGTCAGCACCTCGTAGGTGAGCAGCGGTCCGTTGACGGAGCCCGCAAAGCGGGCGAAGCCGGCCCAGTTGGCGCCGAACTCGTAGCTCATCACGACACCGGAGACGACGCCCATGCCGAAACCGACCGCGAAGATCTTTGACCAGAAGAAGAAGAGCTCGCGATAAACTGCCTTGCCGGTTCTCAGCCACAGGCCCTCGAGCACGGCGAGATAGTTGGCGAGCCCGATGCTGATCGCGGGAAAGATGATGTGCGCCGAGATCGTGAACGCAAACTGCAGCCGCGCGAGTACCAGTACGTCACTCGTCTCAAGCATCAGACTTGCACTCCTCTGCCAACCGCACCGGAGTGGGCTTCCAGGGTGCGCTCGGCTCGCCGGAGACCGGTGGATCTCCCGCTAGGCAGTGAGACTCCATCGTCAGTACCGGGCCATGTCAAGTCCCGGCCGCAAGCGGCTGCGCGCGCTCCGTGCGCACTTCGGACTCCTGTGCCTCGAGGAGCATCGCTACCACGCCGGCCTGCCCGGCCGCCATTCGCTCACCGATCACGCGCGTCCTGGCGGCCTATACCCCCCATTTCGGTGAGCCAACGGTGAGCGCAGTCACGTTACGTCAGCGAGCGCCCCGTTCACCACCGGCCACCCGCCTCCTGCAAAATTATCTTCGCGGATTGATCGGCGGTGCTTTGCGTCAATGAGGTAACGCCTGCTCCGCCAGCATTAGGAGTTGCGCTGTCGTGGCAGCGGAGAGGTCAGCCTCGATCTCACGCACAACGCGCTGATAGGTTTCGGTGATGCGGATCGTAGGGCGTGATCTCTCGCTTCGAAGGGTCGCCGGCAGCCGTATCTATCCGGTAGACCTTCGCGCCATGATGATCCACGACCACCATCAGGCTCGGGGCCGCCGGGTCGCGTAGGCTCGCTGCGCCGGACGACCCTGCAGGCGACCAGCCCGCGCGCTGTAGAAAATGCCGCAAATCGACCACGTCGGAGCTGGTGAGATCCTTGGTATGTGGCTTATGCATCAGGTGATGTTCGCCACCCACTTCGAAGCTGAACCTGTTATTGCCCTTCTCGTGCACCGTCCCGAGTTTCTCGATCAGTGCGACCACATCCATCCATTCGAGATTGTGCGCCGGCGGATGTCGGAACAGGGCTTCGAGGGTCCGAAGGTGTGCGCCGTGTAGTGTCGCGCGCCCCTGAGGGCTCGCCTTGTTTCCGTTCTCGGCTCCTGTAGATCTCATAGGAACACCCGTCTGAGGGATTAACTCAACAGCTCGCGCGATCCGCGTCGGTGCAAGTCTGATGAATCTTACCCGCGTGCCGATCTCAAATCGATCTCGCAGCCCAATTGGTGTAGTCCCATAGATTGAACAGCAGCAAATCCCCGTCGTCAGCGGTGATCATTTCCTTGGTTTATTGTTCAAACGGGCTTGCTGAGTAACCCTCATTCGGGATGGCTGGGCACTGGGGCGACGGCAGTCACTGCCGCGCAAGTCGCCGAGCTACGCAAGACTACCGACCCAACCAGTAATCGGGTCATCATGCTGAAAATGCGTTAGCGGCCTTAGCGGCGATCGCCCGCCTTTCTTGGCGGCTCAATGCGCCTTAAGAGATGGATTTATATGTGGCGTGTGGGGATCGAACCCGCGAGCTGCGGATTAAAAGACGCCCCTGTCGTGCTATTCCTCTATGGCACGCTTACCGCCGCCCGACGAGATTGCCGCCCTCTTACCGGAGGAGTTGGCGCCATGCATTCTCGCCGATCTGGCTCAGATCGCTCCGAATTTAATGGATCCGGGCGGTTCAACATCGGCAACTATTGCAACACCTTCGACGGAGACATCCACAGCTTCGCACCCCGTTGACTGCTCATCATCCCCGTGCCTTGGCAAGCTGGTCACGTACGGGCAGCCTTCGCACGCGCACGCCACTCGCCGCACGAATTGCGTTGCACAAGGCCGGCGCCGTCGTCGGAATACCCATCTCCCCGGCACCGGAAGGTCTCTTCTCGGAAGCAACTACGTGCACCTCAACGTCTGGCGCGTCGGCGTTGTGCAGAAGTGGATAATCGTTGAAATTGTTCTGCTCGACGCGGCCTTCCTTCACCGTGATCTCAAGATTTAACGCGGTGCTAAGACCGTCAATGGTACCGCCCATCATCTGCGCCTCAATTCCCAGCGGGTTGATCGGACGGCCCACGTCGACGGCGCATACACAGCGATGGATTTGGAGCTTGCCACCTGGGTCAACCTCCACTTCGAATGCATGCGCGGTGTAACCGCCAAATGTGAAATGGCCGGCGATGCCAAGGCCGCGACCCTTTTCGACGGTACGACCCCAGCCGATCTTTTCGCCAGCCAGCTTCAGGACCCCCGCCATGCGACCGGTATCGAAAATCGGTCCGCCGTGACTTGAGTATTTCAGCTCGCGCGGCGCCCCTAGCAGCGCGAGGCGGAATTCCAACGGATCGCGCTTCAGCGCCTGCGCGAGCTCATCGACAAAGCTCTGCACAGCAAATGCGTTTGAGGTGTGCGCGGGCGCACGCCAGGAGCCACGGATCATTCCGGATTCGAGTCCGAACCACTCGAGCCTTAAGTTCGGTACTAGGGCTGCCGGAAAATCGTCGGGATACACGTCGCCGCGCCATAGATCATCCGGCTTTACGTCCGAACGCCGGTAATACTTCGCGGCGCTGACGAAGCGATGCTCCCATGCGACCAGCTGTCCATCACGATCGGCAGCGGCACGTAACGCATGCTGTACCAGCGGCCGATAGAAATCGTGGTGCATGTCATCTTCGCGCGTCCACTGGACTTTGACAGGCTTGCCGCTGGCCTTGCTCAGCAACACCGCCTCGGCCACGTAGTCGTTGGTCAGGCGTCGACCGAAGCCGCCACCCACGCGCGTCATCCGCACGTCCATTTTGAGCCGATCGATGCCGGTAATTTCGCTCGCGGCGCGAGCACCCCCACCCGGCTGCTGCATGGGCGCGATCACGGTCACCCAGTCGCTCTCGACATGGGCGAATGCGTTTTGCGGTTCTAGCGGCGCATGGGCGACGAATGGCGTGTAGTACTCCGCACTCACGACGGTTGCAGAGCGTTTGAGCGCCGCGTCGAAGTCGCCGTCGTCGCGTATGCGCTTGCCCTTGCCGTGTCGCAACAGCATCTCAATCTGCCGCGCGAGTGTTTGCGAGCTTTCGGCAGCGTGAGGGCCACGAGTCCATTGTACGCGGAGGGCATCGCGACCTTTGAGTGCCGCCCACGTATCGTCGGCAAGAACCGCGACGCCGGTGGCCAGATTCAGGGTAATCGGCTCCCCCGGCTTCGGGCCCGGTAAGACTATGACTTGCCGCACACCAGGTACCAGCCTCGCTGCGCTGCCGTCGAAGGTCGCGATGCCGCCGTCGAAGTACGGGCAACGCGCGATCACCGCAACCAGCGAGTCGTTACGATAGACGTCGATACCGTACTGTGCACGCCCGGTCACAATCTCGGCCGCATCGACGACCCGTGTCGGGGTTCCGATGATGCGGTACTCCCTCGCATTCTTGAGCGGCGCAGGTCTTGCCGCTGGCGCGAGGGCCGCTGCGCGGCGGGTCAGCATGGGGTACGCGAGTGCTCGACCGTCGGGGTGCCGAACAAATCCATCGCGTGTGCTCAGTATTGCCTCGTCGGCACTCCACCAATCGGCCGCGGCGCGCACGAGCAATGACCGAGCCTCCGCGCCGGCCTGGCGCAGATCGTCCCACGAGTCCGGAATGCTGGTGCTACCACCGGCACCCTGATCCCCGTATTTCCAAGTAACCCCCGGCGCGTCCGTGCGCGCAACCAAGCCGAGCGGGAGCTGCTCAACGCGCACCGAAGACCACGCGACATCGAGTTCCTCCGCAATCAGCATCGGGAGCGAGGTCTTCACGCCTTGGCCCATGTCCGGATTGCGCGCGCCTATGGCAACCGTGCCGTCGGGATCGATACGGATAAAGACGCCCAGCGCAACACCACCGTCCGTGTCTTCGACCGCCGCCGACAGCGGAAAGTAGCGTGCCACCAGCAAGCCACCCGCGGCGGTCAGCGACATCTGAAGAAAGGCCCGCCGACTCGGCATGGCCATGGCGCTCATCCTTTGCCTCCACGCAGTGCGACTGCGGCTCGCCGCACCGCACGGCGAATTCTCGGATAGGTACCGCAGCGGCAAAGGTTGCTCAAAGCAGCGATTTCCGCGTCACTCGGGTCGGAGTTGCGCTGCAACAGATCGATCGTCGCCATGATCTGTCCGGCCTGACAGTAACCGCACTGCGGAACATCCTCCGCGATCCAGGCTTCCTGCACCGGATGCAGCTGCGCCGGCGAACCGATTCCCTCGATCGTCGTGAGCTTGAGGCCAGCAACCACCGACATCGGCGTAATGCAGGCGCGTCGCGCAGCACCGTTGACGTGAATCGTGCATGCGCCACAGACACCAATGCCGCACCCAAACTTCGTGCCGGTCAGGTGAGCGTAGTCACGCAGGTACCACAACACAGGCATTGTCGGATCGCCAGCAAAGACCCGTGCGACGCCGTTCAGCTCAAATTCGACCGTCATTACCAGACCCCCGACCGGGGAGACGTTACTGCACTCGCGACGTGTGGCTCACCGCCCTGTGCCGTGCCTCAGTGACCGCAGCCGCCCACTTGTAAACCGAGACAGCCCGACGTGTTGCGCTGAATGCGCTCGGTGACCTCCTTCCCCTCTCGCGCCATTGCCTCAGCCTCCGCGACCGTCACGCAGTGCAGCACCGTCGGAAGGCGCGAGCCGAGTGGCATCTCGCGCCTGCAATACTTCACCTGGCCACGCACCATCCTCAGCTGGTAACCCTGAAGCCGAAGAAGTTGCTCCTGCTGGCTCTCGGCGGACGCACTCGGAGGGGCCGACTTCGCCGCAGCGGCGGCAGGAGTCTCGGCCGCGGTGGCAGCAACCGTCGCAGGCGCCGTATGGGCCGCACCGTTCTGGCCCGTGCTGTCTTCAGCATGGCCATTCGGAGTCGCTGTGTTCCGGGACTCCGGAGGAACAGGAGTGGCCGGCGGATCCGCGAAAGCAAGAGACAGTCCGCCTATGGTGAGTATGGCGAGCGTGGCAACCGCCGGTCTCATGTGAGCCTCACCGCGTTACTTCAGTTTCCGTCTGCACCAACGGCACGGTCGGTACGTCCACGAGAGGATGAGAATTTCAGTTTGCCCTAGATAACGCCTCAGTTTCGGACGAGTACCGATCAGTTTTAGACATCGAGCCAGTGCGGGCTCACGACCAGTTGAGATGGGAGCGAACAGGGTCGCGGACTCGGCGTCTCCGCTGGTTCGCCGGAGCCTGAGTCGCCCGGCGCATTCGCTCAGCGCGTCGCTGCGCGAAGTGCACGGAGGCCGGTCCTGATATCCTGCGTGCCTGTCCCGGTGGTTTCCGCCTCGAGATCAGCGGACAGCTCGCTGAGCGTGTTGAGTTGTGCTCTTTCACGTACGTACAACGAGGGAATGAATTTGCCGCTCGACACTTTTGCGTGCTGCTGGTGCACGGCGCTAAACCACTCCTTAAAGGGGCTCGGGTCGGCGTCCGGGCGCTGAGCCAACGCGGCCAGTGCGTACGCAAGTCTCGCGTCTTCACCCCACGTGAAGACCCGTCCCGCGGTTTGCAGGCGGTGAGCGATTGCCTCAACCATGAGAGTTTGTTGCTCCAGCGACAGCCGCGGACTGCGTGCGAGAAACTTGAGCAGGTCGGCGCCGTGTGCAGTGGCGTGACCCCAGCCCTTCTGCGGAACGTATCCGCGTAGATCACGCTCGTCCGTCAGCGAGTGCGCCCCGAGATCGACAAGATCGCTGAACGCCCTCGCGTCCAAGAATGGCGCCTTGAGATCCTGCGCTGCAAGGACCGAGAGGACCAGGATTGAGAAGGATCTCAGGAACAGCGAATCGTCTTCAATGTCTCCGAGCCTGTACACCGCATTGCGCACCAGGATCACGCGCAGTTGATTCAGCTCAGCAGGCGCGAGCCGCTGATCTCGGTAGACCCAGGCCACGAAGGCCTCGTACGCAATTTCATCGCGAAGCTCTGGATCTGTCGAACCCAACAGTTCAGTCGCCTCGATCGCCAAGGGTAGCGCAGGCGCCTCCGCCGGCAGCTTGAAATCCTGCTGTTTGAGCGAGCGCCAGTATGCGAGTCCATGGGCGCTCGCATCGGCACGCGCAACCGCAATCGCCCCGATGAGAAGAGCGGCAATCGCGAGAGGGTGACAGATTCGGCAAAGCACTCGACTCACCGAGTGGAGGTTTTCACGAAACGCCACACTATCACATGCAAATCCGAGGGGGCCTTGGCTGCCGACGTTGCCCTCAATTTGAGTGTTGAAGCCCTCGCGCATCTCTCGCGCGATTTCGTCACCGCCCCAGGCTCATTCGTCACATAGCTCCTTCGGAGTACCCCGCCAGCGATAGGCTTCCGACGCCTCGCAGCCTCCACGGAACCCTAGGTGCGCATAAGCACCACGCGGAGAGGAGAGCCTTCGGAGTCAAATCGTGCGCCTGTTGGATCACGTCGTACAGTGCACCGCGCCGTTCATTGTTCGCGAAGACTGTGGCACCTTGTGGACGCTGACGGGACCGAAGGATTTTGCGCAGGAGCTCGATCACTGTCCGCTGCGGTACGTGCTCGCCGACGAGCTGGTGCGCGTGTGCACCGAGCTCGCCTACTCGGAGGGTGACGGACTCTCTGGGTGTCTCGACCTGATTCACTTTCCAGCCGAACGGCTCTGGATCGAGTGGAACGCGGCTCCACAGCACGAAGGGCTGGCGCGCGCGCTTCCGGAATGCATCGGGAGTACGCAAACTGAGGTGGATGGCTCGCGGCACGGAGTCTTGATAGACGCCAAGACGGACGGGCGCGCGGGAAGGCTTCGGACGTTCTGGCTCACTCGTACCGAGCCGCCCGAGCCTCAATTAGCCGCAATCGAGACGCTGATCGATCTCGAGGGTGGCGGGGCTCAAGCGCCACCTGCTGCGCTGCTCGAGGGAGCTCAGGTCGCGGTGAGCGATGCGCGCAATCCACATCGGGATGCGCTTCTGCAGTGTGCCCGTTTTCGACTGCTTCCGGCCTGGCAGCGCTATTACAGCGCCGCCGCGCGGACCGCAGATGAGCGCGAGCGCGTGATCCGCTGCTCCCTCGGCACCGTCGCGTTTCACGTGCCCATCGTGCTCGCGCTTTTTCTGCTGATGGCGGTGCGGCCCGGTCTCCCGCACGTACCAATTCAACTGGCTCGCCTCAACGCAAAAAGAGCGCGCCTCGGTAAGGCGCCGCTACTTGAGCACATCGAAGTCCACTGCCCGGTCTTCGCTTCGCCGGTCACACAATCTCGTGACGCAGCATTCACTACACCGCGCACAGGACCGCGCCTGCACCACGTGCGCGGGCACATCGTTAGGCGCCATGACGTCGTCTTTTGGCGCCGTCCGCACTTCCGTGGACATCTTCGCTTCGGTGCCGTGCGCACTCGTACCGTCACGCTTCACTTTCCGCCCGCACGGTCCACGCACGCACAGATTTGAAGCGTGACCGGTCATCCGCGAGCTCGTAGGTCGGGTCGATCGCGCGGTACCCGCCCGAGGGCGTCTTGTGCTGTCCGCTGATGTATCCGGCAGACACATGGAGTCTTGTGGTCCTGTCCCAACGAAGCGAACTCCCTCTGATCGCGGCAATGAGGAAATCGTGGCACACGGTCGTCTGAGGTTTGATCCCCGCGTGCAGGCGTTTTGTCACCGTGCTGAGTGGATCAGTCACAAACCCGCTCGAGTTCGCGGCGGCGACGCTATCGTGCGGCCCTCGGCTGCACGCGAGGTTGAAGGGTCGTTCCGTCGGACTTGTGATGAGTCGGGGCGATGTGGGCAATCCGCAACATCGGTAGGCGCGGCGCGCGGGATGACTCGCAGATTCGATTCGCAGTTGCAGATCTAAAACGCATCTCTAGTTAGGGGAGAAAACATGGCGAACAGTCGCAGCTTGCAACAGGCTGTGCGTTTCGCGCTCGCGACGATCACGGCATCCGCCGGCGTCACGACGCTGCACGCTCAGACCGCTCCGGCCCAGCCCGCAGAAGCTGCCGCAGCACCGTTACAGGAAGTTGTGGTCACGGGATCGCGCCTGAAGACGCCGAACGAGACGGCCATCAGCCCGATCTCGACGGTCTCAGCAGCGGATATCACGGAAACCGGCCTGACCCGCGTTGAGGACGTCCTCAACAATCTGCCGATGGTGTTCGCCGGCATGAACTCGACGACGTCGAACGGTGCCGACGGCACGGCGAACGTCAACCTGCGCGGCCTCGGACCCCAGCGCACCTTGGTGCTGGTCAACAACCGCCGCCTCAGCCCGGGCCCGGGCGGCGCGGGGGGGGTTAACTTCTCCGACATCAACGAGATTCCCGCGGCGCTGATCCAGCGTATCGACATCCTCACGGGCGGCGCTTCCTCGGTGTACGGGGCGGATGCCGTCGCGGGCGTGGTGAACTTCGTCCTCAACACCCACTTCGAGGGTGTGCAGATCAACGCCGGCTACCACTTCCAGCAGCACAACAACAGCGAGAGCGGCATCTCGTCGATTGTTTCGGGAGCCGGCTACGTGGTCCCCCCGAGTGAGGTCAACACCGCCTTCGGCAAGTACGCATCGGTCATCATGGGATCGAACTTCGCCGATAACAAAGGCAACGCGACCGCCTACGTCACCTACGACAACCAGGGCGCGGCGCTGCAGAAGAATTTCGATTACAGTGCCTGCAACCTAGCCCCGGGGACCGCGACCACGCTGGCGTGCGGTGGCTCCTCCACATCCCGCGGCGGATCGTTCCGTGCCTACAACACCTTGGGTGCCCGTCTCTTTAACTACACGGTCGACCCGTCGACTGGAGTGTTCCGGCCGTTCACGGCTGCGGATCAGTACAACTTCGCGCCCGAGAACTACTACCAAGTGCCGAATGAGCGCTGGACGATGGGCGGGTTCGTGAACTACGAGCTCAACCCACACGCGACCGCCTACATGGAGATCATGTTCACGCGCAACAACTCCGAGGCGCAGATCGCCGAGAGCGGCGACTTCGGCAACCCTTCGTTCACCCCCTGCAATGACCCGCAGCTGACGGCCCAGGAAGTGTCCGTCGCCTGCAGTCCGGCGAACCAGGCCGCCCAGGGCTTCCCGACGGAAGCTGTCCCCGGGTTCGCGGCTCCCGTCCCCGGCTTCAACGCCGTCATATTGCGTCGCAATGTTGAGGGCGGACCGCGTATCGCGACGTTTTCGTCGGATGCCGCTCGCCAACTGATCGGCCTGCGCGGCGATTTCGGCGATGCCTGGACGTACGACGTCTACGCGCAGCACAGCTCGGTGGACGCCTCCAACGGCAACCAGAACTACCTGTCCAACGCAAACATCGTCAACGCGCTGAACGTCGTGCCCAACCCCACCGGCGGCGCCCCGGTGTGCGTGTCGGTGCTGAACGGCAGCGATCCGGCTTGCGTCCCGTGGAATATCTGGGCACCCGGCGGGGTCACGCCCGCGGCGACCCATTACCTGTCGGTCCCGTTGCTGGTCGACAACACCATAACGGAGTACGTCGTCGACGGCTCGATCACCGGCGACTTCGGCAAGTACGGAGCGCAGCTGCCGACCGCGAACTCGGGGCTGCAGGTCGCTATCGGCGCCGAATACCGCTCCGAGTCGGCCAACTTCCTGCCTGATGAGCTTTCGCAGACCGGCAACGCGGCTGGATCTGGCGGTCCGACTCCCGCCGTGTCCGGAAACTTCCATGTAGGCGAGGTGTTCACGGAGCTGCGCTTGCCGCTCGTGAGCGACAAGACGGGCGCCGAGGACCTCTCGATCGAGGGTGGCTATCGCTACTCGAAATACACGGAAGGCTTCACAACCAACACCTACAAGCTCGGTCTCGAATGGGCGCCGGTGAAGGACATTCGGCTCCGCGGCAGCTTCCAGCGCGCGGTGCGGGCGCCGAACATCGGCGAGCTGTTCACCCCGCAGGTCGTGGGGCTCGACGGCTCCTCGGATAATTGCGCGGCCCCGCTCAGGGCTGGCTCCACCACGACGCTCACTACCGGTTATACCTTCGCTCAGTGCGCGCTGTCAGGGGTGACCGCGGCGCAGTTCGGCAACATCGCGCCGAACCCGGCCTTTCAGTACAACGGCTTCCTCGGCGGCAATCCGGGCCTCCAGCCTGAGGTTGCCGATACCTACTCGGTGGGCTTCGTGCTGACGCCGCGCGTAGTGCCGAACCTCAGCATCTCGGTGGACTACTTCAACATCAAGATCAAGCAGGTCATCGGGCCGATCGGCGGCGACGTCATCCTCAACAACTGCCTGAACGGGGTGAATACCGCGACGTTCTGTCCGCTGGTTCACCGCGATCAATTCGGCACCCTGTGGCTGACGCCGAATGGCTTCATCACGGACCTCAATCAGAACCTGGGCGGTCTGTCGACCAAGGGCATCGACGTCAAGGCGAGCTACCGGGTGCCGCTGCCGACGGCGGGATCGCTGCTCTTCGGGTTCGAAGGCACCGCGCTCCAGAACCTGACCACCACTCCGGTGGCCGGGGGCGCATCGTATGACTGCAAGGGCTTCTTCGGCTCGAGCTGCGGCGCCGCGGATCCGGCCTGGAGACACGTGCTGAATGCGACCTGGTCGACTCCGTGGGATGCCTTCGATCTCACGCTGCGCTGGCGCTACATCGGCTCGGACAGCTCCGAGCTGACCAGCACCAGCCCGTTCCTGACGGGCACTCCGTTCGAGCCGCTGTCGCACATTGCAGCGTACAACTACATCGACCTGACCGGTGCGTTCGACGTCTACAAGAACATCCGGCTGCAGCTCGGTGTGAACAACGTCATGGATAAGGACCCGCCGCTGGTGGTCGGTAGCGACTGCTCCACGTCCACCCCCAACGCTGCCGGTGCGAACTGCAACGGCAACACCTTCCCGGGCGTCTACGACGCCATGGGCCGGTACTGGTTCATGGAGCTCACGGCGAAATTCTAAGGATCTGAGCGAGTTGAAAGCGGCGGGCCCTCAACGGCCCGCCGCTTTTCGTTATGGGATCGCTTCACCGCGGCGGCTGCGTCAAAGGTATCACTCGCAGGATCCCACGGCGGTAGCGTGCCCCGGAGCGTAGCGAGGCCCCTGAGTGCAGAGTAAATATGTACGTACCCTGACCTGCTCGTTGCGCATAAGTGATCGCCCGAACGTTGACGATCAATGAACGTTCGATGCGCAGGAACCCCTGCTCTGCAAGGGAGTTCTCGAGGTGCTTGATAGAGTCGCGACTGATGTAGTCAGCGCCGCTCGCATGTAACTTGACGTAATTCCCCTGCGCTTGGATGTACTCGACATTCTCGGGGCTGAGTACGTAGAGGCGGTGCTCGCGCTCACCGACCAGTAGTGCGGGCAGCGGTGTCTCTTGCGGAGCCGACGGTATGCCGGACGCATACGATTTCGCGCCCATGCTCATTGGAGCGGTCGGAGCGCGTGCGGCGTCGTGGCCGACGCCGGCGGTAGCTGTCGATCGTTGTCCGGGTGCCCCGCGGTAGCGAATCTCACTTCTCAGTTCCGCTTTCCTGATCAACCGCATGCGGGCTGCCGTCGGTTAGGACCGTCAAAGGTCATGCCGTTTGCCGCAGCGGGGAAGGAACAGAGCTTTAACCAGCCTCGCAAGCATTCAACTTCCCCGCCTGTTGCCATCACTTGCAAGAGCCCACCAGGGCCGATTTCTACTCGGGGACGCGGGCCTCAAGCAATCGCTTGTCCAGATCACCGTATGCCACCCCGGGGTTGTGGGCGCGGCAAAACGCATCCAGCCAAGTGCCCCTTTGCGCGAATGGTTTTCGGTGGCAATGGTCAATGAGCAGCTCGCGGAATTCCTGGTTGAACGAAAGCCGCGGGAAGGTGTTCACGGTGGCCTGCACGTGATCCTGCGATAGCGTCCTTAAGTCGTAGCCGAACACGTCGGCGCCGGCTCCGTTTCCTACCAATGCGATCTGTGGCGCTTGATGCTCGGCAAGCATTGAGGTGTGAAGGGCGATGGCGTTCCAAACGAGTTCCGCCCGTGCCTCCGCGACGCTGCGCGACACCAGGAATGCTTTGGCAGCATCCGCCCCATCCATTTCGAACGAGTGTTCTGGTGTGGCGTACGTGCTGGTCAGGCCCACATCATGCAAAGTTGCGGCGATGAAGATCATCTCTTCGTCGTATGTCACGTGATCGCGCGCCGCAAAGAGCGCTCCAAATACATACGTGCGCATGCAGTGGTTGAACAAGAAAGGCGGGCAAGCGGCGCGGGCGAGATCGGTTGCCGCCAGCGCGAGTGATGTGTCAGGCAGGCGGACGCCGGCAACGCTCTTGGGCAGAGCGGAGTATGCTTCCTGGGATGCGACGCTTGCGAGAGCGCGCGCGTTGATGCAGGCGGCGGCGCCGTTCACCATAGCCAGAACAAAACGACGCCGCCCCGAATCGGGCGAGGTGGCCAACCGAGCTCCCGGCCGTCTCGTCATGCATTCATAGTTTCGGACATATACCTCATGACCGCGTTTCAAAAACGGCCGGATGCCGTTCATTTCCGGCACGACGTTGCAAGCACACCACGCGATTCGTCTGAAACGAGCTCATGTACAAACGCGCACGCCGCCCGAAAGCGGCGTGCCGTGACGTAGGGATTGCTCGAGTTAGTTCGAGAGTGCGGCTTTGGCAACGCTCACGCTGACCAGATAGACATCGGCTTGTCCCCCGACGCGCTGCACGCTGACGCGGCCATTCCAGGGACTACCGCTTTCGTCGCTGAAGCGCCAGACGCTTCGCACCTCTTGCGGGGAGTCGGTCTCAGTCAGCCTCTGCCAGCTGACAAGAGGCGCTCGCGGGAAATACTCGCGGTGCGAGAACGCCTCCTCGACGTGCTGCAGGAGGTCCGAGGCCGACGCGGTGCTGGTGACAGACCACTGACTCTGCCAGTGGTCGATGCCTCCCTCCCGACTCACGATTAGCCAGGTTCTCGCTACCGGCTCAATGTTGTACGTGTTGGGAAGATATTTGTCCGCCAACGCCGCCCGCGCGTAGGTGGAATTCGGATCCCAGTTGTACTCCATTGCGAGCGCCGCCGACTCAGCAGTGCCCCTGCCGTAGAGTCGCTCGATCACGTGCAGGGTTCCGTCGATGCCGGACGAGAGCCCGGCCGTGGTAATGATTTTCCCGTTGTCGACGAATCTCACACTCGTGTTTACCCGCGTGTGCGGTGCTTCGGCTCTCAGTCGCTCGGTCAAGAACGCAGTCGTGGTGGCTTCGAGGCCGTCTAGGAGTCCCGCCTTCGCAAGGATGAATGCGCCGTTGCAGACCGACATGACAATCTCCGCGTGGCGGGA
>Ga0307477_10002612_pt1 | contig 13811 bp, 14 predicted proteins | sample atmos_gasesECM2C_FD_203316 | JGI IMG/M metagenome (GOLD analysis project Ga0307477, IMG submission 203316) | Hardwood forest soil microbial communities from Morgan-Monroe State Forest, Indiana, United States - atmos_gasesECM2C_515 | ecosystem: Environmental > Terrestrial > Soil > Temperate...
CATTTTTGAAGGACAGGGCGTCTATTACGGCGCCACCTTCATGGAAGCCCAGCTCTGCGGCGACGACGACATTATCGTCGTCGGCGGAGGCAATTCCGCCGGTCAGGCCGCCGTTTACATGTCGCAGGCTCGGCGCAAGGTCCACATACTCGTGCGTTCCGGCCAGCTTTCAGACGCGATGTCCCGCTATCTCATTCAACGCATTGAGCAGAATCCCAACATCGAAATTCATTACCGCACCGAAATCATCTCGCTCGAAGGCGATTCGCACCTCGAGCACGTCACATGGCGCAATAACCAGACCGGCGAAATCGCCACAGTCCCCATTCGACACGTTTTCATCATGGCCGGCGCATCGCCGCGAACCGAATGGCTGAAGGGTTGTGTCGCGCTCGACACCAAAGGATTCATTCTCACGGGACGCGATCTCGACGGTTCCACTGACCAACCCGCCTGGCCGCTGGCCCGCAGTGCGCAGATGCTGGAAACGAGTCTTCCGGGCGTATTCGCCGTGGGCGATGTTCGGTCGGGGAACGTAAAGCGAGTCGCTTCGGCCGTCGGCGAAGGTGCAATCGCCATTCATCTTGTCCACCGAGCGCTTGCTGAACTCTAGCAGCAGCCCACAAAGGCGACACACGTCCGGCGCGAGTAGCGTCTACCTCCATGATGATTCCCGCCGGAATCCTCGATGAATAAACCAGGGCACACTCAATCCCAACCTGCTGCGCGGCTGCAATAGGCAAGACTCACATGATAAGCGAGTAAACGGGCGACCAAGCCCGGACACTCTTAGCCCTAGCTGTCGTTAACAGACCATAGCGCTCAAAATGCAGGTCAGGCCGCGTCTTCCGCAAAGAATTTGGCGACAGAACGGATCGGCTTCAGCTTGTCCTCGCGCAAGCCTCGCAGCTCTTCCTCACGGAGTCGCCTTTCGTACAAGAGTCAGAATCGCAATGTCGGCCCTGCCAAGACTCCACCCTGAGAACTTAGCGTGCCACCGACGTGCACAATGCAGCCCGAGCCGCAAATGAAACTCACGTGCGGGTCCGCATACACTGGCAACCATTCGGCTTGAATTTTGAAGCCGAAATGGCGACTGGCATAAAACCTGATCCCGCCTCCAATTCCAAACGAAAAACGCGTGAAGTTGATGGTTGTACTACTCGAAATATGTGTGGCACCAACGCTGGCCATGACAAAAGGCTTCGCCCAAGAGGCCCAGTCTTCAACAAAGGGTTCGTGGCTGAAGTCTCCATGAAACTGGTCAAGAATCACGCGTTGCCGGGGAGGTCGGGGCAGGATGTCCTCGGCGTAGACGTAGGAGTCTTGTCTTGCCCAGCGTATTTCGATCAGGTCCTCTTCTGCCCGGAGGCGCACACCAAACGACACTCCATAACTTGGGCTCGCGTCGAGCACGACGCGAGGGTTAGTCCCTGTGACATGGGGATCAAGCGGGAAGCTCATGCTGGTCCGATAACCCACGAATGGAGTGAAATCAAAACGCAGTGGTTTTGGATCAGGTTGTTGCTGCGCGCTGACGCTGAGAGCAGGTGAGAGCACGATGAGAAACAGTGCTCGCAACGAAAACAAGCGCACCAACTGTTTTTTAGCCAATTCTTGCGTTCTCCAATTCCGACCCTCAGAGTTGAGCATCGCAGGCCAGTTGGACAACCGATCATTGCGGCGGAATACTGGGCGTGTTCGGAACCCTCCAAATTCGGCAAGAGGACCTCGTGGCGGAATCATACAGCGATTTGCTCATACGATAGTGTTTATAGTTGGTGTTAATCGCCATTGCACTCGTTGGCCCCGAATCGCGAGTGCAATCGGCTGGTTGGGCAATCTATTCGTATCAGTTTCTTGCAGGCGCTGATGAAATCGACTGGGAAAACCTAGAGACGGGAAGCCCGCCCTCGGCCCGTCAAACACCGTTTTTCCAGCCTAGACTCTCACTTGGCCGGTGAGAAGCAGCGGTCTGCCTAGCGTGTCCTCCACCGAACGCCGAACAATTGGTTAAGATCAGAGCTTGGTTGAGAGAGGATGAGGCCAATGAAACGAGATTCTCGAAGCATTCTTCTCTTGGTTTTCGCGGTTACACTTAGCTCTACTTTCGGGCAAACGAAGCCGCAGCAACGAAACATAACGGTCAATCGACGGAACGGAACAGCCGAAGTGATTGACCAGTATGGCCGGCTCTTCGTAGACGTGATGGCCTTGGCCAGCGTAGGCAAGGGTTCGGTGAGTTTCACCGGGTCAGGCATCGTCCTGACGTTTCCTGCGGTCTCGAGCCATGCGGCGACGGCCGCCACCGCGGAGTCTCTTGCCGCCCCTTCGCAGCCACCGGACAGTTTTGCTTTGTCGCGGGAATTTATGAGGGCGGGCATCGAAGAAGTCGCTAGCCTGCGGGAGTGGGCCACAACGCTGGCTTCAGCGATTCGGGGTGGGTACGGCGTCACCGACGAATGGGTCAACGGCTATCGTGATTCAGCTTCGCAGAGCCTGCAGTTGGCGGAAGCTGCGGCCTCGACCGATGGCGACCGTAGTGCGGCGCAGTTGCTCCATCACGCATTTGACCTGGTTCAACAGTGGAGCGACAAGCTAGTGGCCGCGAAGAAGTCGATGGACACGGCCAAGTACATCACATCTCCGAACGCTTTGCGCGAAGATCCGCTATCACAGAAGATCATCACCTGCGGACACTTTCTGGGTCAGATGCTGGGGAGCGCCACGTTTCAGGATGACGCTTCGTGCCACTAAGCGAGCGGAACGGTCAGCCCGAAATCCAGAATCTTGGCGTGCTCACGCTTGGTCAGAAAAAATGTTGGCCGGCTTGATGTCACGATGAACGATGCCCGGTGTGTGCGCGGCCTCTAATCTGTCAGCAATCTCAATGGCAAACGAAGAGAACAGTTGGGGTGTCTAAAAGCCTTCCCGCGAATCGACCGCCTTGAATTCCCTGTCGTTACATCGAAGAACCACCCGCGTGTCTCGCCCGGGCGCTCTTCAGGTAGTGAGGGGAATTCTGAGATGACTCAGGTAATTAGCAGTTGGGAGGTCATGTCGCTAAAGTTAAAAAATGGGGTAAAAGCATGAAGCGGGCACTGATTCTACTTCTGGCATTATCGACATTGGCTGCGGCACGGGATAAGAAACCAAAGCTTCAGCCGGGGCCGTATGTATTCACCAGCAAAGCCTCTGCTCAAGTACTCAGGGCGCTAATCGTCCAACAGAATATAAGAGTAAGAGAAGGCTACGCGCTCGATTCCGACAATCAATTCCAGCTCCGCTTCTCGATGCCAGCGCAAATGCCCCTCATCGATTCGATGTTAACGGTATCGGGTGTGTGTAAAGGCATGACCACAAGAAAAGTGTGGTCCTACTCGTTGGTGGAGCTCAATGGCACCACAAAGATAACGGTTCAGCCCGTCTGGGAATATCCAGACGAATATTGCCAGATGCAACCTCGCGAATTTATATGGAGCCGACCAGAGGAGATTGCGGCATTTCAAGCCATGCTAGACAACGCTCCCACTTCGAGTGCGCAGGCTCCAACTGTAACTCCTTCTGTAGCTTCAACGGCAACTGTTCCACCTTCTAGTCCAACTTCGACAACAGATCAGCAGCTGAGCATGAAACAACATGCGGCCTGTGTCGAATTGGCGAAGGATAACCCTAGCATCACTTGCAAGTGAGCATCAGGGCACCGCGGTGAAATATTGCCTTGTCATTCATCGGCCCTTTGACGGGGTGAGGCTCCCGCGCGGAACACGGGATAAGCGAAAATGGAAATATTAGAGCAAGTGTTTGATGGCCTTTGAAACTTCTTGGGCGTTGAACGGTCCGCGAATGATTTTCACTTCTTTGGCGTCGCGTGTCACGAGGACACTCGCCGGAAGTCCGCCCTCAAAGCCCAATTTTTGCGCGATCTCCTCATTGCCCAGTAGGACGGGGAAGTTAATGGTCGCGGAGGAGCCATCAACGGGAAAATGCTCTGTTTGAACGAAAGACTCGACGGATTCCTCACCCTGATCGTCAACCGAGACGGCGACGACCGTGAATCCTTTTGGTCCGAACTTCTGTTGCAGCTTGATTAGTTCTGGCATCTCGTCGCGGCATGCCGGGCACCACGTAGTCCAGAAGCTGATGAGAACAACTTTTCCCTGGTAACTTTCCATGTCTACCCAGCTTTGATCGACTGCTGGCAAGACGGCGTGTGGCATGGGCTGATTCATGTCCGCGATGTTGCCGGAATCGTCCGCGAAAGCCTCTGCGAACCAGGAGAAATCGGGACGAATATAACGCAGGGCGATCACACTAATGATCGATACGATGAAAAACAATAGCAACTTTTTCATGTTTACGGTCGAGCGAAGGATTCTCGCAGGCCACTCCGACTTGCGGAGCTTCTCCCCGCCTGATTTTGCTCCCATTTCGGTGGCATCCCTAACAGGCCAGAGGTCTCAAAGAGAATGCTAGCGGTGTGCGTGCGGGTTCGAAAGTGACCGAGGTACTAGAAGAGTAGGCGGGTCCCTGAGCGGTCGGCCAAGGATGACGGAATCGGCTCTAGCCGGATAACTGTCGATAACAGGCCATAGCGCTCAGAACCCACCTCAATGAGCGATATGGCGATTTATCAACAGTTGCGCCAGGCAGTTCCGGCAGTGGAATCGTCGATGCTTGAAACGCCTGCGGTGGAGACGATGAGGATCGCTAGAATGACGAAAAAGATTCGCTGCATGGTTATCCCAAGAACCCGGACTGCGGGAAAAGGTGGGACCTACGGGTAAGGTATTTTATTGGTTCCACCACACGTATGTGACGTACGCCAAAGTGACTATGGCCATGCTTATGAGGAGAAAAAGATAGCCGCCAAACAAATCGTGCCAATAAGTTCCAATCGCAATTCCCAAGGCCAGCATTCCCCATTTGAACAAACCGGTCTGCCACCATTTCAACGTGAACGTCTTGAATATATTGATGCGCGCACTTTCCTTCGTAGGATCATTCATGATTCTCCCCTGATTCCAAATTGATTCACTTTGTTTCGCCACTCCCTATTGATCTTCTCCCATCGCTCACAACCTCTCAATGAGTGCAATGGCGATTTTGCGACAACGAACTGCGAAGGGGTGTTGTTACTGCGGATGGCGTGTTTACTTGCTCGGCCAGCGCCGAGCTTCGTCGGGTGCATCGCGGGCTTTGAATTGCGATTTTGAGAAGTCCACGATTTTCATTGCATCCTCCAAGGTCGCGAGAATACCTCGCTTGCAGGGTACTCGATAAAGGCATCCATGTCTCGCGAACAATAGGTCTCCCGATTGCGACCAATCAGCCCAATCGGTTCTCCCGATCCTGTCCATTTCATTTTCGTTCCGTATAACGGAGTGCTCGGTCAGATACCAAGGCCCATCTTTCTCTTTCATTCCTGTGATAGACATTTCAAGCGAGTATCGTTTAGGCCACATCGGGTTGCGCTTTCGCCAAATAATCGGAGGCACAAATTCCATCCAAACCTTTGCTCCGTAATCGTCCTTCGTCCTAGTCGGGTAACTAACCAAAGTCCAACCATCGCGTTTTAGCCGTTCCGACCAGACGGGATCGTCCTCACCCCAGCCCGGACGGTCGCCAAAGGGCTTCACCGTCAGCCACTTTGGAAGGGAAAAATTCGTAGCAAGTTCCATTTCACCAGCGCGGTGGTTCAGTGCGATCCGTTTCTCTGACAGGAAGTGACCGCCCCCTCCCCAGCCATCTCCCTTCGGCCAAAGCGCCAGCGCGGTGAGAAAAGGAGGTCGGCTGACTGCGGACCAAGAGTAGTAGGGATCGCGATAATTGGCGGCAAAGTAGAGCAACAGATCGCCGTCGGGGGAAAGGTCGCAACGTCTTTCATAGATTCTCCCCTTCAACCACTGGCCAGACTGGAACGTGTCATTCGACGTATTCCATTTGATGAGGAGCACACTCTTACTCGGGCCACGACGAAACACTACCCCGAAAGACGCATTCCGGGCGAGGATCACGTGCAGGCGAACATGCGCTAGCTGCATTGTTTGTATTATGCCGCGTCGATTCAAACCCACGCTACTCGAAGCTCAGTTCGCTTCTCGGAAAAGCGTTCTCTCCGGACCAGAGCGCGGATAGTTGACGTAATCAGGCCTTATCACTCATTGACCGACGGGAAGGAGCGGGCGGACACTCCGCGCGGAAGCGCAGCGGTCCCGACATCATGCTTAAGCAATCGCAGCTTCTGACAAGGGAGCACCGTTGCAGGTTTCGGGGCATCCCGGCCAACCCTGTCCCTTGTACTTCCCGATAACGCGGCCAATCAGCAGGACCACAGGAAACGAAATCCGTTGGATCGCCATAGGGGGCGTCGCAACAGCCTGTGTGCGGCGATGCCGCCAGAGCACGTGAGCCAGATAAAAGATCGAAGGCCTGTTGGTCACGCTAGCGTTGAGCACAGCGAATAAAGCTTGGAGGAATTGATCCAGGTCAACTGCCGGAACTACGCGACCATTGAACTCCAGAAGGGTTTCCCCGGCATTCCACCAAGAGTGAACGACCCCAGCAGGAAAAGCTGCATTTCCTCCGGTCTGCACAACTAGCGTCTGTTCTCCGATTCGTGCGCCCAAAGTCCCCGCCTGTACTCCACCTTCCTCTCGTTGTCGGAAATGCACGTGGGGCGGCGGTCCCTTACTTCCCGGTGGGAGCGAGCCCTCGATTATCAAGACCACTTGACCGGAAATATCGCGCTCTCGACGCATCCGAAGTGTCTCCCCGGTATGCCGGTTCTCCAATTTCAGAATGCTGTCCATGATTGCCCCCCTCTGCGAACACAATGCCGATCCCACAAACAGCCCTTCTTATATGCTCAGAAGGCAATTGTTGTAAACGGGCAGTTACACTCATGATCCATGTCAATGAGTGCAATCGCGATGTTACGCCAGCTAATATAGTCCCAGCTTCCGCTGCGTCACCGCAGGTCCGCAACTGTGCCAATGCGACCATGCCGATTTGAGCGAACGCCATTCCATCTTCTGCAACATTCCCGAAATCATTCCGCCGCTGCGTTTGCCTTCTCTGTCCATCGTTCGGCGTTCACACCCACTACGAGTAGCCACGCCATCAGCGACAACTCTCCAAGGCCGGCTAGGACCTGATTGTAGGGCGACACATAGTGAGCGAACGGCAGCCATAGAAACGTGAGCCAACACACCCCAGCAAGCGCCTCCAGCACACCGATAACGCGCGGCATGAAAGTCGACTTGAAGATGAGATACCCGATCAGGACGCACCAGAACCCAAAGAACACCAAGTAGATGCTGAAAGCGTTGGCGGTAAATCTGAAAAACATGAGCGCGAGCGCGTGTAACTGTTCGTCGTTGAAGGCGCTCAGTGACGGGCCGCCCTGCAACACCGCCAGCGGTCCGAGTTGGAAGACGCTGCTTACGGCCTGCATAGTGATCGCGACAAGGCTGAAGAACGCCGCAAGTAAAGAGAGAGTTCTATTCACTGGCTTGAACAACTCATAGAATAGAAGTGTCCACGCGATGTGGCAGGCGACGCCGATGATGCCCGCCACGATCGACACGTGAAACAGACCCGCGTGCGCCACGATGTTGGCAGCGGTCGCCCCCGCGTTGCCAGAAACCACGAGCATTCGGGGGACGATCACCTGCCCAAACCCTGATGTCACGGCCTCCAGCAACTCAAAAAGACCGGCGATCCTAGCCGTCGAACGCGGCGATGCGCCTGCGATTCCTCTCAAGGTTACCTCCGCTGTTTACTTAGCTACCCTGCGTGAGTCGCTCGTCGTTCGAAGGCGGGCCGGGCTGATCTGACCGAGGGTCGAGTGCCTGCGCCGCTGGTTATAGAACACTTCGATGTAGTCGAGCAACTTCATCTTGGCCTCGCTGCTCTCGAAGCGATCGGCCACCTCGCTCTTGACGCTCGCACTGGCGAGTTTAACGGAGGGAGCCTGAGTGTACTGTTCCGCTCTAAGACTCTGGCGATTTTGCTGAGTAGGGGTGTTTTGCACGCAACGAACCAAAAGCCGCTCAACAGTAGAAATGCAACTGGTCTGTGCCACATCGCCCACTCTAGTAGTGCTGAATGTGATTGTAAGCACTTCGCGGCTGTCGAACTGACGAAATCAGGCCATTACGCTCATTGAGAATTGGATGCCACGCAAACCGGAAATTGGTTCCGGGCTAGAAGTCGGCTTACGGGAAGTGATCGAGATTCGGTCCCGTTGGCGGGCTACTCGGAAGCAATCCACCTTGAACAAAAACCTTGTCTAGGACAAGGAAGTTGATAACTGGCGAACGAGCGCCATCTGATTTCCTGGCAAACTGAGCTTTATTGCTCAGCGCGAATGCGCCAGGAGGTAGATGATGAGTGGCCAGAGGTTCAGAAGATAGCAGGGTTTCCTGCCCACCAAATCAAAGGTTCGAAAATCAGAAATCGCGCCCTCTCGCAGGAACCCCTGGAAGAAGGGCCAATTGCAGAATCGATGGAAACTCGCATGTGTACTAGCAGCGGCGGCAAGTCTGGCCACTGCCGCGGTCGCGCAGCAAGTCCTAACGGAGTCCGGCACGATATCCGGGGTATCCGCAAACGGGCTGAGCTTCTTCAAGGGAATCCCTTTCGCTGCGCCGCCGGTGGGCGACTTGCGTTGGCGCGCCCCGGTACATGCCGCACCTTGGAAGGGCACGCGTAAAGCAGATGCGTTTGCTCCGGCCTGCATGCAGGTTGGAGTCTCCATGCCAGGCGAGACGCCACCGGCCGTAAGCGAAGATTGCCTCTACCTCAACATCTGGACGCCGGCCAAGTCCGCGCACGAGCACCTGCCCGTGATCGTTTGGATCTACGGCGGCGGATACATCAATGGGTCGGCCTCAATGCCCTTGTACTGGGGCGACCAGCTTGCGCAAAAAGATGTCATCTTTGTCACCATCGCCTATCGCCTTGGCCCGTTAGGTTTTCTTGCGCTTCCGGAGCTAGCGCGCGAGTCTCCGCACCACTCGTCCGGAAACTACGGCCTAATGGACCAGATCGCCGCGCTCGAATGGGTACATAGAAACATTGCCGCCTTTGGCGGCGACCCGAAATGTGTAACCATCGCGGGTCAATCCTCGGGTTCTATCTCGGTAAGTATCTTGATGGCCTCGCCGCCTGCGAAAGGCTTGTTTCAGCGCGCCATCGGAGAGAGCGGTGGCCTGTTTGAGCCGCTCCAGCTCGGACCAAAGTTTCTGCTGGCAAACGCGGAACAGGACGGGGAGAAGTACGCCGCTTCGCTGGGTGCGGGATCGGTCAAAGAACTACGCCAGCTGCCAGCGAACCTGCTCACTGGCAATGCCGGTGGTATCGTCCACCCCGTGATCGAACCATATGTGCTTCCCCTTACACCTTACGAGGCATTCGTTTCGGGGCAACAGAACGACGTCCCGCTGCTGATCGGTTCCAATGCCGACGAGGCGCGGGCGCTGGTGGATGTCACGCACAACACGGCCGCCACATTCAACAGCGACCTGGAACACAGCGTCGGCCAGCTTCCCCCTGCTCTGCTAGCCGCATATCCGCATGCAACCGACCAAGAGGCTCGGCAGGCACAGCTCGGCCTCGAGCGCGACCTCCGCTTTGGCTGGGACATGTGGGCATGGGCGAGGCTGCAAGCCGGGACCGGAAAGAGTCCTGTCTTTTATTACTCATTTCGACAGCAGCCGCCGTTCCCGGCCGGCTCCGTGTACGCGGGTTGGGGCGCGAGCCACTTCGCCGAGCTCTGGTATGTCTTCGACCATCTTGACCAGTCGCCCTGGAACTGGACCGCGGCAGATCGGAAGCTGGCTGAAGAAATGTCCAGTTACTGGGTCAACTTCGCGAGGTCGGGCGATCCGAACGGTCCGGGTCTTCCTCCGTGGCCGGGGTTTACCAACGTGGAGAGCAAGGTTCAATATCTGGGCGATCCGATTACCGTGGGCGGCGTTGCGAATATCCACGGACTGAGCGTTTTCGATGCCGTCTACTCGACGGTGCGTGGCAAGACCTTCGCCGCTCAGTAACGTGCCGCAGGTAATTCGCGATCGGCGCGGAATACCGTTTTTCAATCACAATTGTCGACGATCCATCGCGACATCGGAGAGGAAGTAAAGACAATGACGAGCCATCGGTTATTACTGAAATCTCCAGCCTGGCTGCGGGCAATCTCATGGAAGACCTTGCTCGCCTGCACCGCAGGCGTAATCGTGTCGTCCGCCCTCGCCTATGCCGAATGGCCGCACGCCGCAGGACATTCGGATCAATCCTTGCTGAATTGGATGAAGGGCGATAGCGTGCCGCTTCTCGTGAACTTAATCGCCGCATCGTTGTTCATCTGGATTCCCCATCTGCTGATCGCCAGAAGCCCTCGCCGCTGGTGGCTTTATTGCGCCCTCGCGCTGTTTCCGGTCGCCTTTCTGGGTATGGTCGCTTGGCCGGTGTGGGTTGATCCGTTGACGACGACATATAAACCTCTCGACGATCTCCCGCTCGGAATACGGATCGACGCGCTGGCCACGCGCTGCGGCATCGCTCACATTCCAGTCTTTGTCGGCGGCAAGACAACATGGTGACTGGAGTCGGCCCCACCCATCGCATCGTCCTGCAGAGCAATCTGGCGTCAGTCGAGACACCCGACGGAATTTTATTCACTGTTGGCCACGAATTGGGGCACTACATCATGCGCGACACCTGGAAGGAGCTGGCGATCATCACTACTCTTCTGTTGGCCGGATTCTGGCTCACCGACCGGCTGGGCCGCGCCGCCATCCACCGGTTCTCCCGGCGCTGGGGGTTCAGCGAACTTTCCGACCCGGCGTCCTTGCCGCTGATTCTGTTCTTCTTGACCTTCCTCTGGCTTGCCTTTGTGCCTGCTTTCAATCTTATCCATCGCCATATCGAGCACGAAGCCGACCGCTTCGGCCTTGAATTGACTCATCAGAATCACGCGGCGGCGATAGTGTTCATTGGGGATGTTCAAAGGGGCGATGATGCGCCCGATTGGGACACTTTCTTCCTCGTCTTCCAAGCGACGCACCGCTCCGTTGCCCAACGAGTCGAATTTGCCAACAGCTATAAACCGTGGGAACAGGGGGAGCCGCTGGTCTATGGCAATGTCTGCAAATCTGAGATAACAGCCCGATAAACCGGTTCGAGCTTGCGGCGCCACTTTCATTCACAACTGTCTGTTTCCGCTATCGTGGGACGGAAGAAGAAAACGAGGCTATCCTGGCCAAAGTGCTGGCAGACGGCAGTTGCCTCCTATCATCCACCAAAATTCGCGGACGACTCATCATCCGTATCGCCGTCGGCAACTGCCAAACGGAGTGGCGCGATGTCGAGGAATGCTGGCGTCTGATTCAGAGCTGCACAATTCGGTGACTGTCAACCGATCATGTGCCTCACTGAGCAAAAATCTAACAAGGAGAATCTCAAATGAAACGCAGCGTCATGTTAACAATTGCTTCTCTGCTCTCGATACTCTTATTGTTGCTTCACATAACGGATGACATTGCCCGCGGGATATCACAGGCAGGGCCCTTAAACCTCCTTGTTTTGCCCGTCGTGATCGTCTTGCTGTACGGAACGCTGGTGCTCGCGGAACGGCGATCGGGGTACATCATCACACTCATCGTAGGGATCTTTGCTGCCGGCATGCCCGCCATCCACTTGAGGGGAACGGGAATCGTCAACACCGTCAAGTCCAGCGGAGGCTTCTTCTTCCTTTTTACGCTTTTCGCGCTCGGCATGATCGGGGGCTTCTGCATCATCCTCTCGGTGCGCGGACTGTGGAACCCGCAATGGGGCCAGTCCCGGTAGTCCAACAACCCGAACATGGAAGGGCTCGTCCGCTCCCTGCCTTGACTCGATTCTCAAATGTTGTAAACAGGCCATTACACTCAGAACCGGGTCAGTTAGCGTTACTAGAGAGCCATGTTGAAGTGCTGCACGTTGGATGTAGAGCTTGCCGACGTAACGATTCCAGGGTATCACGTGGCCCGTAGACTCCACACTGAGCGCCGTTATAGGTCTGTATCGCCGGGGGTCCGCTGCCCAATGCCGCGAGCAGCAATCCCTCCCCCGTTTTATCCACTGCTGGCGGTTCGGCGAGGCTGAAGCCTCAGAGCGAAGTGCCTCCGCTTCGCGAACTAGGTTCTCAAGCAAAGGAATCGCTCTTACAGGCTCAAGTGACGGCGGCGTGGCCGGCGGCTGTTTGACTCTAGCCATAAAGTGAGCGGAAGATCACTGGAAATCTAAATTAGAACCGCCGATTTTGTTGCCACGACCACCGGAGCGAGTCTATCGCCATGATGTGGCTTTGTTACTTCAGCCGGAAACCACCACGATCTAGCTCGATTTTTCCTTGTGCTCTGAGACGACGAATGGATTTCCCGATTGATTGATGGCTGCGATCAAGAATGTCGGCGAGGTCACCGACGCTGTAGCTTCCATGTTTCGCTATGCTTATTATCGTCGGCGAGACCTCTCCGGGACCAATCGGGTTTGGCACTGTGAGATTTTTCGGCAGTCGCACATCACGCATAACGTCGAGAATGGGCCGATCCCGGAAGCGGTCTAGATACCAGTCCCACGTCTCCAGCACTTTCTTGGGTGCGTAGTAGACAGTGGGGGCGCCAGCTGCAATCGCTGCGAGGAGCCACTTCGTCATTTCACACGACCGATGGCAACGCGATGCTCAACGGATTAGTTATCTTCTTCCGGCGAAGTACTCTGTCATCTTGAGCGGAATGTGTCTTGCGCGAAACGCGAGACACAATAGGTCGAACGATCCCGGTGCGGCGGGCACGGGCACTGAGGGTTTGAGACGTTCACATTTGCCGTCGATAGGTTCGAATTCCCCGAGAGACCGTCCGAAGTATCAACGGAGCCAGGGGTCTTTCGACTCCGTAATGCTCCGCTTCGCGGAACATTCACTACGCTCAAGATGACAGGGTGGGAGTCTTATTCGTAGCGCAATGCTTCGATTGGGTCGAGGCGCGACGCCCGTATGGCTGGGATCATGCCGCTGACCAGCCCGACCAGCGCCAGGATCGCGGTAGCAATGAACACGCTGGCGGGTGAAATGATGAGTCGAATGTCACCGGCCTCTCCGTGCTGGGCCAGCGCACTGTAGAAAGTAAGGTTTCCGACCGAGAACGAAACGGCGTAAGCCAACCCAATGCCTAACAGTCCGCCCAAAAAAGTGATCGCCAGCGCTTCGGTCAGGAATTGCACCAGAACATCAACGCGACGCGCGCCCAGCGCCTTCTCAACGCCGATTTCGCGGGTGCGCTGAGTCACGCTCACCAGCATGATGTTCATGAGGCCCACACCACCGATGCCCAGAGTCAACGTGCCAATGAAGGCCAGCAGCACCTGTAGAGCCAGACTAATGATGTGGAATTGCGAGAGCTGCTCCATTAGAGCGAAAACGAAAATGGCGCGCTTATCGTCGGGGCGGAAATTGTGTTGCGCGGCCAGCGTACTGCGAATCGAACTCTCGACTCCTGCATAGTCGTAGCCGAGAAAGTCGAGCCAGATCATGTCGAGATAGCGCGTATCGCGGAGGTCGCTCAGGGTGGAAAAGGGAATGTAGACGACGCGATTGATGCTGTTCTGGGCGCCACCTTCCTGCGGCCTTGCCTTCAGTACGCCGATGACTTCGTAGGGAATGCCTTTGATACGAATCTTCGCTCCCAAGGCGAAGCGGCCGGAGAACAGTTTCTCTTTGGATTCCGAGCCGATTACGCATACCCGCGCGCGCATCTGAAGATCTT
>Ga0307477_10002614_pt1 | contig 13797 bp, 13 predicted proteins | sample atmos_gasesECM2C_FD_203316 | JGI IMG/M metagenome (GOLD analysis project Ga0307477, IMG submission 203316) | Hardwood forest soil microbial communities from Morgan-Monroe State Forest, Indiana, United States - atmos_gasesECM2C_515 | ecosystem: Environmental > Terrestrial > Soil > Temperate...
GCGGCCGCTCGAGTCCTTCCCCGGACCTGCGTGATCGCGCCCCACGATGAAGTGCGTGCAGCCGTAATTCTTCCGGATGATGGCGTGCCACAACGCCTCCCGAGGGCCCGCCATGCGCATCGCGAGCGGCAGGAGCGAGAGCATGGCGGAGTTTGGCGGGTAGCTCGGCAGCAGCGCCTGGTAGCAGCGCACGCGCGTGTAGTGATCGACATCGCCAGGCTTCGTCATCCCGACGACGGGGTGGATCAGCAGGTTAGCCTGGACGTCGTGGGCCGCCCGCAGCGTCAGTTCCTGGTGTGCGCGGTGCATCGGGTTCCGGGTCTGGAACGCGACCACTGTGCGCCACCCGCGGCGCGCGAACTCGGCCCGCACCTCGGCCGGCGTGTGCCGGAGGGCCCGGAAGTCGTAGTGGCGCGGCGCCTCGAGGCCCTCGAGGCGGCCGCCGACGTAGACCGGGTGGGTGCGCTCGAGGAGATGGGCGACCCCCGGATGCTCACGGCTCGTCGTCCCGAAGACCGCTTGGGCCTCGGCCTCCCGATCGGGGCGCCACAGGTCCTCGACACGGAGCGCCGCGAGCATCACGCCCTCGGCGTCCCGGAGCGCGAGCATGCTGCCCACGGCGAGACGCCCGCCGAGCTCCTCGGGGAGGTCGAGGGTGACGGGAATCGGCCACACGAGGCCGCTTGCGAGGCGCATCTCACGGCAGACCCGGTCGTAGTCCGCCCGCCGCAGAAACCCGTCCAATGGGGAGAACCCGCCGCCGAGCAGCAGTTCCAGGTCGCACAGTTGGCGGGGCGTCAGGTCCCAGGACGGCCAGCTCTGCGACCCGTCCTTCAACTCGCGCTGCCGCGCCGGTGCGGGCGTGAGATCGACAAGCGAGCCCCCGTGGGGCGCGATCAGGTGGTCGGTCAGATCAGTGCGCGCCGCGGCGCGCGAGTACGGCAGGCACGGTCCGCCACAGGATCCACAGGTCTTGGCCAAGCGACCACTCGCGGATGTACTGCGTCTCGAGGCTCAAGACCCGCTCGAAGTCGGTGATCTCGTTGCGACCCGAGACCTGCCAGGGGCCCGTAATCCCGGGCTTCACGTCGAAGCGCGCGTAGTGGTGCGCCTCGTACAACGCGACCTCGGAGGGGAGCGGCGGGCGGGGGCCCACGAGCGACATCTCGCCCCGGACGACGTTCAAGAGTTGCGGCAGCTCGTCCAGGCTCAAGCGGCGAAGCCAGCGCCCCACGCGCGTGACCCGTGGATCGCGCTCCATTTTGAAGAGCCGCGTGTCCCCGTAGATGTTGTGGCCGAGCAGGTCCGCTCGCTGCTGCTCGGCACCGGGCCGCATGGTGCGGAACTTGATGATGCGGAATAACCGGCCCGCGAGCCCGACCCGCCGCTGTCCGTAAAACACCGGCCCGGGGGAGTCGAGCTTCACGAGGAGCGCCACGATAGCAAAGAGCGGGGCGAGCACCACGAGCCCGACGCTCGCGACCGCGAGATCGAGGGCGCCCTTGAGCAGGTACTGGTGCCCCCGGAGCCGCGGCGTCGTCAGCTTGATCAACACCTGGCCCTGGCGCCAAACCGGCGTGGGCTCTACCCCCGCCACTTCGAGCGCGCGCGGCACGGCGAGGAGCTCGCACCCCGCGGCGAGCGCGGCGTCGACTACCTCGGTGAGCCTCGAGGAAGGGAGGTGTCCGCTCACGACCACCGTTTCCGCCGCCGCGCGCTGCAGGAGCACTGGGAACTCCGCGATCGAGCCTAAGGCGCCCGGGCCGGGAGGCACGTGCAGGTCGACGAACCCAATGGAGCGGTAGCCCGCGCGGGGCTGAAAGGTGGCGCTCGTCTGGGCGTCGCGGCAGTCGACTGCGGCTCCCACGAACAGCGTGCGCGCTGCGTGGCGTGCGGGAGGGATGACGAGCGCGACCAGGCGGTCGAGGGTTAAGCGCTCGATCAGGAACCCAGCCCACAGAGCCCCGGTGAGCACGCCGTAGCGGGCGACGGCCACGGCGAGCCCCTGAGCGCCGGCCGATGCCCACAGCGGGAGCGCGGCGGCGAGGGCGCACCCGACGAAGAGCCGCGTCGGGCTCCGGCGGTCGTGCCCCTGCCCATAGTTCCCGGTCACGAGGAGCGCGAGGACGGTCGCGCCGAGGAAGGGCCACGCCTCAAGTGTCCCCGCGGGGACGAGCACCCGGGCGAGCCCGGCGCTGGAAGGCCCGAGCACCTGGCCCTCGCGCACGGCCCACGTGGCCGAGCGGATCAGGAGGAACGTTGCGACGTCGCCACCCAGGAGGACGAGGAACCGCCGGACCGCGCGGGCGACCTGGCGCCGGAGGTTGTCGGGCGCTCCGCGTTGCAACCGCAACCTGGTGGGGATGCGATGCTCCGCCGAGTCTGCCGCACGAGCGAGTTCCAGATCGTGGGTCCCCTGCTCTGCTCGACGCTCCGGTATCGGATCCACTCCCTCTTCCGAGACACGCGCTTCGCGGCGCTGCGGGATCTCTCCCACGGCTGGAGGTCCAGTGCGACGCGCGCTCTGTTAGCTCGGGGCTACAGCCCGGACGGCGAGATCCTGACTTGGACCAAACATACCCGGGCCGGCGGGGCGCGCCAAGAGGGAGCGCGCCGCCAGCGGGCGAGCAACACGGCCGTCACGACGTCGCAACGGGAATCATGGTCAACGAATGGTCGGCGGACGTCGGAGCAACCCGCGGGCTCGACACAACGCTCCAGCTCACCGGGGAAGCCGAGCGCTACATCAACCGTGGCGGATTACACCACTCGCTCGGCACCCTGCCGTCGCCACCGTTCGTACTCGTCGAACGTACGGAACGTGGCTACCCACGGCCTGGCCGGGTTCCGCCCTCGAGTCAACTCCTGCCAGAGCTCTTCAGCGAGCTGGAGCCGCTGGGCGGGGGTGAGCGCAAGGCCTTCGCGGAGCGTGCGTACTCGCGCTTCGTCGAATGCGCTACGCTCTTGGCGCGCGATGTAATCCCGGAGGGCTTCGGCGACCACAAAGCTGCGAGAACGTCGTTGCCGCTTTGCCTCAGCAACGAGGGCCGACCATAGATCGGCTGGCAGCGATACGGAAACGGTGTTGGCCATTCGCTTTTGCTCCTGGACCGCCAAGGTGAGGCGGCTGTAGCACATACGACTGCGTACGACGGCCACCCCTGCCTGGCAGGGGCCCGAACGTGTCAGCGCCGGACGCCCGGCACTCCGGCCGCTCCCGACTTCGCCGTCAGACTCGTGGTCACGAGATCGTCCCCCGGCTGGAGCGTGCCCGCGATCACCGCCGTCACCTCTGTATACGCGTGGTCGGTGATACCGAGCGTGACTTTGACGGGCACGAGGGCGCGCTCGCCCACGAGCTTCCAGACGACCACCGGTTCTCCCCCCTCTGGGTCGCCCAGCGCGTCCCCGCGAGCGGCGACTCGCGTCCCGGGTGCCACCGCCGTGCCCGCAGGCAGTGAAGGGGCGTCGCCAGGCGGCGACAAACGCTCGTCGAGCCGGTACTTCGCCACGAGCGCTCGGATGGCGTCCCCGGACAACGGCGGCTTGAACCGCAGGGCGGCGTTCGGCAGCTTGACGACGTTCTCGACCGTCGCCACGGGGATCGTCACATAGGCCGTCATGCCGGGAAACAGCTTCAGCTCAGGGTTCGCGAAATCGATGATCGCGTTGTAGGTGACGACGTTCTGCACGGTGGTCGGATTCATACGGATCTGGCTCACGACGCCGCTGAACGTCTCTTTGGGGAACGCATCCACTTTAAACGTCGTGGGCTGCCCGAGCGTGATGCGGCCGACGTCGGACTCATCCACGCTCGCGTAGACCTGCATCTTGGTCAGGTCCTGCGCGATGGTGAAGATCGTCGGCGCCTGAAGCGACGCGGCGACGGTCTGGCCAACGTCGACATTGCGAGCGACGACGATGCCGTCGATCGGCGAGCGTATGACGGTATGATCGAGGTTGGTGCGCGCGACCGCGACGGCCGCGGCTTTCTGCCGCACCTGCGCATTCGCCTGCACGACGCTCGCCGCCGCGGCATCCCGCGATGCCTTCGCGGACTCGTAGCTGCTGGTCGCGGAATCGAGCTCCTGCTGAGTGACGATGCCGTCCTTCGCCATCGCCACCGCTCGGTCGTAATCGGCCTTCGCTTGCACGAGGGTCGCATTCGCTTTCGCGAGATCAGCCTCGGCCACGCCAACGCTCGCCTGCATGGTCTCCAAGTCCGCCGTGGCCTGGAGCAGGGCCCCCTGCAAGAGCGACGGCTCGATGATGGCGATCACCTCGCCTCGGCGCACGTGGGAATTGAAGTCGGCACGGAGCGCTGCGATCGTGCCGGACACTTGCGAGCCGACCTGCACCGTGACCACCGCATTCACGGTTCCCGTGGCGTCGACGGCGTCGCGAATTGCGCCCTGCTGGACTTTGGCCGTCAGAAACGTGACCGTCTCGCCGCGAGGGACCGCGAACCAGACCACGAGCACCACGACCAGGGCCGCGCTGCCGCCAAGCAGCCAGCGGCGTCTCCCCTGCGCGATCCGCTGCCAGGCGGCTCGGTTCGTGGGCGGGGTCATTCGTAGCGGAGCGCTTCGACGGGATCGAGCAACGAGGCCTTGCGGGCCGGATAGTAGCCGAAGAAGACGCCGACGGCGATGGAGAAGGCACACGCGATGGCGACAGATTCCAACGACATCTGCATTGGCCAGCTGAGCGTGCGGCCCGCGAAGAACGACGCCACGAGGCCGACCACGACCCCGGCCGTGCCGCCCACGAGGCTGAGCATCACGGATTCGCCGAGGAACTGCAGCTGGATCGCTTGCTTACGCGCCCCGACGGCGACCCGCAAGCCGATTTCTCGGGTCCGCTCGGTGACCGAGACGAGCATCAAGTTCATGATCCCGATGCCCCCGACGACGAGGGAAATCGAGGCGATCGCGACGAGGAGGACGGTCAACGTGCGGCTCGCCTCGAGCTGCGCCTTGATGATGTCTTCCGGGTTCCGGATGTTGAAGTCGTCGTCCTCCTCAGGGCGCAAATGGTGCCGGTCGCGCAACAGCGCCGCGGCCTGTTGCCCGGCGAGCTTGACCACGTCCGGCGAGACGGCCGAGCACAGGATGTCGTCGAGCCACGCGATGCCCTTAATCTTCTTCATGACCGTCGTATAGGGCAGGAGAACGGTGTCATCCTGGTCCTGACCGGACACGGAGAGGCCCTTCGGCTGCAGCGTCGCGACGACCTTGCAGGGCAGGTTGCTGAGCCGTATCACCGCACCCACCGGATCCTCCGCCCCAAAGAGCTGATCGCGCACCGTGCGGCCGATCACGCAGACGTCGGCCGCCCGATCGACGTCGTCCTGAGAGAAGACCGCCCCGCGATCGACGAACCAGCGCTTGATGTCGAAGTATTCGGGGGAGACGCCGCGATACCCGGTGTACCAGTTCTGATTGGCATAGATGATCTGGATCGAGCCGTCCACGTTGGGCGAGACGCTCTTGATGAGCGGGATCTGCGTCCGGATGGCGGCCGCGTCCGCGAGGACGAGCGTCTTCGTCCCATGGGTGCCGGTCCGCACGCCGTTCACGGCACGCCCGCCGGCCTCGATCCAGACAAAGTTGTCGCCGAGGTTATTGAGCTGCCGTTCGACTTGGGCCTGGCCCGCCCGCCCGATGGCCACGACGCAGATGACGGCGGCAATGCCGATCGTGATGCCCAGGACCGTGAGGAGGCTGCGCATCTTGTTCGCGAGCAGGGCCCACAGCGCGGACCCGAGCAGAGCAGCGTAACTAATAGCGCCTCCCGGAGGCGAGGATAGACGGTAGGCGCCCGATCTGGCAAGAGCGACGGCGCAGTCCGGACAGACGCCCGGAACGGCCGAGGGATCCTCGTCGTTGTACGTCTACCCGGCCCTCCAAGGTTCCGCCTCGCGCTCGCAAGCCGGTGCCCTCGGCCGCCCCGCCACCCTCCCCTACCAGAAAACGCTCGCGGAGACGCGAACCAGCAGGACCAACAGTCGAGAACGAGGATGGCTGGGCGAGTCGCCGGGCGGGCGCTGTTACATCGTTCTGATTGCCGCTTTGACCTTCTTCGCTAGCTCGGACGTGATCTCCATGATGTTGTGCTTTTCCTTCGCGTGCTGGGCGGCTTTGCGCAGGACTTCGTCCTCCGTAGCCCCTGTCGCCACGAACTTGCACCCGGGCATGATGTCGGCACATCGCATTTCCTTCGACATAGAGACCTCCGAGATCAGGGACTACCCGTGATCGACTCGTCCTCCGGCAATCTGCATTCCCGCTACGGGCGGCGCCCGTCGGGCCCCTTCCCCCGAGCGCCAAGCGTTTCCCACTGGAACCGTTGTTCTGTTCCTTGAACCCCCGGGCACTCGTCCGATCGCCGTTCCTGTCCCGGTTGAGACGTGCACGGCCCGCCGGCCGTTTGCCGTCTCGAAGGTCCGGAGACGGCGATTGGGACGGCTTGTCGCACGCCGACGCTCGGGTAGAGGCGACAGACGAGCTCGGCGCGGGGCGGCGAGCTCGTGCCCTTCTAAGAAGAGCGTGTAGCAGGCCTACGACACCTTTTCCATGACGGCACGGCGAGCTCCTACCTCGGACTTCCACCTAAGTACCGGTCGTCGGCCAAGGAAGACCGCTCACCGTTCCGAGCAGAGTTGGCCCAGTTTATGCCCCCAGACGGTCCGCCTACCGCCACGGTTTTTAGGGTTGGCCTGGAGACGGTTCACCATCGGGAGCCTGTGAGTCGCTTATGCATGCAGTTCTGCAGCGGTATCGGGTGAGACTCGGAAGTGTGACGGACGCGGCGACGTACGCCCACGAAACCCTCTTGCCGCTCCTGAAGCGAGTCCGCGGCTTCGAAGCGTTCTACGTTCTGAACACGGAAACCGACGCACTCGCCTGCCTCACCCTCGCGGAAAGCAAGGACGGGGCGGAGCAAGCGGCGGGGATCATGCGGGACTGGTTCCGGGTCGGCTGGCCGACGTTCCGCCTGCTGGCTCCTGAGCTCGGCATTAGCGAGGTCGTGACCAGTGATGGCATGCGGCGTTCCGGGCCTGCAGCCGTTAGCCCCGGTGCCGAGGTGCTGGGATCCCGCGAGCAGCGACCGAGAGAGCGCCGCGCGTGGCACGATCGTCGCGTGGGATGGGAGCGGCGCCAACGGAGCGTCCCGCCACCCGTCGAGCAACGGTGCGGCACCGACCGGCGTACGGGCGCAGAGCGACGGGCAGGCGTCGAGCGCCGGGCTGCTTGGCGCAACGCTCCTCTGCGTGCGACGGAACGCCGGGACTCGGCGGCGGCGGCAGGGTAGCGTGGCGGGCCGTGCCCGGACCGAGTCGCTGCGTTTCGTTTCGCCAACTCTCGCCCACCCTCAGTAGCGCTTCGCTCTCCGCGCTCGGCGCCGCAGCGTGAGCCCCTATCCCTGCTTGGCGTGCCGCCTTGTCGGCGAGCTCAGCGCGGACGCCGCGATAAGGCGCTGGCGTCGGCGCTGTTTGCCGTGGCGCTGGCATCAAGTCATCCTTCGGCAGGGGTGACGCCGGCGCGCTCGAGAAAGTGCCGAATGTCGAGGATCTCTTGGGCATCGGTCACGTCCTTGTGCTTGGGCCGCTGCAGCACAAGGCGCTCGCCGTTCACCTCCACCCCGAGCTTGCCGTCATCGTGCTCCTCGAGCGAGCCCAGGGCGCCGAGCAGGCCGACGACAGCGCGCCATTCGAGATTGTGAGCGATCGGGTGTTGGAACACGGCCCGGAGCGCCGTACGGTGCCGACTTGCCAAATGTTTGCTGCTCATCGGTTCACCCCCTGCCCTTGTAGAAACCGCCATCCACAAGCCACTCGTCCAGATGCGAGCGCGCTTGTGACGAGGGATCCTCACCGCACCGCGGCCCCATCGACGTTCAGGTCGTTGGCAACGCGCGCGGCCGCTCGACGAGGCGTTCCTCCCTCGACCACCACGATCGCACGATGCGATGGAAGTCCGCCGCGCGGAGGGGATCGAGCGAGCCGTCGTCATGAGACGTCAACCGATCGCGATCTCCGATCCAATACCGGTCGGTCGGATTCTCGCCCAAAAGGCTTCGTTCGTTGCACAGCGCGAGCGACCAGAGTGATGTCGGCAGGCGCCAACCGATGTCCAGGATGTGGGGGAGTATTTCTGGCGGCCACCCCTTATCGATCGGCTTCGCCGCATCCGCGGTAATCTCTAGGTCCGCGCAGTGGTGGTAGGTAAAATTCCCCGGGTTGTTGACGGGGTGCTCCGCCATGAACTCCACGACTTGGAGTGTGCACTTTTTGCAGTTGATGTTCGGCAGTTGAATGTCGGTCTCAAAGGGCGCCTCGGTTCTAGCGGTGTGGGGCCAGAGGCCGTCGACGAGTACCGGAATCTGTGGCGGGTTTTGGATTTTCGCCGATACGGACCACGGTCCTCGATCCGTGTCTCTCGTTGTGACTTCCGGGTCAAGTGGCAGCTCGGAGCGTGAGTTCACGGCCAGCGCCACGCGGTAGTGGCCCGGATGGAAGACCATCTCCTGAACTTTGATATGTAGTTTTTGGCCGCCTGTCACCCTTGTGACGATGTAGCTCGGTTTGCCCCAGTCGGTGTTGGTCCCGCCGCACGGACCGGCCTTTTGCGGATCCCCGATGGCATCTTCAATGAGCCACGAGGCCGGCTGCAGGAGCCTGAAGTGAGCATGGACGGCCGTCGGTAGGGCCACCACCAACCCTCCGAACGCTACGAGGAACGCCGCGGACGGTTTCACCTGGATCTCCCTTGACGCGTGACGGTTGGCACGTCGTTGATGATGAGCCTACCGCCTCGGCCGGTCAATGGTAGCGTCGCTCGGCCGCCCCGCGACTACCGGGATCGCGCGCGCGTCGCGGCGATACTCGACGTTCTGGAAGAGTTCAACGGGAGAAGGAGCGACTTACTGACCAACCGCAGTGGCCAGTGCCTCCACGCCAGCAATGGTCTGCAACAGGTCCGGCGGCAAGCCATGCCGCTCCTGCAAGTAGGCAGGGCTGTTGTACGACAGCCAGACCTTCCCGCGCGCATGCTGGGCGTGGTGACGATACCGGCGTCGACCGTTCGACCCATGGCCATGTCCGTACCTCGTCGAGGGTCACAACCCAAGGCGCCAGGGACCGAGGGCAACGGTCACTGGAGCACCCGCCGTTTGATGTGCGCGGCCGAAGTTTCGCCGGGCCAGAAGAAGAACTTGATGCACAACCCCACGGACCCGCCGACGCTGATGATGGCCGCCGCGACGATGGCGAGGGTCGCCCAATCCGCGTGCGTCATCGCCGTTCGGGCCCTCGGGCCCGGACGGCGGCCACGACAGCGGGGCTCGTGGTCGGCGCCGAGTTGCCCCAGCTCGCACGTTCGTGACTTACGATTTGTGCGACCTCCACATCCGAGAGCTGCGAGCCCCACGCCGGCATCTGGCCCTGGTATGAGACGCCGCTGATGCGCTTCCCCGAGAGGCCGAAGAGCACCACGGCGATGTGGCCCGTCGGGTCGGCGGCGGTGACTACGGGATCGCTAACGAGCGGGGGAAAAGCACCCGGCACACCCTGTCCGTTCTGTTGGTGGCAGTTGGCGCAGGTGGTGCGATAGAGCGTTGCGCCAGCATCCGCCGGCTCGGGCGCGGCCAGCGCTCCGGTCGCACCGCCCAGCCAGGCAGCGTAGGTCGGCGAACGCGCGAATTCCGGCGGCGGGTACCACTCGCGCGCGGCGTAGAACATGCCCCACGCGACGACGACGAGGGTCACGACCCAGGCCCACGTCGGGATGGGCGCGGGCGTCTCCGCGCGAGACGGTTCCCAGCGGTCCTCGTAGGCGGCCCCGTAGGCGTTGATGAGGATCGACAGCCGCCCCTCGACGAGATCGCCCTGGCGCAGCCCCGCGACGGCGATGCCCGGGCCGTTGCGCACTTCGAACGCAATGCGGCGGACGCCGCGGTGGCCGGGCGGATCGGTGGCCACGATACGGAGCTCGTGGGGTCCGTCGGCGAGGGTCGTCGTGTCCAGCTCAAACCGGGCCGGGGGCCGGTAGACACCGACCGGTGCGGGGTCGCTGTCGAGATACACCTCGATGCGGCTGGCCGTCGGATCGGTCATGGAGCCGGAGCGCTCCCGGGTCCCGCCCGACGCACGGCCGCCACGTCGGCCTCGGTCACCGGAGGCGCACGATTACCCCAACTCGTGCGCTCGTAATTGATCACGGCGGCGATCTCCCCGTCCGAGAGCTGTTGACCCCACGCCGGCATCGCGCTCGCATACGCAACGCCATCGATCGTTCCGCCCTGACGGCCGAAGAGCACGACGCGGATGTGTGTCGCCCCGTCCGAGGCGGTGACGGTGGGGTCGGCGACGAGTGACGGAAACGCGGCCGGGAGTCCCCGGCCGTTCGTCTGATGGCACGTGGCACAGCGCGACGCGTACAGCGACGGGCCCGCCGCACCCGCTCCCTCGGAGACGGCAGGGGGCCGCCCGCCCGCCGGGAGGGGCGGTTGTTTCAGGGAGAGAACGTAGGCCACTAGCGCCTCGGCACGGGGCGTCGCCACGACCTTCCCGACGGATGGAGCGTAGGGCGGCGGGACGGGCACGACCACCGCGTCCGCCGGCGGGTCGCGCTCCACTCGGAAGAGCCAAGGAAACGCCGCCATCACGGACCAGGGGACGACGGCCCGGGGCTGATAGAGGTGGATGTATTGCCACGTCGCGTTCGGTTCGCGATCGGCCACATCGCTCAAATCGGGCCCGGTGCGCTCGCTCCCGAGCACACCCGCCGGCTCGCGCCACACGTCAAGCCACGCGAGGCGCGCGTAATCTCCCGGGACCGATGGACGGCCGAAGGGCCGATCTTCGGGCAGGGGACGCACCTGCTGCGAGTGACAATAGGGGCACCCTTCCGACACGTACAGCTTGAGGCCCGACAGTTCATCCGCGGTCGGAGCCGGCGAGCCTGGCAGCGGCTCGTTGTGCCCGTTCACCCAGAGCGCGGGTCCAATCGCAATCGCGAGACACAACACGACGAACCCCCCGAGGACGACGCCAAAGAGCAAGCGGTGATTCTCGTGGAAGTCGAGTCTCACCGGGGCGGCTCGGCCAGGGTTGGGCGCATCGTCCACACGTTGTAGGCGAAGACGAGGTGCGCGAGGAACATCAGTACCCCTCCCACCGCGCGGCCCGTCCAATAGGGTGCCATGAGCGTGACGGAATCGGCGAAGGGTGCGCCCGCGATCCAACTCATCCCTCGAGCCGTGCCGCCGATCATCAACGCGAAACCATAGGCCGCGAGACCGACCAACGCGAGCCAAAAGTGCACGCCGACGGGTGCCCGCCGGGGCTCGTGACCGGTCAAGGCGGGCACGAGTCCGTAGATACCGCCCCAGATCAGAAAGACGACGAAGCCGTACATCGTGAGGTGGGCGTGGGCGACGGTGAAGTCGGTGAAATGCCACGTGCGGTTGAACGTGCGGAACGCCTCGAACGTGCCCTGGGTCGAGGCCAGGAAATACATGACGACACCCACGAGGATGAAGGGCAACGCGTAGCTTCGCGCGATCGTCCGCCCGCTCCCGCGCATGGTCAGTAAGAAATTGCCCGTCCCCGCGACCACGGGCACGAGCATGCCGACGCTAAAGACGATCGCCGTGGTCTGGAGCCACCACGGAATGGCGCTGAAGAGAAAATGGTGGGCGCCGAGCATCGGGTAGAACGCCAACTGGGTCCAGAACGCCAGCACACCCAGGGCGTAGGAGTAGATCGGCTTGTTGAGGAGCTTGGGGAGCACGTAATACGTCACCCCGAGTACCATCGGCGTGAACCACATGCCCACGCCCATATGCATATAGAACCCCGCGATCACCGTACCGCCCAAGCCCGTTTGGACCCACGGGAGGTATGCCACGACGACCAACGTCACCATCCACAGGAGTGCGGCGAGGATGTACCAGTTCGAGATGTAGACTTGCTCGATCGCCCGATCCGCAATCGTGCGATAGAGGGTGTAGGCCACGAGGCTCAGGCCGAGCGCAAAAGTTCCCATCACGGGCCAGGTGAACTCCCGGTACTCGCCCGCTCCGTTGTTCACCCCGCACAGGAGGCACACCACCCCCGCGAGCACGGCGAGGTTAATGAGCACGAGGCTGATGGCGGCCAGGCGAACGCTGAACAAGGGACGCTGGGACGTGCGCGGCACCACCCAGAGGGCGAGCGCGAGCATGGCGGGTGAGGCCCAGCCCCAGAAGAGGACGTTCGTATGAACCGGACGCAGGCGCCCGAACGCGAGCCACGGCGCGACCCCGAGGTCCGGCCAGACGAACTTGAGCGCGAGATAGGTACCGACCAGGGTACCGAAAATGAGCCACGCGGTCCCGGCGGCGACGTACGCGTAGACGAGGCGATGCAGCTGACCGTCACGGTCGATCAGCTCGTCGATGGGAGGCCTTGGGAGCCCGGAGGCCCCAGTCGTTGTCACGCCACGTCTCCGGCGTTCAGGCGACTCGCTCGGCGATCCGGCGCGCCGGTCGAGGGTGCCGCGAGGTGCACGAGGCCCGCTCCGGCCCGCGTACGAGCCCACGATGGGGTTTGCCAACCTGTTTGGCTAGAGGCGCGGCGGAGACCCAGACCGCATGGCATCGCGTCGCGCGACGTGGTTCGGGATCTCTTTCCGCGTAGCTTCGGCGACGCCGTTAAGGGGCACGCAGCCGCTGCCAGAGCATCCGCGCGCCCGGTCGTCGAGCCCGAGCGTCAAGAGGCCGTGTAGTGAGACTGTCGCGATATGCTGGGGATGGCGGTATCCTCCTGGCACTGGGCTACGGAGGAGGATGAGAGGGTATGAACGATACGCCGCCCGCTGTGACGATGGGTTTGCTGACGCGGATGCTGCGCGAGGCCTTCGAAGGGCCTCCCGGTCCCTGGACCTATTTCACCGACACCTTGCCGGGCACCGGGCTCTTCGCCACGCTCGGTCGCCTCAGCGCCGCCGACGCATCCCGCGAGGGCGGACCGAGCCACACAACCATCGCCGGTCACGTCCATCACCTGCGAGCGAGTGTCGCGCTCTCGACGCGGGCACTCCGCGGAGAGTCCAGCGCGCGTGACCGAAGCGGAACCTGGACGGCGTCCACGGTAGACGCCCCCGGGTGGGAGGCGTTGCAGGCGCGGTTGCGCGAGGAGTATGAGAGACTGTTCGTCGCCGTCGAGACGCAAGCTCGGTGGGACGAGGACAGTCTTGGCGTCGCGATGGGCGCCATCGCGCACGCGGCCTACCATCTCGGCGCCATCCGCCAACGGATCCCGGCCCCGGCGGCCGGAGTCCGCGCAGGCAAGTCTGGACAGTGAGCGCGGCACGCCGTCCGGTACCGTTCTCCTCGAGCCTTGCCCCTTCGCGATGACGCCCGGTCGGGACATCGCGCCCCGAAGCGGCCCGGTGCCAGCGTCCGTCCCCGCCACCCGAGCCCCCAACCGTTCGCGGGGGACAGCGGCTGCCCGAACCGCACGGCAAACGGCAGGTTTCCCGCTCTACCCCAGCCGCTCGGTCAGGGCCATGATGTTTCCCTCACTGTCCTCGAACCACGCGGTCTTCGCTCCTCCGCCGGTGGCAATGCTGTTGGTCATCTTCATTCCTGGAAAGGTGTATTCCTCGAAGACCACGCCCCGCCCCTTGAGCTCGGCGACCTCGGCCTCGATGTCGGCGACCTGCCAAAACGCCTGGCTGGCCTTCGAGGTGCCGGCGTTCGGGGTCTGATACATGAACACCTCCGTACCGCTGCCGCAGCGGTAGATCACCC
>Ga0307477_10002615_pt1 | contig 13793 bp, 11 predicted proteins | sample atmos_gasesECM2C_FD_203316 | JGI IMG/M metagenome (GOLD analysis project Ga0307477, IMG submission 203316) | Hardwood forest soil microbial communities from Morgan-Monroe State Forest, Indiana, United States - atmos_gasesECM2C_515 | ecosystem: Environmental > Terrestrial > Soil > Temperate...
TCTCCCGATAGACCTCTAGCGATCCTTCAAGCACGTAGAAGACTTCAGGCTCAGCATGGCTGTGAAGAGGGATCACAACTCCTGGGGGCAGGATGCCTTTGAAGAAGCTGACTTCTTGTCCGGTCTCAGCAGGTGTGACTAAGAAATTTAACAGAACTCCAAACACGTTGAATGTCTGGTCCACGGATCTTGCGTTCGAATTATCTTCTTTGGTTGGCACTGAACGTCTCCTGTGGCCGAAGTGTCGGCCTCGTTCCTTGTATCGACGGCAGGCAAATGGGGTGTCAACATGTGCGATCACTTGTCTACTCGTTCGGCGATGATAGTCTTTGTTCCAGCATCACAACGCGATCAGGAGACCACGTCGGGGAGATTGAGTTGTGTCTGTATCTGCGACGGCGGGCCGAATCCTTCGGGTTCTTCTTCAGGGAAGCACCGATGGTCCTTCTTGAAGAGCTGCCGCGCCGGCAGGTTGACCTTGGCAGCAACCGATTCGGCGGAGAGATTCTCAAGATCCAACTCATACTCGCGCAGTTCGTAGGGGATTCCTATTTGATCCAGGAGACGCGCGGCATTGGTCTTCTGTGTCACTGCCGGACGCCGTACGCATCTAGTACAGAAACTGTCGGCGATATTCGGTAGGGCTCGCTCCGCACACTCTGCGGAACACCCGTGCAAAGTGCTGCTGCGTTTTGAAGCCGCAGGCCACCGCAACGTCCAGGACACGCGCCTCGGCGGCACGCAGCATTTCCTTCGCGCGCTCGATTCTCTCGCGGACAACAAATTGATGCGGGCTCTGGCCGGTCGATTGACGAAACATCTGCGAGAAATGACCTGGGCTTAACCCCGCTGAATCCGCCATTTCGTCCAGAGTCAGCTCATCCTCCAGCTTCGTGCGCACCAACTCGCTAACCCTTCGCAGCCTTGCGGGAGCTAGTCCGCCTTGGTAGATCCGCGCAGAATTGTGCGGCACTGTGTCAACATCGACCAGGTCCAAATTCCCGTCAGGTTCTCTGTAAGATGGTGAATCCCATTCGCCTCGAATGAGATGCTTCAGAGACATCTCTACGTGACTCCGCAAAAGCAGTCCGGCCTCGTTCCCGTGCCCCTTCTCGATAACGTTGACGATCGGCTCGTGAGATTCAACGATTTCGTGCAAATCCTTGGAGATGTTTCCGACCGCTGCGCGTATTCGCAGATCAACGGCCAGCGCGTCCCACGTCCGGAGAAGCACGTCGTTCTGCGCGGCCTTGATGATGTCTCTGTGGAACTCGACGTCGTGTTCTGCGCACGCGTCTAGATCGCCCTCAGCAACCGCAGCACGCATGGCTGCCAATTGGTTCCGGAGTTCCGCCGTGTAGCCTTTCAGCACAGTCGCGGCCGTTCGTCCTGCGATCTCTTCGACCTCGGCCCGTATCTGATAGGCCTCTTGCATCTCTGCCGGATTTGGAGACCGGACGATCGCGGAAAGGTCTTCGGAAAGCGTAACAATTCCGATGGCTTGAAAATCAGCAAAGGCTTTCCACACGGTTTCCTCGTCCAATTCATACTCGGCTGCAATCTCACGCAACTCCAGCGTTTGGGTAGGCCGAAAGCGGCCGCCAAACAGCTCTCTCGCCAATCGGGCTTCACCCGACGCGGATAGATGGCCCCTACCGGGCACGCCGACCACGACTTTCCTGTCTCCGTCCTTGACCAACATCGTTCCCTCCTTCTTAAGCGGTTTCGGGGAAAGGCTCCCTGCCGCTCGCCCGGAATTGTGTATCCACTGAATCCCGGAATGGTGAATTGGGACCTGGGGTCCCGACCGTCCAGGCCCTACACTAGGAAACTTTTGGAAAATCGTGGTGAACTTCTCGTCGGGATTGTGTGGATTCTCTGTTCTTATGCTATTTCGCTGACAATAAGTAAGTTACGCGAGCATGTAATCGAAATTGTCGCGGCGCTGGACACTTGTACCAATGTGGTCCTAGAACCACTCTAACTTTGAGGCGGAATACCCTCCGCTATGGCAAGCAATCGGGTTCGGCAAAATGAAATCTTTCCAGGCATTCCGCCTTGATACAGCAAACCAGTGCCTTTTGCGCGGGCAAGAGCGCGTGGCCATTCCCCCGAAGCCTTACGACATGCTGCGTTACTTGGTCGAGAATCCAGGCCGACTGGTCACCCAGGACGAATTTCTCGAGAAGTTATGGCCCGACACCTATGTCAACCCGGAACTGATCCGGAAATACATTCTGGATATCCGAAAAGTCCTAGGTGACCGGCCTGACAAACCTGAATTCATCGAAACGGTGACGAAGCGTGGATACCGGTTCATTGCGCCAGTTGTGGATGAGAGCGCCGCCGGGCCAAGAAAATTGAATCCCTTACCGACAAAACCAGGGCACGAAATAATGGAAGACGGGGATCACGAACCGGTCCGTTCCACGCAGGAACGCTCGCCTGTAAAACGGAGTCTTTGGAAATTCATACTCTTACTAATGTTGGCTCTCGTTGCCGCAGCAGGAATAGGTCGGGAGCTTCGCCTTACCCGAAATGGGCCGAACATTCCATGGTCGAACAATACATCGATAGCCGTGCTGCCCTTCGTCGACATGAGTCCAGGCAAAGATCAGGAGTATTTTTCGGACGGACTCGCCGAACAACTGATCGACGACCTCGCGAAGGTACCGCGCCTGAAAGTAGTAGGCCGGTCCTCGGCATTTCAGTTTAAGGGCAAGAATGAGGACCTACGCGAGGTGGGACGGAAGCTCGGTGTAACCAACGTTCTTGAGGGAAGTGTGCGCCGAGACGGCAACCATGTGCGCATCACTGCGGAACTAGTCAAAGCGGACGACGGCTTCCAGCTGTGGTCGCAAACCTACGATCGGGACATCACTGACATTTTTGCTGTGCAGGATGAAATCGGCCGGGCCGCGACCGAAGCATTGCAATTGAAGTTACTTGGAACCAACGGTCAACCGGTTCCCCCGAACTTACGCAGCGCTAATCCGGAGGCATATCAGGCGTACCTGCAGGGGCAATACTTCAACGGGCGTGGACCGAGCAAGGAGGACCTCGTCAAGGCGCTCGCTTATTCCGACCAAGCCATTAAGCTCGATGAGAAATATGCACCCGCGTGGGCTTTGCGAGCCTCGGCCCAGCTCGCGATGACGGAGGGTGGTCTAACCGATGTTGCCGAAGGGTTTCAAAAGGCCCGCGACGATGCGGAGCGCGCGATTGCGCTCGATCCCACCTTGACCTCAGCCTATTTGGTGCTGGCGAAGACGCAGATCAACTGCGATTGGAATTGGGACGCCGCCAACACTTCCATTAGTAAAGCAGCTGCCTTAGAACCGGGTAGCGTCGAAGTGCTCCGTATCCGTTCGTATCGAGCCAGAACGTTGGGCAACCTCGTCCAGGCTATCAAGCTTCAGGAACAAGTGGTCACTCTCGACCCCCTTAGCTCCCATTCCCACCACCGCCTGGGATATATGCTGTTTGCGGCAGGCCGATATGATGAGGCTCGGGCCGAACTCCAGAAAGCACTGGACCTGAACCCGCAAGCTAGTTATGTCCATCTCACCCTGGACAAGATTCTCATCGCGGAGGGAAAGCCGCAACAGGCTCTCGTGGAAATTGAGAAGGAACCAAGTGTGTGGGGCAAACTGATGGGCGAGGCTCTGGCTTATCACGCGCTCGGGCGCGAACAGGATTCGAATGCGGCTTTAGCTGAGCTTATCGCCAAGTATCGCACTATGGTCGCCTACCAGGTCGCTCAGGTGTATTCCTCCCGTGGGGAAGCCGACAAGTCATTTGAATGGCTCGAGTATGCCTATAAACAGCGCGACCCTGGACTGCCTGAGATCAAAAGCAATCCACTTTTCAAGTGGCTCTACCGCGACCCCAGATACACCGAATTTCTCAAGAAAATGCGCCTGCCCACATAGAATAGCTGATTCTTCGCCACACCAGACGCACTGACAGACCCGACATCGACTGCGGCCCTCATCTTTGCATCGTAGATGCCTGTTCGATGCATTTCTCCCTGGTTTCTCAGATCTTCGCCCGGAAGAATTCCGAAGGATGCGGTACAGAACGACATATTCAGACACAACTCAATCTCCCAAACGTGGTTTCCTACGCTGGCAGCAAATCTATCTTTTGCTTAGGGAGATATCCAATTACTACTGCATCTCAAAAACGAGAGTTACTCAGGCCGAATCCTCAAAGCCCTCGACCACAGAGTTCTGTCGATCAAACATACGCCGAGACCGACCCAACTGTAGCCCGCCTCAGTCAAGCCCTTCTTCGAACTTCGGGGCAAAGAGGATTGCCAACACAAAACCGCTCATTGCCGCCTGAATCGACAGGTGGTGCGGATGCCCTTGCGGCGAGAAAAGCACTTCCAGCTCCTCGGAGCCGGCTTCCCAGCCCCCGGCCAGGGACGATCAGAACGGAGAACAGGGAGAATGGTTTTGCCAAATGACGGACAGAGAAAGAGGATTGTGGAGTTGAGCCGCAGCGGACAGCTCATTGCGTCAGGGCGCTCACGGCTAGCAAGAGAAATCTTCAGCGGCCGTTATCAGCCAGGACAGTCGGTGCAGCTGCGCGAAATCGCAGACCACTACGAATTGGATGACGAATCGGTCTTGAAGACCTTTGCTGAACTTCAAGCGCTCGGAATGGTTAATCTTATCGGAAACTCTTCGGCCATCATTCACTCCCCGAATCCGAAAGAGATGCAAGAGGCTTACCAAGTCCGGGCTGCTCTCGAAGAGATTGCCGGACGAACGGCAGCTCCGACCCTCAAAGGCAAGACCACCGTTCTCCAGAATGAGCTGAACGCTATGCGCGCGGCAGTCCGCGACGGCAATCTCGACGCCTATTCGGAACACGACGCGCGGTTCCACAGAGGGATCCTCGCGGCCTCGGGGAATGACTTGCTGCTTCGGATATGGGAAACACTAGGGCTTGATCTACGAATTCGCGCAGTGATCGGCAAAGTCTCGAAGGCCATGCCTGAAGTCGTTGAATCGCACCAGTCCATCGTCGATGCTCTCGAGAAAGGTCGCGGAAGAGAAGCTGGACTGCTGTTGCGCAATCACGTCGAAACTTTCCTGGAGTATCTCAGAAAATCGGAATCGGACTCGGGAGTTCACAGAGCGTTTCGCCAGGATTTGGAAGGAGCAAAGGACGTTCAACAGGCGTTTTTCCCTCGGGAGAGTTTGTCGATTCCGTGTCTATCGTGCGCGACCTTTTATCGACCTGCTCGCGAGATCGGTGGCGATTACTACGACTTTCTTCCGTTGCTGGAGGGGCGATGGGGCATCGCGATCGGAGATGTCTCGGGTAAGGGAATCGGTGCGGCGCTGATCATGGCGAGTCTGCAGGCTTCACTTCGGGCGCAAGCTCTACATCCGCATCTGGACCTTTCGGCGCTGGTTGGAGACGTCAATCGGCTGGTTTTCGAGTCGTCACCCACACACTTTTTCGCCTCGCTTTTCTACGCGGAATACGAACCTGCAACGCGAGTATTGAAATATGTGAACGCGGGCCATAATCCTCCCATCGTCGTGCGTAAGTCGAACGGATCTTCCAAATTGTTCCACCTGAAGTCTGTGGGCATGCCGATAGGCATCGCTGGAGACTCCCGGTTTCCGTCCAGGACATTTCAGCTTGAGACCGATGACGTCCTCGTCGCCTACACGGATGGATTCACCGAAGCCCAGAGCCGCGAAGGGAAATTTTGGGGAGAAAAAGGGCTCGAGACCGTGCTCAGATCCTCCAGCCACAAGACCGCTGAGGAAATCATGCAAGCCATTCTCGACGAGGTGTCAGTTTTTGTGAATGGCCAAGGGCAGCATGACGACATGACGCTCGTCGTCATGCGCGTTCAGTCAGGCTGTGATGGCCTCTAGCTCCGCCACTCAGAGCAAGCTGGGTCCCAGCGTCCAACTGGCGTCCAAAACTCGGTCAATTTTGGTTGATTTCGGGGGTCTGACTCGTGTAAGGGCAATTGAATCATCAAGACTTAGGGTTTGCTCGTCAAGCTCATAACCCGAAGGTCGTCAGTTCAAATCTGACCCCCGCAACCAATTTCTCCTGTAATAGCAACTACTTAGAGGCGACTGCTCCAGTCGCCTCTTTTTCTTTTTCGGTACAATCGGTACAACTCAGCACTGCAACATCGTTCGCACGCCCCTAGACGGGGTACATAGAACGTAGTCCACGTACTCCCCGATTTGAAAAAGAAGGATCGGGGGCGTTGTTACAAAAGTTACTAATCCGCAGGACGGTGGGCGTAATAGCTGGATCAACGGCGGCTCGGTGCTCCATTCCAAAGCTCAAGAAGCAATCTGGTCGAAAATTTCTACCCACAAACTTACCCACAGAGAACGGTTCCTACAGTCCCTTTCGGCGACTTGGCAGCCCCCGCTAGAATGTAAATCGCTGATAAGACGTGTATGCCTAGACTGTCACTGGCAGAGGTCGCGAGTTCGAGTCTCGTCGTCCCCGCCATTCTTTTCCCGTGTTGCGCCCCCTTGATCCCTCTCGTTGACTTCATCTTCTGCTCACCCCTACCATTTCAGCCGGAGCGCCATGATCGGGCAGACCATCTCGCACTATCGCATCGTCGAGAAGCTGGGCGGTGGCGGGATGGGTGTTGTCTACAAAGCCGAGGACACCGAGCTTGGGCGGTTCGTCGCTCTCAAGTTCCTCCCTGAAGACCTAGCCCAAGACGCGCAGGCGTTAGAGCGGTTCCGCCGCGAAGCCCGTGCCGCGTCTGCATTGAACCATCCGAACATCTGCACCATTCACGAAATCGGGAAGCACAACGGTCAGTCGTTCATTGTCATGGAATATCTCGACGGCATGACGCTCAAACATCGCATCGGTGGCAAGTCGATGGAGATCGAGGAGGTACTGTCGCTTGGAAGCGAGGTCGCCGACGCCCTCGATGCCGCCCACTCCGCAGGCATCGTGCATCGAGACATCAAGCCCGCCAATATCTTGGTGACCAAGCGCGGTCATGCCAAGGTTCTGGATTTCGGGTTGGCTAAGGTCAGTACACCGAAAAGCGCGACTGGCAACGAGCTAACACTTGCCACTGCGGGGGTCGACCCTGACCATCTGACGAGGCCCGGCTCTACCTTGGGAACCGTCGCCTATATGTCTCCCGAGCAAGTCCGTGCCAAGGAAATGGACGCACGAACGGATTTGTTTTCGTTTGGGACGGTTCTTTACGAGATGTGTACCGGGACGCTGCCCTTCCGTGGAGAAAGTTCGGGAGTCATCTTCAAAGCCATTTTGGACGCGGCTCCTATGCCTGCCGTGCGGATGAATCCAGACGTGCCAGCCGAACTGGAGCGGATCATCGGCAAGGCTCTGGAGAAAGACCGTAACCTGCGTTATCAGCACGCAGCCGATATGCGAACTGACTTACAACGGCTGAAGCGGGACTCCGAGGGCGGGCACAGTTCTTCGGTAAGCGCAAGCACTGCGGCGGTGGCAGAAGCTTTTGCGGCTCGGCGTGCGAAGCTCTGGAAGATTGGGGTTCCCGTCCTGCTGGTCGCCTCGCTCGTAGCGGGCGGGCTTTACTATCGCTCGCGCCAAACCAAGCGTCTGACCAACAAAGACACAATCGTTCTCGCCGATTTTGCCAACAGCACGGGCGACGCGGTGTTCGATGACACGCTGAAGACGGCGCTCAACGTCTCTTTGAACCAGTCGCCGTTTCTGAATGTGCTCCCGGAGAACAAGGTCGCGGCGACCCTGAAATTGATGACTCGCCCCGCCGACACGAAACTCACGCCCGACGTCGCTCGCGAGCTTTGCCAACGTGCGGGCAGTAAGGCTTACATTGCCGGATCGATTGCGAGTCTGGGCAGCGAGTATGTGCTGGGATTGAAGGCGGTGAATTGCCAGAGTGGAGACACGTTGGCGCAGGAGCAGGTGACGGCGGCGTCCAAGGAGAAGGTGCTGGACACGCTGGGCGGGGCGGCAACGAAGCTGCGCGGCGAACTGGGCGAATCGCTGGCTACGGTGCAGAAGTTAGATGTCCCGCTGGCAGAGGCCACCACGTCTTCGCTCGAAGCTCTGCAAGCGTACAGTCTTGGAACAAAGGCCGCTGACGAGAAAGGGCCCAGCGCAGCCCTGCCTTACAACCAACGCGCCATCCAACTTGACCCGAATTTTGCCATGGGCTACCGGGCAGTGGGCGATGACTACTTCGCTCGCGGCGAGCTAGGGCGGGCAAGCGATTACTTCACCAAGGCATTCCAGTTGCGGGAGCATGCCAGCGAGCGGGAAAAGCTGCACATCGCCGCCGACTACTATTGGTCTGTAACCGGGGAACTGGATCAGGCGGCCCAGACATATCAGGAGGAGATTGAGAGCTACCCACGATATTTCGGAGCGTATGTCAATTTGGGCACCGTGTATAGCGCACAGGGGCAGTATGAAAAAGCTGCGGAGACCACGAGGCAAGCCGTGCGCCTTGCACCGGATTCTGTAGCTTTGTACGCCAGTCTCGCCATCGACGCCCTTGCCTTGCAGCGTTTCGACGAGGCGCGACAGAATATTCACGAGGCGCAGGCGCGAAAAGGGGATGATTCAGCACTCCGCAATGCTCTCTATGCTCTTGCCTTTGTCGGGGCGGATTCCGCGGCGATGGCGGAACAGCAACAGTGGTATGCGGGCAAGCCCGAAGAAAACTTTGGACTTGCTCTCGCATCCGACACCGAGGCGTATGGCGGTCATCTCGGCAAGGCGCGGGAACTGACCAAGCGGGCTGTGGACTCCGCCATCCGGGCGGACAGCAAGGAAAATGGGGCCATATGGCAGGCGAATGCGGCTCTCGAACACGCGGGTTACGGCAATGCCACAGAAGCCCGGCAGTTAGCGGCAGAGGCTTTGAAGCTGGCTCCCGCGAGTCAGGGTGTCGAGAGCGAAGCGGCGCTTGGGTTTGCCATGGCGGGCGATACGGCGCGAGCGGAATCCTTGGCGCAAGACTTAGGGAAACGCTTCCCGCTGGACACGCAGATGCAGTCGCTTTGGCTGCCTGCGATTCAGGCGCAATTGGCGCTGGACAGAAAGAACCCTGCTTCCGCCCTGAATGCCCCGCAAGCTGACTCACCTATAGAGTTGGGATCAATTCAGTTCGTCAACAATATTTCCTGTCTCTATCCAACGTATATTCGCGGCGAGGCGTATCTTGCGGCTGGGCAGGGCGGTTCTGCCGCCGCCGAGTTTCAGAGGATTCTCGACCACAGCGGGATCGTCTGGAACTGCTGGACGGGAGCGTTGGCGCGACTGGGAGTGGCTCGCGCCAATGCCTTGCAGGCGAGAACTTCGCAGGGAGCGGATGCCGATGCCGCTCGTGTCCGGGCGCTCGCCGCCTACAAAGATTTCCTCACTCTTTGGAAAGACGCCGACCCCGACATCCCCATCCTAAAGCAAGCCAAAGCCGAGTACGCGAAGCTGGAATAGCACCTGCTGTGCCTAGCCCATGGCGGCGGGCACCGGAAGCGAAAGCGCAGGGCGTATCATGAAAGCCGCTGGGATCAAACCTCAATAAGGCGGACGCTGAATTTCCGGGTGGTGTTGGGCACGTGCTTCCAGACGGATGAGCGGGTGCCGAGACGGCGAAGACCCTACAAGCAACGCCTGACAGCGCGGATCAGCTTCCCTGTCCGCTAGGTAGAGGTTCGGTACAACTTCGGTACAACTCACAGGAGAAATTCGTTGTTTGGATTAGGAGCTAAGCAACGCCACAGCAAGCATTTAGTGGATTTTTGTCCTGCTTTTCTGTGAAGCTCATAACCCGAAGGTTGTCAGTTCAAATCTGACCCCCGCAACCAATTCTTAAATGATGAGAAACGGCTTAGAGGATGCTCCCTCTCAGCCGTTTCGCTTTTTGCGTCCAATTGCGTCCAAAACTCCCCAAACTGCGTTGCCAAGTTGCGCCGCGATCTGCTCGCCGCCCTCGCAATTCACGCGAGTGTGAATTGTCGCCGGAACAGGCGAGCCGTCGGCGTGCCCGAGTCTCTGTTGACGCAATTTCTGCGATGCCCCGAAACTGGCGGCTGATTGATTTCTTTCGCAAATACGAACCGTTTAAGACCAATGTTGCGTAGATGTGCGGCCCCTCGAGGGAAAATGGTATGCGAAGCCGGCTGTTCCAATCGATCTTGGCGCATCCGGGCTCAAACTGAAGCGCCTCATCAGGTTTCAACCTGCATAAAACGCGGGATTTTCCAGCGTTCGATTGGTGCGTTGGCCGGATTGCAGGGTCTTCATCCCAGAGATAGTTTAGCGTCGGGCGACAAGGGCCACGAATGCAGGAACAACGGCCCGCGATCTAGACCGCAAGGCCCGCACGTTTGGCCGCACCTTCGTTCGCTGCTCTGTCTTACCCAAGTTGGCTCAAGAAACATGTGGCGACGATTTGAACAGCGCAAGATTCATCGGCCAAAGAACGTTGAGCAAGTACGCCAGGCCCGCCTTGAATGGCAACCGCGCGGCTCCGTTGCAGGAGTTCGCCATGCTCCCCGCAGACACGCTCTCCACGATGTCCAAGTGAAAGCTGATCATGTTCTTTCACCGCAACAGTCCCCAAGCGGAGCGTTCGTTAGGAGGACGATATGTGCACACAACCGTTGATTCTCGATTCGACTCTACGCAGTTCAGAAGCGATGGAGTTTGAGGAGGCATTGCGCGCCAAGATCGTGAGGCAGGAGGAAGCGGTGCAGGCGATGGTGGACCTGTACCAGGTCTTCCATGCCGGCTTGAACTCGCCAGGGCGCCCAGTAGGGAGTCTTTTGTTCCTCGGTCCCACTGGGTCCGGAAAGACGCGCATCGTGGAAGCCGCCGCGGAGATTTTGTTTGGGGATCCGCGCGCGGTAATCAAGGTCGACTGCGGCGAGTTTCAACATTCGCATGAGATCTCGAAGCTGATCGGGTCACCCCCGGGGTACCTGGGCCACCGCGAAACACATCCACTGATCACCCAGGAAGCACTAGCCGCGAACCATACGGACAAGTTGAAACTCAGCTTCCTGCTGTTCGACGAAATTGAAAAGGCCAGCGATGCCCTGTGGCAACTCCTTCTGGGCATGCTGGACAGGGCGACCTTAACGCTGGGCGATAACCGTCGTGTGGACCTCTCGCAGACTGTGATCTTCATGACCTCGAATCTGGGCGGCGGAGAAATCACAGAGTTGATGCACGGCGGGATGGGTTTCATCCAGCCGGCGGACAAGCCAATGACGGGTCTTGAGGCAAGAGTGACGCACACTGCGGTAGAAGCGGCGCGGAGAAAGTTCGCGCCGGAATTCATAAACCGCCTCGACAAAATCGTGGTGTTTCATCCGTTGAATCGTGAGCAACTCGCGGAAGTGTTACAGATCGAGTTAGGGCAATTACAGCAGCGGATTTTGGAGACGCAGAACGGGCAGTTTCTGTTGCGGGTGACCGACGCGGGCCGCGAATTCCTCTTAGGCGAGGGCACGGACCAGCGCTACGGCGCTCGCCATCTAAAACGCGCTATCGAGCGCCACGTAGTTTTCCCTTTGGCGAACCTGCTGGCCACGGGACAGGTGAAGTCAGGCGACTTGCTCTGCATTGACTGGGACCCGCGCGTGGGAGGCTTGGTGTTTTGGAAAGAAGACAAAGCGCTGCGGTCGGCAGTGCAACAACCACAGCTAGTCTCAAATCAGACACGGAAAGCCGCTGGAACTGGCGGCAACGCTGCAGAAGTAGCGTCTTCCGCCGAGGCGCGCAGTGCCGGAGCCAGTAAATGAGCAGGGTACTAGAGCGTACTAAGGAGATCACCCGCTGGGGAATTGCGGTTTCCGTCCGCTTGTCCCGTTAAATGGATGATGATAGCTAGGTTACTGGCATGCGACAGGGAGGGAGTGCTCCAGCGCGCGAACTGAATTCTTTGATCCGAAGGTGCGGCGACATACGGCTGGCTTTTGAGAATCTGGGACAAAAGCAGATCACGCCGCGTACGCACAAAAGCCCCCAACGGAATGGAGCGCGACCTGGCAGCGAGCATGCTGCCTGGGGCCTGCAAGCTCGCTGTACTGGGAGGAGTATGTCGAACGGCCGATCCGAGAGGCGGATCGCAAGGACGCTGAGCCTAGAGGTCTGTGTGGGGGCTGCACCAAAGCCTAACGGAAGGATGTTGACCGAAAACGTGAGTGCCCACGGCGCACGTGTTTTCATGGAGCGGAGGGTCGAGCCGGGGCAGCAAGTGCTTGTTAGCTCGCCAAAGGAGGGTGTGCGTTCTCCAGCGCGGATCGTCTATTGCCAGCGTGTGTCCGAGGGTAGGTTTGCTGTGGGTCTGGAACTGTCCGGCCGGGTTGAGCTTTGGGCAAAGCCTTACTAAGGAAGCGATACTAGAGGTTATGCTCCCATCTCTTTTCCTAGCCCGCCCGAAGTCTCCTCATTAGTGCGGCTCAGGTTACATTCAGGGCATTTCCACAGGCGGAAGTTTCTTCTTTCGGGCGTAACCTCAGCTAGATACATGAGTTGCCCATCATTGGAACAGCTGACGTGAGGCGTCGTTTCTTGCTCGATGGTCTTTGCGTCTTTTGTGTCGAGGAAGTATCCATGCGAGCTATCGTAGCGGACTAGACAGCCAGGCTCCTGACAGGCGTACACCAGCCCCTCTGCGGGCACGCTAGGGAGTCTTGAAAGCATCTCCGTGTGATGCTGGTAGCAAAGTACGTGAAGATCTTTTCTCGTACTGGTACCCAACCTTTCCCGCTCACTTACCATGTTGGGGACCAGACTCATGGTTTACAATTCCAAGTGTCTGGGAGCAATTTGCAGCCCAGTGGTGTTGCAGCCACATCAGGGCACGTTATCTCACTGATATCAATATACTTAGCGGCCTGGCTCGTTGGCATCCTCTGCTTGCCAGCGCTCCGCGGATTCGGCAAAGTTCAGCACTTTGTGAACGATTCTCGGCAAGCAATTCCCCTACTGCAGAAGGGCAAAGAAACCGTAAGAAAATATACCGGCTGAGAATGCGGGCTCCCTGAAGAGTTTCCTGCCAGAGGTCCCCACGAACGGGCCAAGCGGGTTATCACAATTGGAACCTAGTGACAGCGCTCCGCGTCAACACTAGAAAAGACCGACGCGTGTACTCTGCTCACGGGCGCGGAAATCGAGGCCGTCCAAGGTGAGCCTGTTAAAGAAACTAAAGGCGGCGTCCAGCCAAATGGCGGGATGCTGATCTCGGAGTGTCTATTCCACACCCGCGTGTTTGCAAAATCGGTTAGCGTAGCGTTGGCGACGCCCTCCTCGGGCAATCCCTCCGCGCTCACGCCGCGCAAATTCTGGCAGAAGCAGTTCCGTGCTCCGGGCAAGAGGACGAAATGCGCGCAGCGGGCGAGAGAGAGCAGAAGGCGGAGGCCGAAAGAGAAGAGGCACGCAAACCGCGGCGGATTGAGGGGCTCGGTGAGGATGCGTACTGGGTGGGAACTCCAATCACCGGCGCGCTCTACGTTCTGCAAGGAGATAACTTCGTCCGCATCAGTGTCGGCGGCGTTGGCGAAGAACCCGCGCGCATCGAAAAATCGAAGGTCCTGGCTCGTGCCGTCGTGAAACGCCTCTCATTACACTCTTAGCATTCCACTCTGGCCGAGTGAGCAAGGTACTCGAAGGATTCGAGGGAACTTTGGTTCGCCGGACTTCGCGGGGCGCGCATAGACGGCATCGGCATATTGACGAGAGACACGAGCGAGAGTGTCGGAATGATGCTTCTGCAAATGATCGCTGGCAATTTCGTGCCCACAACG
>Ga0307477_10002616_pt1 | contig 13789 bp, 11 predicted proteins | sample atmos_gasesECM2C_FD_203316 | JGI IMG/M metagenome (GOLD analysis project Ga0307477, IMG submission 203316) | Hardwood forest soil microbial communities from Morgan-Monroe State Forest, Indiana, United States - atmos_gasesECM2C_515 | ecosystem: Environmental > Terrestrial > Soil > Temperate...
CCGTCGCCGAAGCTTTGAAGAAGCGTTTTGCGAAATAGGGCCGGCGATATCAGCCGGCTTTGGATGTGTCACAGTTAGTGGAGGCCACAAATGGCCGCTCAGGACAACACGCTATACCTCGAACTCAAAACCGGCCGCGTTACGATCGAGCTCCGGCCGGATCTCGCACCCAATCACGTGCTGCGGATCAAGGAATTGGCTCGCGAGGGGTTTTATGATGGTGTCGTTTTTCATCGCGTCATCCCGGGCTTCATGGCTCAAACGGGTGATCCGACCGGCACGGGCACCAGCGGATCGAAGAAGCCGAACTTAAAGGCGGAATTTTCGCGCGAGCGTCATGTGCGCGGAACCTGCTCGATGGCGCGGAGCGGCAGTCCCGACTCGGCGAACAGCCAGTTCTTCGTCTGCTTCGATGATGCCCCATGGCTGGACGGCAAATATACCGTGTGGGGCCGCGTCATTGAGGGGATGGAGCACATCGACGCCATCAAGAAGGGCGATGAGAACAACAATGGCTCGGTGCTAAATCCCGACAAGGTTATTGCGATGACTTTGCCATGAAAGCCTGTTATCAAATGTCACATCGCGTGATTTGTCGTTTTATCCTCGGCGATGCTAGCAGATCGGCGGAGAAGAAATTCCAGGTAACGTGACCGATCCCATTCCTTTTATCGATCTGCAGGCGCAGCGCAAACGGCTAGGGACGGCGCTCGACCTGGCCATTCAGCGAGCCGTTGAGGGCGGGCAGTGGATTCTCGGTCCGCAAGTGGCAGAGTTGGAAGAAGAGCTCGCCGCCTTCGCGGGCGTAAAGCACGCGATTGCCTGCGCCAATGGAACAGACGCGCTGCTTCTTATTCTAAAGGCTTGGAATATCGGTCGCGACGACGCCGTATTTGTTCCTGCCTTCACATTTGCCGCCACAGCGGAAGTGGTGGCTCTCGCAGGCGCAACGCCGGTTTTCGTGGACGTGTTGGAGGAAACCTTCAACATGGATCCGGTGAGTCTTGATGCGGCAATAGCCATGGTCCAGCGCGAAACGAAACTCACGCCAAAGGCGGTTATACCCGTCGATCTGTTTGGCCAGCCGGCCGATTACCGCAAGCTGATGCCGATCGCGAAACGCGAAGATTTGCTCATGCTTTGCGACGCAGCGCAGAGTTTCGGCGCGACATTGGACGGGCGAAGCTCCACTGCGATGGGCGCTGCGGCGGCGACGAGCTTTTTTCCTGCCAAGCCGCTTGGATGCTATGGCGACGGCGGAGCGTGCTTTACCTCTGACGATAGCTTGGCCGATGTGCTGCGCTCGCTTCGCATGCATGGGCAGGGAGCAGATCGGTACGAACACAAACGTATCGGTGTGAATTCGCGGCTCGACACGATCCAGGCCGCAGTGCTGATCGAGAAGCTAAAAATCTTTCCCGACGAGATCAAGGCGCGGGAGCGCATTGCGTCGCGCTACAGCAAGGGCCTGGCGAACAGCAATCGTATCGGCGTACCGCGCGTGCTTTCCAGTACCCAATCGGTTTGGGCGCAATACACGATCCGGGTGGATGATCGCGCCAAGCTGCAAGCCGATCTTAGGGATCAAGGCATTCCTACCAACATTTATTATCCCATTCCGCTTTCGCGCCAGGTTGCTTATGCGCAATTTCCTTCTGCCCCCATCCCCGTGAGCAGTGCATCGAGCAACACGGTGGTGAGCCTTCCCATGCATGCCTATCTTGATGAAGGGACCCAGGACCGCATTCTTGCTGCGGTGTTGGCGAGCGTGGGATAGGAGTTGAAAAATTGGCGCTGATCGCGCTTAGCGCAGGCACATAGCGTCAATGCGCGTCGACGAATTCGATTTCGATCTGCCCGAAGAGCTTATCGCCCTGCGCCCTGCCGTGCCACGAGATGCGGCGCGGCTTCTGGTGGTGCGGGAAGACGGTGCGCGCGAGCACCGGATGCTGCGGGATTTACCCGAACTGTTGCGCGCTGGTGATGTGATGGTTGCGAACGACAGCAAAGTCGTTCCGGCGCGGCTGGACGGCCGCCGGATTGCGCGAAATCCCGAGCATGGCGGAGCGAAAATCGAATTTTTGCTCCATAAGCAAATATCCGCCACACACTTTCGCGCCTTTGCGCGTCCGGCGAAGCGGTTGCGGCCGGGCGACCGTGTTGTTCTAGGAACGAGTCTAAGAGGCCAGATTGCCGCACGAGAAGGGGGTGAAGTCGAGATTTTCCTCGACATTAAGAATGCAGAGATCGATGCCGTCTTAGAGGCCGAAGGTGAGATGCCGCTACCGCCCTACATTGCGGGCCGGCGCAAACCGGATGAGCGGGATCGTATGGACTACCAGACCGTCTACGCCAGGAGGCCGGGTTCGGTCGCGGCGCCCACGGCCGGGCTCCATTTCACGCCGGAGCTCATCATGCGGCTTGCCGGCAAAGGCGTCGCACTTCTGCAGGTCACGCTTCATGTCGGCACCGGTACGTTCCTGCCGGTTAGCGCGGAAGACACTGAAGACCACCACATGCATGGAGAGTGGGCGGAGCTTCGCGCCGAAACCGCCGACAGACTGAACCGCACGCCTGATTCGGGCGGCCGCATCGTCGCGATCGGCAGCACGGCGTTGCGCACGCTCGAAACGGCGTCCGATGATGCAGGCCGCATTCGGCCCTATTCCGGCGAGACTGCGCTTTTCATAACGCCGGGTTACCGTTTCAAGGCCGTGGATGTTCTTCTGACCAATTTTCATTTGCCGCGCTCGACACTGTTCATGCTGGTATCGGCGTTCGCGGGTACGGAGACGATGAAAGCCGCTTACAGCGAAGCGATATCCATGCGGTATCGTTTCTATTCTTACGGCGATGCCTGCTTGCTCTTCAGGACAGCGCGGAACAGATGAGCAATTTGCCGTTTGAAATTCTCGCCGGCGATGGCAAGGCGCGCTGCGGCGTCCTGAGTCTGAAACGCGGTACTATCCACACGCCCGCCTTCATGCCGGTTGGCACGGCGGGAAGCGTCAAAGCCATGCTGCCCGAACATGTTGCGCAAACCGGCGCCGAGATCGTGCTGGGCAACACGTATCATTTGATGTTGCGCCCGGGAGCCGAACGCATTGCGCGCCTTGGCGGCCTGCACAAATTCATGAATTGGTCCCGGCCGATCCTTACCGATTCTGGCGGATTCCAGGTCATGTCCCTTTCCGCGCTGCGCAAGATCGACGAAGAAGGTGTGAGCTTCCGCTCTCACATCGATGGAACGGAGCATTTCCTGAGTCCCGAACGGGTCATGGAAATCCAAGCGCTTCTAGGCTCCGATATCCAGATGGTGCTGGACGAGTGCGCGCCTTTCCCTGGCACGGAGGCCGCGATTGAGAAATCCCTGGCACTTTCGATGCGATGGGCCAAACGGTCGAAAGCTGCGTTCGCAAAACGCCAAGAACATTTGTGCTTCGGAATCGTGCAGGGTGGAATCTATCCAACTCTCAGGCGGCGTTCCGCCGATGAACTCACTGCAGTTGGTTTTGACGGTTATGCAGTGGGCGGGCTTGCCGTCGGAGAGGGGCAAGCCGTGATGTTCGATGTGCTCGACGCGACATTGCCGCACCTTCCGGCCGATCGGCCGCGTTATCTCATGGGCGTGGGTAAACCCGACGACATCGTGGGGGCGGCGCTGCGCGGAATCGATATGTTCGATTGCGTGCTGCCGACGCGTTCGGGCCGTAATGGGCAGGCCTTTACCTGGAACGGTCCTCTGAACTTGCGCAATGCGCGCTTTGCCGAAGATCAGGTTCCACTCGACCCGTCCTGTTCTTGTGCGGCCTGCCGTTCATACTCCCGTGCCTACCTGCACCACGTCGTGAAGAGTGGTGAAATCATCGCTGCGATCTTGCTGACCCTGCATAACCTCACATTTTTTCAGGATTTAATGCGGAACTTCCAGAAAGCCGTTGCCAATAAAGCGGCTGCGCAATTCGCAGCGAGCTTTTTGACGCGTTATCTCGAGGGCAAGCGCGAGCACGGTTGACCCCGGCATGGCGCCGGCCTTACACACCAACTCAAGAAGAGAGCCCGTAGCTCAGTGGTAGAGCATCTGACTTTTAATCAGAGGGTCGATGGTTCAATCCCATCCGGGCTCACTAATGAAATCAAAGCATTAGTGCAAAGCAGAGAATGGATGTTCTCGCTTTTCCAGGTTTAAATCCGCAAAAGATTCCGTTGTAGCCGAGATTTCCTGCTGTCCTGCGCCTTTCGCGTTGTGGGCACCAAGGCCCACTTGATTGTTCATAATAATCAGCGCGTTGGCTTTACTTGCCGAGTTGCAAATTGGGTTTCGTTTGTGAATGACTGCAGCCTGTTCTCATGGATTATTCTTCAATTGACTGCATTATCATCGGGCGTAGAATCGTTAGTGACTGATTCTTTCCGTGGGGGGGCGGGCAGATCGCATCTGCTTCCACTGGCATCTTTGAAGTCTAGCGCGTAGCACGAGAGCTATGCTGCGACACAATTCTTTGGCCGCTTTTGCTATAGCTATTATGGGGATATTTGAAATGAAACTAAAGACGCTGGCGCTTACAGGCGCATCGCTCCTTTGCTTTGCTACGCCTGCAATGGCGGGAGGTGACGGCTGGTATCTTGGGTTGGGTGTAGGCTGGTCGCACTTGCAGTCCCTCGGCACGAGTCAGTCGACAATGGGGTCCGGAAGCATCCATTTCGATGATGCCGTGCGCGGCGATATTGCAGCGGGCTACAAATGGCCCTCCGGGTTCCGTTTCGAACTTGAGGATGGCTACGCGAGCTACGGCGTGAAGAGCGCCGTAGGGACGACGCACACGACTATCCCGAGTCAATTTGCGACCCCCCCGGCACCACCGGGGTCCGTTGTCGTGACCGCCCATCCGAACTCTATAATTAACGGCGCCAGCGGCAATGTGCCGGTCGGCACGATGATGTTCAACGCCGCCTATGATTTTCCGCTCTCGCCGGATTTTGCCCTTACTGTTGGGGCAGGCGGGGGTTGGGGACGCGTGCTCGCCGATTTTACCGACCCCGAAGAGGTCCATCGCCGGGGTGATGGCGGGCTAACCTATCAGCTGATCGCCGGCGCGATATGGTCGCTTACGCCGCAACTCGATTTGCAGCTTGATTACCGCTGGGTTGCTGTCGCCAAGACGATGCATTTCTATAGTTCCGAGTTTGGCGTTCCCAATGGGACCATTTCTTATAACCCCGCCGATTCGCAGAATATCATGCTGAACCTGCGGTGGTTCTTCACGCCGCCGCCTCCACCAACACCGCCGCCACCGCCTCCACCACCTCCGCCTCCACCGCCGCCTCCACCGCCGCCGCCCCCACCGCCGCCACCTCCACCGCCGCCGCCGCCGCCTCCACCACCGCCGCCGCCAGCGGTCCGGACCTTCATCGTCTTCTTCGACTTCGATAAGTCGAACCTGACGGCTGAAGCACTCCAGGTGGTGCAGCAAGCGGTCCAGACGGCCAGGACTGTCGGCGCCGTGCGCATCGTGGTCACCGGCCATACCGACACGGTCGGCTCGGTTGCGTACAATCAGCGCCTGTCGGAACGCCGCGCCGATGCGGTCAAGACGGAAATGATGCGCGAAGGCATCCCCGCCAACGACATCACCACCGTCGGCCGCAACTTCGCAGACCCGCTGGTTCCCACCGGGCCGGGCGTTCGCGAGCCGCAAAACCGCCGCGCTGTCATCGATCTCGGACAGTAAAGCGAGAACCTAAACTGAAGGGGCGGGTCTTAGACCCGCCCTTTTTTCTTTGCAGCTTTGTGATCCGCCTACGATTCGGATTCGCGACGGTAGCGGTCTTCGAGCCGGACGATATCGTCTTCGCCGAGATAGCTTCCGACCTGCACTTCAATGATACGCAAAGGCTGTCCGCACTGATTCTCAAGCCGATGGCGAACGCCGATCGGGATGAAGGTTGATTCGTTTTCCTTGAGCATCAGGTTCTCCTCACCCCGCACGATTGAAGCTTCGCCGGAAACAACAACCCAATGTTCGGCCCGCTTGTGATGATATTGCAGCGACAAAGCCGCGCCCGGATTGACTTCAATCAGCTTGACCTGGGTGCCAGGACCAAGATGAAGCGTTTCGAAGAATCCCCATGGCCGGTAAACTTTCGTGTGCTGCGACGTTTCCTGGCGGCCAGCCTTCGCCAGCCGGTCGACGAGGCGCTTCACGTCTTGATCGCAATCGCGCTTGCAGACCAGAACGGCATCGCGGGTAGCCACAACGATCAGATTATCGATCCCGAGAGCCGCGACCAACCGGCCGTCGCTGCGGATGAAATTATCTCGTCCATCCTCGAGCACGACGTCACCTATAACGACATTGCCGGCTGTGTCCTTGGCGCCGCGTTCCCACAAGGTCGACCAAGACCCGACGTCGCTCCACCCGATATTGGCCGGCACGACTGCCGCACGGCGCGTATGCTCCATCACGGCGTAATCGATCGACACGGCTCGCGCGCCGGCGAAAACGTCGCGATTAAGGCGAAGAAAATCGAGGTCGCGCTGTCCTTGGCGCAACGCCTTGCCGGCGTCGGTGAGCACATCGGGTGCATGAATCGAAAGCTCTTCCAGATAGGCGACTGGAGAAAACAGGAAGATACTGGAATTCCAAAAATATTCGCCGCTGGCGAGAAATCGTTCGGCGGTAGTCCGGTCGGGTTTCTCGACGAATGCATCTACAGCGTACGCGCCTTTCGCGTCCTCTATGTTGGCTCCGCGACGGATGTAGCCATACCCGGTTTCGGCACGGGTGGGCGTTATGCCAAGTGTAACGAGACGTTCCAACTCGGCCGCACGCGCTGCCACCCGCATCACGGCGTGAAATTCGGCCACATCGTCAATCACGTGGTCTGATGCGGCGAGAAGCATCAGCGAATCCGGAACTTGTTCCGAGAGGATGAGGGCAGCGACTGCTGCAGCAGGGGCGGTATTTCGTCCCACGGGTTCCAGTACGATGCTGTGCGGATGAACGCCGATCGCCTGCAATTGGGCGGCGATGATAAAGCGATGCTCGTCATTGCAGACAATAAGTGGCGCGAGGAACGCGGGATTACCGGCGAAACGCTGGACGGTATCCTGAAACATCGTGCGTTCTGCGGTCATTGGCAGCAATTGTTTAGGGTAGAGGGAGCGCGAAACCGGCCAAAGACGCGTGCCCGAACCGCCGCTGAGCAAGACGGGCGTTATGCTCCTCATGCTGTTGCTCCGGGCGCGGCGGCGCGCTGCTCGGTCAAGCTTACAATTCTAAGCGAACGAGCATGCTCGCGGAACCATGCAAAGGTCTGCGCAATTCCTTGCCGGAGCGGAATGCGCGCAGCCCAGCCGAGTTCGCGCATCCGCGTGACGTCCGAGAGTTTACGGGGCGTGCCATCGGGGCGCGTGGCATCGAACACAATCCGGCCACGAAAACCCGCAATTTCTGCAATCATTTCAGCCAGCTCCCGGATCGTCACATCGCTGCCGGTCCCTACATTGATTGGACCTTCGCCCGAGAAATGCACCATCAAGTGAACAAGCGCATCGGCGCAATCGTCAACATGCAGGAACTCGCGGCGAGGATTACCCGTGCCCCAGACGACGACTTCGCTGCGATCTTCGTCGCATGCCCGGGCAAATTTCGCGATCAAGGCCGGAATCACATGCGAGGATTCAAAATCGAAATTGTCTTTCGGTCCGTAAAGATTGGTGGGCATCGCGGAGATAAAGTCGCAGCCATACTGACGGCGATAGGCATCGCATAGCTTGATGGCTGCGATTTTCGCGACTGCGTACCATTGATTGGTCGGTTCCAGCGGACCGGTCAGAAGCGCACTTTCGGGCATCGGCTGCGGCGCCAGCTTTGGGTACACACAGGTCGAACCCAGATTAAGGAGTTTCTCGACGCCATTTCTGCGTGCCGCTTCGATGACGTTCGAGGCGATCATAAGATTGTCGTAAAGGAAATTTGCCGGTTTGCTATCGTTCGCGACAATACCGCCAACCCGGGCAGCAGCGAGAAACACGGCCTGAGGCCGCGCGTGCGCGAAAAACGATTCGACCTGCTCTTGGCGGCGCAAATCCACTTCGCCGCGCGGAGCCGTTATCGGCGTGCAGTTCTCGCGGGCCAAGCGCCGCAACAACGCAGATCCGACCATCCCCTCGTGACCAGCGACCCAAACCCGCTTGCCAGCGAGGCTATACGGCGCCGTCAATTTACTCATGACGGAAGCTTCTGCTGTTTTCGGTCCGTTGCAGATCGCCTTCCACCATCTCCCGCACGAGGTCGTCGAAACCAACCGAGGGCCGCCAGCCAAGGCGCTGACGGGCTTTACCACTGTCGCCTTTCAAGAAATCCACTTCGGTCGGACGGAAATAACGCGGATCAACTTGGACAAGAATATCGCCGGTTGTCCTGTCGTAACCCACTTCATCGACGCCGTGTCCGCGCCAGGCGACCGTACGCCCGATATGCGTGAAGGCGCGCTCGACAAATTCGCGCACCGAATGCGATTCACCCGTCGCCAATACGAAATCGTCAGGTTCGGGCTGCTGCAGCATCAGCCACATGCCCTGGGCATAATCGCTGGCATGTCCCCAATCGCGGGCGGCGTCCAGATTCCCGAGATAGAGCCGCGCTTGGCGGCCCTGAGCGATCGCCGCAACTGCGCGCGTGATCTTGCGCGTGACGAAGGTCTCACCCCGGCGGGGTCCCTCATGATTGAACAGAATTCCATTGGAAGCATGAAAACCATAGGCTTCCCGGTAATTCACGGTGATCCAGTAGGCGTAAAGTTTTGCCGCGGCATAGGGGCTTCGCGGCCGGAAGGGCGTGCTCTCGCGTTGGGGCGTTTCCTGAACCAGCCCATAAAGTTCCGAGGTGGAAGCCTGATAAAAGCGGGTGCGGCCGCCTAGACCCAAAATCCGCACCGCCTCGAGCAGCCGAAGCGTACCCAGGCCATCCGCATTTGCCGTGTATTCGGGAGTCTCGAAGCTCACCTGGACATGGCTTTGGGCCGCCAAATTGTAGATTTCATCGGGCTGGGTTTCCTGCACGATGCGAATGATATTGGTCGCATCCGTCATGTCGCCATAATGCAGGAAAAAAGAGGGCGATGCTTCGTGGGGATCGACATAGAGATGATCGATCCGTTCGGTGTTAAAGGACGAAGCGCGGCGCTTAACGCCATGAACTATATAATTTTTTTGGAGCAAAAGCTCTGCCAGATAACTACCGTCCTGGCCTGTTACGCCGGTGATCAAGGCCGATTTGCGCTTGGAGGTTCGTGCCGAATCTTCAGCCAAAATCAATAGAATGCCTCCAGCGGGATGGTTGCCTGACCTTCTAGACAAAAACGGAACGCGCTGCCAGAAGGACGTGGCCTCGCGCGTGAGCTGCTAGAGTTCCCTGCCAGGCGGCGCTTGTTTCATGAGTTACGAGCAATTACACTTTAAGCACGAATCGTGTTCGCGCGTGTTGTTCGTGTATCGGCTAAGGATTTTTTTGGAAGTTCGGGATACAAAATCCACCGACACCGTTGAGATGGCATATCCCCGCTTCGGCGCGGGGAGGGGAATAATCATTTGACCGTTAATTTTGCTGGTGGTAAAACACCGCAACAAAATACCCAAAAAGGGAGCTGAGGGTGAAAAAAGCGCTTATATCGACATTGGTTAGCGCAGCGATGGTCATTGCACCGTTGCCTGCAATGGCGGCTGATACCAGCCCCGCTAGTCCTGCCAAGCCAGGATCTGCGAATCAGGCAGCACCACTAACGCCGGGGGGGGCAGCAGGGGTGCAATTGGCGCAAGGCCGGGATGATGACAATCCGCCCATTGAATGGTTGATTGGCGCGGGCGTTGTTATTGGCGTTGGCATTTTGCTGCTGACTATGAACAATCAAAGCAAGACGCTCCCACAAGTGCCCGTCACAACGACTACGACGTTCACGGGAGGGAAATTGTTCTAGCGCTGGTTAGGTAGAACTATCGGCTTACTTCCTAAGCTTGCCATACGGGCGAAGTTGATGTGCAGCAGGAGAGGAGGCCTATTCGCCGTGTTGGTGTCGGGGCTGGCTTGATCATTTGATCTGAGTTTTCTTCAATCCTTTCGTGTTGCGAGGACTTTGATCCTGTGGGGGCACAGAGGGTGGGGGCATGTTCATCGCTTTCATGGATTGCATTGCCCTCGGCGCTTCGCTGCTGATCTGCTTAAGTGCTGAAACCATTGGTCGCCGCCTTGGCGTAATGGATGTCCCCGACAATGGGCGCAAGCATCACCTTCAGGCAACGCCCCTGGTGGGCGGTATCGGCATTCTGTTGCCGTTCCTGCTTTGGCTGTGTGGTGCATTTTCGGGCGGCCTCATTGGCGATAGCCAAGTCGTTTTGGTGTTCCTGCTGTGTTCGGCAGGCGTAGGACTCGTCGGTTTCGCCGATGACCAAACCCCGACGTCGCCACTCAGCCGATTTCTCGCGCTGATCGTTTTTTTGGGCGTCGCCATCGCAATCGCCCCCAGGCTGATTGCCCCCACTTTGAACTGGGGCAGCTTTGAACCGACCACGCTCCCAGCCTTCCTTTATTGCGGCCTGATTGCGCTTACCGCTGTCGGTATCGTCAATGCCGTTAATATGGCCGACGGGCAAAACGGTCTCGTACCCAGTTTGTTCGCGATCTGGTCGTTGTGCTTGATGCTGATTGGCGATCCCACGGTGTCCGCCATCGCACAAACCCTGGCGCTGCTCAGCATTGTGGTTTTGCTTTTCAATTTGCGTGGAAAGCTTTTTCTCGGAGATTGCGGCAGTTACGGCGTGACATTTGTTATGGGGCTGCTTGCGCTGATCACTTACGCGCAAGGCCGCATCGCCCTGGAAACAATTATCGTGTGGTTTTACGTGCCCGTGGTCGATTGCCTTCGGCTGATCATTACGCGCCGATTGCAGGGCCGCTCTCCTTTGGCTCCGGACACCGATCACTTCCACCATCGTCTTCAGGTGAAATTCGGCGCGGCATACGGGTTGTTTGCCTATATTGTCCTCGTCGCGGCATCGTCTCTGGTTGCGACGCTTGCGCCGCGTTTTGCGCTCGTCTGCGTGATTGTGTTGACTGCGGTCTATTTCAGTTTTGCGTTTCTCACCGATTCCGCGGTTTCCGAGGCCGGCCAGGCTGACGACACGCACGAGACCGCCGCGGATCGGACATTCGCGAATGTTGTTTCGCTTGGTTCGGAGCAACATCAATTGCGCGAGCGGGCCCGATGATCTTCGCATCTATTCGCAGAGCATTATTCCGCGGCAAACGCTCTGTATACCCGCACGTTCATCGCACTTCTGCGGTCCTATCCGCAGTCTCAGCTTACAAATTTCTAATCCGGGAATTTTGGCCCTTAGCACGACTCCTGTTGGCGCCAATCGTAGCTGCAGGACTCGTGCTTTACATTTCTCTCGATCTGTACGTGTCAGGGCTTCTCCGGTATATCGATAGTCCCAATCCGCGTGTTGCAAGCTTTGCCCTGGGTGTTTTGGCCGCGGGCCTGTTCCTTTCGCTATTTTGCTATACCGTTGCGGTTGCCGCGGTTATCGATCTGGATACCCAAAAGTCGCCTGCAGCGGGCCTACGCTTCAAGGCCGAGCGTCAGGAGTGGCGGCTCTACGCAGCCTATTTGCGCTTCCTGTTGGTTCTCTGCGCGGCTCTCGTGGGCATCTATTTTCTTTCCGCCTACATATTGCCCTTGTTCGCGTCCCAAATCGTAGCGGGCGATGCTTTTGGCGTACTTTCGATCACAGTTGCCTACGTGCTTTTCGCTCGCGTCGCATTCGTCATTGCACCCGTCGTAGCAACGAGCGATGGTCCGAGTAACCGCCATGATCCGGTTTTGCGCAAAGCGTGGCTGGAAAGCGCCGACGACCTCGGGCGCAACATGCTGCTGATTTTCCTTCTCCTCGTTCCAGGTTTGCTGGTGCAGGTGGGTGGCGAATATTTGTGGCGCGTCGTGACCCACGCTCCCCGCTTGACTCTTCATCAGCCGATCGGAGATTACGCGCGAATAATGGATCAAAGCCTCGCCGGATTTCTGACGGTTGCCAGCCTGTCGATTTTCGTGACCATTACATTGCTCACGGCGGGTGCAATGGCTTTGTATCGGAACCGCGCGGCAACCGACCCATTCAAGAACGAGCCGCACCCTGCCGGTTTGCGGACTAAGCCGGGTTCGCTTCAGGCCGAAGCGCTTCCAGAATGAGCGGCGCAGATTTGGGATGAATATGCTGGCTGCTGCGCCAGACATAGCCGGTCATGACATCCAGCCAATACTCGTTGTCGAAATTCCATTTCATGGCCGCCACGCCGCAATGTTCGACAATATGCCGGGTTGCGACAGAAGTTCCGAGAATCACCACATTTTCGACTCCGGCGTTTTTGCTGGAACATTGAGCTGTGGCGCCAAAAACTCCGAGATCGGGAAAATCCAATACGTACTGACTGGGAAGGGTACCGGTTGTCGGGCTTCCGGGAGCGGCATCGGCAGGAAGTATCCGAAGGCCGCCCAAATCGTAAGGCAAACCGACGGTTCGAATCACGCGGCCGTGCCGCGTCCGGACAAACACTTGATCTCCGGCAAACCAGTCGCGATCGCCATCGGCGGTCGATCCGAGAATCAGCAACACTTGCGAGCTCGAGCCAAGCGCCAAGCTCATCGTCGCATATGGGATCGCAGCGGCGCTTTCCCGCGAGATCCTTACCGGCTCTGCCGTGGCGAGCGTGTAAAAAAATTCGCCCACCTGCACCACTTCCGAATCTGAGGAACACGCCGTCAACAGCAATATAGGTGCGATCCAGAACAGTCGTCTCATGTTTCCACCATTTGCCGGTTCAACGCTCATGTCACTTAAACAGCGAGTTCCAGTCTTCGGTAAACGAACCATAACTCGACGGATCGGTAAAACTGTAAAGGATCATATCTCCCGCAAGCCTTTGACCGCCATCGCGTTGGATATTGCGGAGTTGCAGATCGTAACCGGTTTGGGTGGCAAAAGGCGCGACCCATTCGAAGGGAATAACGATTCGGATGCCCTTGTCGAAGCTGCCTTCGCCAAACCGCGCCGCTGAGACATTGGTGAAGGTGGCCCACACGCCGATCAGAACGCCGGTCGAGAAACGGCGCGACAGCTGGAACGTGACGCCTTTATCTTCGGCAAGATATTGCCCCGCGCTGACTGCGACTTGCACATCATGCCAGGGAAGCTGGTAATACGCCGTCACGTGGCCGGTGAATGCTTGATAATGCCGCAAATCGGCCAGCACGTCGAAGCCGCGCTGACGCACTTCCCAGGCATCCAACCCGATCGCCCAACGCGCGTCATACGGGCGATAGAGCAGCTCGCCCCCTACGCCGGCATACATCTGTTCGAGATAGCCCACCGCGACGCGGCCGAATATTTCTGGAGCCAATTTGAAGTAATACGACGTGTCGAACATCTGTACGCTGTACTTCCCCTGTTTCAGATAACTCGCGATGTCCGAACGAACATGGGGTAGCACGGAATTGCTCCCGCGCTGGATTTGGTTGAAGTTGTCATAGAGACTGACGACTCCAAGGGCGTCAACAAACCACCCGCGCGCCAGGCGAAGATCGGCGATGCCGCCGACACCAAATCTCACATAAAATGGATTGTCGGGATCGAACAGACTCTGTTGAAAAACCGGATAAGCAAAGGTGTTGAAGTCCGGGAATAAGCCCGGTTGGAGGTGATTAAGAGGCGCAAAGGCGCCCGGTTCGATCT
>Ga0307477_10002618_pt1 | contig 13787 bp, 16 predicted proteins | sample atmos_gasesECM2C_FD_203316 | JGI IMG/M metagenome (GOLD analysis project Ga0307477, IMG submission 203316) | Hardwood forest soil microbial communities from Morgan-Monroe State Forest, Indiana, United States - atmos_gasesECM2C_515 | ecosystem: Environmental > Terrestrial > Soil > Temperate...
CGCGGCAGCTTTCTCAATCGCGACGGCAAAGTTCAACTCGACGCGCTCATCATGGATGGCGCCACCTTGCGCGCCGGAGGCGTGGGCTGCGTGGAGCGCCTGCGCAATCCCGTCCGCGCCGCGCGCAGGATTCTCAGCGATAGTCCGCATGTGTATTTTGTAGCTGAAGGCGCGGAGCGCTTTGCGGCTGAGCACGGCATCCCGCTATGCAAGAACGAAGACTTGATCATTCCGCGCGAGATTGAGCGTCTGCGCGAATTTCAGGCGCGCGCCGCTGAGGAGAACGTCGATCTCTTTGCTCCCGCCATTTCGCACGATACCGTTGGCGCGGTCGCGCTCGACCGTGACGGCAATATCGCCGCCGCCACTTCGACCGGCGGCACGCTGAACAAAGCTCCCGGCCGTCTGGGCGACTCGTCACTGATCGGATGCGGCTGCTACGCCGACAATCGCACCGCCGCCGCCTCCACCACCGGCTGGGGCGAACCCATCATGAAACTGGTACTGGCTAAGTGGGCGGCTGACCGCGTGGCCTCTGGCAGTTTGCCGGAGTGGGTGGCCGCCGAAGCAGTCAACTATCTGGAAGCCCGCCTCAACGGACATGGCGGAATGATTCTGCTCGATGCCCGCGGCCGCGTCGGCATCGCCCACAACACTCCCCGCATGGCCTGGGCCCTGAGGACCATCAAACAGGAAAACTCCGGCATCCAGCGAAGCTCGTCCGCACTTGACTAACCAAGTTCGGACGTCAGACCTCAGGCTTCGGACCTCAGGCTTTAGGCTTAACGTCGGAAGTCCGCCGTCCGACGTCCGACGTCCGACGTCCGAGGTCTGGTTTAACCGGGCTCTGTTAAAATCAGGCCTGAGAGGCGGGTAAGTGCCCCGTCCTTAGCCATGGCCTTTCCTACTACCCGTCTTCGCCGCCTTCGGCGCAGCGAGCCACTGCGCTCGTTGGTGCGCGAAACTCGGCTTACGCCAGAAGCCCTGGTCTATCCACTTTTCGTGTGTCCTGGCGAGGGTGTGCGCAAAGAAGTTCGTTCCATGCCTGGCGTGTTTAATCTTTCTGTTGACGAAGCCGTAAGCGAAGCGCGGCAAACTCACGCTCTCGGAGTTCCCGCGATCATCTTATTCGGACTGCCGGAGAAGAAAGATGAAGTTGCGAGTGGCGCCTGGGAGGAAGACGGGATCGTCCAGCAAGCCACTCGCGCCATCAAGCGGGAAGTCCCCGGCCTGGTAGTTATCGGCGACGTCTGCCTGTGCGAATACATGTCGCATGGGCACTGTGGAGTCGTGAAGGCAAGATCGGCGCCGCAATCTCTTGGAGCCGCCGCAAGAGACGCGTTGAACACCGCCAGCGTGGTCGCAGTCAAGAGCCCCGAGGAAAAAGAAAGAGCGATCGAGAGGCTGGCATCATTCGCCGTGCGGGCTGCACAATTCGATTACGAGATCGTAAACGACGCGACCCTCGATCTCCTTTCCCGCACTTCGGTCTCGTTGGCCCGTGCCGGCGTGGACATCATCGCTCCTTCCGACATGATGGACGGCCGCGTCGCCGCCATCCGCGAGGCGCTCGATGACGCTGAATTCTCCAACACTCCTATCCTTTCTTATGCCGCGAAATTCGCTTCCGGCTTCTATGGTCCCTTCCGCGAAGCTGCCGACTCCACTCCTAAATTCGGCGATCGCCGTTCTTATCAGATGGACGGGGCTAACCTCCGCGAGGCCATGCGCGAGATTGAGCTCGACATTGAAGAAGGCGCGGACATGATTATGGTGAAGCCGGCCATGCCCTATCTGGATGTCATCGCCGCTGCTCGGGAGCGCTTCGACGTGCCTCTGGCGGCCTACCAGGTCTCTGGCGAGTACGCCATGATCGAAGCTGCCGCCCGCAACAACTGGATCGATCGCGACCGCGTCATGATGGAGTCTCTGATTTCGATTCGTCGCGCGGGCGCGAGCATCATCCTCAGTTATTACGCGAAAGAAGCGGCAAAGCTATTGTCATGAGCGGAGTTGTCATCCTGAGCGGAGTGGCCGCTTCGCGAATCCAAAGCAGCCATGAAGTCGAAGGATCTCTACGAGCACCCATACGCCACTTCGCCGCGTTTCTCTCCTGGCAACGCAGACCCCTATTTATTCGATGTGTGTAAGGACGCTTGCAGTCCCCTAAAGCACTGCTAGAGCCTAGGGATCTTTCGTCCTGCTACGCTCAGGATGACAAAGCTGGCTAGGATTGGTCACATTGATAGTGGCGCCTACGGTTTGGTCTTCCTTCTCCCCTGTTCTAGAATCATCCGTTTGTCCTCAATCATCTGTTCTTAGTGAGGAGCACCACTTTGCCTGAAACCATCTTCGACATTGCCATCATCGGCAGCGGCCCAGCCGGATACACCGCCGCCATCCGTGCCGGCCAATATGGTCTGAAAACGGCGCTTATTGAGAAAGACAATGTGCTCGGCGGCACTTGCCTGCATGTGGGTTGCATCCCGACCAAAGCTCTTTTGTTCAACGCCGAGATCTGGGACCATCTGAAAGACGCGAAGGAATTCGGCATCGAGGGCGTAGATTCGCGCAAGCTGAACTGGGCTGCAGTGCAAGAGCGTAAATCGAAAATCGTGGCCAAGCACACCAAAGGTCTGGAATTTCTCATGCGTAAGAATAAGGTTGAGACGATCCGCGGCTATGGCAAGCTCACCGGCCCAGCGCAGAACGGAGTGCACACGATCGAAGTCAGCCATGACGGCAAGACCAGCCACGTCAAAGCGAAGAACGTGATTTTGTCGACCGGCTCGGAAGCGCGCATGATTCCTGGCCTCGAACCCGATGATCGCATCCTCACCAATATTGAAATCCTCAGCCTCAAGGAAATTCCCAAGTCGCTGATCATCGTGGGTGCGGGCGCGGTGGGAGTAGAGTTCGCTTCGATCTTCCGTTCTTTTGACTCTGAAGTCACAATCCTCGAAATGCTCCCGCGCCTTGTTCCCGTGGAAGATGAGGACGTATCAAAGGAACTGGCTCGGGTCTACCGTAAACGCGGCATCAACTTCCATACCAGTGCCAAAGTTGAGAAAGTTGAGAAGACGAAGTCAGGCATTTCAGTTACCTTCAGCGTGGGCGGCAAGGAACAGAAAATCGAAGCTGAGAAAATCCTGATCGCAGTAGGCCGCAAACCTCGCACCGAGAACATTGGTCTCGAGAAAACCAAAATCAAGCCCGACCGCGGCTTTATCGTCACCGACAGCTGGATGCAGACCAGCGAGCCCGGCATCTATGCAATCGGCGACATCGTTCTGGGAACACCGCAACTGGCCCACGTCGGAGGCATGGAAGGCATCGTCGCCGTTACCAAAATTGCGGGCAAAACGGGTAAGCCGATCAATCCGGAACACATTCCCAACGCGACCTACTCGCATCCGGAAATTGGCAGCGTTGGGCTGACCGAGGCCAAAGCCGAAGAAGCGGGCTATAACGTGAAAGTAGGCAAGTTCCCCTTCACCGCCAACTCACGCGCCTCGATAGTAGGCCAGCATGACGGCTTTATTAAAGTTGTTTCCGACGCGGACCACGGTGAGGTCCTCGGCGTTCACATCATCGGTCCGCAGGCAACGGAGTTGATCGCCGAAGCCGTCGTCGCGATGGAACTCGAAGCCACTGTGGATGACCTGATGTGGACGATCCACGCCCACCCAACGCTGGCGGAGGCTATGCTTGATGCATCAAACAGTGTGTACGGGATGGCGATTAACGCATGAAAACCGGGGTCCACGAATTTACCTGGACTATCACAGAATAGTCTTGTCATCCTGAGCCCAGCGAAGGATCTGTGCAATCGTACTTAGGCCAAACTTGATCTCCGTCATCCAACTCGGCACCATTGATTACGCGACTGGTCTTCGCCTCCAGCAGCGCCTGGTTGAACTCCGCAAAGAAGGCCGCATCGGCGACGTTCTTCTTCTTCTCGAGCACTCGCCCGTCATCACCCTCGGCCGCAACGCCAATGCCGCCAACGTGATTGCCTCGTCGGAACTACTCTCGGAACGCGGTATCGAGCTCTTCGAATGCGACCGCGGCGGCGACGTAACCTTTCACGGCCCCGGCCAGCTGGTTGGCTATCCCATCTTCGACCTGCGTGGTTTCTCATCTGAAGACGGCAAGCGAAAAACCCTCGGCGCGATCGAATTTGTTCGCCGCCTGGAAGAAGTCCTCATCCGCACCTGCTCTGACTTCGGCATTCCGACTATGCGCATTCCCGGCCTGACTGGTGTCTGGACCGATCTTAACCCCTTGTCATCCCAAGCGGGGCAGGAAGATCCGCTTATCGATCGTCCTGCGGAGTCGAGGGACCTTGAGTTTTCCCGCGAATCGAAAATTGCCGCCATCGGCGTCCACATTTCGCGCGGCGTCACTTCTCACGGTTTCGCTCTCAACGTTGACACCGACCTCAGCTTTTTCGACTTCATCATTCCCTGCGGAATCACCACGAATCCGGTCTCTTCCATGGCGAAAGAATTGGACAAGGCGATTCCGTTGCAGGATGTAGCCCACTCCGTCTCCCGCAACTTCGGCGTTGTTTTCCAGAGCCAAATCCTCTGGCTGGAGACCCTCGACGCTTTGCTCGGCAAAGCGGTTGGCGTCCCCATGAGGCCCCCCGACCAACTGCGTAAGTTGCATAAAGAAGAAGATACATTCTGGGCATAAGGCTCGTGTGGCGCGGACCTGCCCTCGCCCGCGAAAGTGGGAACGCGGCGAGAAAGCACCTTCAAAGGCGACAAAAACCAGTCCTCCGCGTTAGCATTGAGGACGGCAAATGCCCAAGAAGAAAACCACGAGCAAGCCCAGTCCCAACGGTCGCCGCCCGTCCCAACCGGTGAGCTCGCACCAGCGCACCTATTCCATCCCCGATCACCGCCTCGAAAAACCTAACTTCACCATCCGTCGGGTTCGCAAAGGCGACGAAGTTCGCTACGAAGTCGAGGGCGATCTCTCGGCGCCTGTGCCTCCCATCCGCCAGTCAAAATACCTCAATCAGAAACAATGTATCGAGATTTATCGCTGGATGCTCCTCAATCGCAAGATGGAAACGGCGCTGGAGAATCTCTATAAGCAAGGGAAAGTCGTTGGTGGCGTGTATTTCGGCCTTGGACAGGAAGCATGCTCCTGCGCCTCCGCGTATGCTCTTCATAAAGACGATTGGCTTGCCCCCATGATTCGCAACCAGGGCTCGCTCCTGGTCCGCGGTTTCTCCGCCCGCGACATCATGATGCAATACATGGCCAAGGCTGGCTCACCAACTAAGGGCCGCGACGCGTCATCGCATTTCGGTGACATCCACGAGCGCAACGTGGTCGCGCCCATCTCGACTCTCGGCGATCTGATCCCAGTAGTCGCCGGAGTGGCCCTCGGCGCGCGTCTACAGGGACGCAATATCGCTGCCATGACCTACATCGGAGACGGCGGACAATCTACCGGCGTCACTTATGAAGGCATCAACTTCGCTGCCGTGCAAAACCTCGGCCTGGTGCTCTTCGTTGAAAACAATCTCTGGGCATACTCCACACCCGCCGACATGCAGTTTCGCGTGAAGGATCTCGCTGAGCGCGCCATCGCTTACGGCATCCCTGGCGTGATCGTCGACGGCACCGACGCCTGCCAGGTTTATGACGCCGCCCACGAAGCTTGTGAACGTGCGCGCCGCGGCCACGGCCCCACGCTCATCGAAGCCAAAATGATGCGTATGAAAGGCCACGCCATCCACGACGCAGCAGAGTATGTCCCTAAGCCACTCTTCGACTACTGGCGCAAGCGCGATCCTATCGCCCGGTTTGAGGATTATCTGCTAAAGAAGAAATGGCTGCGTCCTGCTGAGAACCGAGAACTGATCACTGGTGTTGATCAAGAGCTCGAAGCCGACCGCGACTCTGCTGTGGCTTCTGCGATGCCCGAACCCGAATCCGCGGCGGGAGGCGTGTATTGTGAGAATGGGTGCCACGACATTAGGCCGAAGTATGCGATCCCGAAAAGTACGAAAAGTTCCGCTGGACCAAAACTCACAGAAGCGGAAGTACATTTGAAGTGATGTCCGTCACATACGAAAACCACCCACCTATGCTCCTATTCTCCGCCATGCCGAGTGCAAGCAAAGGCATTCCCTACCGGTAAACTTCCCGCCGATGTCCAATTCGCACCACGACGATCACAACTCGACGTTTCTCGACTCGGTAAATGACCCGGTAATCCCCGATGCAAAGCCGCCAGTGATTGGCCTCCCCGTGGAATTTCTTAACGCCGGCCGGAAAAGGATTTTCAGACAGTTCCGAAATCTTCGTCGAAATGCGACGCTGGACTTGGCGGTCGAGCGCATGGAATTCCTGCAGCGCCGACACCGTAAACTCAACCTTGTACCGTATCGTCGACAGACAGGCTACAACCCAAGTTCTTTCTTAATTTTCGACCACGGGATCGTCGGATCGTTCAGTCGCTTGCGGACTTCATCGAGGTCCATGCTATCCTCCATTCGCTCCAGTGTTTCCAAGTCCTCTAAAGGAACGACGGCAGCCACGGGCTTCTTGTGCCGGTGTAAAATAATCCGTTCGCCCGCGTAGGCCGCCCGATTCAAGATGTCAGCGAACTCGCTGCGGGCAGAGCTGGTTGTCAGTTTCCGCGCCATCGTATTGTACCGTTTTGTAACTCTGTACAATATGTACTATAGCACAAAATGCCTCATAATCCCATGCCTCCTCTCACCTATCTCGAAGCCATCCGTCAGGGAATCTGGGAGGAAATGGAGCGCGATCCCACCGTCTTCTGCCTGGGCGAGGACATCGGCATCTACGGCGGCGCATTTAAAGTCACGGACGGCTTTATCAACCGCTTCGGTCCGGAGCGCGTCATCGACATGCCAATCGCGGAGTCCGCCATCGTCGGCGCGGCTTTCGGCGCTTCACTTACCGGAATGCGTCCCGTCGCCGAATTCCAATTCATGGACTTCATCGGCTGCGCCTTCAACCAGATCGTCAATATGGTCGCCAAAGCCCACTACCGCTGGGGCGCGCCCGCCCCACTGGTCATCCGTGGACCCAGCGGCGGCAACGTTCACGGTGGCCCGTTCCATTCGCAAAACCCCGAGATGTGGTTCGTGCACGCTCCCGGCTTGAAGGTCGTCTGCCCTGCCAGCGCCTACGACGCCAAAGGCCTCATCAAGGCCTCCATCCGCGACAACAATCCTGTCATCTTCTTTGAGCACAAATATCTTTACCGCCGTATCAAAGAAGAAGTCCCGGCGGAAGACTACATCGTGCCCCTCGGCAAGGCTCGTCTGGCCCGCGAAGGGCGCGACCTTAGTGTGATCACCTACGCCGCCATGGTCTACACCGCGCTCGAAGCCGCTGAAATCCTCGCTAAGGATGGAATTGAACTCGAAATCCTGGATCTGCGGACTCTGGCCCCCCTCGACCGCGAGGCTATCGCTTCGACCGTGCGCAAGACCAACAAGGTTATCCTGCTGCATGAAGACGTCCGCACTGGAGGCATCGCGGGAGAACTCGCCGCCATCATCAACGAAGAGGCGTTCGACGATCTTGACGGCCCTATCGTCCGCATCACCGCGCAAGATTCTCCCGTTCCCTTCTCCCCGCCACAGGAAGAATATTTCCTTCCCAAGGTGAGCGACGTAGTCCGGGAAGTTCGTCGGCTGGCGGCCTATTGAGGATCAATAGCGGGTTGTTGGGACAGGCGGCGCACTCCTTCAGCCGCGCCAAAGTCTCGACTTCACCCACTGAAAAACAAAGAGTCGACAGTGCACGAAGCCCTCATTACCGTCGCCACCTTTCACAGTCAGCCTGAATTCTTGCTGGCGCGTGCCCGGCTCGAATCAGCCGACATCGAATGTTTCGCTCAAGATGAGAACATGCTTCGTATTGGAGGCTGGCATTCGCATATACTCGGTGGGATAAAACTCCAAGTGCGAGAATCAGATGTTCAGGATGCGCTTGCCATCCTGCGTCACCCAGCGCAAATAGATTAGTCGGCAACTGTGCTTCGAGGTAAAACCTGACATCGGAGGAGGAATGCGCAATTTCATTCTCGGAGTCATCATCACCTTGTTGGTCCTAATTGTGGGCGGGTTGGTTTTCGCCTTGCTTGGTTTCGTGCCTACCAACGCTGACTCGACTCCACCCCGGATCGAGACCCGCCTCGCCAATACCGCCTTGGATGCCTCAATGGAGCGCCACGCCCCTCGCCTGACCAATCCCGTGCCGCCCACCGACGAAAATCTTATCGAGGGCATGAAGATTTACACCATGAACTGCTCCGTCTGTCATGGCACGCTCGACAACAAACCCGGTCTGCTGGAGAAGTCCCTTTACCCACCGCCTCCGCAAATTATCCTCGAGCCGATGGACGATCCGGAATGGCATATTTATTATTGCGTTCGCACCGGCGTCCGCTACAGCGCCATGCCGGCGTGGAACAAAGCATTGACGGAACAAGATATGTGGAAAGTGACGGCCTTCCTCGCCCGCATCGAAAAGCTGCCTCCGGCGGTGCAGGACTATTGGAAAAAGTCGTTTGGCGTAGCACCGCCGGCCGTGAACTCGGAAAGCGGGAAAGAGCACAAGGACTGAGGTCCCCAGCCGTCGCCAGCGCGACTCTTCGTTATATATAATCTTGGGTTGCGTCTGCCCCCGAATTCTTCACTGGGCGCGGGGAAGGGAATTATGCCGACCGAAATCGTCATGCCCCAGATGGGCGAATCAATCTTCGAAGGGACCATTACTAAGTGGCTGAAGAAGCCGGGCGACAAAGTGCAGCGCGACGAGCCGCTATTTGAAATCTCCACCGATAAAGTCGACGCTGAAATCCCCGCGCCCGCCTCGGGCGTCCTGCAGGACATCAAGGTTGCCGAAGGTTCGACGGTGCAGGTGAACACTGTGGTTGGCACCATCGCCGCTGACGGCGAAGCTGCAATGCCCGCCGCCAAGCCGGCACCCGTAGCGCAAACGGCTCCGGCGCCAGAAAAGTCAGAAAAGAAGGAGGCGCCAGCGGCGGCCAAAACCCCGCCCGCGCCCGAGCGCAGGGAAGTAATTCAGTTTCCTCACGAGGAGGAGGACCACGCCCGCTCATCGCCTCTGGTGCGCAAAATTGCCCGCGAGAACAATGTGAATCTTTCCCAAGTAACGGGCAGCGGCCTCGGTGGCCGCATCACTAAGCAGGACATCATGGCCTTCCTGGAGAGCCAGCCCTCCGCGACTGCGGCGGCATCCACAGCTTCCACTGTGCCCGCGATTGCGTCACCGGCTCCCTCAGCCAAACCAGCCCCTCCGCCCGCCGCCATTCCCGGCGATCTCGTGCCCATGACCCAGATGCGCAAGATCATCGCGCAGCGCATGATCGAATCGCGCCGTACCAGCGCTCATGTCCACGCCATGTTCGAGGTGGACATCACCCGCATCGTGCAGCTACGCAACAAAACCAAGTCTGCATTCGAGCAGCGTCACGGAGCGCGCCTCACATTCATGCCATTCTTCGTTCGTGCGGTCATCATCGCGCTGCAGCAATTCCCCATCGTCAACGCTTCAATTGAAAACGAAAACGTCCGCTATCACCGCCACGTCAACGTGGGCATTGCCGTCGCGCTCGAGTGGGGCTTGATAGTTCCCGTACTGAAGAACGCCGACGAACTGAACTTCCTCGGCTTGCAGCGCGGCATCACCGATCTTGGGGAGCGCGCCCGCTCCAAAAAGCTGAAGCCGGAGGAAGTGGAAGGTTCGACTTTTACCGTGACCAATCCTGGCCAGTTCGGTGCCGTCTTCGGACTTCCCATCATCAACCAGCCAAATTCCGCCATTCTGGGAGTAGGTGGAATTGCCAAGGCGCCCATTGTCATCACTGACGATCAGGGCAACGATTCGATCGCCATACGCTCGCTGGTCCACCTGACCCTTGGGTACGATCATCGCCTCATCGACGGCGCCGTCGCGGATCAGTTCATGGCCCTGGTAAAAAAGACCCTGGAGAACTGGAGCGAAGAAGTCGGATAACGACTACTGTGTCTTTGCCCAAATCGAGGAATTCAAGCATTCCACCGTGCCATCGATTACTTTGCTTAGCCCCTCTTTGAACTTTGGCTCGTCCACGATCTGCCGGTTAGTAATCGCATCGGTCATCGAAAGCGCGGCCTCAACGAAAGACAGCGCGGCGTCTTTCTTTTCGGTTCCTGACCGGTTTCCGAACAAGCCCTCTATCCCATTTACAACCGCCGGCACAAAGGCAATTCCCTGCAGCAGCTTGGACAAGAAATCCATGGCTCTATCTCCTTATGTAATTGTTGGGTTATTTGAAACTGAGAACTGAGAACCGAGATCTGAGAACTGAAGTTTAGACTCGCGAAACTTGCTACTTGATTCCCCACCTATCGTGCATAGCAATCGCAGCGCTGATCGCTACCGTAATGACGGCATTCACAATGCGGTCATAGACGCCTCGCCGGATATCGCTCCGCTCTAGCAGATTGATTCGGTCCTCGGCCAATTTCATTCGGCCTGGCTGGAAGCTACCGACTAGCGTCTCCATTTTGACTTCGAGGCGTCCGAGCTTATCCAACACTTCATGCTGAAAATCGCTATCAGAGACTCGCATGACCAGCGATTGTCTTCCGGCGCTGCCTGGATGCTCCCATTTCTCCGGAACCTCATCGTCGTGATGTTTCATAGTGGATAGTCCAGGTGCAATGCAGTCGTATAGCGCGAGTATCGCGGCGGCACAGACGAGTCATATTGCCGCAGAAAATAATTCTGCACTTTCGTCAGCCGTGGTAAGACCAAACTTTGGGTGGAGAACCGGCCCACTAGGTTGCGGTCGTTGTCCGGTCCCCATCCGGCATCGCTCCACCGGACCTCCGTGGAGGCACACGCTGTTGCCCGCGCTTCCGCTAGCCAACTCCGCGGCTGGCACCACTCCGCTGATCAAGTCCGCCTTAGCAGCTAGCCCGGAGTCGACATAGTGCCGGTCCGAGGCCTGATTGGGTGCGGTTGGATCTCCTGGCAGCAGCAGCGGACCCGTCATCGCGTCTCCTGCCTTGTGCACAAACGACCCACTTCCCGAATTCGTGACCGAAGTATCCACGTAGGCTTTATTCACTACATCTGTGGAATTTGAAGGCGTCGGTACGCTCGGAGGCACCGAAAACTGTTTGGCTCCCGAAATTGTCTCGCTTCCGCTGAGATGAACTACCGCAGCGTCATTGGCTTTGCCCGCAAGCGCGGCATTCACATACTGTTGCGTAGCCAGTGACGCCGCTGAACTTGCGGAACCGGGAGTCGTGCGCATGGCCGCGATGGTCGTCGGAGAACTGATTGGCACAACCCAGAATTCGGTCTTCACCGTCCCATCGTTGAGCTGGTAAATCACGGTATAAAACGTGTTCGCTGGGGTAGCGCCGACGTTTGGGACTAGCGCCAGGGAGAGTGATCCTCCGGTCGCCAGAGTGACGCTCTTCGTTCCTGCCGCCACCGCCTGCCCGGCCGCGGTGCTGAACAGCGGCCAGTAGATCAGAAGCGTTCCTCCAGCCGGGGTCCCGTCCGCGCGGTAAATGATATCGCTGATCGTCGTGGTTCCGGGGCTTTGAGCTTGTGACGACGGCAGCGCCATCAGCACAACAAGCAGCACGTAGAAAAGCCGCCCCAGCGGGCAGTGCGGGTTGAACATATCTCCTCCGTTGCTCATTTGCCTCTCGCCAAGACTTGGGCCCAGCATCGCATCATCGCCTCGATTTTCGCGCAGGCATTCCCCGCCTCTGCGACGAGGAAAATTAAACTCAGTTATTCTCGATATCCTTTTGGATTTGTGGACAACTTCTGGAAGGTCCAATACAAAGGCTGAGAGCCGAAACTTCGTCTAGCGTTCCGCCTTTACCTGCAATTCCAGGAACCGCTCCACGCTGCGCACGTATACATCGGCGAAATCTACCACCGGACGCCGCGCCACAATCAACGCCATGGCGTCTTTCATCTGCCAGCTCAACGAGCACAACACCGCCAACGCCATCATCGGGGCCCGATGTACGCCGGCAGCACAGTGAATAAACAGCTTGGTGCCTTCGTGATCGAGCGCCTCCAGTGCGAAATCTACCCCGTACTGGAAGACTTCAGGCGGCTTGAGTTGGAAATCGTCATCAATCGGGTTCCACAAAACCGTAATTCCATGCGGCTCGGCCAACGCCGTGTCATCAAATTCTATTTGCATGTCCAGGATGTGCGTCACCCCGGCTCGTGCCACCGCCGCCATATTATCGGCGGTCCAGATTCCGCCTCCGACAGCGATGCGGCCAGTCACCCATGTCATGTCCATGCAGAAAGTCCTGTGCAGGGTCGGAACGGCGCGATCAACCGCGGGGCCCAACTCGGCTTGCCGGTTCACAACTAGAGACAAGCGGCTAACGGCCAACGACCACCGACTGGCTTTCATTTTACGGCATCAGCCCCCATGGCCTCAGATTCCTGAGGGTAGTCTTTCGTAACTTTGGTTTCCGTCCCGGAATCCTCTGCAAGGCCGAGACGACGTAGCAGCGTCTGTGCCAGTGAATCTGGGCTCGACGGTTCGGCCTGGTCCGTCGCCGGATACAAACCAATGATCTCGAACAGATATTTCATTGCGGCATAATGCCCGCTTTCGGCTTCGCCGATCGTAATTTCGACCATTTCTACCGCTCGCCCACCTACTAAGTCTGCGATCTCCAGCCGGATTTCTTCCAGGTCAATCGGCTTTCGCGATCCACTTTTTCTCATTAAAGGCCGGTTTGGAATCTTTCCGGAGGGTCTTGGCTTCACTGTTTTCATCCTATTCCACCCGGAATCTGGTTGCCCCAAAAAATCCGGGCGCGCTTCCTGGCAGCGCGCCCGGATTGCAAGTCCTGCGTCAAATGCACAATCCCGATTTTATTTGGCCTACATAGAGTGACTTACGGGAATTCGATCACTTTTTCCCTCTTGACAGTTTTCGTTAACCGGCAAATTTGTTTGCGGAAACTGAATCAGCAATCCTCCTTCCAGAAAGATTCCACTCAGCCGATCTAATGCTTCCGGAAACCGGCGCCCCACCGTCCGGCGCCAGCAGCCCAGAAGATTAGCCGCTTCCGCGTGAGTGTATTCCTGCAGCACGATCCGCGCGATCAGCTTCTTCTCGAACCCGTCAAGTTTCTCCAGGGCCCGTTCAACATCGTGTACGAAAATCACGGCGTCTTCGAATGTCCCGGCGTGATACGAAGTAACCCGCGTCCGAAAAAACTCCCGGCCCAGCAGGGAGGGCAAACGTCCCACTTCCACCGAGTAGCGCAGATACCGTTTCAGCAAGCCCACCGTACGGTCCCGATAGAGCCATAAATCCGGGTTGCAAGCTGTGGCCTTCGCCGATGCCGGGGCCGCGGCGGCTACCAGCACGGCTAGCGTCATGCCGTGCCTCCCTTCGCACAAATCACCAGCGGGGTTGTTGGCTTACCTGCGATCGGGATCCTGAGCTCCCCTGGCAGGCGCGGCCGGCTGGCCACCCGGCGCGGAGCGGGTAACTCCAACATCTCCACCACGCATAAGGCGCAGTAGACATCCTCAACGTCCTGTAGGCGCAGCCAGAGCCCTCCACACCGTTCGCAGTACTTCAATTCCAACCGAATTACCTCAAAGCCTTCGATTTCCATGATTGCCTCCAGAATTAGCGACCAAAATAAAAAGCCCTGTACCGATTGCTCGGCACAGGGCTCGTTTCTCTTACGATGACCTGTTTGGTTTTATTTA